>Ga0307375_10000106_pt1 | contig 114544 bp, 98 predicted proteins | sample TR1MG_FD_202531 | JGI IMG/M metagenome (GOLD analysis project Ga0307375, IMG submission 202531) | Soil microbial communities from Risofladan, Vaasa, Finland - TR-1 | ecosystem: Environmental > Terrestrial > Soil > Coastal area > Acid sulfate soil | place: Finland: Risofladan, Vaasa | collected... | reverse complement strand
CATGAACGACCCCATCTGGCGCTAAAATACAAAACGCCTGATGCAGTGCACCAGGCGTCTTTAACTACTTACCTAAGCAGCCTGTGAAAACGACGTCTTACTGTCAACCTAGGTTAGGACGGGACACAAATAACTACACGTTACATCGCCAGCCACAGCTCGTTCAATCGCCGCACGAAAGCCGCCGGGTCTTCCAGCTGGCCTCCTTCGGCCAGCAGTGCCTGGTCGAACAGGATGGCGCTCCAGTCGCTGAATTTGTCGCTGTCGGTCTGGTCCTTGAGCCGCTGCACCAGGGCGTGCTTGGGGTTGATTTCCAGGATCGGCTTGGTACCCGGCACGTTTTGGCCCGCGGCCTTGAGCAGGCGTTCCAGATTGGCGCCCATGTCGTGCTCGCCCGCCACCAGGCAGGCCGGGGAGGTCGTCAGGCGGTGCGTGATGCGCACTTCCTTGACCTGCTCGGCCAACGCCTCCCTGATCTTGTCGGTGAGGCCCTTGAAGGCGTCGGCTTGCTGCGCCTGTTCCTTCTTCTCTTCCTCGTCTGCCAGCTTGCCCAGATCAAGGTCGCCCTTGGCCACGGATTGCAGTTTCTTGCCGTCGAACTCGGTCAGGTGGGAAATCATCCACTCGTCCACGCGATCGGCGAGCAGCAGCACTTCCACGCCCTTGGCGCGGAAGATTTCCAGGTGCGGGCTGTTTTTGGCTGCGGCGAAGCTGTCGGCGGTGACGAAGTAAATCTTGTCCTGGCCTTCCTTCATGCGGCCGATGTAGTCGGCCAGCGCGACGCTTTGTTCCTCGCTGTCGCTGTGCGTGGAGGAGAAGCGGATCAATTTGGCGATGCGCTCCTTGTTGGCGAAATCCTCGCCCACGCCTTCCTTGATGACGCGGCCGAATTCCTTCCAGAAAGCGGCGTATTTTTCCGGCTGGTTTTGCGCCAGGTCTTCCAGCATGCCGAGTACCTTCTTCACCGAGCCGCCGCGTATGGCTTCGATGTCCTTGCTTTCCTGAAGGATTTCGCGCGATACGTTGAGCGGCAGGTCGTTGGAGTCGATCACGCCGCGCACGAAGCGCAGGTAGTTGGGCATCAGCTGCTTGGCGTCATCCATGATGAACACGCGCCGCACATAGAGCTTGATGCCGTGGCGCTGCTCGCGGTCCCACAGATCGAACGGGGCGTGCGCGGGGATATACAGCAACTGGGTATATTCCTGCTTGCCTTCCACCTTCGCGTGGATATAGGCCAGCGGCGCTTCATAATCGTGGGCCACATGCTTGTAGAATTCCTCGTACTGCTCCGGCGTGATTTCGTTTTTGGGGCGGGCCCACAGCGCGGAAGCCTGATTGACGGCTTCGTCCTCGTCCCTGACCACGGTTTCATTCTTCTCCGCGTCCCACTCTTCCTTCTTCATCACGATGGGCAGGGTGATGTGGTCGGAGTATTTGCGGATGATGGATTGCAGTTTATGGCTGGACAGCAGTTCGTCTTCGCCCTCGCGCAGGTGCAGGATCACATCGGTGCCACGGCCGGATTTTTCCACGGTTTCCAGCGTGTAGTCGCCTTCGCCCGCCGACTCCCACTGCACCGCATGTTCGGCGCCCAGCCCGGCCCGGCGCGTGATCAGGGTGACCTTGTCGGCGACGAGGAAGGCGGAATAGAAGCCCACTCCGAACTGGCCGATCAGGTGCGTGTCTTTGGCCTGGTCGCCGGACAAAGCTTCGAAAAACTGGCGCGTGCCGGACTTGGCGATGGTGCCGATATGCTCGATCACTTCCTGGCGGTTCATGCCGATGCCGTTGTCGGAAATGGTAATGGTCCGGGCATCCTTGTCGAAAGCGATACGGATCCTGAGTTCGGTGTCGTTTTCCCACAGCGCGTCGTCCGATAGCGCTTCGAAGCGCAGCTTGTCGGCCGCGTCGGAAGCATTGGAAATCAGTTCGCGCAGAAAAATTTCCTTGTTGCTGTACAAGGAGTGGATCATCAGATTCAGCAACTGTTTGACTTCAGCCTGGAAGCCCAGGGTTTCCTTGTGTGCTTCTACGGTCATGGTGTGGATTCTCCGGTTAGTAGGGACAAAAAACTGTTGATTAAATTGGGGCGGGTGGATGTTTTTCAAGAGGAAGGGTCGGAACGGGCGGGTTTGCACGAGCATCCGGCAGGCAATTATCCATCTACTGATTTATGCTTACGCGCATTCTTGTTAGTCTATAGCGCATTCTTGAATAGAACATATACGACAACGCACCCATGGCAAAACAGAATTACGACGAATCCTCTATCCGCGTGCTGCGCAAGCTGGAACCGATCCAGCTGCGGCCCGGCATGTATACACGCACCAATGATCCGACGCACATCGTCGTGGAAGCCATCGACAACGCGGTGGATGAGGCGATGGCGGGCTACGCGAAAAATATCGAAGTCAGCCTGCATCGCGACGCCTCGGTGTCGGTCAGGGACGACGGGCGCGGCATCCCGACCGGCATCCATCCTGAAGAAAAGGTGCCGACGGTGCAGGTGGTGTTTACCGTCATCCATTCCGGCGGGAAGTTTGCCAAAGGCGATGCAGACAGCAGCTACAAGTTCACCGGCGGCCTGCATGGCGTGGGGGTGTCGGTCACCAACGCGCTGTCCTCGCGGCTGGAAGTCGAGGTCAAACGCGGAGGCAAGCTGCACCGCATGACTTTTGCCGAAGGCGAGGTGATCGAACCCCTGTCCATCACCGGTAATTGTGCGGCGAAAGATACCGGCACCGCGATACGCGTATGGCCGAACCCCAAGTATTTCGATTCGCCCGGTGTTTCCCGCAGCGAGCTGGAACACCTGCTGCGCGCCAAGGCCATGCTGCTGCCCGGCGTGCGGGTCACGCTCAACATCGAAACCGCGTCCGGCACGGACGTCAAGGAATGGCATTTCGAACACGGCATGGCGCAGTACCTCGACCAGATGATTGCCGAGGATGAGCCCATCGCGCCGGCGTTTTGCGGCGAGCGCTATCTGACCGGCAACGAATCCTTTTCCAGCGGCGAAGGGGTGCAATGGGCGCTGGCGTGGGTGACGGGATCGGGCGGCGGGGAATCCTACGTCAACCTCATCCCGACCCTGGGCGGCGGCACGCATGAGGCCGGCTTGCGCGACACCGTGTTCAACAGCGTGCGCATTTTTGCCGAACAGCACGGGCTGATGCAGCGCAACGTGAAGCTCGCCGCCGATGACGTGTGGGCCAGGCTGCGCTTTGTGCTGGCGGTGCGCATGGTCGACCCGAGTTTTGCCGGGCAGACCAAGGAGAAACTGTCCTCGCGCGAGGCGGTCAAGCTGATCGGCGCGGCCATCAAGGACACCTTCGATCTGTGGCTCAACGAGCATGTGGCCGAGGCCACGCGCATTGCCGAACAGGCGATCAAGCTGGCGGTGGCGCGCACCAAGTCGTCGAAGGCGGTGGAGCGGCGCAAGAGTTCGGGCGTGGCGGTGTTGCCGGGAAAACTGAGCGACGCCGAATCCTCCGACAACCGCATCACCGAACTGTTTCTGGTGGAGGGCGATTCCGCCGGGGGGTCGGCCAAGGCCGGCCGCGACAAGGAGATTCAGGCGGTGCTGCCATTGCGCGGCAAGGGCATGAACAGCTGGGAGGTGGAGCGCTCGCAGATACTCGCCAATCAGGAAATCCACAACATCGCCGTCTCGCTGGCCATCGACCCGCATAGCCTGGACAGCACGCTGGACATGAACGAGCTGCGCTACGGAAAAGTGATCATCCTGGCCGACGCCGATGACGACGGCGAGCACATCAAGGCGCTGTTGCTGACGCTGTTTTTCCGTCACTTCCCGCAGCTGATCACGCATGGTCATATCTACATTGCGCAGCCGCCGCTGTTCCGCGTGGATGTGCCGGCGCAAGGCAAGGGCAAGCCGCCGCGCAAGCTGTATGCGCTGGACGAAACGGAGCTGACGGTACTTGAAGCGCGCCTGCGTCAGGAAGGCGTCAAGGAAGGCGCATGGCAGGTATCGCGCTTCAAGGGCCTGGGCGAGATGGACGCGATCCAGCTGTGGGAAACCACGCTGTGCCCGGACACGCGCAGACTGGTACTGGTCGAGGTGGGGGACGACCTGGACGGCACCGTGAGCATGTTCGACAACTTGATGGGCAAGGCCAACGCCGCGTATCGCAAGGAACAAATCTCCGTGCACGGTAATGAAGTCGAGGCGGATATCTAGAAACGCAACTCGACAGTGTCACGAGCGCCCACCAATCGGGCTGGAAATCAGGAACAGACATGAATGAAATAAAAGATTTATTTTCCGCCACCACTGACTTGCCGTCTGCCTCCACTGGCGGCGGTAACGGGGATCAGCCCCCGCCAGCACCTCCGGCACCGCCGGAAAACGGTGATGAACGTTTTCTGCTCGGTGAATATACCCATCAGGTTTATCTGCGCTATGCCATCAGCGTCGTGAAGGGGCGCGCTTTGCCGTCGGTGTCGGACGGCGAAAAACCGGTGCAGCGCCGGATTCTGTTTGCCATGCATCAGCTGGGTCTGGCGCCCGGTGCCAAGCCGGTGAAATCGGCGCGCGTGGTCGGCGATGTGATCGGCAAATATCATCCGCATGGCGATTCCGCATCGTATGAAGCCATGGTGCGCATGGCGCAGGATTTCGTGCTGCGCTACCCGCTGGTCGACGGGCAGGGCAATTTCGGCTCGCGCGATGGCGACTCCGCAGCCGCCATGCGTTATACCGAGGTGCGGCTGACCAAATATGCCGAGCTGTTGCTGTCCGAGGTCAGCGCAGGCACGGTGGATTTCCGCCCCAATTACGACGGCTCCGAGCAGGAGCCGGTGGACTTGCCGGCGCGCTTGCCGTTCCTGCTGCTCAATGGCGCTTCCGGCATCGCGGTGGGGATGGCGACCGAGTGCGTGCCGCACAACATGCGTGAAGTAGGCGCGGCGGCGGTGGCTTTGCTGCGCGACCCGACCCTCGACGTGGATGGCGTGCTGACGCATATCCAGGGGCCGGATTTCCCGGGCGGCGGCCACATCATTTCCAGCCCGAAGGACATCCGCGACGCCTATGTCAGCGGGCGCGGCAGTCTGCGTGTGCGCGCGCGCTGGACCATCGAGCAGCAGGCGCGTGGCCAGTGGCGCATGGTGATTCATGAGCTGCCGCATGGCGTGTCGGTGAAAAAGGTGCTGGAGGAAATCGGGGAATACACCGACCCGCAAGTGAAGGCAGGCAAGAAAGACCTGATGCCGGAGCAGAAGGCGATGAAACAATTGTTCCTCGATGCGCTGGAAACGGTGCGCGATGAATCCGGCAAGGACGCCAGCGTGCGCATCGTGCTGGAGCCGCGCTCCTCGCGCATGCCGCTGGAACAGTTCATCGCGCTGCTGCTGACCCATACCAGCCTGGAGACGACGGTATCCGTCAACATGGTGGCGATTGGTCTGGATGGCAGGCCGAGCCAGAAAAATATCCTCGATCTGTTGTCCGAATGGATCGCGTTTCGCTACACCACCGTCACGCGCAGGAGCGAGACCCGCCTGGCCCAGGTGCAAAAGCGTCTGCACATCCTCGAAGGACGGATGGCGGTGCTGCTCAACATCGATGAAGTGATTCGCGTGATCCGCGAGTCGGATGAACCGAAAAGCGATTTGATGGCGCATTTCAAACTCAGCGAAATCCAGGCCGAGGACATTCTGGAAATCCGCTTGCGGCAACTGGCGCGCCTGGAGGCCATCCGCATCGAGAAGGAGATCGGCGAACTGCGGACGGAAGAAGACGGACTGAACAAGGTGCTGGGCAGCCGCAAGGCGATGCGCGACCTGATCGTGGCCGAGATCAAGGCCGACGTGAAGAAATTCGGCGATGCGCGGCGCACGCTGATCGAGGCGGCGGAGCGGATTACCGCCAGGGCCGCTGCTGTTCCCGACGAAGCCTGCACTGTGATCCTGTCGAAGAACGGCTGGATCAGACAGCGCAGCGGCCATGATGCCGACGCAGCCACGCTGACCTTCAAGGACGGCGACGACCTGCTTGCGCTCAACAAGACGCGCACCGTGCATCCGGTGGTGCTGATAGACAGCGGCGGGCGCGCTTACACCGTGGCCTCGTCGGATATTCCGGGCGGCCGCAGCGATGGCGTGCCGGTGGCTTCCCTGCTGGGTCTGCCGGCCAGGGCGAAGATCGTCGCCATGTGCGCGGCAGCGCCGGATACCCAATATCTGTTCAGTACCTCGGCCGGTTACGGCTTCATCGCCGTACTCAAGGATCTGGTGTCGCGGCAACGCGCCGGCAAGGCATTCATGAACATCGGCGAGACGGATGTCCTGTTGCCGCCGGTCGAAGTCGGCGACAGCGCGCTCATCGCGGCTCTGGGCAGCAACGGCAAGCTGCTTGCCTTCCCGGTCAGCGAAATGAAAGTGCTGGCGGGCGGTAAAGGCGTGATCGTGCTGGGCGTGGGGGAAGGGGAGGTCATGCTGTCTGCCACCACAGTGCGGGAAGGCGGCACGTTGAAAATCCTCGGCCAGGGCAGGGGCGGCAAGCGCTCTGAGCTGGCGCTGGGCTGGAACGCATTGCAGGATTACGTACTCCACCGCGCCCGCAAGGGGGTGCTGGTCCCGGTGAAATTCAAAGTGGAATCGGTGGCTGCTGAATGAGTGTGCGTGCCCCCGTGTTCATGCATCCGCAGCGGTCTATCCAGTACGCGTGTCTGGTCCCGGTAAACAAGTAACAAATTACTTGAAAGCCGGCGGAAGCTTGCTATGTTTAAAAGCGTATAGGGATATTACCGAGACAAAAAAGAACGCATGAAAAATAACGGGAGCAAAGCCCTGTGCCTGGATGCCGAATGGGTCGGGCATCCCAAATGCAAAACCTGCGCCGTGCGCAGCTCCGTTCTATTTGCCGATCTGCCGGATGAAGCGCTGGATCATCTGTTGCAGCCGGTGGATAACTTCCATTTTCACCCCCGTGCCCACTTGTATAACCAGGATGACGTCGGGGGTCATCTGTTCACCATCCGCAGTGGCCTGGTCAAGCTGGAGCAATCGATGCCCAATGGCGCATTGCGCGTTGTGCGTCTGTTGCATGCCGGGGATGTGGCCGGACTGGAAGCGCTGCTGGGCAACAATTACCACCATACAGCGGTGGCGCTGGGCGAGGTGGACGCCTGCCGCATCGCTACTCAGGTCATTCAGGATCTGGATGTGCATAGCCCCCAACTGCATGCGCAACTCATGCTGCGCTGGCAAACAAGCCTGGACGAGGCGGACAATTTTATTGTGCAGTTGTCGACGGGCAGTGCCACCGCGCGCCTGGCGCGCCTGCTGCTCAAGCTCTCGATGGTTGCGAACGAGCCCTTTATCGCCCCCAGTCGGGAAGATATTGGCGCCATGCTTGGCGTGTCCACCGAAACTGCCAGTCGCCTGATGGCCGAGTTCAAGCGCCAGGGCTGGGTGCGTGAAGCCAATGGCCAGTTCGTCAGTTGCGAGTGTGGACGGCTCGCGCAACTGGCAACGGATATGGATTGATAATTATTAATGACGGGCTGCGGCTGGGCTCGTAGGATGCGCGGCCTGCTCTGAAATTTGGCTTTATTTTGACCAGAATTAAAAAGATAAACGACTATTCCGAGAATGGAATAAGCTTAATAAAACAGGGGTCCTCCCGTTTCGCGCAGATAATAAAGATTATTGCCTGACGGGTAGGCAATGTTGCAAAACATTGTATGGAACATGTTGACGATTGATAATTAATAATTGTCAACGAGGGTAAAAAAACAATATTTGTTGGCATTAAAAAATTAATAATCCAAGTTGCTGGCTTGAAAAAAAACTTAAGGGAGTGTTTCGTGACGTTTTCCAGAAAAAAAATAGCGGTGCTGATCAGTCTGGCGTTTTGTGCACCTGAAACAGTGTTGGCGGATCAACCTGTTGTTGCCCCGCTTCAGACGCAGGGGCAAGGTCAGTCACAGAGCCCGGGCATCCTGATTCGTCAGGAGGCCAACCCGACTGCGCCGGTTTCTCCCCTTTCTCCTGCTGATCTGCTGCGCCCGGAAGCGCTGTCTGGGCCCAAACCTCAAGCCGGGGGCTTGCGTGTGGGGTCATTCCTGTTCTATCCGGATATTTCAGTGACCGAGTTGTACGATGACAATATCTATTCGGACCGTACCAGGGAGACTTCCGACTGGGTCACGATTTTCTCCCCAACCCTGTCAGTCCGGTCAGACTGGGCGCGGCATAGCCTGAACTTCTGGGCAGGTGCGGACATGGATCGATACCAGTCTCACACCACTGAAAACGTGACAGATCGTTGGTTCGAGGCACAGGGTCGCTATGATATTTCAAAGAAAACCAATGTATATGGCGGGGCAGGGATCAGCCGCAATCATGAAGATCGCTACAATATCGACCCGGCGCGAGCTGGCGGACTGGAGCCGACCCGGTTCTGGGAAACCAAGGGACATGTAGGCGTTTTCCACCAGTTTGACAAGGCATCGATCCGGGTAGGCACAACCTATGAGCACCTGGATTACAGCAATGTGCCTGCCTCCGGGGGCGGTATATTGGTGATGGATGACCGCGATCGCAAGCTCTACTCCGTCGGCGGGCGTTTCGGATACAAGCTCACCCCCAAGTACACCGCATTTGCCCAGCTGGCCACAGACACCCGGCGCTATGACCTGGCCGGGGTGGGCCGGGATTCCGATGGCTACCGCCTGGCGGCAGGTCTGAGCGCGGATTTTGGCGGCAAAAATACCGCTGAAGTGTTCATTGGCCACATGCAGCAGAATTACGATAATGCGGCCCTGACGGATGTCAGCAAACCCTATTTTGGCGCCGATGCCAAGTTTGCGGTGGGCCCTACGACTTATGTGACCGCGTTTGTGGACAGGTCGCTGGAAGAAACCACGATTGCCGGCGCCTCCAGCTACCTGGATACGACTGTTGGGGCCAGGGTTGATCATGATGTGAGCCAGAACCTGAGTTTCAATGGCCGCCTAGCGCTCACCAAAAGCCAATTTCAGGGAACAGGCCGGGTGGATGATTACCTGGATGCTGGGTTCGGCGCCAAATACTATGTGAGCAAGGATATCTATCTTGCTGCCGATTACCGGCTGTTGCTGCGTCAATCAAGCGAAGTCACGCCGGTTGTCAATGGCGTGCAGAATACTTTCGATTTTGCCAGGAACCAGATTTTCGTGAGTGCGGGCTATACCCCAGGCCGCGTGCCCCGTGCCATGCCTGCAACCAGCGCCAGGCTGTCAGACATTTTCCTGGCCACGGCTGATACCACCGGGTTGCAGATTCCTGTAGATGCGATCCCGGATTATTCTGGATTCTATCTGGGCGCTCAGGCGGGCTACGGTTCCCTGATGACGGAAGCCTTCAGCACCAGAAGCGGCGGTGGCGGCACGGATGAAATGGATATGGGTAAGCAGGGTGGGGTCACGGAGGGGCTGTTCGCCGGTTATGGCTGGATGTTGAACCGCTGGTATTACGGTCTGGAACTGGAAGCGGAGGACAGCAATGCCAGCTGGTATCACCAGAAAGTGAAGGGCGATGCCCGCACCATGTCACTGGAAAAAAATCGGGGTTATGGTGCGAGCCTGCGCGGCGGCTATGCCCTGGATGGGGGGCTGTTATATGGCCGCCTGGGTCTGGTTCGTACCAATTTCCATACCTATGAAACAGAAAACCAGTATGCGGCAACAGGCGCTTACAACCAGGATCAAACCCTGAATGGCACACGCTATGGCGTGGGTGTGGATATCCCGGCCTCCGAGCGCCTTTTTGTGCGCATGGATTACAGCTATACCCATTACGGCAACTATGATGCCAGCTATCAGACCAGTGCTGGCGGTGCCACTTCTACGGATAAATTCGATAATGCCGAGAGCCTGTTTCGAGTGGGTCTGGGCTGGCGCTTTGGCGGGCAGGTTAAACCCATACCGAAAGTGGATGCAGCCAGCGTGTCCGGCTTTTATGCCGGTGCGAAAGTGGGGCATGGCAGTCTGACCACCCGGCTTGATGCAATTCATAACGATGGTGGCGGTGCCGGCTGTAGCAATTGCGCCTTTACGGGCGACTTTGGCAAGCTCGGTGGGACCTGGGGTTTCTTTGCCGGGTATGGCTGGACCTTCAACCGCGTGTATCTCGGTCTGGACCTGGAAGCAGAATCCAGCAATACCCAATGGTTCAATAACCGTGATAGCAGCGGTGGGGGGCGTGACGTCTCCGTGCAGAAGAAGGGAAGCTATGGCGCCGGCGTCCGCCTGGGCTATGTGCTGAACAATGGCTCCCTGTTGTATGCCCGTGCCGGACAGGTGCGCACCCGTTTCAATACCCTGTATGTCAAGGGGAACAATGCGGCTGCCTGGGTGGATCGGGATGATGTCCTGAAGGGTAATCGGCTGAGCATCGGTGCTGAAGTGCCGGCATACCGCAACCTGTTTGTGAAAATGGAATATGCCGTAACGAATTATGGCGACTATGGTTTCACCACAACTCAGGCTAATGCGGACACTCCCAATTTCAAGAACAGGGACAATCTGTTCAGCCTGGGTTTGGGGCTGCGTTTCTAAGCGTTCGAGGCATTTTTAAAGGAATCAGAAATAAATGTTGCTGATTGATGTTTGTCAATGACGGCTTTCCAGATTGTTACTAATATGAAATTGTAAATTTTTGTAAATTTATAGAATGGTTGCTGTATGGTGAAAGCCTCCACTTGTTGCCATTTTCATGATGTTCATCAGGAGATTTAAATGACTAAAAATACGCATTCGCTCAAGCGCATCATTGTCCTTGGTGGTTTTGTTACGTTCGGCATGATTATGGCACCCCTTTCCAGCCAGCATTTTGCGGCGAATGGGTTCAGTGTGATTTCATCTGCTCATGCTGCTGAAGGCGATGGCGGCAAGAAATCCGGTGCAGACAAAGGCAAGCGCGGTTCTTCTGCTGGAACGACTCATGGCAGCGGCAAGGGCCAGAAAGATGTCATGATGAAAGGCCAGGGCGGCCCCAGCGCCGACAGCGACTCCGACCGTCCAATCTGGGCGGGCGTCAAGGGTGGTAAGTCAGGCGGAGGCGGCAAGCCAAGCGGCGCAGGCAGCAAGAAAGGCGATCTCTATGGCGATCTGTATGTCGTTCTGCGTGACGCAAACGGCGTGCCGTTGCTTGATGCGAGCGGTAATGTCCAGGTGCTGGCCTATGTGACAGATGCGCTGGGTAATCTGGTTCCGTTGCTGGATAATGGCACTCAGGTTCTGATTCCCCGCGATGCCGAAGGCAATTTGCTGACTACCGTGACCATTGGTACGACCACTTACAATGTGGTCCCGAGTTCAGTGGAATTCAGCCGTCTGAGCGTGGGCCGCGCGCCTACCAAGGTACTGAGTCACTCCCTGACTGAAGCCACCTCGTCCATCCTGAGTGGTACCAGCATCACGCTGGATGCCGCCGGGCGCATTATGGTAGATGGCTCGACCATAGATTCCCCGCTGGAAAATCTGGCGCTGTATGTTGCCATCATGACCAACACGCTGCCTGCCGACGTGAAAGCCAAGCTGCCAGCCAACCTGAAAGCGGAGAGCCTGCTCGCGGCTGCAGCAGATAAAACCAGCACGATCTCAGTGGACACGTTAGTGTATCTGAACTCTGTTCTGGGGATAAATACCGTAGTCAACGGTGTGACGACCAAGTACTATGATTTCTCCAGCGTCAACTATGATCGTGCAGCAACCTGGGACGGAAAAACCGCGGTAGTGCTGGTTCTGCAACCAGATGGCGTAACTTACAAAGCGGAAACCGTGAATCTGTATGACGCCGTGTTCGGCGGCACTGACTGGGTTGATACCACCCCAACCGGCGGGGCTGATGACTTTGCCGTAGCCACTGACGATGCGTTGCGCGTGATTCAGTTCATTCACGATAACGAAGTACGTTAATCGTTTCACTAAAGGGCGCCCTCAACGAGTGCGCCCTTTTTTTGTCCAGTAAACATGGCAGGAGAAGAACGATGCAAAAATCCTTCAAAAAACTGATTGCGGCAGCCAGTGTATCCGCGCTTTCTCTGGTGGTGGCACCGCTTGCCGGCCACTATGCCGGGCTTGACCTGGTTACCTCCGCCCAAGCTGAACACGGCGGCGAATCAGGTCACGCAGAAGGCGGATCAAAGAAAGGCGGCAAGAAGTATATGGGTGGCAAGAGCAAGGAAGGTCATGAAAGCGGTGACAGTGGCCACAAGGGTTCTTCATCCCATGGTGGCGGCAGCAAGACGCTGGAAACCACCGTGCTGCAGCCGGATTCAGGTGGTCATACCACAGGCGGTGACGCCGGCCACAAAGGCGGCCAGGCCGGAATGGGTGGTCCAAAATTCATGGGTGGCGGCAAAGGCGGTGAAGATCACGAAAAGGAAGAAGGCGAAAAATAATGCCGTCTCCGGAATCCGGAGAACAGTTTCCTGCAAGAATGGTTTTTTCTGTAACGTGATGAACATTTCATGACATGCCCCCCCTTTTTTATTGCCGCCAATGCGTTTGCCGGAATTTGCGTAATGAGTAAGTTTGCCCGACATTTGTTACTTACATGATTCCCGTTTGCTTACTATACTTTTTAAACTGGTCGTGCAGTTAATGCGACTGTTGCGCCAGAGATACCATCCACGACGGAGGAGTTGGCAATGAAAAAATATTTGTCGGTAGTAACGGTATTGTTCAGCGGCATGTTGTTGAGCAGCGGGCTGGTGCTGACTGCCGGGCAGGCTCAGGCGCAGGATCAGACGCGTACCCAGGATCGGCTGCAAACCCGGGACCAGGATCAGGTGTATGGCAGTCAGTTGATGACCCGCCAGGAGCGCGCAGCGTATAGTAACCAAATGCGTAATGCCAAAACCGAGCAAGAGCGCGAGCGGATCCGCAATGAGCACCACCAGCGCATGCAGGAGCGCGCTAAACAGCGTGGGGTAACCTTGCCGGACTATCCTCCTGCGCGTGGAGGTGGCATGGGACCTGGGGGGGGTATCGGGCCCGGAGGTGGCATGGGACCTGGTGGCGGCGGAATGGGCGGGGGAATGGGTGGCGGGCCGGGTGGGCGATGAGCTTGCTTGTCTTGGGCTGACAACCCCGGTGCAGGTAACTCGCTACACCCAAAAAAGGCACCCCGAGGTGCCTTTTTTTGTTGGGAAAATAGTTTCCGACAGCGGCAAATTGGGACATTCAAGTCCAAAAGGAACGAACCATGATCCGTATCCAGCATTTGGCTGCCATTCTGCTCGCGCTGCAGATCAACTGGTGCTGTGGCCCCGCCGCCGCACAGGAGAACGCGCAGCTGGAAGCGCAGACGCCGCCGCGCATCAGCTTCGTGCAAGGCCAGGCGTCATTCTGGCGCCCCGGGGCTGAAAATTGGGTGCCGGCCCGGCTGAACATGCCCCTGGCGCCGGGCGACCAGCTCTACACCGGGGACAACGCGAACATCGAACTCCAGACCGGTCCGCGCGACTTCATTCGCGCCGCCGAAAGGACCGCTTTCGGCATCGACAATCAGGAGCCCGATTTCCTGCAGGTCAGGGTGACCGCAGGCCAGGTGTCCCTGGACCTGCGTACCCTGTCTGCCGGCAATAGCGTCGAACTGGATACGCCCAACGCCGCATTTACCATTGAGCGGGCCGGTTACTACCGGGTCGAGGTCGAGGGGGATGCCACGCATTTCATCTCGCGCCGGGGCGGCCGGGCGACGGTGATCGCGCCCGGAGGCGCGGTCCTGAGTATTGCGTCCAGCGAGGAAATTGTCGTGCGCGGGACGACCAGCCCCATGATCGAAACGTATGTGGCGCCCGAGCTGGATGACTGGGATCGCTGGAACTACGCCCGCACCGACGATGCCATCGAGGCGGTCAGCGCCCGCTATGTTCCTCCCGGCGTCTACGGCGCGGATGCCCTCGATTACTACGGTTCCTGGCGGGTGGTGCCCAGTTACGGTTCGGTATGGGTGCCAGACGGCGTTGGCCCCGGCTGGGTGCCTTACAGCACCGGCTCGTGGGTCTGGGATCCCTATTATGGCTGGACCTGGGTGGATGACGAGCCATGGGGATGGGCGCCGTTCCATTATGGGCGGTGGGTGTTTATCGGCGGCTTCTGGGCGTGGGCGCCGGGGCCGGTGGGGGTGGTCCCGGTGTATGCACCGGCCCTGGTTTCCTTCTTTTACATCGGGCAAAACGTGGCGTTGCGCATCGGCATCGGTTCACCATCCGTGTGCTGGGTGGCCCTCGGCTGGGGCGAGCCGGTGATCCCCTGGTGGGGTCGCCGCGGTTTCATCGGCAGACCCTGGTGGGGTGGATGGGGCGGACCGCGCATCGTCAACAATACGGTGGTCAGCCGCACGACCATCGTCAACGTGAACAACATCACGTTTCACAATACTGGGATTCCCAACGCGGTCGTGGCCATGCACGCCGACCAGTTCGGGCGGGGCCCGGTACGGGCGGGCCGGATCGAGAAAGCGCTGCCGCTGCGCGAATTGCGCGCTACCCATGAATTCGCGCCGGTTCGCGGCGAACTTCCGGTGAAGCCCGCGCCTCGCAGTCTGGTCGTCGATGTCGGTACCGCAGCCCGGCCGCCGCAGTCGGCATTTTCCAGACCTGTCGTCGCTACCCGGCCATCGCGCGAGCCGAGCCTGCCGTGGAGTCGCAATCGCGCCGAAGAAAGGCGGATGGGAGGCGTCATCCCGGCCACGATCGTAGCGCCTCCCAGGCAGCCCGCGGTACCGGCACGGCCGCCGTTTGGAACCGAGAAGGGTCCCGTGCGCGCCCGTCCGCAGCTTCCTCCCCGGCTGGAGGAAATGAGAACCCCCAGGCCGCAGCCCGCGGCGCCTCAGGAGCGCAGTCTGCCGGCCGGGGGAATTGAGCGGGCTCCGGCTATCTCTCGGCCGGCGGGTGCGCGGCCCGAGACGGTTGCGCCGCGCCCGCAGCAGGAATTGCGTGTGCCCGCTCGACGCGAGACGCCATCTGCGCCGACCCGTCCCGAGGTCGCCGTCCCGCGTGCCATACCGCAACAGGGAACGCGCAACGTGACGCCAGCGCTGCCTCAGGAACGTCGCATGGCGCCGGCGATCGAGCGCGCGCCAAGCCCGGCAGCCGTGCCTGCCCCGGTCGTGCCGCGTCCCGAGCCGGTGGTCCCGCGGCCAACGCCGGGGCCGGAGTTGCGTGGGGGCGGCCAGCGCGAGGTTGCACCGCGAACAGAGGCGCAGCCGAAGAAAGATCAGCGCCAGCAGGAAACGCCCGCGTTACCGGGGCAGCCTGCCAACCGCCTGTTCCCGGGGCAGCGCAGGGGAGACGGCGGAGCGGCTCCCTGACAGTTCAGGCACACACTCAAGCGGAGCATTTCCGATGGATGCATCAGCAGTACCGGGCAATGCCGGCGCCGTCTCCGCGAGGCCGGCAGTTGTGGAAACCTTGTCGCTTACCCGGAATTTTGACCGTCTCACCGCTGTGGACCAACTGAGCTTCAGCGTGGAAAGCGGTGCAATATTCGGTCTGCTTGGCACGAACGGCGCGGGGAAAAGCACGACCATCAAGATGCTGACGACGCTCCTGCCGCCCACCGCCGGGACGGCGCGCGTCGCGGGATTCGATATCGTCAGGGAACCCGAAGCGGTGAGGCGGCATATCGGCTATGTCGCACAGATGCTGTCGGCCGACGGTGAGCTGACCGGATATGAAAACCTGCTCATTTCGGCCAAGCTTTATGGCATTCCCCGTGCCCAGCGGAAAGCGCGAATCGCCGGCGCCCTGGAATTCATGGAGCTTGCCAGCCAGGCGGATCGACTGGTCAACCAGTATTCCGGAGGAATGATACGGCGTCTGGAGATTGCGCAGGCAATGCTGCACCGTCCCGCCATTCTGTTTCTGGACGAGCCCACCGTAGGACTGGATCCGGCGGCCAAACATGCGGTCTGGCAGCGCATCCGTATTCTCCGCAAGGAATTCGGAACCACGATCCTGATGACGACGCACGACATGGATGAAGCCGACCAGCTCTGCGATACCGTCGCCTTCATGCACGCCGGAAAGCTTGTGGTAAGCGGGGCACCGCACGAGCTCAAACAGCGTCTGGGACCCGATGCCAATCTGGATGACGTGTTCATCCACTATACGGGCGCTTCGGTTGCCGGCGAGAGAGGAGACTATGAGGATGTCCGCAGAACGCGCCGCACCGCCCAGCGGTTGGAGTAGGCTTTCAGTCGTCAGCGATTTCATCCGGCATACCCTGGTGGTGGCCGAAGCGGATGTGCGCAAGCTGCGCCACGACCCGGCGGAGCTGGTGACGCGAATGATCCAGCCCGCCCTGTGGCTGCTTATTTTCGGACAGGTACTGGCGCGGACGCGCGCCGTTCCGACCGGCTCGATGAGCTATCTCGACTTCATTTCCCCCGGCATTCTGGCGCAGAGCGTGCTGTTCATTTCCATTTTTTATGGAATATCGCTCATTTGGGAGCGGGACTTGGGGATAGTGCACAAGTTTCTTGTCAGTCCGGCCTCGCGCCTGTCCCTGGTGCTCGGGCGCGCCTTGTCATCGGGCGTCCGTGCGTCTTCCCAGGCTGTGGCGATCTATGTGCTGGCGTTCCTGCTGGGGGTGCGTTTGCGGCTGGATGCGGTAGCGATTGCCGGTGTATTCGGAAATATCATGCTGGGCTCCGCGATTTTTTCCACGTTTTCGCTGATCGTGGCATGCGTCGTCAAGACGCGGGAGCGCTTCATGGGGATCGGGCAGGTGCTGACCATGCCGCTGTTTTTCGCAAGCAACGCCATCTATCCTCTGAGCCTCATGCCGCCCTGGCTGCAAGCCGTTTCGTCGGCCAATCCGTTGAGCTACCAGGTCGATGCGCTGAGAACTTTCATGATCCAGGGAGGGCAGAGCGTGTTTGGCCTGGGTACCGATTTTGCCGTCCAGGCATTTGCTCTTGTCGCGGTGCTTGCAGTCGCCACGCGAATCTATCCGACGATCGTCCGTTGAACGCCGTGTAATGGCGTGGACAGGAGGTACAGGAGCGAACCGGAATCAGGCACCGTTCCAATAGCGTACGCGGCCTATATCCACATGAACAAAATCGGATTTGGGATAGTAGCCGACGCCGCCGCCCTGCATCGCCATGGCAACCTTATGCAGTTCGCTCAGGTCATGCCCGGGAATCCGGATGTCGGCGGCCATGGCGTCCATATGCAGGCTGTGCTTCGCCACTCCGGAACTGCGGGCATGAAGCTGCGCGTTGGTGGCAGGCGATCGGTAACCCGAAATGAGCTGGATGGGCTTGGAAGTGCCCAGGCGCTCGGTAATGTCGTGCAGCAGGTTGAGCAGGCCCAGATGGATCGGTTTGATTTCGTTATTGCGAAAATCGCGCAACAGATGGTTGATGTCGGTCAGGGATTCGGGAATGTATTCACCCTGCACCCAGTACGCCGTCTTCAGGTTTTCCCCGGTGTGCAGGTTGTAGATGGACAATGTGCGTTCGGGTGTGATGATTGCGGATTGCGCGGAGGCAGAGCGGGAGGTCATGCCTGCTGCAGCAGTTACCAGTGCTCCGGCGCCGAATGCCAGGAAACGGCGGCGGCTGTCGGAATGGGTGCAGCTTAGCGAGTTTTTCAGGCGTTTTATCAAAACGGCTCCCTCCTTACGATGGTGTCGCGGTTTGTCGAGCGATTTGCTTCAGGCAGCTTGTTCAGCATTTGTAACGCATTTACGTCCGTGTTGTAAACAACTTGATCAAATCAGGATAAATGCGTCCATCGCTACAGAAAAACAGCGCCTTGCGGGCGCTGCAGGATGTTGCGGTACTACGAATTGGTGGAGGCGGGGGGATCGAACCCCCGTCCGCAAGCACTCTACAGACAGATCTACATACTTAGTCCGGTAATTTGGATTTAACCTGCTTCACGCCCACCGAACAGGCTGGAAGCCGGCGAGTTGCCTTGGTTTTAACCTTGTCCAAAGCGACCCTGAACAAGGCGATCATACTGAAATTACCCTACTGCCGGTTGCCTGGCCCAACTCGTATGCTAGCTGGTGTAGGGTCTAGCGCAATTAAGCGGCTAGAGCGTAAGTTTCGTCGTTTGCAGTTAAACGATTTCGGATTGTATTTACGAGGTAGTCCGTCCTCGGTATGCCCTGTTCTGCTTTGCAACCCACGTCGAAGCCAGGTCGCCCCCGGATGCTGCTGTTACATAGAGGCAGTCGGATCATGAAAAGTTCCAACCCGCAGCGCATTTAACGGAGACCGGCTCAGAAGTATCCGGATGACGCATACCGGATGCCATCAATTGCCGCCAGTAATTGGCCGAATACTTCCTATACTGAAAAGCGGTTTTCCCTGTTGCGCTGGCGCCTGCTGAAAGGGTATCCCATGAGCGTGTCACCTCTGCCCGATGGCGTTGAGATCAAGGGTGCTGTATCGCCTGAATACGCAGCCATTCTCAGTGTCGAGGCTGTTTCGTTCCTGGCCGCGCTGTCCCGTGAATTCGAGCCCAAGCGTCAGCGCCTGCTGGCCCTGCGTGGCCTGCGTCAGGTGGCGTTCGATCAGGGTATCCAGCCCGATTTCCTGGAAGAAACCGCTTCCATTCGTGCCGCCAACTGGGTCATTGACCCGGTGCCTGAAGAACTGCAGGATCGCCGGGTAGAAATTACCGGCCCGGTGGAACGTAAGATGATCATCAACGCCCTCAATTCGGGCGCCGATGTGTTTATGGCGGATTTCGAGGATTCCCTCTCGCCGGTCTGGAATAACCTGATCCAGGGGCAGATCAACCTGCGCGATGCCGTACAACGAACCATTACGCTGGATACGCCCGAGGGAAAACACTATGCATTGAACCAGCAGGTGGCGGTGCTGTTCGTCAGGCCGCGCGGCTGGCATATGCCGGAGCGGCACCTGCTGGTGGACGGGCAAGCCATTTCGGCCAGCCTGTTTGATTTTGGCCTGTTTTTCTTCCATAACGCCCGCACCCAGCTTGCCTATGGAACAGGCCCGTATTTTTACCTGCCCAAGATGGAAAGCCATCTCGAAGCACGGCTCTGGAACAGCGTGTTCAATGCCGCCGAGGATCAGCTGGACATTCCCCGCGGCAGTATCAAGGCCACGGTGCTGATCGAGACCATTCCCGCTGCGTTTGAGATGGACGAAATTCTGCACGAATTGAAATCGCATTCGGCCGGGCTGAATTGCGGGCGCTGGGATTACATTTTCAGCTGCATCAAGAAATTGCATCAGCATCCCTCATTCATGCTTGCCGAGCGCGGGGCGCTGACCATGACGACCCCCTTCATGCGCGCCTATTCCCAGTTGCTGATCAAAACCTGCCATCGCCGCAATGCCCATGCAATCGGCGGCATGGCGGCACAGATTCCGGTCAGGAACGATCCCGAAGGCAATGCCGCCGCCCTGGCCAAGGTCGGCGTTGACAAGAACCGCGAAGCTGCGGATGGCCATGACGGCACATGGGTGGCGCACCCTGCGCTGGTACAGGTGGCGCGCGATGCCTTTGATATAGAGAAGCTCGGGCCGAACCAGATACAGCGCAAGCGTGAAGACGTGCATGTCACCCGCGAAGACCTGCTGGATTTCCAGCCCCAGGCGCCCATTACCGAGCATGGCTTGCGCAATAATATTCAGGTCAGCATCGAATACATGGGCGCCTGGCTGGCCGGGCAGGGGGCCGTACCCATTCACCATCTGATGGAAGATGCGGCAACCGCGGAGATATCGCGCTCCCAGGTATGGCACTGGATTCGCAGCCCGCTGGGGGTGCTGGACGACGGCAGGAAAGTCACGCTGGAGCTGGTGCTGAGCATGATTCCCGAGGAATTGCAGCACATCCGCAACGAACTGGGGGAGGCCGCATTTCTTGCCGGAAAATACCCGCTGGCTGCAGAGGTGGTTCAATCCCTGGTGGTGAACGACACGTTTGCGGATTTCATGACGTTGGCGGCTTACGAATATCTGGATTGAGCCGGCCAGCATTGAATTTCCGGCTTTCCTGGCATAACGCGGCAATTGACTATAATTTGTTTTTTTGCTGGCATCGGGCAGGATGGCGGCCTATTCCATCACTTGCCTTACCTACTTTTAAGCGGAGGCGATTTTCCATGATTGCACTCACCATCAATGGCAAACAGCACACTATCGACGTTGCCCCCGACACACCCTTGCTGTGGGTGTTGCGCGACACCATCGGCCTGACCGGCACCAAGTACGGCTGCGGCATCGCGCTATGCGGCGCCTGTACGGTACATCTCAACGGCGCACCGGTACGCTCCTGCATGACGCCGGTATCGGCGGCGGCAGGCCAGAAGGTCACCACCATCGAAGGCCTCGACTCCAGGGTCGGCCATGCCGTACAGGCAGCGTGGGATAAGCTGGAAGTGGTTCAATGCGGCTACTGCCAGTCGGGCCAGATCATGTCCGCAGTGGCACTGCTCAGCGGCAACCACAAACCCAGCGACAGCGACATCGACAGCGCGATGGCTGGCAACCTGTGCCGTTGCGCGACTTACCAACGCATCCGCGCGGCCATCAAGGAAGCGGCGAAGCAGTTAGGTTAAGGAGCCGGGACATATGGACGCCTCCAGAAATTCACTTTTGCGGGATGAAGCGCAAGGAGCCGCGCAGTGAGCGACGAGGCATATCGGATTGATAGACGAGGAGCGAACGAGCACGTGACGCCGCGATTCGCCCGCAAAATGAATTTATAGAGGTGACCATGAGTGAAATCAGGATCGTCAATGAAAGCCGCCGGCACTTTCTGCAAGCAGGTATCGGCCTCACCCTCGCCATCTATTTGCCGTTGGGACGCGCCGCATCGCCCGCAGCCAAGCCTGGCAAAGCGGGCAGCGCAGCAGCAATATCGGAGACATTCGAACCCAATGCCTTCGTACGCATCGGCGAGGACAATCTGGTGACGGTGATCGTCAAGCATCTGGAAATGGGGCAGGGCACTTACACCGGACTGCCTACCCTGGTGGCCGAAGAGCTTGACGCCGACTGGTCGCAGATCAAGGTGGAAGGCGCCCCGGCCGACGCCAAACTCTACAACAATCTGTTCTGGGGGCCGACGCAAGGCACCGGCGGCAGTACCGCCATCGCCAATTCCTTCGAACAGATGCGCAAGGCCGGCGCGTCTGCGCGCGCCATGCTGGTTGCCGCCGCTGCTGCCGAGTGGCAGGTACCGGCCGACAGCATCCAGGTGAAAAAAGGCGTCGTCAGCCACGCAGCATCCAACCGCAAGGCCAGCTTCGGCGAGCTCGCAGTCAAGGCAGCCACGCAGGAAGTGCCCGCGCAAGTAAAACTCAAGAACCCGAAAGACTTCGTGTACATCGGCAAAAATGTCGCGCGCAAAGACAGCAAGGCCAAGATCAACGGCACTGCGCAGTTCACCCAGGATGTGCGCCTGCCCGGCATGCTCACCGCCGTAGTCGCGCACGCGCCGCGCTTCGGCGCCAGGCTCAAATCGTTTGACGGCACGCGTGCAAAATCCGTGAAGGGCGTGGTGGACGTGGTTGCCATCCCCACCGGCGTAGCCGTGCTGGCCAAGGATTTCTGGTCCGCCAAAAAAGGCCGCGACCTGCTCACCGTAAAGTGGGACGAGTCGCAGGCATTCAAACTGGGCACCGATGAAATATTCTCCCGATACCGGATACTCGCCCACACCCCCGGCGCGGTAGCCCACCGGACCGGCGATGCGGAAAAAAGCATAGGCCGGGCCGCAAAGCATCTGGAAGCATCATTCGAATTCCCTTATCTCGCCCATGCCGCCATGGAGCCGCTGAACTGCGTGGTAAAACTCGACCGCGACAGTTGTAAAGTGTGGAACGGCGACCAGTCCCAGACCGCCGACCAGAATGCCATTGCCAAGGCGACCGGACTCAAGCCGGAACAGGTAAAAATCAACACGCTGTATGCCGGCGGCAGCTTCGGCCGCCGCGCCAATCCTGACTCCGATTATGTGCTGGAAGCCGTGCATATTGCCAAGGCCATCGGCGGCAAGGCACCGGTGAAAATGGTCTGGACGCGCGAAGACGACATGCGCGCCGGCTGGTACCGGCCTCTGTTCTACCATACCCTGCGCGCCGGGCTGGATGCGGACGGCAATCTCGTCGGCTGGCAGCATCGGCTGGTGGGCCAGTCCATCATCACCGGCACGCCTTTTGAAGGCGCCATGCTGAAGGATGGCGTCGACGCTACTTCAGTCGAAGGCGCGGCCAACCTTCCTTATGCCATTCCCAATATGCTGGTCGACCTGCATTCGCCCAGGCTGCCGGTTCCAGTCCAGTGGTGGCGTTCCGTCGGCTCCACCCATACGGCGTTTTCCACCGAGGTGTTCATCGACGAGGTGGCGCATGCTGCAGGCAAGGATCCTTATCAATTCCGGCGCGGCCTGCTGAAGGATCACCCGCACCATCGCGGCGTGCTCGAACTGGCAGCGCAAAAATCCGGCTGGGACAAAGCGCTGCCGCACCGTGATGGCGTCCGGCGCGGGCGGGGCATTGCATTGCACGAATCCTTCAATACTTACATTGCCGAAGTCGCCGAAGTCACGGTTCATCCGGACGGCAGCTTTAACGTAGACCGCGTGGTATGCGCCGTGGACTGCGGCATGGCGATCAACCCCAGCATCGTCCGCGCGCAAATGGAAGGCGGCATCGGTTTCGGCCTGACGGCGGCGCTTTACGGCGCGATCACCCTGAAGGAAGGCCGCGTCGAGCAATCCAATTTCAACGACTACCCGTTGCTGCGCATCCACGAAATGCCGCAGGTGGAAGTGCACATCGTCCACTCCGTCGCCAACCCGACTGGTGTGGGCGAACCCGGCGTACCGCCCATCGCCCCTGCCGTAGCCAATGCCCTGTTTGCCGCCACCGGCAAGCGCCTGCGCAAGCTACCGTTCGATACCAGCGAGCTGAAAATTGGATAGCGTCGACCTGCACGTATTGCGCGCCGCCATCGACTGGCTGGAACAGGGTCATCGCGTCGCACTCGCTACGGTAGTAAAGACCTGGGGCTCTGCGCCGCGCCCGCCCGGCTCCTGGCTGGCAATGCGTGCGGATGGACAACTGGCTGGATCGGTGTCCGGCGGCTGCGTGGAAGATGATTTACTCTCGCAGTTGCGCGACAACCGGCTGGCAACAGACACTCCCGGCCTCATCGCCTACGGCGTGAGGAAGGAGGAGGCCGCGCGCTTCGGCCTGCCCTGCGGCGGGCAATTGCAATTGCTGCTGGAACCCGGACCGGACATCCGCGTGCTGCGCGCAATGCTCGCTGCCATCGAACGGCGCGAGGTGTTCGCACGCCGCGTCGATTTGCAAACCGGCCATGCGACGCTGCTCCCCGCACAACGCAACGACACGCTGCAATTCGATGGAAAACAACTCGTCACCATCCACGGCCCAAGCCAGCGTCTGTTGGTCATCGGCGCCGGGCAGATCTCGCACTTTCTGGCACAGATGGCACAGGCCCTGAATTACGAAATCATCGTCTGCGACCCGCGCGAAGAGTATCGGCAAGGATGGCAGGTGCCCGGCGTGCAACTGCTGACCTGCATGCCGGATGACGCCGTCAAACAATTGCAAATGGATGCAAACAGCGCCGTCGTGGCGCTGACCCACGACCCCAAACTGGACGACATGGCGCTGCTCGAAGCACTCAAATCGCCTGCCATCTATGTCGGTGCGCTGGGCTCCCGTGCCAGCAATGCAAAGCGGCGCGAACGTCTGCGTCTGTTCGACCTGAGCGAAGCGGAAATCAGCCGCTTGCACGGCCCTGTCGGCCTGCCCATCGGCAGCCGCACCCCGCCGGAAATCGCCGTCGCTATCCTGGCGGAAATGACCGCCCTGCGCCACGGAATCACGCTCCAGGCCGCTCCATCCCGGCAGCCTGAAGCCCGCCTGCGGCAAGTTGCACTCAAGCTTGCATGATCGCCGGCATCCTTCTGGCGGCAGGTAGTTCCAGCCGCTTCGGCTCCAACAAGCTGCTGCATCTGCTGCCGGACGGCACGCCGATTGCCGTCGCCGCCGCACGCAAGCTCAAGGCAGCTACGTCCATGACGCTCGCCGTCGTGCACCCGGATAATCTTGCGCTCGTCGATATGTTCTCAGAGGAAGACCTTACAGTAGTGGCCTGCCGAAGCGCCACGCAAGGCATGGGCGCCAGCCTCGCCTGCGGCGTACGCGCCAGCAGCCACGCCCATGGCTGGATTGTCGCGCTTGCAGACATGCCATTTATCCAGCCTGCCACCCTGGTGGAAATCCACCGCCAGCTCGAACAGGGCGCCCCACTGGCAGCCCCGGTTTACCATGGTCAGCGCGGCCATCCCGTCGGCTTCGGATGTGAATTCTTTGAAGCGCTCGTCCATCTCAGCGGCGACCAGGGCGCGCGCGCAATTGTTTGCGCTCACGAGGCACGTGCCACACTGCTGGCATGCGAAGATCCCGGCATCCTGGCGGACATCGACACTACGGACGATATGGCACGTTATCGGAACCTGCTTGTAAGCCAGGAATAAGGTCTACGGTATCGGGGTCGGATTCGAATTGAATTTGTGTTGTCTTGCGGCATTCTGGGGACGACGCTTTTCTTGCCGGAAAATACCCGGTGGCTGCGGAGGTCGTTCAATCCCTGGTGGTGAATGACATGTTTGCGGATTTCATGGCGCTGGCGGCTTACGAATATCTGGATTGAGTCTGGCCCGGTGATTTGCCATTGCTGACTAATTAGGTATTCGATGAAATCTTTGTGCGCTTATGGAAATGCTTCGGCGCTACGTCCCGGCAACGCTGCTCCAGCTGATGCGCAATGCGTTTGATCATCTCCTCGCTGAGCGCGGTGTGAAACAATTTACCAAAGGTGCCCGATGCGTTCCGGCCATTGATAATTACAACATCGCTTCTCGCCTTCAACTCGACAAACCACCCCGGCAAGGCGAGTACTGGCTTGACCTCAACCTTGTCGCCCACCGCACTTGAAAGCCATTGCGCAAGCCACTTTGCCTGGCGAGACGCTTGATCCAGTGGTGCGGATTCTGACCAGCCGGGGAACTGCAATCGCTGTCCGTCGAAAACCACTTTGGCATCCTCAGCCCCACCATTTCGCTTAGGTTTCATCCTGCCTTTGGTCTCAACTGCGAACACCCCTTTGGGCCAGACGATCACATGGTCGATATTGAAGCCATCTGCAGGCACATCATGGAAAACGTAAGCGCCAAGGCGCATGAGTTGATTCAACTCCTGGGCGATAGCCACTTCACCCTCGTAACCGAGCCGAAATTTATTGATTCGTTTAAAGAGAGTGATGATTTTGAAACTGAAAAATATAATCGCGCCAAGACCAAACAACACATCAATACTGATGCGAAGAGTCGACTCCTTGGTGCCGCCAAGATAGGACTGCGAGATATGAAGCGCATAGACGAGCAACGGCATCATGGGAAGCATCACCGCATACATCAGCACGTCCAAGCGCATATCGTCCAATTCGGTGCGCAGCGACTCCCCAGGCCCACGCAATAGCATTTGATTCAGCGGAGAACGGCGCTTGGATTCCTGCCGTTTTCGCCAAAGATGAATTGCACCTATTGGCAGGAGCATTAGCGCCAAATAAGCGCCAATAAGGAAAAGGGATAGCCCGAGTGTGCTCATGGCTTCATATGCTCCCGCACGAATCCGCTGCAATTAATTGTTGGATGGACGATTCCAAGATTCCCTTTCCTCTGATATTTCTGCCGCTTCGATGTCTTTATCAAGATAAGTGATTTCACTTTCGATCCAGGCCACTACATTCCGATCAAAACCCTTACTCAACCATCCCCGGAAGCGATCGCGCTTCGATCTCAAATGTTGGCTCCTCGGCCCGCTCCATCCGCCAAAGCCAAAATTATCACTGATGCCACTAAGGACACCATCGACATCCCGATAGCTGACGAGCAGTGCTCTTGTTAGGGCGCCTCCCAGATCGTCGTCTAACGAACTGGGAGCGCAATGGGCAATCATGGCGGCGCGGCCTTCAGGATTTTGTGCTATCCAATCAAGAACCGTCTGTAGAGGAAATTCGGCCATCGGCGGCACTGAACTTGCATCACCGAAACCGCCTATCCCACCTTTCAACCAGTTTATTAGATCATCTCGCCAGTTGGGGGCGACACTTAGCAAGTGCATGGCAACAATCTCCCATGCCTCGGCTGGGTTGTTATGGCACAGCTCTTGCGCAAATGGCTCAACGTCATGGTCGTAGCTCAGACGATAATTGTTACTCATTTGTTGAAGGAGCACATCGAGCAATGGCATTGCCTTTGTCGGATCGTATGCCACCAGTTTTTCGCAGACTCTATGCCAATGGTAAGCGTGCATAGTGTCCTGTCGTTCTTCAAAATGGCTTGGTAAAGTAACGACCATGAACGCAAAATCAGAGTCTACAGGCCAGTTTTCAGTCGTCAGAACCTGGTCCAGCAGTTCAACTAGAGCGTAAGCTGAAATTTGATCCTTACGGTTGGAGAGCAATGTCAGAAGACGGACTAAAACGTCTTGAGAAATTGTCTGCCAACTCCTTCCGTAACAGAGACTTTGAAAATAACCGGGTTCTACCCAACCAGCTTCAAACGTATCCAAACATGCACTCAACACTTGATCATCAAAGCCGGATCGGCAGATTAAATCAGCGCCGAAATTGGCCGTGCCTTGGTTAGCCAGTAATCCAAGCAGCGCCTCCCGCCATTTGTTCTGGTCACGGGCTTTAAGACCAGCAAGGTAACCGCCAAGACATTGAGATTTTATTGAAACACTCGCAAATAAAAGCAAAGATGGAAGGCGCTGATTGCTCACGTCAACGGCAGCCATAGCCTCTCCAAAAGCGTATAAGGCCGCAGTCTCCGTTTCTCTCGTTACAAGCTTCGGCAACAAGCGTTCAAATGCTTCATCGCTTCTGGTCACACGCTCGGCCAGTGCTATCAAAAGTCTTTTCGGTCGAGTGCGCTCTCGAAGCTCGGCATCGACCTCGTAGTCCTCCCATTCCCCCCAGGTCGTGTCCAACACATATCGTTGGAAACGCGATTCAAGGTTCTGTCTGGCAAGGCGCCCTGCAAGGCGGCGTAGGCGAAAGTGGATTAATCGGTCATCCTCTTCATGATTTCGCTTGAGCAGTCGAATAATAAAATGGTTAAGCCGTCGCCGGTCAGTGCTCGGGTCGGCTGACACCTGTTCAATTACGGAGAGAACTTTCTCCCTATGGGGGGCAATTCGCAGCTGCTCTCCCGCTGCTGCAAGAATCGCCGAGTTCGCCTCCCTTCGCAAATCGTCACCCCAGTTCCGCGTTTCATCGATCAAGCAGTCCCAATAACGCTGATATTCTGTCCACCAATCACCGTAAGTTTTTGGACTCCAGAGGTCAGCCCTTTCTTTGATCCCCTGATACTCAGCACCGACTATTCGGTAGCCCATTCCAGAGGTCGTCAGTGCCGCCTCGGCTACCTTGAGTCCCATGCGTTTAAAATCGTCATTGTCTGAACGTAGCATTTCCAACAAAGCTGGTAATCGTTCTTCTGGGCTTGCTTCAGTAGCCGCCGCTTCGGGACCAATACGAAATAATCCCAATACTGTTCCAGTTGAGTTGTTGCTATTGCTCGCGTTCTCCGAAATCGCCATCTGGGCCAGCATTCGGATTGCGCGAACGACGGTCGGGCGCCAGACGGCGATTTTTTCTAGCGTCCAAACGATACTTTGGCGATTCGTTTTAAAAGCAAGAAGCTCTTCCCGTGACCAAGAACCAATCGTGTACTCGATTAGATCAAGGGTTGCATCCGGGTCGGCTTCGGCAAGGGTCGAGAGAAACGAGGTGCCCTTTGCTGAGCATAGAAAATTATGGTCAGAAAATACACCATTCCGGCGAAGGATATTTCGAACGATCTGGGCGGCATCTGAACCATGGGCATAACGAAACATATCCATGAACCAGCCGTGCAGCGATTCCGGCATAGCCTCGAATGTGCTAACGAAATCGAATCCGTTGCCATTCCAATGCCAATATTCCCGCCACAAGTGAATATGCAGCGCCCAAGGAACGATGAACAAAGTGCGAGTCCCTTGAAGAACGCGCCGTCCACGAAGCGTTTGTACAATTTCCTGGAATCTCGACCAGGTAATTGCCGGATCAGCTTGTGCCACAAGTCCCGCAATGTATCTTGCTTCGCTTCCCACCGGGTCTTCAAACCCGAAGCGAGAGAATAAGGCAATGTGCCTCATTATCCTTGCCACCTGGCGAGCTTCATCGCTCTGATGCTGCGCGTAACCAAAGAGAAATCGTTCCCAGATCGGAACCGTCGCTGGTGACCTGAGGATGTCGTCCGGGTTGGCGGCCAGATTTTCACCTACTGCCTGCGTTACACGAGGAGAGCCCTCGCATATAGACACCCAACGATCAAGTTCTGTGCGCTCGCCTACATGACGTGCCAAAATTGCCCGGACGGTTTGATCTGGAAGGCGGGGAGCAGAAATGTGCTCAATCTCGGAATCCCTGCTGCGATCCGGGGCATGATCAATGCTGATTATCTTCAATGCGCCACTACGATTCTTAAGGTGCCCCCAAATCTCCGACATCTCACGCTCGGAAAGCTCATCAAGGACTAACACCAGCGGGAATTTTGAATCGGCGCGCAAGAGTTCCCGAAACAATTGGGTACGTGCGAATCGTTCACCATGATCAACGTAGAGTGTGATCGGAGATATATCTTCCGCGCTGACTGCTTCCAGCACCAGACGAGTTTTTCCGATGCCTGGCTCACCCAATATCCGTAGGTGTTTCGCTTCCCCCCTCAATTTCTCTCGAAGCTGCTGAACAAGTTTTGCCTGGTTTTCAGATAGAACGAGTTCATTGCTCATGTGAGCATGTTTCGACCACTCGGATACAGATAGAAAATCTTCGTCGCTGCCTCCCGTGATCGAGTGGCGCAATGAGGGATAGCGCTCAACATATGCTGAAATCTGGCTTTGCCCGAAGACTTCAATGCGAGCGCCCATGCCTAAGAAGCCGAAGCCCGCAAACAATGCAGCAATTTGTTCTTTACTGTCGTTCCGTTGTTCCGGGGTTAGATCAAGTCCGAAGCAAACCAGGAAATAATGGCCCCCAGCTTCAAGAGTCCGTCTAACCTCAGATATCAACTTTCCCGCATGAGAAAGCAATTCGTTTTTTAGCGTGCTTTGCTGCCACGGTTTGAATGTCGTGCCTGTCTTGAGTTGAAATCCGGTTCTTCCGTAGCGGATAAATGTGTCTTCTGGCAAAGGAGAGTTTGATTCGACTTGGGCATCAATACCGCCATCAGAAACGTAAAGATTCGCCGATATGGTGACCGCGTCTGGTCTCAAGCCGACATATCTTGCCTCGCAAAGAAGCAATTCACGGAATCTTGTTACGGCAGCTTCAGCGCCAAGGTTTCCAAGCAATTTTGGATCGAAGGGGCCGATGATGCTCATATCGCGCGGAGTGATAACAGAAGTGCCATTGGGGCAGGTTAAACTGAATTGTGTTGCCCATTGTAACAACCTATCGGCTGCCGTTTTTCTTGATGGTAATGGGATTCTAATCTAGTCCTCATCCGGCCGTATCGCTGCTTCAGGGTACAGGTCCGGAAAATAGAACTGCAGCGCATCCAGCGGCAGCCCGATGCGTACTGGCCCAAGCGGGCTGTCCGTTTCCACCAGCCCGGTCTTGAGCAGGCGCGAGAGCAGCATCTGCGCCACCTTGTCGCCCAGGCTGGCCATCTGCTTGAACTCGGCGCTGGTTTCGGCTCCATTCCTGTTGCACAGAGAAATTGGTCGCAGTGTTGCGCGAACCCCTCAATCTCTCTCCACAAATTCACATATATAAGAAATCCAATTTTCTTTACACGTCATGGCCGGCATGTTCATGTAACGCAGTTTTTTTATCATGTTATGGCGCAGTGGAATAGGCGACTAGTCAGCCTTGGACATGCGCTTCACCTCGATGCAACTCAGCGATTCGTTTTGCTTCACGCTGAAACTTACCGGCAAGAACTGCTCCAGCAGCCACATGGTGGTGGCGGCGTGGGAGGTGACGGCTCGGGTGAGGAAACGGGATGTGCCGCCGGCCAAGGCAAGGTAGATCAACATTTGATCGGTGGCGTGGACGTCCAGCGTTGCGCCGGAAACGATTTCTTCGCGCAGGTTTTGCCCGGCTTCCAGGCCGAGCTGTTCGGCCGGCACGCCTCTTTCCGCAGTGGCGGAGGCGCCCAGAATGGTTTGCTCGGTGGGGGCGATGAGCACGATGGCGCCGCCGGCGCCGATGGCTTCTGCCCGGCCCAGCACCGCTTGCTCGATGGCGGGCGCTGGAAACCTGGCAAGTTCCGCCGCTGCCGCAGCCGCCATGCGCTGAACGATATGCTCCGGCAGGTTGGCGATATGGGCGTAGCCGCGAATTTCCGTGAGGGCGCCGGGGTTGTCCAGCAGCAAAGGCCGGAGCGGGAGCGAGGCTTGTACTTCCACCAGGATTTCGCCGCCGCCGCGCGGGTAATAGCCGCGCCGCAGTACTTCGACGCGGGCCTTGAGGCCCATCTTGTCCAGCAGCGGCAGCAGCACATAGCGGAAGTAATCGAGCGGGGGCGCGGCACGGACATCGGTGCCGCCGCTGATGTGCATTGCTGTTGCTTCGCCGCTGGCGATGGCGACGGGGAGCGCGGCCTGCATCACCAGCGTGATGCTGCCGGCGGTGCCGACCGGGAAATGGAAGTGTCCGCCGCGCAACGGGCCGGGGCGGAAAAGGAGTTCCGTGGATTTAACGTGCAAGCCTTCCGCCTCTGCCCCGCACAGGGCGGCGACGGCTTTGACCGCGGCGACGTGTTGCGCAGCCATGCCGGGGTTGCTGCGTTTGGCGCGGATGTTGTGCAGCCGGATGGTTTCGCCGGTAATCGCCGCAAGTGCCACTGCCGTGCGCAGCAACTGGCCGCCGCCTTCTCCGTAGCAACCGTCGATTTCGCGCATGCTTTTGCCTTTTGGGTTTGTCACTTTGCCACGTAAATCAGGGGCAGACTCGAATCAAGTCATGTTGTACTGCACCAAATTAAACCCATTTTCGAGACTTGCCAAAAATACACCCATTTACTCTCGATAAGCGCTGGTATGCCATTAAAAATGAGGGCGCGTCAATCAATCGTGTTGTAGTGAGGCGGCCTGATGGCGGCTATTTTTTAAAGATGGCAGGATGGCAATCACTGTCCATGAGTGCGAACTTTGGTCCGGCAGCGGAACCATTCCACTTTTCCAGGCCCTACAATGGGTAGGCTGTAAGGGAGTGGTCAGAAACCGGATGCTACAGTTACACCGTCCCTTTTTTCAACCAACCAATAACGAGAGAATTCCTGATGAAATGGTTCTTTAGAATGTTTTTCAAGACGCTGCGGATCGTGATGACGCCTTTCATGCTGCTTTGGGAAAAAGCGACCACGCCCAAGGGTGTCGTTCGGCAAGCGGAAGCGCAACAGCTCATCGACCAGCAATGCAAGGATCTGGCGCTCTATCAATTCAGGACTTGCCCCTTCTGCATCAAGGTCCGGCGCGAGCTGAGCCGCTTGTCGCTGGATATCCCGCTGCTGGATGCGCAAAAACAGCCACAAAACCGCGAAGCGTTATTGCAGGGCGGCGGTCGAGTCAAGGTGCCCTGTTTGAAAATTACCGATGAACAAGGGAAGGTTCAGTGGATGTATGAGTCTTCCGCAATCATCCAGTATCTGCATGGGCGTTTTGCCTGAAGTTTCTTCGATCTGTTTGTTGACCCGGAAGTTTCTAACTGCTGCTTTTCTGGCGGGTGGCCGGCTTTGCCGAAACATCCGGACTGATATTGTGCGGCAATATGGGCGTTTAGCCGATCAGTGCTCGTCTGGTTGAACCCGTGCGGTTCTCATCCTGTTTGTCTTTATCGAATACCCGAACAAAAGGCCACCGCATTGGGTGATTCGACATCAGCATCAGTTCGATTCCCGGTCTGGCAACTGAACCCGCGTCCTCATGACGACTTCTGCGGAGAATAATCCGGTTATTCTCCGCACATAATGCGGTGAATAACTTGTCTTTGCGGAGAATGCGGCCCATAATCTCCGCATGAATAGCGGTGATTACACTTACATCTGGCAAGCCAGCGATTGGCCTAGCTGGCACTACGATCTGGCTTTCCTGGCTGGGGCATTGGCCGACGTCAGTCGGGCCCATGGCCTGCTGCTCGGTCGATTGGCCGATGTCGGCATGGCATTGCGGGATCAGGCCAGTCTGGCGGCGTTGACGGAAGACGTGATCAAGACCAGTGAAATTGAAGGTGAGCAACTCGATGCCGAGTCCGTTCGTTCTTCCATTGCCCGCCGTCTTGGTGTCGACATCGGCGCACTTGCACCAGTGGATCGCCACGTTGAAGGTGTGGTCGAAATGGTGCTTGACGCGACAGCACGTTGTGACGCCGCGCTGACCAAAGATCGGCTATTCGGCTGGCATGCCGCCTTGTTCCCTACCGGCTACAGCGGGCTGGCCCAAATCCACGTCGGTGCATTTCGAGATGATGCCGGTGGTCCCATGCAGGTCGTGTCCGGCCCGATTGGCCGCCAGCGGGTTCATTTCGAGGCGCCACCGGCCGATCGGCTGGATGCGGAGATGGCGCGCTTTGTCGAGTGGGCCAATGCCAGCACGCCTGACCACCCCATTCTGAAAGCGGGTCTTGGCCACCTGTGGTTTGTCACGCTACATCCGTTCGACGATGGCAATGGCCGTATCGCCCGAGCGATCGGCGATCTGTTGCTGGCGCGTGCCGATGGCAGCCATCAGCGTTTCTACAGTCTGTCGGCACAGATCCAGCGGGAGCGCCGTGATTACTACGACATCCTGGAGCGCACACAAAAGGGTTCGCTGGATGTGACGCCGTGGCTCAAGTGGTTTCTGGAAAATCTGGCGACGGCAGTCAATACCGCGCAGCACACGCTGGATGCTGTGCTTGCCAAGACACGCTTCTGGCAACGCTGGGCCACCACGCCGTTGAACGAGCGGCAAGTGAAATTGCTCAATCGCTTGCTTGATGGCTTCGAGGGCAGGCTGAACAGCAGCAAGTGGGCGTCCATTGCCAGGTGCTCGCCGGATACTGCCCTGCGCGACATCAATGAGCTGCTGGCCCATGGTGTGCTGCGCAAGTCTGCGGCAGGTGGGCGCAGTACCAGCTATGAGCTGAATGATTTGCCCGAATAATTTTCCGAGTGGGCAATGTAGCCAGGTGTCTAGTCCGCAGGCTTTCACAGACCCCCCGCGAACACGCGGGAACTGGCGCGAGCAGGCAAGAAAAAACCCCAACCAAGAAACGGTTGGGGTTTTGTTATTGGTGGAGGCGGGGGGGATCGAACCCCCGTCCGCAAGCACTCTACAGACAGATCTACATACTTAGTCCGGTGATTTGGATTTAACCTGCTTCACGCCCACCGAACAGGCTGGAAGCCGGCGAGTTGCCTTGGTTTTAACCTTGTCCAAAGCGACCCTGAACAAGGCGATCATACTGAAATTACCCTACTGCCGGTTGCCCGACCCAACTCGTATGCTAGCTGGTGTAGGGTCTGGCGCAATTAAGCGGCCAGAGCGTAAGTTTCGTCGTTTGCAGTTAAACGATTTCGGATTGTATTTACGAGGTAGTCCGTCCTCGGTATGCCCTGCTCTGCTTTGCAACCCACGTCGAAGCCAGGTCGCCCCCAGATTTACTGCTTTGCTGCTGTTGCATAGATGGTGCCGGCACTGAAAAGTTCAAGCCCCAACGGTGTGAATTCTACACCAATCAATAGCCGAGGTATTCGAGCAACGCGGTGGGGGTCTGAATGAAGCCGTCCGCGCCCCATTCCAGCGGGTTGTCTTGCGGGCCGAGGTAGCCGTATTCGGCGACCAGCACGGGCATGCCGCAGGCGTGGGCGGCTTCGACATCGCGTTCGGCGTCGCCGATGTAGACGCAGGTGGAGGGCAACATGCCGATCTCGCGGCAGGCGGCGAGCAGGGGATCGGGATGTGGTTTGGAATGGGCGCAGGTGTCGCCGCTGATGACGGTGGCGGCGCGGTCGTCCAGTCCCATTTGCGCCAGCAGCGGGTCGGTGAAGCGCGCGGGTTTGTTGGTGACGACGCCCCATGGCAGGCCGCGCATTTCCAGCTCGTCGAGGAGTTCCATCATGCCGGGAAACAGGGTGCTGAACTGGTTGAGGTTTTGCTCGTACAGTTCCAGATATTCGGCGCGCAGGTCTTCGAATGCCGGATGATCGGGGCTGATGGCAAAGCCGATTTGCAGCAGGCCGACGGTGCCGTGTGAGGCGTAGGGGCGGATCAGTTCCAGCGGCATTTCCGGCAGGCCGTGCATCTGGCGCTGCTGGTTGAGCGCATAGCCGAGGTCGGACGCGGTGTCCACCAGCGTGCCGTCGAGGTCGAACAGGACGGCGTTAACCATGGCGGCGGCAGGTAAGGGTGTAGTTCACGGCGGTATCGTGTTCCAGTTTGTAGACCTTGGTCAGCGGGTTGTAGGTCATGCCGATGAGGTCATTCACTGCCAGCCCGGCACCGCGGGCAAAGCGCGACAGCTCGGATGGCTTGATGAATCGGGCGTAATCATGGGTACCGCGCGGCAGTAGATTGAGCACGTACTCCGCGCCGATGATGGCGAACAGGTAGCTTTTCGGGTTGCGGTTCAGGGTGGAAAAGAACACCCAGCCGCCCGGCTTGACGAGCTCGGCGCAGGCACGCACCACGGATTCCGGGTTGGGCACGTGTTCGAGCATTTCCATGCAGGTGACGACATCGAAACTGGCGGGGTGCTCCGCCGCCAGCGTTTCCACCGGAACGCATCGGTAATCCACCTTGGCGCCGGATTCGAGCAGGTGCAGCCTGGCGACTTTGAGGGATTTTTCCGCCAGATCGATGCCGCTGACCATGGCGCCGCGCCCGGCCATACTTTCCGCCAGAATGCCGCCGCCGCAGCCCACATCGAGGACGGTTTTGCCATCCAGATTGGCCAGGTGATCAATGTAGTCCAGGCGTAGCGGGTTGATCTCGTGCAGGGGCTTGAATTCGCTGTTGGGGTCCCACCATTTGTGGGCGAGGGCGCTGAATTTGTCGAGTTCCAGTTGGTCGGCGTTGCTCATGTTTTTCTCTTTCAGTGCGTGATCCGTGATTGCCAGACGTTGGCAGTCAACTTAAGTTCCCGTTCGTCCAGGCTGGTGAGCTGGCGGTTGTCGAGGCGCAGTTCGCCGTCCACCCAGACGTGGCTGACCTGCGTGCGCCCGGCAGCGTAGACCAGGGTGGATATCGGGTCGAAGCAGGGCTGGGTCTCGATGCCGGATAAATCCACCGCCACTATATCAGCCAGCTTGCCCGGGGCGAGCGAACCGATGCTGTCGTCCAGGCCCAGGGCGCGTGCGCCGTTGAGTGTGGCCATTTGCAGCGCGGCATGGGCGGGCAGGGCAGCGGCGTCGTCGGCCACACCCTTGGCGAGCAGGGCGGCCAGGCGCATCTCGCCGAACATGTCGAGCTGGTTGTTGCTGGCCGCACCGTCGGTGCCGATGCCGACGTTGACGCCGTGCCCGGCCAGCGCCACGACCGGCGCAAAACCACTGGCGAGCTTGAGGTTGGAAGCCGGGCAATGCGCCACGTGGCAGCCTTGTTCGGCCAGCAGCGCCTGTTCATCGGGGGTCAGGTGTACGCCATGCACGGCGATGAGGCCGGGGCCCAGCAGGCCCAGGTTGTGCAGCCGTGCCAGCGGGCGCAGATTGTGCTGCGTCAGGCTCTGGCGGATCTCGTCCCCGGTTTCGTGCAGATGGACGTGAACCGGCAAGTCCAGCTGGCTGGCGAAGGTGGCGATTTTCCCGAAGGTCTTGTCGCCTACGGTATACGGCGCGTGCGGGGCGAGGGCGAAGGATAGCAAGGGCTCGTCGCGCAGGCGGTCGCGCAGGGCGAAACCCTTGTTGAGGTAGTCGTCGGCGTCGCCTGCGTAAGCCGTCGGGAAATCAACCACGATGAGTCCGATCGCGGCGCGCATCCCCGCGTCCAGCGCCGCCTCCGCCACCGCTTCCGGGAAAAAATACATGTCGTTGAAACAGGTGGTGCCGCCGCGCAGCATTTCGGCACAGGCGATGCGCGCGCCGTCGCGGACGAAATCGGGCGACATATGACGGTTTTCTGCAGGCCAGATGTGGCCTTTCAGCCATTCCATCAGCGGCAGGTCGTCGGCGTAGCCGCGCAGCAGCGTCATTGCCGCATGCGTGTGCAGGTTGATCAGGCCGGGGATCAGCGCATGGTCGGTGAGCCGAAAGTAGCGCTGTGCGATAAAACGGCGGCGCGCTTCTTCGGTCGGCAGGATGGCCACAATACGGCCACCGTCCACCGCTACGCTGTGGTCGGCGAGCACTGTACCGGACGGTTCGACGGGAATGACCCAGCGTGCTTCGATGAGGGTTTCGACAGGGTGAGCGGGGGTTTCGGGCATGATCAGTATTTGAGCGGGTTCGCCGCACTATAAAGGCCCGCCCGCCACCTGACAAGGCTGGCGAGCGGCTGGTTTTGCCGGGTGCGCTGCGCATGCTAGAATTGCGTGGTTTTCCGCCCCCTCATAAAAATCAGACCGCTCAATGGAATCTTTCGCTAAAGAAACGCTTCCCGTCAGCCTCGAAGAGGAAATGCGCCGCTCCTACCTTGATTACGCGATGAGCGTGATTGTGGGGCGTGCCCTGCCCGATGTGCGCGACGGCCTGAAGCCGGTGCACCGCCGCGTGCTGTTTGCCATGCACGAGCTGTCCAACGACTGGAACAAGGCCTACAAGAAGTCGGCGCGTATCGTCGGCGACGTGATCGGTAAATACCACCCGCACGGCGACACCGCCGTGTACGACACCATCGTGCGCATGGCGCAGGATTTCTCGCTGCGTTATCCGCTGGTCGACGGCCAGGGCAACTTCGGTTCGGTCGACGGCGATAACGCGGCAGCCATGCGTTATACCGAAATCCGCATGTCCAGGATCGCCCACGAGCTGCTCGCCGATCTCGACAAGGAAACGGTGAATTTCGGTCCGAACTATGACGGTTCCGAACACGAGCCGCTGATTCTGCCGGCCAAGATTCCCAATCTGCTGATCAACGGTTCGTCCGGTATCGCGGTAGGCATGGCGACCAATATCCCGCCGCACAACCTGACCGATGTATGCGATGCGTGCCTCACGCTGCTGGAAGACCCGGAAACCGATATCGAAGCACTGATCGATATCATCAAGGCGCCGGATTTCCCTACCGCAGGCATCATTTACGGACTGGTCGGCGTGCGCGAAGGCTACCGCACCGGCCGCGGCCGCGTGGTGATCCGCGCCCGCACCCATTTTGAGGATATGGACAAGGCGGGCGGACGCCAGGCCCTGATTGTTGACGAGCTACCCTACCAGGTGAACAAGGCCAACCTGCTGATCAAGATCGGCGAGCTGGTGCGCGAAAAGAAAATGGAGGGCATCTCCGACCTGCGCGACGAATCGGACAAGTCCGGCATGCGCGTGGTGATCGAGCTGAAACGCGGCGAAGTGCCCGAGGTGGTGCTGAACAACCTGTACAAGCACACGCAGATGCAGGACAGCTTCGGCATGAACATGGTGGCGCTGGTGGACAACCAGCCGCGCCTGCTGAACCTGAAGCAGATGCTGGTGGCTTTTCTGCGTCATCGCCGCGAGGTGGTCACGCGGCGTACGGTATTCGAGCTGAAAAAAGCGCGGGAACGCGGCCACATCCTCGAAGGTCTGGCAGTGGCGCTGTCCAATGTGGACGAAATCATTGCCCTGATCAAGGCTGCGCCTACGCCGGCTGTCGCCAAGGAAGGCCTGATGGGCAGAACCTGGCGCTCGCAACTGGTGGAGGAAATGCTGTCGCGCGCAGTGGCCGACGCCAATGCCTTCCGCCCCGAGGGGCTGGCAATCGAATTCGGTTTCTCCAAAGACGGCTACCGATTGTCTGATGCGCAGGCGCAAGCCATTCTGGAGCTGCGCCTGCAACGCCTGACCGGGCTGGAGCAGGACAAGATACTTACCGAATACAAAGAGGTGGTTACCAAAATCGCCGACCTGCTCGACATTCTCGCCAAGCCCGAGCGCATTACCGCCATCATCATCGACGAAATCGGCCTGGTGAAGCAGCAATTCGGCGACAAGCGTCGCTCCGAGATTGTGGTTTATGCCCAGGACCTGAGCGTGGAAGACCTGATTACGCCGCAGGATATGGTGGTGACCATGTCGCACGGCGGTTACATGAAGTCGCAGCCGCTGGACGATTACAGCGCGCAAAAACGCGGCGGGCGCGGCAAGCAGGCTGCACCGACCAAGGAAGACGATTTCATCGAGCGCCTGTTCATCGCCAACAGTCACGACTACATCCTGTGCTTCTCCAACCTTGGGCGGGTGTATTGGGTCAAGGTTTACGAGGTACCGCAGGGCAGCCGCATCTCGCGCGGCAAGCCCATCGTCAATCTGCTGTCGCTGTCGGAAGGCGAGAAAATCAACGCCATCCTGCCGATCAAGGAGTTTGCCGAGAACCGCTATGTATTCATGGCCACTGCCCACGGCGTGGTCAAGAAAACCGCGCTGTCCGACTTCTCCAACCCGCGTCGTGCCGGCATCATCGCCGTGGGGCTGGACGAGGGCGACTACCTCATTGGCGTTGCTGTCACCGAAGGCAGCCACGACGTCATGCTGTTCTCGGACGGCGGCAAGTCGGTGCGCTTCGACGAAAATGACGTGCGCGTGATGGGGCGTGGCGCACGCGGCGTGCGCGGCATGAAACTTGCGCCCGGACAGAAGGTCATTTCCTTACTGGCTGCAGTGAACGAACAGCAATCGGTACTCACCGCGACCGAAAACGGCTATGGCAAACGCACCAATATTGCTGAATACACACGCCATGGCCGGGGTACCAAGGGCATGATCGCAATCCAGACGACGCCACGCAATGGACGTGTGGTTGCTGCAACCCTGGTCGATCCGGACGACGAGATCATGCTGATTACCGACGGCGGCGTGCTGATCCGTACCCGGGTCAAGGAAATGCGCGAGATGGGGCGCGCCACGCAGGGCGTTACCCTGATTAGTCTCGATGCCGGCCAGAAACTGATCGGCGTGGAGCGGGTACTGGAGCGCGACGAGGAAGAAGAGTAATTAATCTTAAAAATTAACAACAAATTTTAAGGTATTGATAATGATATACAACTTTAGTGCAGGTCCGGCAGTGCTCCCGAAAGCCGTTCTCGAACAGGCGCGTGACGAGATGATGGATTGGCATGGCAGCGGCATGTCGGTGATGGAGATGAGCCATCGCGGCAAGGAATTCATGGGCATCGCTGCCCAGACGGAAGCGGACTTGCGCGAGTTGATGGGCATCCCTGCCAATTACAAGGTGTTGTTTTTGCAGGGCGGCGCTTCCTCGCAATTCGCCATGGTGCCGATGAACCTGCTGCGCGGCAAAGCCGGCATGGATTATCTCAACACCGGCGAATGGTCGAAAAAAGCCATCAAGGAAGCCAAACGTTACGGTAAGGTCAATGTGGTGGCGAGCAGCGAAGACAGGAACTTCAGCTACGCGCCTGGCCAGGATGCATGGAAGCTGGATCCGAATGCGGCCTTTGTGCATTACACGCCGAATGAAACCATCGGCGGTGTGGAAATTTTCTGGACGCCGCAGACCGGCGATGTGCCGCTGGTGGCGGATATGTCGTCCACCATTTTGTCGCGCCCCGTCGATGTGAGCCAATTTGGCCTGATTTACGCCGGCGCGCAGAAGAACATCGGGCCGGCCGGGTTGACCATCGTCATCGTGCGCGAAGACCTGATCGGCCAGACCGTGGCGGGTACGCCCACCATGTTCGACTACAAAACACATGCCGATAATGACTCCATGTACAACACCCCGCCCACTTTCGCCATGTACATCGCCGGGCTGGTGTTCCAGCTGCTGAAGCGCGAAGGCGGGCTGGCCGAGATGGAGAAGCGCAACGTCGCCAAGGCCGATTTGCTTTATGACTATCTTGACGCGACCGGCTTCTACGCCAGCCCGGTGGCGCGCGACAACCGTTCGCGCATGAATATTCCGTTCACCCTGAAAGACGCTGCGCTGGACGAGGCTTTTCTCAAAGGCGCCAGGGAGCATGGCCTGCTGCAGTTAAAGGGCCATCGCTCGGTGGGCGGCATGCGCGCCTCGATCTACAACGCCATGCCGATCGAGGGCGTAGCTGCGCTGGTAAATTACATGAAGGCTTTCGAGCAGAAAAATGGCTAAGACTTTTCAAGTCCAGATCCTGAACGCCATTTCCAAGCAGGGACTGGCGCGCCTGCCGGCAAGTTATGTCGTGGGCAGCGATGTGGTGCAACCGGATGCGATTCTGGTGCGCTCCGCAAACATGCACGAGATGGATATCCCCGCCTCGGTGCTGGCGATTGGCCGTGCGGGTGCCGGCACCAACAACATCCCGGTGAAAAAACTGTCCGAGCGCGGCGTGCCGGTGTTCAATGCCCCGGGCGCCAATGCCAATGCGGTCAAGGAACTGGTCATCGCGGGCATGCTGATGGGCGCGCGCAACCTGATGCCGGCAATCAGGTTTGTGGAAACCCTCAGCGGCAGCGACGAAGAAATGCACAAGGCGACTGAGGCGGGCAAGAAGGCTTTTGCCGGGATCGAACTGCCGGGCCGCACCCTCGGCGTGATCGGCCTGGGGGCGATCGGTTCGCTGGTGGCCGATGCCGCCATCAAGCTCGGCATGAAAGTCATCGGCTTCGACCCGGCGATTACGGTAGAAGCCGCCTGGCGCCTGCCTGCCCAGGTCAAGAAAGCCAACAGCGTGGAAGAGGTGGTGAAAGCCGCCGACTTTATTTCGCTGCATGTTCCACTGCTGGACGCTACGCGTAAGCTGATCAATGCCGAGCGTGTCGCACTGATGCAGCCGGGCACGGTACTGCTTAACTTTGCCCGCGAAGGCATCGTGGACAACGCCACCGCAGTGGCCGGTCTGCAATCCGGGCAACTGCGTGCCTACCTTAACGACTTTCCCGCCAATGCGCTGCAACGTCAGCCTGGTGTGGTCTGCTTGCCGCACCTGGGGGCCTCGACCGGCGAGGCCGAGGAGAACTGCGCAGTCATGGTTGCCGAGCAGGTCACCGATTATCTGGAAAACGGCAACATCCTCAACGCCGTTAATTTTCCCAATGTGGACATGCCGCGCGAATCGGCCTACCGCGTCGCCATTGCCAATGCCAATGTGCCCAACATGCTGGGCCAGATTTCCACCGCGATGGCGAATGCCGGGCTCAATATCCACACCATGGTAAACAAATCCAGAGGCGAGATGGCTTACACCCTGGTGGATGTGGATAGCATCGTTCCCGATTCGGTAATGAAAGAACTGTGCGCCATTAGCGGCGTGCTGGCAGTGCGCTATTTGCCCACGACGTAACCATGGCTGAAGATTTACAACAATTACGCACCGAAATCGATGCGCTGGATGTCGAAATCCTCAAGCTCATCAACCAACGCGCCGCCCATGCCCAGACCATCGGCCGCCTGAAAAACGGCACGGTGTATCGTCCCGAGCGCGAAGCCCAGGTGCTGCGCCGCATCAAGGAACTCAACCCCGGGCCGTTGGCGGACGAAACGGCTGCGCGCCTGTTCCGTGAAATCATGTCGGCCTGCCTGGCACTGGAAAAACCCCTGTCGGTTGCGTTTCTGGGACCGCTGGGCACGTTTAGCCAGGCTGCCGCGCAGAAGCACTTTGGTCATGCTGCTACCCCCACGCCGTGCGCCTCGATAGACGAGGTGTTTCGCGACGTGGCCTCCGGCAGCGCCGACTACGGCGTGGTGCCGGTGGAAAATTCCACCGAAGGCGCAATCAACCGCACCCTGGATTTATTGCAGGACACTCCGTTGAAAATCTGTGGCGAGGTGGCGTTGCGCATCCATCAGCACCTGTTGCGCAAAGTGCCTGGCCTGGACGGCGTCGCGGTGCTTTATTCGCACGGCCAGTCGTTGGCGCAGTGCCATGAGTGGCTCAACCGCAATCTCGTCAGCGTGCCGCGCATACCCGTGGCAAGCAACGCCGAAGCGGCGCGCATGGCTGCAGCCGACCCTGCCGCACTGGCGGTTGCGGGGGAAGCCGCCGCCGAACTCTATGACTTGCAGCGTCTGGCCGAGAATATTGAAGACGACCCTGACAACACCACCCGTTTCCTGGTGATCGGCAAGCATGACGCCCCCCCCTCGGGCTGCGACAAGACCTCGCTGCTGATGTCTGCGCACAACCGACCGGGCGCGGTTGTGGAACTGTTGCAGCCACTGGCGCGCCATGGTGTTTCCATGACCAAGCTGGAATCGCGCCCGGCGCGCTCCGGTTTGTGGGAATACGTGTTTTTTGTCGACCTGGAAGGTCACCGCGATGATCCGGCTGTCGCCGCGGCGCTGACTGAATTGCAGGAAAAAGCGGCATTTCTGAAAATACTGGGTGCCTACCCGGTAGGCGTTCTGTAGGTCGTAATCATGAATCTGTGTGATCTTTCCCCGCAATACGTGCGCGCCATTGCGCCGTATCAGCCAGGCAAACCGATTGCCGAAGTGGCACGCGAACTCGGTCTGGCTGAGCACGCCATCGTCAAGCTGGCATCCAACGAAAATCCGCTCGGCCCCAGCCCCAAGGCGCTGGCCGCAATTGATAACGCGCTGGCCGACATTGCGCGTTACCCGGACGGCAGCGGTTTCGAGTTGAAAGCCGCACTTACGCGCAGGCTCGGCGTGCCCGCTGATCAGATCGTGCTGGGCAACGGCTCCAACGACGTGCTGGAACTGGTGGCGCGCGCGTTCCTGGCGCCCGGCGCCTCGGCGATATTCTCCCGGCATGCTTTCGCCATCTATGCGCTGGCTACCCAGGCCGTGGGCGCAGAAGGCATTGAAACTGCCGCGCATGAATACGGTCATGACCTCGATGCCATGCTCGACGCCATTCGCGCCGACACGCGCGTGGTGTTCATCGCCAACCCGAACAATCCCACCGGCACCTGGCTATCCAATCCGGATTTGCTGGCTTTCCTGCAACGCGTGCCGGAAAACGTCATCGTGGTGCTGGACGAAGCCTATGGCGAGTACCTGCCGCAGGATAAACAGTCCGACGCGCTGGCGTGGCTGCAGCGTTTCCCCAACCTGGTGGTGAGCCGTACCTTCTCCAAAGCTTACGGCCTGGCCGGTCTGCGCGTGGGCTACGCACTGGCCAGCCACATGGTGGCGGACATGATGAATCGCGTACGTCAGCCGTTCAACGCCAACAGCCTGGCGCTGGCCGCGGCAACCGCCGCGCTCGACGACGCCGATTTCATCGCGCGCAGCTACGCATTGAACCAGCTCGGCATGCGCCAGATTACACAGGGCGTGCTGCTGATGGGGCTGGATTACATCCCGTCGTTTGGCAATTTCCTCGCCATCCGCATCGGCAACGCCAGCGCCATGTACCGGCGCTTGCTGGAAAAAGGCGTGATTGTCCGTCCCGTCGGCAATTACGCCATGCCCGAACACCTGCGCGTCAGCATCGGACTGGCCGCTGAAAACACTCAATTTTTGCAGGCGTTGGAAAGCGTTCTTAAGGAGCAAGCATGATCGTCGTAATGAGCCCCGAGGCAACGGAAACCCAGATAGACGGGGTTGTAAAAAAAATCAAGGAGTACGGCTGTGATGCCAATATTTCGCGCGGTGTCGAGCGCACCATCATTGGCGCCATCGGCGACGAGCGCAGCATCGATCAGGAGCTGATTGACGCGCTGCCCGGCGTGGAGCAGTCCATGCATATCGTCAAGCCTTACAAGATCGTGGCGCGCGAGTGGCACAAGGAAAATAGCGTCATCGACATCAAGGGAATTCCACTCGGCGGCAACACCATCCAGGTCATCGGCGGTCCGTGCTCGGTGGAAACCCAGCAACAGATGGACGACGCCGCCCGATTTGTGAAAGCAGCCGGTTGCCGCCTGATGCGCGGCGGCGCTTTCAAGCCGCGCACCAGCCCTTATGCTTTCCAGGGCAAGGGCGTGGAAGGTCTGGAAATGTTTCGCAAGGCCGCCGACGCACAAGGCCTGCCCATCGTGACGGAGCTCATGGACGTGCGCATGCTCGACACCTTTCTGGAATGGGATGTGGACGTGATCCAGATCGGCACGCGCAATATGCAGAACTTCGATTTGCTCAAAGAAGTGGGCCGTACCAACAAGCCGGTCATCCTCAAGCGCGGCATGTCCGCAACGGTCACCGAATGGCTGATGGCGGCGGAATACATCGCCGCCGGCGGCAACCACAACATCATTTTCTGCGAGCGCGGTGTGCGCAGTTTCGAGACTTATTACCGCAACATGCTCGACGTGACCGCCATCCCGGTGCTGAAAAAAGAAACCCACCTGCCGGTGATTGTTGACCCCTCTCACGCAGGCGGCAAGGCGTGGATGGTACCCGCATTGTCCCGCGCGGCGATTGCTGCCGGTGCTGACGGTCTGCTGGTGGAAATGCACCCCAAACCCTGCGAGGCCTGGTGTGACGCCGATCAGGCGTTGAATCCCGATGAGCTGAAGAACCTGATGGTCGAGCTCAAGGGCATCGCCCAGGTGCTGGGCCGGGATATTTAGATGCATTCGTCGCGGGGGGCACGGAGAACACGGAGTTTACTTTGTGATTTTTCTCCGTGTGCTCTGTACTCCGCGCGGCTAAAATGCCTTTCCACGCGGCGTAGACAATGACCACGCACATCAACAAACTCGCCATATTCGGCGTCGGGCTGATCGGCGGCTCGGTCGCGCTGGCGCTGAAACAGGCCGCTGCGGTAGGTGAAGTGGTTGGCGTTGGGAGAAGCCGGGCCAACCTCGAAGCAGCACTCAGGCTCGGCATCATCGACCGCATCGCCGCCACGCCCGCAGAAGCCGTACAAGGTGCGGACGTTGTGCTGCTCGCCGTGCCCGTTGGCCAGATGGCCACCCTGATGCAGGCTATCGCGCCGCATCTGGGTGCAGAAACCCTTATCACCGACGTTGGCAGCACCAAGCAGGATGTGGCCGCGCTGATGCAACAGCACCTCGCTGCGCACCTGTCCAATTGCGTGCCCGGTCATCCGATCGCAGGAGCGGAAACCTGCGGAGCCGGTGCCGCCCGCGCTGACTTGTATCAAGGCAGGAATGTCGTCCTGACACCCTTGCCGCAATCGGATCGGGCTGCGATGGAAAAAGTACGCGCGTTCTGGCAAGCCTGCGGTGCCAAGGTCAGCGAAATGCCCGCCACCGAGCATGATGCCATCTTCGCCGCGGTCAGCCACCTGCCGCACCTGCTGGCCTACACGCTGGTGGACATGATTGCCAGCCGCGACAATGCCGACATCCTGTTCAGCTTCGCCGCCAGCGGTTTCCGCGACTTTACCCGCATCGCAGGCAGCAGCCCGGAAATGTGGCGCGATATTGCGCTGGCGAACCGGGAGGCGCTGTTGAGAGAAATAGCGCAGTATCAAACAAGCCTGGAGCAGATGCGGGCAGCTTTGGCGGCAGGGGATGCAAGCGCGCTGGAAGCGGCGTTCAAGCGCGCACAAACGGCGCGTGTGCGCTGGTCTGGCGGATAATCGCGCTGGTCGTCTTTCCTTAACTTAAGCCAAATAAAATTGATGATGGAATTTCTCGACCTCACACCGCTGACCCGCGCCCGGGGCAGCATCCAGCTACCCGGTTCCAAAAGCATCTCCAACCGCATCCTGTTGTTGTCGGCCCTGGCGCAAGGCACAACCGAGGTGAAAAGCCTGCTGGACTCGGACGATACCCGCGTGATGCTGGAGGCGCTTGCCCGGCTGGGGGTGAACTGGACCCGCCAGGGCGATACGCAGGACTATGTCGTACAGGGTGTGGGCGGGGCGTTTCCGGTCAAGCAGGCCGAATTGTCGCTGGGCAACGCCGGCACCGCATTCCGCTCGCTCACGGCCGCCCTGGCGCTCTCCGGCGGTCATTACAGCTTGAGTGGCGTGGCGCGCATGCACGAGCGGCCGATCGGCGATCTGGTGGATGCCTTGCGTCAACTCGGTGCGCAGATCGAATATCAGGACAACGTGGGTTTTCCACCGTTAAGGATTGCGCCTGCGCGGTTGACGGAAGCCAGCGAGGTGGCGGTGCGCGGGAATGTGTCGAGCCAGTTTTTGACCGGGCTGTTGCTGGCGGCACCCCTTGCTGGAAAATCCATCACCCTGCGTGTCATCGGCGAGCTGATTTCCAGACCCTACATCGAGATTACGCTGAATCTGATGCGCCGTTTCGGCGTGGAAGTCGAGCGTGACGGCTGGCAGGCCTTCACTGTATCCGCGGGCCAGGTTTACCGCAGCCCAGGCACAATCCACGTGGAAGGCGACGCGTCTTCGGCGTCGTATTTCCTCGCGGCGGGCGCCATCGGCGGTGGTCCGGTGCGGGTGGAAGGGGTGGGCAGCGACAGTATCCAGGGCGACATCCGTTTTGCCGAGGCGCTGCAGCAGATGGGCGCAACCATTACGATGGGCGAGAACTGGGTGGAGGCCTCGGCAGAGGGGCCCCTGCATGGCATCGACGCGGATTTCAATCACATTCCCGATGCCGCTATGACCATCGCGGTGGCGGCGCTGTTTGCGCAGGGGGCGACCATGCTGCGCAATATCGGCAGCTGGCGTGTGAAGGAGACCGATCGCATCCACGCCATGGCGACGGAGTTGCGCAAGGTGGGAGCAACAGTGGAGGAGGGCGCGGATTTCCTGCGCGTGACGCCGCCCGCGCAGTTGCAATCCGCAACGATAGATACCTACGATGACCACCGCATGGCGATGTGCTTTTCACTGGTGGCGCTGGGCGGCGTACCGGTGCGGATTAACGACCCGAAGTGCGTGAACAAGACGTTTCCGGGATATTTCGAGGCGTTTTCCTCGATAACCCGGCGAGCGGCCATGAGCGCGGACATCCCGGTCATTGCGATTGATGGCCCTTCCGCTTCCGGCAAGGGCACGGTCGCGGCCCTGGTTGCGCGTGCGCTCGGGTTCCACTATCTGGATAGTGGCGCGCTATATCGCCTCACCGCACTGGCGGCGCAGCGGCGCGGTGTTGCGCTGGATGATGAGGCTGCGCTGGCGCAACTCGCGCGCAATCTGGATGTGCGTTTCGAGGGCGATGAAATCTGGCTGGACGGCGAACGGGTGAGCGATGAATTGCGTACTGAAAGTATTGGTAATGGAGCCTCCAAAGTGGCGGCGCTGCCTGCAGTGCGATCGGCCTTGCTGGAGCGCCAGCGTGCCTTTCGCCAAGCCCCCGGTCTGGTAACCGATGGGCGCGATATGGGCTCGGTGGTGTTTCCCGATGCTGCGGTCAAGATTTTTCTCACAGCCAGCGCCGAAGAACGCGCACAACGTCGCTATAAGCAGTTGATGGAAAAAGGATTCGATGCTAATCTATCCAGCTTGCTTGAAGAGTTGAACATACGTGATGCGCGTGATGCGGCACGTAGCGTGGCGCCACTCAAGCAAGGCGCGGATGCCACCCTGCTGGAAACCACGCACCTGTCTATCGACCAGGCGGTCGCCAGGGTGCTGGCCTGCTACCAGGCAAGGCAATCCGGGCAAGGTGTCTGAACCCGATTACGGGTTTGGGCTTTATTGCAATTAACCCCGCATTTGATCGCGGATTTTTAGGCCTTTACTTTTCATGATGTCTACTGTTACTTCTTCTTCATCCGCTACTACCGAACCCGGTTTCGAAAGCTTTGCCGCCCTCTTCGAAGAGAGCTTGACGCGCCAGGAACTGCGTGCGGGTGAAGTCATTACCGCCGAAGTCGTGGCGATTGACGATAATTTCGTCACCGTAAACGCCGGACTGAAGTCCGAAAGCCTGATTGCTACTGAAGAATTCCGTAATGACCACGGCGAGCTTGAAGTCGCGATAGGCGATTTTGTCAGCGTGGCCATTGAGATGCTGGAAGACGGCTATGGCTCGACCAAGCTCTCGCGCGACAAGGCCAAGCGTCTGGCCGCCTGGATCAGCCTGGAGAAATCCATGGAAGAGGGCGAAATCGTCACCGGCATGGTCAACGGCAAGGTCAAGGGCGGTCTGACTGTCATGGTGAACGGCATCCGCGCTTTCCTGCCCGGCTCGCTGGTGGATATTCGCCCGGTCAAGGACACTGCCCCGTACGAAAACAAGGAAATGGAATTCAAGGTCATCAAGCTCGACCGCAAGCGCAACAACGTGGTGGTATCGCGTCGCGCTGTGCTGGAACAGAGCATGGGAGCCGATCGCCAGGTGCTGATGGACAGCCTCAAAGAAGGTGCCATCGTCAAGGGCGTGGTCAAAAATATCACCGATTATGGCGCGTTCGTGGATCTGGGCGGCATCGACGGCCTGCTGCACATCACCGACATGGCCTGGCGCCGAGTCAAGCATCCATCCGAAGTGGTGCAGGTGGGCGATGAAGTGGAAGCCAAGATTCTCAAGTTCGACCAGGAGAAAAACCGCGTTTCCCTGGGTATCAAGCAATTGGGCGACGATCCATGGAGTGGCTTGTCACGTCGTTACCCAACCGGTACCCGCATGTTCGGAAAAGTGGCTAATCTGACCGATTACGGTGCGTTCGTGGAAATCGAACCGGGTATCGAAGGCCTGGTACACGTGTCCGAAATGGACTGGACCAACAAAAACGTGCACCCGTCCAAAGTGGTTCAACTGGGCGACGAAGTGGAAGTCATGGTGCTTGAGATCGACGAAGAACGCCGCCGTATTTCCCTGGGCATGAAACAGTGCAAGTCCAACCCCTGGGATGATTTCGAAATGAACCACAAGAAGGGCGATAAGGTGAAGGGCCAAATCAAGTCGATTACCGACTTTGGCGTGTTCATCGGTTTGCCTGGCGGCATTGATGGTCTGGTGCACCTGTCCGATCTGTCCTGGAGTCAGCCTGGCGAAGAAGCTGTGCACAACTTCAAGAAGGGCGATGAAGTGGAGGCCATGGTGCTGGCCATCGACGTGGAACGCGAGCGTATTTCGCTGGGTGTCAAACAGATGGAAGGCGACCCGTTCAACAATTACGTATCGGCTTTTGACAAGGGCAGCATGGTCAAGGGCACAGTCAAATCCATGGATGCCAAAGGCGCCGTGATTCAACTGGCGGATGAAGTCGAGGGTTATCTGCGAGCCTCCGAGCTGTCGCGTGATCGTGTGGAAGACATCCGCACCCATCTCAAGGAAGGCGACGAAGTGGAGGCGATGATCATCAATGTCGACCGTAAAAACCGCAGTATCAATCTTTCGGTAAAAGCCAAGGATAATGCTGAACAGACCGAGGCGTTGCAAAAGCTGGCGGGTGACCAATCCGCAAGCACGGGAACGACCAGTCTGGGTGCGCTGTTGAAGGCCAAGCTCGATAATAAGAACCTTGATTCCTGAAAGGCGAGTTCATGACCAAGTCGGAACTGATTGTGCGGCTTGCCGCACGCTATCCCCAGTTGGTCGTTACCGACGCAGAACTGGCGGTCAAGACCATACTGGATGCAGTTTCCAAAAGCCTGGCAGAAGGGGAGCGGATCGAAATTCGCGGTTTTGGCAGTTTCAGCCTGAACTACCGCCCCCCGCGCTTGGGGCGCAATCCTAAAACCGGCGAGAAGGTGGCGGTGCCCGAGAAATACGTGCCTCACTTCAAAGCCGGCAAAGAGTTGCGCGAGCGCGTGGATTGCAAGGAAGCCTGAGTCCTGTCAGTCTGAATAAACGGCATGTCGCAAGACATGCCGTTTTTTATGTGCGAAGCAGGGCGCAACAAGGGTTAAAATTGTATATTGCCGGTGAGCAGGAGTGATCGATGCGTTATCTTGAGTGGATACTGAAAGGGATTTTGTTCATTCTGCTGCTTGGATTTGCAGTAAAGAATAGCGATGTAGTTACCCTGAATTACTACCTGGGCTATCAATGGCAGGCCCCCCTGGTGCTGGTCATCCTGATGTTTTTTGTGGCAGGTGCAGTGGTGGGTGTCGCCGCATGCATGGGCTATCTGTTTCGGCAGCGCCGTGAACTGGCACGCCTGCGCAAGGATGCCCAGGCCAGGCAAATTGCCTTACCCGATGAGACCTAGCCAAATTAATTGAGCGAACAACAATAATGGAATTCGAACTTTGGTGGCTGCTGGCGTTGCCGCTATTTTTTGGCCTGGGATGGCTGGCTGCACGCGTCGACATTCGTCACGCGATGAGCGAATCACGCAGTCTCCCTGCTTCGTATTTCAAGGGGCTCAATTACCTGCTCAACGAGCAGCCGGACAAGGCCATCGAAGCCTTTATTGAAGTCGTCAGGGTGGACAGCGATACAGTGGATCTGCACTTTGCGCTGGGTGGCCTGTTCCGCAAGCGCGGCGAGGTGGAGCGCGCCATTCGCATGCACCAGAATCTGGTCGAGCGCGATGACCTGCCCGATGAGCAAAAACTCAAGGCGCTGTCCGAATTGGGTCAGGATTATCTCAAGGCGGGTCTGCTCGATCGTGCGGAAGAGATTTTCAACCGGCTGGAAAAGACCGCATACGCTGGCCAGGCGCGCAAATTTCTGCTGGAAATCTACGTGCAGGTGAAGGACTGGCACAAGGCGATTGCGGCCGCGCGCGAACTTGAGCCGATTTCCAGCCAGCCGTATCACGTCGAAATCGCGCATTATTTTTGCGAGCTCGCCACCATAGAAAACGTTCACGGTAATCCGCAGGCTGCGCGTGCGCATCTTGAAGAGGCCTTGGCGGTTAACCGCAACTGTGTGCGTGCCAATATGCTGCTGGGCGAAATCGATGCTGCCAGAGGTGCGCATGAAGCTGCAATTGCCGTATGGAAGCGTGTGGAGGCCCAGAGTAGCGCGCATCTGGCGCTGATTACCGATCGCCTGATGGACAGCTATCGTGCATTGGGGCGCGAGCCGGAGGGATTGGCGTGGCTGCGCGCCGCGCTGGCACGGCATCCGTCATTTGAACTGTTCAACGCGGTTTTCGCCGGCACCCTCAAAACCCAGGGCGCCGAGGCTGCCTATCAACTGGCACAGGAAGAACTGCGCCGCAGCCCGAGCCTGCGCGGCCTGGACCGCTATGTGGAAGCCGAGCTGCTGGATGCACCGATCGAGCGCCGCCAGGACCTGCAAATCATCAAAGGGCTGGTGTACAGCTACAGCCAGCGTCAGTCCATGTATCAATGCGAAAAATGCGGTTTCAAGGCGCGCAAGTTTTTCTGGCGTTGCCCGGCATGCGGCAGCTGGGATAGTTTTCCGCCGCAGAAAAGGGAAGAATGAACGATCCGAAAATCATCGTCGCGCTGGACTACCCGGACGCGGACAGCGCCATGACACTGGTCGCCCAGCTCGATCCTCAGTTGTGTCGTCTCAAGGTCGGCAAGCAGCTATTTACCGCCGTCGGTCCCCGGTTTGTGGAATCACTTGCAAACAAAGGATTTGCGGTGTTTCTCGACCTCAAGTTCCATGACATCCCCACCACCGTAGCGCTTGCCTGCAAGGCGGCGGCAAGCCTTGGTGTGTGGATGATGAATGTCCATGCGCTGGGCGGGAGTGCCATGATGCGCGCTGCACGTGAGGCTCTGGGTGAATCAGCGCAGCGCCCGCTGCTGATTGCAGTTACCCTCCTCACCAGCATGAGCGAACAGGATATGAGCGAGATCGGCCTTGCCGGCAGTCCGCAAGACGCAGTGTTGCGCCTGGCGTCTCTGACCCATGCAGCCGGGCTGGACGGCGTGGTGTGCTCGGCGCAGGAGGCTGCCCTGCTCAAGCGTACGCTTGGGCAGGCATTTTGCCTGGTCACCCCCGGCATTCGCCCGGCCATGGCCGCGTTGGGGGATCAGCAGCGGGTAATGACACCGGTTGCGGCGCTGGCGGCGGGCTCAGACTATCTGGTGATCGGCCGGCCGATTACCCATGCGGCAGACCCGCTCAAGGCTTTGCAAGACATCCACACTGAAATATCAAACGAGGAGAACCCATGAAAATAACGGTCATCGGAACAGGCTATGTCGGTCTGGTAAGCGGAACCTGTCTGGCTGAAGTCGGCAACGACGTGCTGTGCCTGGACGTAGACGCCAAAAAAATTGCCATCCTGCAGGGCGGCGGCATCCCCATTTACGAGCCCGGTCTGGAGGACATGGTCAAGCGCAACGTGGCCGCGGGCCGCCTGCGCTTTACCACCGATGTCGAAGCCGCCGTGCATCATGGCGCGATCCAGTTCATTGCCGTGGGCACGCCGCCGGACGAGGACGGTTCCGCCGACCTGCAATACGTGGTCGCCGCCGCGCGCAACATCGGCAAACACATGACCGAATACAAGCTGGTGGTGGACAAATCCACGGTGCCGGTCGGCACCGCCGACAAGGTGCGTGCGGCGTTGCAGGAAGCGCTTGACCGGCGTGCGGTCAAGCTGGAATTCAGCGTTGCCTCCAACCCGGAATTCCTCAAGGAAGGTGCCGCAGTAGAGGATTTCATGCGCCCGGACCGCATCGTCATCGGTACCGACAACGAGCATGCCACGCAAATGATGCGTACCCTGTATGCCCCGTTTCAACGCAACCGCGAACGCCTCATCACCATGGATATCCGTTCGGCGGAACTGACCAAATACGCCGCCAATGCCATGCTGGCGACGCGGATTTCGTTCATGAACGAGCTCGCCAATCTGGCGGAAAAACTCGGTGCGGACATTGAAAACGTCCGTCACGGCATCGGGTCGGACCCGCGCATTGGCTATCACTTCCTTTATCCCGGCTGTGGCTACGGTGGCTCGTGCTTCCCCAAGGACGTGCAGGCACTGCGTCGCACAGCAGCTGAATACGGTGCGCCAATGCACGTCATTGACGCGGTGGAAGTCGCCAATGATGCGCAAAAACACGTACTGCTGGACAAGATCATTGCCCGTTTTGGCAATGATCTGCAAGGCAAAACCTTTGCTGTATGGGGGCTGGCATTCAAGCCCAACACCGACGACATGCGCGAGGCGCCCAGCCGCGTCCTGATGGAAGGTCTGTGGGAACGCGGCGCCAAAGTGGTCGCGCACGATCCGGCAGCGGCGCATGAAATCCATCGTATTTATGGCGACCATCCGCAATTGCAGCTGGTGGATAATCCCATGGCGGCATTGCAGGGCGCAGATGCACTGGCCATCGTCACCGAGTGGAAAGTATTCCGCAGTCCGGATTTCAGCGAGATGAAGGCCGCGCTGAAAACGCCGCTGATTTTTGATGGCCGTAATCTGTACGACCCGGCCAGCATGCGCGAGGCAGGTTTCGAGTACCTCGCCATCGGTCGCCAATGAAACTGGATCAGCTTTTGGCCGGCGCACGCATCCTGGTGGTGGGTGATGTGATGCTGGATCGCTACTGGTTTGGTGACGTGACGCGCATCTCGCCCGAAGCGCCGGTGCCGGTGGTCAAGATCAATCGTCAGGAAGAGCGCCTGGGCGGCGCCGCCAACGTGGCACGCAATGCTGCGGCGCTGGGTGCAAACAGCACGCTGCTGTCGGTTATCGGCGATGACGAAGCGGGCGCTGCCGTCGCCCGTTTGCTGCAAGCGGATGGCATCCACGCCAGCCTGCACCAGGACGCCACGCTGGCGACCATCATCAAGCTGCGCGTCATCGGCCGTCAGCAACAATTGCTGCGCATTGATTTCGAAACGCCGCCCAGTCATGCCGTGCTGGCCGACAAGCTGGACCGCTTCCATGCCATGCTGGCGGATTACGCGCTGGTGATTTTGTCCGATTATGGCAAAGGCGGTCTGGCGCATATTGAAGCCATGATTGCCGCCGCCAACGCCCGCGGGGTGCCGGTACTGGTCGACCCCAAGGGTGACGACTACGCACGCTACCGCAATGCCACCTTGCTCACGCCCAACCGCAGTGAGTTCCGCGAAGTGGCGGGGAGCTGGAAAAGCGAGGACGAATTTCGTGTCAAGGCCGAAGCGCTGCGCCTGGAGCTGAACCTGAAAGGTCTGCTGGTCACCCGCAGCGAGGAAGGCATGACCCTGTTCACTGCGCAGGGTGTATTCCACCAGCCCACCGAAGCACAGGAGGTGTTTGACGTCAGCGGTGCGGGCGATACCGTGATTGCCACACTGGGTGTGATGCTGGCGGCCGGACTGACACTGGAGGAATCCGTCACCTGGGCCAACCGTGCGGCAGGCATCGTGGTCGGCAAGCTGGGTACGGCGGTGGTGCATCCGCAGGAGTTGTTTGGTGAATAGCAAAGCATGGACAGGATGACCAGGATTGCTCAGTATTTGTATTAGCAACCGATTTTTCCTGTCAATCCTGTCTAATCAATAAGGAAACAGCATGTATTACATCGTTACTGGCGCAGCGGGTTTTATCGGCGCGAACCTTGTCAAGGCGCTCAACGAGCGCGGCATCACCGACATCATCGCAGTGGATAACCTCACCAAAGCCGACAAGTTCAGGAACCTCACCGACTGCGAAATCGCGGATTACCTGGACAAGCGCGAGTTGCTGGAACTCCTCCACTCGGACGCGCTGGACGGTGAGGTGGCGGCGGTGTTCCACGAAGGTGCGTGTTCCGACACCATGGAAACCGACGGCCGCTACATGATGGAAAACAACTACCGCTACTCCCTGGACCTGCTCAATTTTTGCCAGGAAAACGATGCGGCCTTCCTCTACGCTTCATCCGCCTCGGTATACGGTGCCGGCAGCGTGTTCAGCGAACAGCGCGCGCACGAGTCGCCGCTCAACGTCTACGGCTATTCCAAGTTCCTGTTCGACCAGGCAGTGCGTCGCATGTGGCACGACAGGACCGCGCAGATCGTCGGCTTCCGCTACTTCAACGTATACGGCCCGCGCGAGCAGCACAAGGGACGCATGGCCTCGGTGGCATTCCATTTTTTCAACCAGTACAGCGCCCACGGCAAGGTGAAGCTGTTCGAAGGCTGCGATGGCTACGCCAATGGCGAGCAGCGCCGCGACTTTGTTTCCATCGAAGATGTGGTCAAGGTCAATCTGTGGTTCCTCTATCACCCCGAACAGTCCGGCATATTCAACCTCGGCACCGGTCGCAGCCAGACCTTCAACGATGTCGCGGTAGCGGTCATCAACACCTGCCGTGCCCATGCCGGCGAGGCGCCGCTGGATCTGGCGACGCTGCAAGCCCAGGGCATCATCGAATACATGGATTTTCCCGAAGCGCTCAAGGGGAAATACCAGAGCTTCACCCAGGCAGATATTTCCAATCTGCGCGAGGCCGGTTACGATGCCCCGCTGCTTACTGTGGAACAGGGCACGGCACGCTATGTGGATGTGCTGCGCGCGGCGCACACTGGCTGAGCCTGAACCCATCATTTATTCTGTCATTCTGTGCCGAGGCCGCTATGCCCCAGTTCAAAACTATCGAAGACTTCGTCGGCAACACCCCGCTGGTACGCCTCAAGCGCATGCCGGGCGCAACCAGCAACACCATTCTGGTCAAACTGGAGGGCAACAACCCGGCGGGCTCGGTGAAAGATCGCCCGGCGCTGTCGATGATTGCCCATGCCGAAACACGCGGCGACATCAAGCCCGGCGATACCCTGATCGAAGCCACCAGCGGCAACACCGGCATCGCGCTGGCGATGGCCGCCGCCATGCGCGGCTACAAGATGATCCTGATCATGCCCGAGCACCTGTCCATCGAACGCCGCCAGACCATGCGCGCCTTCGGTGCGGAAATCGTGCTTACCAGCAAGGCCGGCAGCATGGAAGAATCCATTGACGTGGCCAGGCGCATGCAGGCCGAGGGCAAAGGCATCATCCTCGACCAGTTCTCCAACCCGGACAACCCGCTGGCGCATTATGAAGGCACCGGCCCGGAAATCTGGCGCGATACCGAGGGCAGCATCACCCATTTCGTCAGCAGCATGGGCACCACCGGCACCATCATGGGTACCTCACGCTATCTGAAAGAGCAAAACCCGGCGATCCAGGTGGTCGGCGTGCAACCCAAGGACGGCGCGCAAATTCCCGGTATCCGCAAATGGCCGGAAGCCTACCTGCCCAAAATCTGCGATTTCTCGCGCATCGATCAGATGATTTATGTCGGCCAGCTAGACGCCGAAGAAACCACCCGGCGCCTGGCGCGGGAGGAAGGTATCTTCGCCGGCGTGTCCTCCGGCGGTGCGCTGTTTGCCGCGCTGGAGTTGTCGAAGCAGGTGGAAAATGCCGTGATCGTTTCCATCGTGTGCGACCGCGGGGATAGGTATTTGTCCACCGGCGTGTTCCCGGCCTGACGGGGTTGATCATACAGACGCCGTATTGCCGGTCAGCATCTCAGTGTAAACCGGGCTACGAAAAATCCAATGGCTAAAGCAAAAACCCTCTATTCCTGCACCGAGTGCGGCGGCACGTCCACCAAGTGGCAAGGTCAGTGTCCGTCCTGTAGCGCGTGGAACACACTGGTGGAAACCATCGCCGAGGCCGCCGCGCCGTCGCGCTACAGTGCGCTGTCGGTGGTGAGCCAAGTGTTGTCACTGGCAGAGGTGGAGGCAGTGGAGGATGAGCGCGTCGCCACCGGCATCAGTGAGCTCGACCGGGTGCTGGGCGGCGGAGTGGTGAAGGGCGGGGTGGTGCTGATCGGCGGCGACCCGGGGATTGGCAAGTCCACGCTGCTGTTGCAGGCGCTGTCGGGCATGAGCGCGGCGCACAGGACGCTGTACGTGAGCGGAGAGGAATCGGCACGGCAGATCGCCTTGCGCGCGCATCGCTTGCAACTGGACGCAGCCGAGCTGCAATTGCTGGCGGAAATCCAGCTGGAAAAAATTCTTGCTACGCTCAACGAGCATAAGCCTTTCATCGCGGTGATTGATTCGATCCAGACGGTTTATTCCGAGGCGCTGCAATCGGCGCCGGGATCGGTGGCGCAAGTGCGCGAGTGTGCGGCGCAGCTGACGCGCTATGCCAAACAGACCGGCACGGTGATATTCCTGGTCGGGCACGTGACCAAGGAGGGCGCGCTGGCCGGGCCGCGCGTGCTGGAGCATATCGTGGATACGGTGTTGTATTTCGAGGGCGACACCAGCTCCGCCTTCCGTCTGGTGCGGGCGTTCAAGAACCGCTTCGGCGCGGTGAACGAACTGGGTGTGTTCGCGATGACCGACAAGGGCTTGAAGGGGGTGTCCAACCCGTCGGCCATTTTTCTGTCCGGGCACAGTGCTGACGTCCCCGGTTCGTGCGTGATGGTGACCCAGGAGGGGACGCGGCCCTTGCTGGTGGAAATTCAGGCGCTGGTGGAGTCATCGCCCTCGCCCAACCCGCGCAGGCTCAGTGTCGGCCTGGAGCAGAACCGCCTGGCGATGCTGCTGGCGGTGCTGCACCGCCATGCGGGGCTGGCGTGTTACGACCAGGATGTGTTCATCAACGCCGTGGGCGGGGTGCGTATCAATGAGCCAGCAGCCGATTTGCCGTTGCTGCTGGCGATAGTTTCATCTTTCAAAAACAAGGCAATGCCGGACAAACTTGTGGTTTTTGGTGAGGTCGGTCTGGCGGGAGAAATCCGCCCGGTACAGCGTGGGCAAGAGCGCCTGAAAGAGGCCGCCAAGCTGGGCTTCACCCGCGCCATCGTGCCTGCCGCCAACACGCCGCGTCAGGCGATTGCGGGTATGGAAGTCATTGCAGTGGAGCGCTTGCAGGATGCCGTGGCGTATCTGCGCGAGCAGGGGTAGCGACGCTGGTTTAGTTTTTTTCCCGCGCCAGCTTGCGCTTTTCTTTTTCCAGACGCTTGATCTCCCGGGTGGCGATTACCACGTCAGGATGAAGCTCGGTATATTTTGACCGCAATTCTGCACGCCTGACTTTGAGCGCCTGAATCTTTTTATCCAGCTCAGCAATGGCAATGCGGTTAGGGTGTTTGCCTTTGCCAGTTTGAACGCGATCTGCCGGGGCCGAAGTAATTTTTTCTGCCGCCGACTGGCTGGGTGAGGCAACGGGTGCGGGCACAGCAGCGACTGATTGAGTGGAGCGGATGACCGGAGGCGCATGATTGGCATCCGAACTCACCACCAGCGCGATCATCGCCAGCACGGTAACGGTGGCTATCCCCATGCTGGCCATGCTCAGCAACGTGCGCAACATTGCCTTGTCGGTTTGCCGGGTTTGCGCCAGCAAGGTATCGGCGGTGTCCGGGCTGACAGGCTGAACCACCATTGGGGTTACGCCGCGCAGGGCGCGCAGGTCTGTGGCCATGTCGCGTGCAGTTTGATAGCGATCGACAGGCCGCTTGGACAGCGCGCGCATGACAATGTGATCGAATGCATGCGGCACATCCTGGTTCACGCTACTGGGCGGCGCGGGTTCGTAGTTCATGATGTTATAGAGGATGGTGCTCAGGTTGTCGCCGGTAAATAGCGTGCATCCGGTCAGCATCTCGTACAGCACCACTCCCAGCGAAAATACGTCGCTGCGGCCATCCACAACTTTGCCCTGCACCTGTTCAGGCGACATATAGCGCGGCGAGCCAAGTAGTGCACCGCCCTTGGTTTGCGTGTTGGCCGGGATCTGGGCAATACCGAAATCGGTAATCTTGACCACCCTGCCACGCCGCATCAGGATGATGTTGGCGGGTTTGACGTCGCGATGAATGACGCCGTGCTGGTGTGCGTAGGCCAGACCATTGGCAATCTGCAACGCAATATGGGCAATACGATCAAGGGATAAGCGGATATTGTTGTCGAGCAGCGTATCGAGCGACTCACCTTCCAGGTATTCCATGGCAATGTAAGCACTGCCGTCGGTTTCACCTACGTCGTAGATGGTGACGATGTTGGGGTGGTTGAGGCGTCCGGCCGATTTGGCCTCGCGGTAGAAGCGTTCCTCGAATACCTGACGCGCCTGATGCGACAGGTCGAGACGTATGGTCTTGAGCGCGACCGTGCGTTCAATCAGCGGGTCGTGTGCCTTGTAAACCGTGCCCATCGCGCCGTGCCCGATCTCGGCGGCGATTTCGTAGCGCCCCAGCTTGAGCAGTGGCGTGACGGCAGATTTGGCGGGGGTTTCAGGCATCGGCCAGTTCGATCACCTGGCCTTTGACGGCTGCGCTGTCCGCGCCCATCAAATACAGATAGGCCGGCATCAGGTCGGGAGGTTGCGGCAGGGTGTCAGGATCTTCACCGGGGTGGGTCTTGCGGCGCTTGGGTGAGGCCACCGGCCCAGGGATCAGGGTATTGATGCGCATGTTGGGGTAGAGTATTTCCCATTCCTGGGTCCATATCTGCGTCAGTGGTTCCACGCCGGCCTTGGACACTGCATAGCCGCCCCAGTAGGCAGCCGGGTGACGGCCGTGGGATTCGCCGGTCAGGATCACCGATGCGCTGGGTGATTGTTTGAGCAGCGGCAGACACGCGCGGGTTAGTGCAAATGGCGCAATCAGATTGACGCGCATCAGCGTGAGCCATTGCTCCATGGTTTGCAGTTCGAGCGGACACGAGCTGTAAAACGCGGCTGCATTGTGCAGGATGCCGTCCAGGCGTTTGAGTTGCATTCCGATCGAGCCAGCCAGGCCTTCGTAAGCCTGGTCGTCGGCGACATTCAGATCCAGCGGGATGATGGCGGCTTGCGCGTAACCCGCGGCTTCGATTTCGTCATAAACCTGTTCCAGCTTGGGCACGTCGCGCCCATGCAGGATCACGGTAGCGCCGTGCGCTGCGTAAGCCAGCGCGGCCTCGCGCCCCAGACCCTGGCCTGCGCCGGTGACGAGAATAACGCGGTCTTTGAGTAAAGTGGCAGGTGCCTGGTAGTTTTTCATATTTGTTCCATTATCAGTTGTGCGCATTTTACGCCACTTCGTGTTGCAGCTTCGAGTGTGGCTGGGTAATCGCTGGCAGTGTAATCCCCCGCCAGGTAAAAATTCTTGAGCGCGGTGACCTGAGCCGGGCGCTGCAACCCGGAATCGCACGAATAAGTGGCGCGTTTTTCGACAATGACTTTATGCCAGTGCGGCGCCGGCAAGGTTCCCAAGGCGCTGCGCAATTCCGCGTCCACTTGCTGCGCCAGCGCCTCCGGCGCAAGTTCGCGGTGATGCCCTTCGGCACTGATGACCACGGCCAGAAGGCCATGCTGGTGGTGAGTAATTCCCCGGTCAAACACCCATTGAGCGAGTCCGCCTGCCAGGCCCAGCATGGGTTTCGTGAGCATCACCTGGGCTGGGTACTGCAAATACACCGTGGCTATCGGCTGGTAACGAAATGCATTGAGAAGGGCGCGTATCTGCTCCAGTTCCTCCAGCCCTGCCAGCAGGCGCGTTGCCTGATGCGGTGCCACGGCGCAGATCAGGTGGGTATAGTTATCACCATGCACCGAAAAACCCGCTGCGGTTTGGGTAATCGCTTCCACTGCTTTCCCCGTGATCACAGCACCGCCGCGGGTGCGGACAAAATCCGCCGCGGGCTGCGGAAATAGCGCGGAGAGATCGCGTGCCGGAAAAACCAGGTCGCTGTCGCTGCGGCGGCGCGTCAGGCTGTCGCGCAGCACGTTGAGGAACACCTGCGCCGAGGCGGTGGCAACCGGCGTATTGAGCGCGGCGATGCATAATGGCGCCCACAGTTTATCCACTAATGCAGACGGCTGGGCGTGGTGCGCCAGCAACCGCGCAACCGGCATATCTTGCTGCAGCTTGAACTGCGCGCGGCGTTGCGCCAGCATGAAACGAATGGCGCAAAAGCGTTCGCCGGCACTCATGCCGCGCGCACCGAGCAATGCCAGCAAGGTATTCAGCGGCGCGGGCAGGTACGGTGCAGAGAGCCGCAAACCGCCCAGGGTATGCAATTGTAGCGGACGCCGCAGCCAGGTTTCATCTGTAGGCGCGACCAGTTTCACCAGACGCAAGGTCTCGCTATACGCGCCCAGCAACAGGTGCTGGCCGTTATCCAGGCAGGTATCGTTGAGCATCACCCGGCGCGCGCGTCCACCCAGCGTCTTGCCGGCTTCGAATACCGTCGCTTTTATCCCGTGCTGTGCCAGCGTCACGGCAGCAGCCATGCCTGCGTAGCCGGCACCGATAATGGCGACGTGCGTGGTCAAGCCTTTATCCAGGTGCGCCACGCGATCCACAGTTTGCGCAGCGGGGTGAGCGCGGTGCGCTGGGTGAGTACCTTGAACCCCTCGCTGCGGATTTCCTCCAGCAGGGTACGATAGATCCCCGCCATGACCAGCCCTGGACGCTGGGCCTTGCGGTCGGCACGGGGCAGGGCGGCGAAGGCTTGTTCGTAGAAATGCTGGGCGCGCTGGTACTGGGATTCCATCAGCTGGCGAAAATTATCGGTTTCGCGCGCGTTGAGGATGTCGGCAGCGCTGACGCTGAATTGTTCCATCTCGTCCATCGGCAGATAAATACGGTTGCGGCGGGCGTCTTCGCCCACGTCGCGAATAATGTTGGTGAGCTGAAACGCCAGGCCCAGATCCGCCGCGTAGCGCAAGGTGGCGCGTTCGGTGTGACCGAAAATCACTGCCGACAGCTCGCCCACCACCCCCGCCACGCGATGACAGTAAAGCCGCAGCGATTTGAAATCGGCATAACGGTGCTGGGTCAAATCCATTTCCATGCCGTCGATGATTTCCAGCAATTGCTCGGCGGGCAGGTCGAACTGCCTGATGACCGGTGCCAGCGCCTGGCTCACCGGATGATGCGGTTCGCCCCGGTACAGGTCGGCCACCTCGGTGCGCCACCAGGCCAGCTTGGTGCGTGCCACGTTCGGGTCTGTACACTCATCGGCGATGTCGTCCACCTCGCGGCAGAAGGCATACAGCGCGACAATGGCGCGGCGCTTGGCGGGAGGCAGGAACATGAAGCTATAGTAAAAACTGGAACCGCTGGCAGCGGCTTTGTCCTGGCAGTACTGGTTGGGATCCAAGGCGGTGTCCTATTTTGCGCGCACGGCGCGGTAAAACATGTTGAGCCAGTCAGCGGTATTCAACAGCGGGCGCTGGGTGTAGATATCGCCACGAGTTTTGTGCAGTTTTCCCAGAATGGTGGCGCCACCCATGATAATCATGCGCAACTCCAGCCCAATGCGTCCCTTGAGCTGCTTGCCCAGCGGCGCGCCGGCTTGCAGTATTTTACGGGTACGCTCGATCTGCGCCAGCATGAATGGCTGCCACAGCCCACTGGCGTCATGGCGCGCAATCTGCGCCTCGTCCACATGGTATTTCGCCATTTCGTCTTGCGGCAGATAAATACGGCCTTTCTGGTAGTCGATCGCCACATCCTGCAAGAAATTGATGAGCTGCAGACTGGAGCAGATGGCGTCGGAATAAGCCACGCTGCGGGTGTCGGTTTCGCCATACAGCGCGAGCATCAGTCGCCCCACCGGGTTGGCGGATTTCTTGCAGTACGCCATCACCTCGCCAAAATGAGCGTAACGGGTTTTGACCACATCCTGCGAAAACGCATCGAGCAGATCACGGAATGGCTGCGGCGGCAGTGCATGCTTGCGGATGACGACTTCGAGCTGCTGGAATAATGGGGTGAGGGGTGGTTGATGCACTTCGATGCGGTTTAATTCGGCGCGGTAAGCATCGAGCCCGGCCAGTCGTTGCTCCGGAGTTGCGTCGCCCTCATCGGCAATATCGTCCGCGCTGCGCGCAAAGCGGTAAATCACCGCGACCGGGTGGCGCAGGCGGCGCGGCAAGAGAACGGAGGCAACCGGGAAATTTTCGTAATGACCAACGGACATGTGGGGTGGCGAGCAATGGCATCGATAAACCGGCGCTATTGGGCACAGAAGCTGACAGAGAAGCCGCAATTATATTACACTTGGCGGTTTGCGAAAGTGGCGGAATTGGTAGACGCACTGGATTTAGGTTCCAGCGCCGCAAGGTGTGGGGGTTCGAGTCCCCCCTTTCGCACCAGACTTTATAACTTACCCATCTGTAAGGATTTTCCTCATGCAAGCCAACCTCGAGCAAATTAGCACCCTGGAACGTCGTATCAACCTGGTTGTGCCAATGCAGCAGATCGAAACCGAGGTCAACAATCGCCTCCGCGACATCGCCCGCAATACCAAACTGGATGGTTTCCGCCGTGGCAAGGTGCCGTTGAGCCTGGTCACCAAGCAATACGGCGGCCAGATTCATCAGGAGGTATTGGGCGATGCGGTGCAAAAGAGCTTCATGGATGCTGTGCAAGCTCACCAGCTCAAAGTGGCAGGCTATCCGCGCATTGAACCCAGAACCGATGCGACGGACAAGGAAGCCATCGAATTTTCCGCCACGTTCGAGGTCTACCCTGAAATTATGTTGGGGGAGATTGGCTCCGCTAAAATCACTCGTCCGGTGGTCACGGTGAGCGATGCCGATGTGGACAAAACCCTGGAGGTATTGCGTAAACAGCGCGTGCAGTTCAATACTGTTGACCGCGCCTCGCAGACCGGCGATGTGGTCACGCTGGATTATGTGGGAAAGATTGATGGTGCCGTATTTGCCGGCGGAGAAGCCAGGGGTTTCCGCGTGGTGCTGGGCGAAGGCCGCACCCTGGCGGAGTTTGAAACGGCGCTGGTTGACGTGAAGGCGGGTGAAAACAAGTCGTTTAACGTGACCTTCCCGGGCGATTACCAAGCCAAGGAACTGGCTGGCAAAACGGCTACGTTCGAGGTGTCAGTCACGGATGTGGCTGCGCCGCAACTGCCGGAGGTGGATGCCGAGTTCGCCAGGAGTCTGGGTATCACCGATGGCGACGTGCAAAAAATGCGCGCTGAAATTCAGGCCAATCTGGAACGTGAAGTCAAGAATCGCATTCATGCCAGGCTCAAAGAGCAAATCATGCAGGCGCTTTTGGACAGCACCAAAATTGATGTGCCCAAGTCGCTGCTGGAAATGGAAACCCAGCGTCTGATGGAGAACGCACTTAAAGACATGCAGGCGCGCGGCATGAATGTTAATGATGTGCCGTTACCTGCCGATATATTTGCTGAGCAGGCAGTGCGCCGGGTCAGCCTGGGACTGATTCTTGCCGAAGCAGTGCGCGTCAACGAACTAACTGCCAAGCCTGAGCAGATCAAAGCCCTGATTCAGGATTTTGCGCAAAGTTACGAAGATCCACAGGAAGTGATAAAGTGGCATCATCAAAACCTCGAGCGCATGCAGGAAATCGAGTCCCTGGCGTTGGAAAACAATGTTGTGGAATGGGCGCTGGAGCGGGTTCAGGTTGAAGACCAGTCGATCAGTTTCGACGAATTGATGGGGAAGGCGTAACAGAATGATGGATAACCGTAGTTGGGAGCCGCAAGGCTTGGGTCTGGTACCCATGGTGGTCGAACAAAGCGGCCGCGGTGAGCGTGCCTATGATATTTATTCACGGCTGCTCAAGGAGCGCGTTGTATTTTTGGTAGGCCCCGTGAACGAAGTCTCAGCCAATCTGGTAGTCGCGCAGTTGCTGTTCCTGGAATCGGAAAACCCGGACAAGGATATTTATCTATATATCAACTCGCCGGGCGGATCGGTGTCTGCCGGGTTGTCGGTTTATGACACCATGCAGTTCATCAAGCCGGACGTGAGCACCTTGTGCATGGGGCAGGCAGCCAGCATGGGAGCATTCCTGCTTACAGCGGGTGCCAAAGGCAAGCGTTTTTGCCTGCCCAATTCACGCATGATGATTCATCAGCCCAGCGGCGGTTTCCAGGGGCAGGCTTCGGATATCGAGATTCACGCCAAGGAAATCATTTATCTGCGCGGGCGGCTCAATGACATGATGGCGCTTCACACCGGCCAATCCAAGGAAACCATTGAGAAAGACACGGATCGTGATAATTTCATGAGTGCGGACGAAGCCGTGAAATATGGTCTGGTAGACAAGGTGATCACCAGCCGCATGGACAACGTCGGTTAACGCCGACCACCTCAGCCAACGGAGAGTTTTATGTCATCAGATAAAGGAAGCGGAGAAAAGCTGCTCTATTGCTCATTTTGCGGCAAAAGCCAGCATGAAGTCCGCAAGCTGATTGCAGGGCCTTCTGTATTCATTTGCGATGAATGCGTTGAACTGTGCAACGACATCATCCGTGAGGAAGTGCAGCAGGGGCAGGGTGGCAAGTCCGGCAAGTCCGATTTGCCTACGCCACGCGAAATCCAGGAAATTCTGGGGGAATACGTGATCGGTCAGGAAACTGCCAAGCGTATCCTTTCGGTCGCGGTATATAACCACTATAAACGCCTGCGCCATCAGGGCGGCAAGGACGACGTGGAGTTGTCAAAGAGCAATATTTTGCTGATTGGCCCCACCGGATCGGGCAAGACCTTGCTTGCGCAAACCCTTGCACGCCTATTGAACGTGCCCTTCGTCATCGCCGACGCAACCACGCTGACCGAAGCCGGTTATGTGGGCGAGGATGTGGAAAACATCATCCAGAAGCTGCTGCAAAAATGCGATTACGATGTCGAAAAAGCAAAAAACGGCATTGTTTATATTGACGAAATAGACAAGATTTCGCGCAAATCAGATAATCCATCGATTACCCGTGACGTATCCGGCGAGGGTGTGCAACAGGCGCTGTTGAAGCTGATTGAGGGCACGATTGCCTCCATCCCTCCCCAAGGCGGACGCAAACACCCGAATCAGGAATTTGTTCAGGTAGATACCGGCAATATTCTATTCATCTGCGGTGGTGCGTTCTCGGGCTTGGAAAAAGTGGTTCAGAATCGCTCCAGTAAAGGCGGTATCGGTTTTGGCGCGGAAGTGAAAAGCAAGGACAACAGCCGCAATATTTCGCAGTTGCTACGCGATGTGGAACCGGAAGATTTGATCAAGTTCGGCCTGATTCCTGAATTCGTAGGGCGCCTGCCGGTCGTTGCCACACTCGAAGAGTTGGACGAAGCGGCGCTGATGACTATCCTCACCGAACCTAAAAACGCACTGACCAAGCAATACGCCAAGCTGTTCGAGATGGAAGGTGCGGAACTCGAGTTTCGCGACAGCGCGTTGGCAGCGATCGCCAAACGCGCGCTGGAACGCAAAACCGGTGCGCGCGGACTGCGTTCCATTATTGAGCACGCCCTGCTTGATACCATGTTCGAACTTCCTTCCATGGACAATGTCACTAAAGTAGTGGTGGATGAATCGGTCATCACCGGTGAAGGTAAACCATTGCTCATTTATTCTGACCAGCCAAAAGTGGCTTCCTGAAACACCGCGGGCATGTTGATTTTGCCCGCGAGTAAAAAAGTTTTCGCTTGGATTCAATCGCTTGTGGCACATTGGTGCAGGTGCGACTTGAATTTGCTTGAGCCGCCCTGCATTTGGTGTCCTAGTCTTTTTTTACTGACATAAGGTTAAACACCATCATGGCCTTACTCCAAGATTCCGAAGAATTAACGCTCCCGCTTTTGCCTTTGCGCGATGTTGTCGTGTTCCCGCATATGGTTATTCCTCTATTTGTCGGGCGGCCAAAATCCATCAAGGCGCTGGAAACCGCAATGGAATCCGGCAAGAGCATCCTGTTGGTAGCGCAAAAATCTGCTGCCAAAGATGAGCCATCGCCGGAAGATTTGTACACCATCGGCACCGTCGCCACGATATTGCAGATGCTCAAATTGCCGGACGGTACGGTAAAAGTACTGGTTGAGGGCAACCAGCGCGCCAAGGTTATCGAATATTCAGATGTGGATAGCCATTTTGTCGGGCGTGCCGAGCTGGTACCTGCCGACGACACCAGTGCCGACAATGAGGCAGAGGCGATGCGCCGCGCGCTGGTTGCGCAGTTCGACCAGTATGTGAAGCTCAACAAAAAAATCCCACCTGAAATACTTACCTCGCTGGTTGGTATCGACGAAGCCGGGCGCCTCGCGGATACCGTAGCGGCGCATTTACCGCTGAAGCTGGAACAGAAACAGGAAATCCTGGAAATGTTCCCGGTGCGTGCTCGACTCGAACATCTGATGAGCCTGATGGAAGGCGAAATTGATATTCTGCAGGTGGAAAAACGTATCCGTGGCCGCGTCAAGCGCCAGATGGAGAAAAGCCAGCGCGAGTATTATCTGAATGAGCAGGTCAAAGCGATCCAGAAAGAGCTCGGCGATATGGAAGAGGGCGCCGACCTCGAAGACCTCGAGAAGCGCATCCAGGAAGCGCACATGTCCAAGGAAGGACTCGCCAAGGCCGAGGCCGAACTGAAAAAACTCAAATTGATGTCACCAATGTCAGCAGAAGCAACGGTTGTACGCAGCTACATTGAAACCCTGGTGGGATTGCCCTGGAAGAAAAAAACCAAGATCAGCAAGGACTTGAAAAAGGCCGAGGCGGTTCTTGATCTCGATCACTATGGTTTGGACAAAGTAAAGGAACGCATCGTCGAGTACCTTGCGGTGCAGCAGCGTGTGGACAAGCTCAAGGGCCCGATCCTGTGCCTGGTGGGTCCGCCCGGGGTGGGCAAAACTTCGCTCGGGCAATCAATCGCCAAGGCCACTAATCGCAAGTTTATCCGCATGGCCTTGGGAGGCGTGCGTGACGAGTCCGAGATTCGCGGTCACCGGCGTACCTATATTGGTTCCATGCCAGGCAAAATCCTGCAAAGCATGAGCAAGGTAGGTGTTCGTAACCCGCTGTTTCTGCTCGACGAAGTGGACAAGATGGGGCAGGATTTCCGCGGAGATCCATCCTCAGCACTGCTTGAAGTCCTGGATCCGGAGCAAAATCATACGTTTGCGGACCACTATGTGGAGGTGGAATTCGATCTTTCCGATGTGATGTTCGTGGCTACCGCGAATACCCTGAATATTCCGGCACCACTGCTGGATCGGATGGAAATTATCCGTTTGTCGGGTTATACCGAGGACGAAAAGGTTAATATTGCTGAGCGTTATCTGGTAACCAAGCAGATGAAGGCGAACGGGCTCAAACCCGAGGAATTCGCGATTTCCGAGAGTGCATTGCGCGACATCGTGCGTTACTACACGCGTGAAGCCGGGGTGCGCAGCCTGGACCGCGATATCGCCAAAATCTGCCGCAAAGCGGTCAAGGCCTTGCTCATGAAGCAGAGCAAAGCCAGCAAGATTAGTGTGACTGCCCGCAATCTGGACAAGTATCTGGGTGTGCGCCGCTTCAGCTACGGTGTTGCCGAAAAGAATAATAAGATTGGCCAGGTGACCGGCCTGGCATGGACGGAGGTGGGCGGCGAACTGCTCACCATCGAGGGCGTACTATTGCCCGGCAAGGGAAAAATGATTACCACCGGCCAGCTTGGCGAGGTGATGCAGGAGTCCATCCAGGCCGCGATGTCGGTAGTGCGTAGTCGCTCTGCAGTATTGGGTATTCCGCAGGACTTTTACCAGAAAAATGATATCCACATTCACTTGCCCGAAGGCGCCACACCCAAGGATGGACCGAGTGCAGGTGTAGGTATCTGTACCGCAATGGTGTCGGTGTTGACTGGCATCCCGGTACGCGCGGATGTGGCAATGACTGGCGAGATCACGCTGCGTGGCGAGGTCCTGCCCATTGGTGGCTTGAAAGAAAAACTGCTGGCCGCGCATCGAGGTGGGATCAAGACCGTATTGATTCCTGAAGAAAATGTGCGTGACCTGGTGGAGATTCCGGAAAACATCAAAAATAAGCTCGATATCCAGCCGGTAAAATGGATAGATCAGGTGCTGAAAATGGCGCTGGAGCGGATGCCCGAAGCATTGCCAGTGGAACCGACACCTGCCGTTGAGGGGGCCCCTGTGGCAGCAGTTGAAGCCGACGCTGTGGCTGTAATCACCAAGCATTAGCAGGGTTTTTTGCCTAATCAGAAAATCGCCGCCCCACGGGGCGGTTTTTTTATGCTAAATTGCTGGAAGCCGCTTGACACAAGGTTTTCCAGCTTGTTATAAAGCGGATGCAGGGTATTCCTGTGGCTGACTCTACGAGAAAGGGGACACACGTGAACAAATCCGAATTGATAGATGCTATCGCCGAATCTGCCGATATTTCCAAGGCAGCAGCAGGCCGCGCATTGGACGCTGCTGTGGATGCAGTTAAAGTCGCCCTGAAAAAAGGCGATATGGTGACGCTGGTTGGTTTTGGTTCTTTCTATGTTGGTAAACGCGCAGCCCGCACCGGTCGCAATCCACGTACAGGTGCTGAAATTAAAATCAAAGCGGCTAAAGTTCCCAAATTCCGCGCTGGAAAAGCGCTCAAAGATGCAGTAAACTAGCGCCTTTCCGGGTGCTTAGCTCAGTTGGTAGAGCGTCGCCCTTACAAGGCGAATGTCGGGGGTTCGAACCCCTCAGCACCCACCAGTATGACAACACCGGTATCTGGAGTGGTAGTTCAGTTGGTTAGAATACCGGCTTGTCACGCCGGGGGTCGCGGGTTCGAGTCCCGTCCACTCCGCCAATACGAAAGGCGAACGCAAGTTCGCCTTTTTTTGTTTGCCTGAGCTCTATACATAACTACTATGCTTGATGCAATTCGCGAACGTGCCCAAGGTTGGCTTGCCAAAGTTATTTTGGGGTTGATTACTATTCCTTTCATGCTGTGGGGGGTGGAATCTTATTTTAACAAGAGCAGTGATGGTGATGTCCTTGCCAGTGTGAATGGCGACAAGGTGACGCGCCAGGAATTCGACCATGCCCTCAAGGCGCAGCAGCAGGAAATGCGCGCATCCATGGGGGCGGCATATGATCCGGCCATGTTTAATGATCCGAAAATCCGCAAATCGGTTCTGGATGGCGTCATCAACCAGCGCCTGATTATCAATGCGGCCGCCAAAGCGGGCATGGTGGTCAGTGATGCAGAAATGGCCAGAATTATTGCCAGCCTGCCCGCGTTTCAGGAAAGCGGCCAGTTCTCGCAAACCCGTTATGATCAGGTGCTGCGCCAACAAGGCATGAGCATCAGCGAGTTTGAAAATCAGTTGCGCCAGGAATTGCTGATTAACGATATGCGTTCTGTTTTCCAGGCTTCAGCTATCGTGCCGTCCAACGTCGCTGCGCTTTTTTTGCAGGCATACGAGCAGCAACGCGAAATCAGTACCGCTAAACTTACGCCCGAACAATTCCTGGGCCAGGTCCAGGTGAGTGCTGCGGATGTACAAAACTGGTACAACGCACATAAGGCTGATTACACCTTGCCGGAACAGGCACGCTTTCAGTACGTGGTGCTGTCACAGGATGCGCTGGCCAGCCAGGTCAAGATCAGCGACGCCGAGGTCAAGCAGTATTACGATCAGAACAGCGCCAAATACAGCGAGCCCGAGCAGCGCCGTGCCAGCCATATCCTGATTGCCGTCAACTCTGGCGATAATGCCCAACAGCGTGCGGCAGCCAAAGCCCGCGCCGAGACTATTTACCAGCAAGTCAAAGCTAATCCGGCCAGTTTTGCTGCAGTCGCCAAACATGAATCCAGTGATACCGGTTCAGCCTTGCAAGGCGGCGATTTGGGCTGGTTTCCGCGCAATGCAATGGTTAAACCTTTTGCAGATGCTGTATTCGCAATGCATAGCGGTGACATCAGCCGGCCCGTGCAGAGTGAATTCGGTTACCACATCATCGAATTGACTGGAATCAAGCCTGCACGCACACGCAGTCTGGATGAGGTCAAGGCTGATATCGTGCGGGATTTGCAGGCACAGCAAGCAGCCAAACGCTTTGCAGATGTGGCGGAAACGTTCAGTAATAAAGTGTACGAACAATCCGACAGCCTCAAGCCGGTGGCCGATGCGTTGAAATTGCAAGTTACAGACTCGGGCTGGCTAAGCCGTAAGGAGGGGGGCAGCAGCCTGCTGGCAAATCCGAAAATGCTGCAAGCGCTGTTTTCTGACGATGTACTGAAAAACAAGCGCAATACCGAAGCCATCGAAGCTGCTCCCAACACCCTGGTTTCGGCACGTCTGCTCGAATACAAACCCGCTGCGCTGCAACCGCTGGATACGGTACGCGCTGCCATTGAACAACAACTCAAACGCAGCCAGGCGATAGCGCTGGCCGAAAAACAGGGCAAGCAGGATTTGGCCCAATTGCGTGCGGGCAAGGAACCGGGCGTGCAATGGAGTACGTTCCAGGCGGTTACACGCCAGCAACCCGCTGTATTGCCGCAGGGTTTGCTTGAACCCGTGTTTAGCGCAGATGCACAGCACTTCCCTGCGTATGTCGGTGCCACTGGCGCCGATGGTAGCTACACCCTGGTGCGCGTGACTCGGGTAATTGCCCCCCCGACAGCAGATACCGCCAAGGTCAAAGCCGTGCAAGATCAACTTGCGCAATTGGCAGCACAAGTCGATTTTGCCAATTATCTCACTAGCCTGGAAAGCAAGGCCAAGATCGATATCCGTCGCGCAAGCCTGGACAAACCCATACAATAAATCCTGTCCAGTGAAGCTCGGGCGGGTGCCGGTTTTAGCCTGCTCAGCGCTGAATTGATTGGCATCCCTTAGATTTTGCGGACCGAAGGTCCGGTGGGAATGGCCTCTGGCATCTGGCCACTCTCTTCATCTTGGTGAGCACTTGGCCGGTATGCATCACCGGCATAGGTCAACTCAAGCCCCCTTGTATCAAACCCTCTGAATTCCATCCGCCCTCTTTTTTGATGTCGACGGTGCGGTTTTGCTGATTTCGCCCGCAGGTACTATTGCATTTGTTTTGCATACGACATCATGACTGGTTATCAAATCTAGACCTACCCGTTATTTAGGCTATATTGTGGGTTACCCGCCGAAGCTACGGGCGGTTTCTTGACTCTCTTTAAATATGTATCTATAGTACATCTTATATTTTTGACAGCGACATGCTGCAGGGTCGATAGTGCGGTCGGATTCGGCAAGCAATGTCAGAGATGCTCCCAATATGGGGATGGAACAGGTCAAATCGCTGACCGTGCTTAAGCGGCGTGGCCTTTATCTCAAGGAGATCGATCCATGGAAACGCGTAACGATGTAACTGAGGTAAATCAAGGTATTGCTGGTCACGGCTCGTTTTTCCAGGACGCGGGATTATCCCGCGGCGATGCCGAGAAAGCCACCGAGTGGGTGCGCAAGCATGTGGACAAGCGCACCGTTGATCTCGGTGAGCGGATGGACGACATCCGCGATCACATGTGGGAACTGGAGAAGGATGGACAGATCATCGTTCATCGCATTACCGATGCGCACAAACCGGTTGAGGTACAGACCCTGTTCGGCTGGACCAAACGCATCCCCACCAATCAACTGTGGCACCACAAATCGTGCGGACAGTGCGGCAATATTCCCGGCTATCCCACCTCCCTGATGTGGCTCATGAACAAGTTCAGTTTCGAGCCCGGTAAAGACTACCTCGACGAAACCGACCAGACTTCCTGCACCGCCTGGAATTACCACGGGTCCGGCATCGGCAACGTCGAATCCCTGGCGGCCGTGTTCCTGCGCAACTTCCACCAGGCCTATATTTCCGGCAAGCAGCATGGCTTTGAGGCGGGTCACTTCTTCCCGCTGGTGCATTGCGGCACCTCCTTCGGCAACTACAAGGAAATCCGCAAATACCTGGTTGAATCCGCTGAACTGCGCGAGCGCGTTACCAAGATCCTCGGCAAGCTGGGGCGTCTGGTGGACGGCAAGCTGGTGATTCCGGAGGAGGTTGTCCACTACTCCGAGTGGGTGCACGTGATGCGCAATCGCATCGCCTCGGAACTGCAGACCATCGACGTATCCAACATCCGCGTGACCTTCCACCCGGCTTGCCATTACTACAAGATGGTACAGGAAGACGCGATTTACGACCCCAGCGTGCTGGGCGGCAACCGCACTGCCGTGGGCAGTTCCATCGCGCTGGCGCTGGGTGCGCAGCTGATCGACTACTCCACCTGGTACGACTGCTGCGGCTTCGGTTTCCGTCATATCATCTCCGAGCGCGAATTCGTCCGCTCCTTCACCATGGATCGCAAGATCCGCGTGGTGAGGGAGGAGGCCAATGCGGACGTGCTGCTTGGCAACGATACGGGCTGCATCACCACCATGGACAAGAACCAGTGGATTGGTAAAGCCCACGACCAGAACTTTTCGGTGCCTGTCATGGCTGACGTTCAGTTCGCAGCGCTGGCTTGCGGTGCGGACCCATTAAAGATTGTACAGTTGCAATGGCATGCTTCTCCCTGCGAAGAGCTGGTGGAGAAAATGGGTATTTCCTGGACCGAAGCCAAGAAGACTTTCGAGGCTTACCTCAAGGAAGTCGAGGCGGGTAACATCGAGTATCTCTACAATCCGGAACTTGCGCTGGGTTCGGCGCCGAGGCTGAAAAGCTAAGCGGGAAATGATGGACAATGACGTACGCGCAAGCGACCCCCCGGCTTCGAAACTTCGAGATACCTATGCCCTGATCGGCCGAGCCAGAATCGCCGCGGTGGTGGACGATTTTTACGACCGCGTGCGGCGCCATCCGGCTTTGGCCGGACCTTTTGGTATAGTGACCGATTGGGACGAGCATAAGGCGCGGCTCACACATTTCTGGTGGCTGAGCCTGGGTGGGCCAGCCTATCGCCAGGATAGGTATCGTGTCGCAGAGAAACATATTTCCGTCGGGGTGACCCATGATCTCATTGACGATTGGCTAGGGCTATTTCAGGAGACGCTGAATGATCACCTGCCTGAGGAAGTGGCCGCACTCTGGTTCGCCCGCGCAAGCAATATGGGGGCTTCGCTGCGCCTCATGGCCGATTACTACGACTGAAGAGGTGCACCGAACTTTGTATAAATGCTTAACCGACCAAGCAAATCGATAAGGATATAAGGAGACTGATCATGCTTCAGAACTTGCAGGTTCTTGATGGGCAACCCCATCTTTTCGATGCCCGCGGCGTTGCCAAGCGTTTCCGGCACGCGGCCATATTCGGTGCCCTGGATGCCTTGCGTCCGGGAGAGGCCATGCAATTCGCCAATGATCACGACCCGTTGCCGTTAATCGACCAAATGCATCAGCGCTATGGCGGAACAGTCGAAGTGCAATATGTCGAACACCAACCCGGGAACATCGTCATTCGCTTCACGCGTCGTTAGAAGGCAGTACTCGGCGGGCTGCCTTCTTTTGGTAGGGGCCGTGTGCGGATTTGCGTATGCTCGCCACCAAGGCTGACAGGCAAGCGTAAGGAGAAGGTAAATGAGATTTTCAATCCAGTGGATATTGATCGCACTGTTGGCGGTGACCGCGTTGGCGGAGCTGCCTGCCGTGCTGGTGCGGCTGGTATTCGACCTATCCCGGATACTATAACCGGCCAATACCAAGGATGCGCGGCTCGGGCCGGACGGATTGCCGGAAGGGCGGCGGAGTATCCGGACATGCGCTTGCTTCGCCCCGGTCAGTTGCGTCCCGTTCTTTCGACGGCCCACACGGCGGCTTCGACCCGGGAGCGCAAATTGAGCTTTTTCAGCATGTGCTTGATGTGGACCTTGACCGTACCTTCCGTGATGCCGAGTTCCCGGGCGATCAGTTTGTTGCTTTTGCCAGTGGCGACCTGCTCCAGAATATTCGTTTCCTGTTCGGTAAGACCGGCCTCCTGGGGTGTGTTGGGACGTGCCTCTTGGCGCAGGGCATGTGCCAGCATGCCGGTCAGGCGATCTGTGAGAGTCATGCGTCCCTGGGCGCCGGTGCGAATGCTGGCCAGCAGGTCTTCCGGTTCCATGTCCTTCAGCAGATAGCCGTCGGCACCAGCGCGTAACGCGGCGATCAGGTCGTCCGAATGATCAGATACGGTGAGCATGATGACGCGCCAGTCGGAATCTTTCGTTTTCAGCACTTTCAACACGTCGATGCCACTCATGTCCTTCAGGTTGAGGTCGAGCAATATCAAATCCGGATGCAGGGCATGGGCTTGTTCGACACCTTCCTTTCCGTTTGAGGCTTCGCCAATGACGCGGAATTCCTCGGCCGTGCCGATGAGCTGGATCACGCCCTTGCGAAACAGTGGGTGATCGTCGATGATCAATACCGAGCAGGTCGTTACCGCGTTCATAATGCAAACCCGTGAAGTTGTACTGATGCCGGTTCGTTGCAGGGAGCAGGTTTGAAGCTCAGTGACACGCGAGTTCCCCCTGTTGCACGGTTTTCCGTCTCCAGTTTCCCTCCCAGGCTGCGCGCCCGTTCCTGCATGATAGCCATGCCGTAATGGTGTGTGTCGGGGGAGCCATTGAAGCCGATTCCGTCGTCTTCCACTCTGGCCGACAATATGCCGTCGCTGTCAAAAGTAACTTTCACCTTTGCTTGCCGGGCCTTGGCGTGATGTACGACATTTGACAAGGCTTCCCGAACGATTTGCAATACGTGGATTTCCTCGTTGGCCGACAGCCGGCAGCCGGCAAGATGGACGTCGAGCTGAATCGGAATGTCTCCGCGCCTGGAAAATTCGGCAACCGTATCTTGCAACGCGGCCGACAGTCCGGTGCCTTCGATTTTCAGGCGGAAGGTGGTAAGCAGTTCCCTGAGTTCCCGATATGCACCATTGAGGCCCTGGCGTAATTCTGAAAGTATTTTTCCAGCCTCCGCAGGTGGGTGTGCACCGAGCACGGATTGCAGCAGGCTCACCTGGATTTTCATGAAGGAGAGAGACTGGGCCAAGGAGTCGTGCAGTTCCCGTGCGATGACCGCCCGTTCCTCGAGGAGGGAAACGCGCCGGTTTTGTTCGCTCTTGCGCGCTGTGCCAATGGCAGTGCCGATATGTCGGCATAAGGCTTCAAGGAGCTGCATTTGCCAGGCTTCGAGCGTCCGTCCTTTCGGGATGTCCAGTTGCAACACACCGTGTTGCCGTTCGGCATCCATAAGGGGCAACGCCAGTATTGTCCGTTGGTTGTCGCCAACGAGGCGCTGATGAATGACAGCGCTCCCCAGACACTCGGCGCAATTGGATACCTGGCAAAGATTGACGTCGCTACCCGCGGCGACGAACGTGGAGGCAAGCACGGAGGCTTGATTGGTTGCTCCTTCCACCAGACATGCCGAACCGTGCCCGATTTCCAGGACGCTTTCAATATCCTTCAATAAGATCGCGTAAGTATCACGGGCGACCGGTCCGTTATACAGCCGTGCAATTGAGTGGTACAGCAACTCCAGGGATCGGTTGCTGCGGCTCAATGCCGCAGTTTTTTCCGCGACGCGGGTTTCAAGATTTCGGTACAGCTTGGACAATTCCGCGGCCATCCCGTTGAATGCGCGGCCCAAGCGGCCCAGCTCGTCCGGACCGGTATGCTGGGTACGGATGTCAAATTGACCCCGCCCCATTCGCTCGGCGTAATTGAGGAGATCCCGCAACGGAACGAGCACCTCGGTATGGAGCATGTACATACTGACAAAGATGACCACTACCGTGAAAAACAGAGAGACGCCGAGGATTGTACGCTGAAGGATGACCTTGCCATCCATGTCCTGACTCAACAGCTTTACCAGCTGGTCGACGCGCTCAACGAAGCCATCGATTTTCCCCAGCAGTGCAGCGTCGCCACCATAGGCGCGCCGTGCTGTCGCTCCCTTGAGCTCCGCGCCTTGCAGGGCTGTCGCAATGTCGGGTTGAAGGTGCTGTTGCCAGTCCTTGACTAACGCCCTGTAATGAATTTTGAGGGGGCTTCGAGGGTCGGTTGGCAATGCTCTCAATAGACGCTCATCTCGCAGGGTTGAGTCGAAACCTTGCAATGCAGCCAGAGCTGCGCTTTTGTCGCCCGGGTTCTGTCGCTCCTGCGCAAGCAGTACGAGATTCACGATGCGATGGCTTTGCATTCGCAAGGAGCCTGCCAGATCAATGGCCGCGCCGCTGCCCTGCATCGTTTCCGCGACGATGATGGAGCTCGCCATACCCACTACGGCAAGCAGGGCGATGGCAGTCATGGCAATGCCAAGGCGCAACAACAAAGAACGTTCAAACAGTTTCGTGGACATGATTATGACGCTCCTGCATCTGCTGTGATGCTCCCGGGTCGCAAGCGTACTGCGCCAGGGTAAACGGGTGAGATAAAGGTATACCACCAAAAATTCTGCAACGCCCCATCCCCTGTGTTTCATCGCTGAAAAACTAAATTATAGCAATGGGTTAGCTATATTTTGTGCATACCTCTTTGGTGGTATTCGGGCGCTTTTTCACGAGATTTTACGGATAGGCGGCTATCTTTCTCCAGACTACACTGCGCTCAAGGTTAACAGGGTATCGATATCCATCACAGGGGCAGAAAATGGCGACACATACTCAAAAACAGGGCTTGGCCCTTGGCATGAGCACCCTGGCGTTTGCCTTTAACTTCGCCGTGTGGACCATGTTCTCCATTATCGGCATTAAAATCAAGAGCGAACTGGGATTGAACGAGACTGAATTCGGCGTGCTGGTGGCGACACCTATCCTGACCGGTTCTCTCGTGCGTTTGCCGCTGGGAATTTTGAGCGACCGTTTCGGCGGGCGGGTCGTCTATCTGGTGCAGATGATCCTGGTGGCGGTCTCAACGTATGGACTCGCCTTTGCCACCCAGTACTGGCAGTACCTGGTGGTCGGTCTGTTCGTTGGCTTGGCGGGTGGTGCTTTCGCTATCGGTATTCAGTACACCTCGGCCTGGTTCAGTAAGGAGCGCCAGGGCACCGTCATGGGCATTTTCGGCGCCGGCAATGCGGGCGCCGCCATTACCAACATCGTGGCTCCCTTGATTGTGGTGGCCTGGGGCTGGCGCGCCGTCCCGCAAGTCTATTCCATTGCCATGCTGCTAATGGCAGCGGCGTTCTGGTTGTTGACCTCCACCGATCCGCGCCACGAGGAGCGCAAGGCCGGCCTGCTCAAGCACATCACCCTTGCCCAGCAACTCGCGCCGCTCAAGGATGCACGAGTGTGGCGCTTCGGGCTCGCCTACTTCTTCGTGTTCGGTGGATTCGTGGCGCTCGCCCTGTGGCTGCCCAAATACTACATTACCGAATACGGTCTCAACCTCAAGACTGCAGCATTGATCACCATGCTGTTCACCCTTCCTTCAGGCGCCATTCGAGCGCTGGGTGGCTGGTTTTCGGACAAGCTCGGCGGCCGCACCGTAAACTGGTGGGTGCTGTGGATCTGTCTGGTGTGCCTGTTTTTTCTCTCCTACCCGCCGACCACCATGACCATTCACGGTATCAAAGGTGATGTCTCCCTGCATATCCGTCTCAATGTGTGGGTATTCACCGTTTTGATCTTCGTGGTGGGCATTGCCCAGGGTTTCGGCAAGGCCAGCGTGTACCGCTGCATCGCCGACTATTACCACGACAACATCGGCTCCGTCGGCGGCCTGGTCGGGGTGATCGGCGGCCTCGGCGGATTCAGCCTGCCGATTCTGTTCGGCGTGGCTGCGGACAGGATAGGCGTGCGCAGCAGTTGCTTCATGCTGCTCTACGGCCTGGTGGTGATCGTGATGATCTGGACCTACTACGCCGTCAAGGCAGAAAAAATGACGGTACTGGCGAACAAGGAGAGCCTGCGCGCCGCGATGATGAAAGAGGATCTGATATGAGCGTGTCGGGATCCCACGAAAAATTCGGCGGCAACGCTAACCGGGCAACGAGAATGAACGGAAAAGGAGACCCAAAATGGTCAGTACAGAATTGAAATCAAATCCCAAACGCGAGGGCTATGTCATTAGCGACTGGCGCCCGGAAGACGTCGCTTTCTGGGAGGAGAAAGGCAAGCGTATCGCTACCCGTAACCTGTGGATATCGATCCCCGCGTTGCTGCTCGCGTTCGCGGTATGGATGGTGTGGAGCGTAGCCGTGGTGAATTTGCCCAATATCGGGTTCAAATTCGACGAAAACCAGTTGTTCTGGCTGGCAGCGCTGCCGGGTCTTTCCGGGGCCACGTTGAGGGTTTTTTACTCGTTCATGGTGCCGATTTTCGGGGGGCGCAAGTGGACTGCCTTGAGTACCGCGTCGCTGCTCATCCCGGCACTCTGGATGGGATTTGCGGTGCAGGATCCGCACACGCCGTACTCGGTGTTTTTAATCCTGGCGTTACTCGCCGGGCTCGGGGGCGGCAACTTCGCGTCGAGCATGTCCAATATCAGTTTTTTCTTTCCGAAGAGCCAGAAAGGCATGGCGCTGGGACTGAACGCCGGCCTCGGCAATCTGGGGGTGAGCGTGGTGCAGTTCGTCGTGCCGCTGGTGATTACGATCGGCGTATTCGGTGCCCTCGGCGGCGAACCTCAAACCTGGGTCAAGGGTGACGTCACCAAGACCATGTGGATTCAGAATGCGGGCTTCATCTGGGTGCCCTTCATTGTTCTCTCCACGCTCGCCGCCTGGTTCGGCATGAACGATCTGGCGACGGCGCGGGCTTCGTTTCGCGATCAAGCGGTTATTTTCAAGCGCAAGCACATGTGGCTGATGAGCTGGGTGTATATCGGTACGTTCGGTTCTTTCATCGGTTTTTCCGCCGGGCTGCCGCTACTGACCAAGCTTCAGTTCCCGGATGTGGATCCGACGCAATACGCCTTCCTGGGCCCCCTGGTCGGCGCGCTGTTCCGCCCGATGGGTGGATGGATATCGGACAAGATAGGTGGCGCCCGCGTGACCTTCTGGACATTCGTGACCATGGCGGCGGCCGTGGTGGGAGTGCTTTACTTCATCGGCATTCGCACCCAACCCGGCGCATTCTGGGGTTTTCTGGCGATGTTCATGGTGCTGTTTCTCAGCACCGGCATCGGCAATGGTTCGACCTTCCGCATGATTCCGGCGATCTGCCTGAGCATGTATTTGCGCGAAGCCGAACTCTACGGTGAGGATGTCGTCGAGTCGGTCGCGGCGAAGGAGTCCGGCATGCGCTCCGCGGCAGTGCTTGGATTCAGTTCCGCCATCGGGGCCTACGGTGCGTTCTTCATTCCGAAGAGCTTCGGCACCTCCATCGCGCTGACCGGTGGCGTGGAGGCCGCGCTGTATACATTCATCGGTTTCTACCTGAGCTGCATCGCCATCACCTGGTGGTATTACTCACGCAAAAATGCGCCAGTTCCTTGCTGAGTCAAGCGTATGTCAGCTGGATATAACATTTGGAGAAATAAATGAGCCATTTCATCGATAGATTGAGCTTCTTCAAGAAGAACGTTGCAAACTTCTCCGGCGATCACGGTGTGGTGACCCAGGAAGACCGGACCTGGGAAAACGGTTATCGCCAGCGCTGGCAGCACGACAAGATCGTGCGCTCCACCCACGGGGTGAACTGCACCGGTTCATGCAGCTGGAAAATTTACGTCAAGAACGGACTGATCACCTGGGAAACCCAGCAGACCGACTACCCGCGCACCCGCCCCGACTTGCCCAACCACGAGCCGCGCGGCTGTCCCCGGGGTGCCAGCTACTCCTGGTATGTGTATAGCGCGCAGCGCGTGAAGTACCCGATGATTCGCGGGCGCCTGATGGAGTTGTGGCGCGAAGCCCGCAAAACCATGGAGCCTGTGCAAGCCTGGCAGGCCATCAGCCAGAATCCGGAAACGGCAAAGAAATATAAATCGGTGCGCGGGCAGGGCGGTTTCGTGCGCGCCAAATGGGATGAAGTCACGGAAATGATCGCCGCGGCCAACGTGTCCACCATCAAGGACTATGGCCCTGACCGGATCATCGGATTCTCGCCGATCCCGGCGATGTCGATGGTGAGCTATGCCGCCGGGTCGCGCTACCTGTCCTTGATCGGCGGCGTTCCTTTGTCATTTTATGACTGGTACTGCGATCTGCCGCCGGCTTCGCCACAGGTATGGGGTGAACAGACAGACGTGCCCGAGTCCGCCGACTGGTACAACTCCACCTATCTGATGGTGTGGGGTTCCAACATCCCGCAGACGCGTACGCCGGATGCACATTTCTTCACTGAGGTGCGCTACAAGGGCACGAAAACCGTTGCCGTCTCCAGCGACTATGGCGAAATGGTGAAATTCGGCGATATCTGGCTGGCGCCCAAGCAAGGGACGGACGCAGCCTTGGCCATGGCCATGGGGCATGTCATCCTTAAAGAGTTTCATCTGGACAAAAAAAGCGAGTATTTCGACGGTTATTGCCGCCAGTTCACCGACATGCCGATGTTGGTGATGCTGAAGGAGCATAACGGCACGCTGGTCCCCGACCGATTCCTGCGCGCGTCCGATCTGGATGGCAATCTCGGGCAGGAAAACAATCCCGACTGGAAAACCATCGTGATCGATGAGAATACCGGTTATCTGGTCGCGCCTAATGGTTCGATCGGATTCCGCTGGGGGCAGAGCGGCATGTGGAATCTGGAAATGCGCGATGCCGGATCAGGTCGGGAGATCAAATCCAGGCTCAGCCTGATGGATGTCAAGGATGCCGTAGTCGGTGTCGCCTTCCCTTATTTTGGCGGCACCGACGCTGAGGATGTGCAGGTGCGCAACGTACCGGTCAAGACCATCAGCATTCACGACGCCGAAGTCAAGGTGGCGACGGTTTACGACCTGATGCTCGCCAATTACGGCCTAGATCGCGGCTTGGGGGGCGGCAATGTGGCCACCAGCTATGACGACACGATGCCGTACACCCCGGCCTGGGGTGAAAAGCACACTGGTGTGAAACGCGCCGACATTATCACGGTGGCCCGCGAATTCGCCGACAACGCAGACAAGACCCATGGCAAATCCATGGTGATCGTCGGTGCGGGGCTGAATCACTGGTATCACATGGATATGATTTACCGCGGCATCATCAACATGCTGGTGATGTGCGGTTGCGTCGGCCAGTCCGGCGGCGGTTGGGCGCACTACGTGGGACAGGAAAAACTGCGTCCGCAAACCGGCTGGACGCCGCTGGCTTTTGCGCTGGACTGGCACCGCCCGTCACGGCAGATGAATGGCACATCGTTCTTTTACGCGCACACCAGCCAATGGCGGCATGAGAAGCTCGATACCAGTGAAATTCTATCGCCCACCGGCGATGCCAGCGCTGCAGACTACCGCCTGATTGACTTCAACGTGAAATCCGAGCGCATGGGCTGGTTGCCGTCTGCACCACAGTTGCAAACCAACCCGATCGAGGTGGTTAAGGCGGCTGAAGCCGCGGGTATTGATCCAGTCAAATACGCAACGGAGCAACTCAAGAACGGCACGCTGAAGATGTCCTGCGAAGACCCGGACAATCCAAAGAATTTTCCGCGCAATATGTTCGTGTGGCGTTCCAATATTCTGGGTTCCAGCGGCAAGGGACACGAGTACTTCCTGAAGTACCTGCTGGGTACGCAGAACGCTGTGTTCGGTCCCGATTTAGGTGAGCTGGGCGAAGCCAAGCCCAAGGAAGTGGTGTGGCATGACAAAGGCGCGGAAGGAAAACTGGATCTGCTGGTGACGCTGGATTTCCGTATGTCCACCACCTGTCTGTATTCCGATATCGTGCTGCCGACTGCTACCTGGTACGAGAAGGACGATCTGAACACTTCGGACATGCATCCCTTCATCCACCCGCTATCCGAAGCAGTCCAGCCGTTATGGCAAAGCAAATCCGACTGGGAAATCTACAAGACCATCGCGAAGAAATTCAGCGAACTGGCCGCCACGCATCTGGGCACCCGGAAGGATCTGGTGCTGACCCCGCTGATGCACGACACCCCGAGCGAACTGGGTCAGGCGATGGGGGTGAAGGACTGGAAGAAAGGCGAATGCGATGCCATCCCTGGCAAGACCATGCCCAACATGACGGTGGTGACTCGCGATTACGCTGACACGTACAAGAAATTCACTTCGGTGGGTCCGCTGCTGAGCAAAGTCGGCAACGGCGGCAAGGGGATTTCCTGGAACACGGAAAGCGAAGTGCAGCAACTGGCCGAACTGAATCACACGGTACAGGAAGAAGGTATCAGCAAAGGCTTGCCGCGTATCGAATCCGCCATCGATGCATGCGAAATGATCCTGATGCTGGCGCCGGAAACCAATGGCCAGGTGGCGGTGAAGGCGTGGGAAGCGCTGTCCAAGATTACCGGACGCGACCATACCCATCTGGCTATCCCGCGCGAAGACGACAAGATCCGTTTCCGCGACATCCAGGCGCAGCCGCGCAAGATCATTTCCTCGCCCACCTGGAGCGGCCTGGAGTCCGAGCATGTGAGCTACAATGCCTGCTATACCAATGTTCATGAGCTCATCCCATGGCGCACCCTGACCGGACGCCAGCAGTTCTACCAGGACCACAAGTGGATGCTGGATTTCGGCGAAGGGCTATGTGTTTACAAGCCGCCGATCGACACCAAGACCGTCAAGCCGGTGATCGACAAGATGGGCAACGGCAACACCCAGCTTGTTTTGAACTGGATCACGCCGCATCAGAAATGGGGCATCCACAGCACCTACACGGACAACCTGCGCATGCTGACGCTGTCGCGCGGCGGCCCGCACGTCTGGATCTCCGAGCCGGAGGCGAAGGAAGCCGGGATTGTGGATAACGACTGGATCGAGGTCTACAACGTGAATGGCACCCTGACTGCCCGCGCCGTGGTCAGCCAGCGCGTGCCGCGCGGCATGGCGCTGATGTATCACGCGCAGGAAAAAATCATCAATGTGCCGGGTGCGGAAACCAGCGGCTATCGCGGCGGTATCCATAACAGCGTGACGCGCACGGTCACCAAGCCGACCCACATGATCGGCGGTTACGCGCAGCTCTCCTATGGTTTCAATTATTACGGGACGGTCGGCTCCAACCGGGATGAATACGTGATCGTACGCAAAATGAAAAAAGTGGACTGGCTGGAAGGCCCGCTGGATGAAAACAAGGAGGCTGCAAAATGAAAATCCGTGCCCAAGTGGCCATGGTGCTTAATCTGGACAAATGCATCGGCTGCCATACCTGCTCCGTCACCTGCAAGAACGTGTGGACCTCGCGCGACGGCATGGAATATGTCTGGTTCAACAACGTGGAAACCAAACCCGGTATCGGCTATCCGAAACAGTGGGAAAACCAGGATATCTGGAACGGCGGCTGGAAGCGCAACGGCAATGGCAAGATCGAGCCGCGCCAGGGAGCCAAGTGGCGCATCCTGGCCAATATTTTCGGCAATCCTAACCTGCCCGAAATTGACGACTACTATGAGCCATTCACCTACGATTACGAACACCTGCAGAATGCCAAGTTATCGGAGACTCCGCCCACCGCGCGCCCGGTGTCGGTGATTACCGGTCAGAAAATGGACAAGATTGTATGGGGTCCAAACTGGGAAGACGACCTGGGCGGCGAGTTCTCCTCGCGCAGTCGCGACAAGTGTTTCGACGATGTGCAGAAGGAAATGTACTCGACCTTCGAGAACACTTTCATGATGTACCTGCCACGCTTGTGCGAGCACTGCCTGAACCCGACCTGCGTCGCTTCCTGCCCCTCCGGTTCCATCTACAAGCGCGAAGAAGACGGCATCGTGCTGGTGGACCAGGACAAATGTCGCGGCTGGCGCATGTGCATCAGCGGGTGTCCTTACAAGAAAATTTACTACAACTGGAAATCCGGCAAGGCTGAAAAATGCATTTTCTGCTATCCGCGCATCGAGGCCGGTCAGCCGACCGTTTGCTCGGAAACCTGCGTGGGCCGGATTCGCTATCTGGGCGTGCTGCTGTACGACGCAGACCAGATCGAGCAAGCCGCCAGTGTTGCCGACGAACAGGATTTGTACGAGGCGCAATTGAAGCTGTTCCTCGACCCGAATGACCCCAAAGTCATCGAGCAGGCGCGTGCCGACGGCGTACCCGAGGCCTGGCTGGACGCCGCGCGCAAGTCGCCGGTGTATAAAATGGCCATCGACTGGAAAATCGCGTTCCCCTTGCACCCCGAGTACCGGACCTTGCCGATGGTCTGGTACGTGCCGCCGCTGTCGCCGATTCAGTCTGCGGCAGAAAGCGGCGCAATGGGCATGAATGGCATCATTCCTGATACCAAATCCTTGCGCATACCCGTCAAATACCTGGCGAACCTGCTGACTGCCGGCAAGGAAGCGCCCATCGTCACCGCGCTGGATCGCATGCTGGCGATGCGCGCCTACATGCGCGGCAAATCTGTTGAAGGCGTGGCCAATACCGCGGTGCTCCAGCAAGTCGGTCTGACCGTAAGCCAGGTCGAGGAAATGTATCGCTACATGGCCATCGCCAATTACGAAGACCGGTTTGTCATCCCCAGCGGCCATCGCGAAGAAGTGGTCGACACCTTCGATGAGAAAGGCAGTTGCGGTTTCTCGTTTGGCAATGCGTGCTCGGACGGCGTATCTGAAACCAGTCTGTTCGGCACCAAGAAAAAAGGTTCGACTATCTTCGTCGATATGCCTAAGTCGCGGAAGAAAATGGCGGAAGGAGTCTGATCATGAAAACATTCAAAGTGCTTTCGCTGTTGTTGAGCTACCCGCAGAGTGAATGGGTGGACGAGCTGGATCTGATGGAATCATTGCTGGTGGAGGAGCAGGAGCAAAACGGCGCGGCGCAAACGCAACTGGCTGATCTGTTCCAGGCGCTGTGTGCGCAGACGCTGCTTGAGTCGGAACAAACCTACGTGGGCACGTTTGATCGCAATCCATCGCACTCGCTGCACCTGTTCGAGCATATCCACGGCGAGTCCCGCGACCGCGGCTCGGCCATGGTGAATTTGATTGAGGAATACCGCAAACACGGGCTGGATATGGATGCGGATGAGTTGCCGGACTATGTGCCGCTGTTTCTGGAATATCTGTCCCAGCTTCCGGATCAGGATGCGCTCAACATGCTGGGCGAGGCGGTGGACGTACTGGCGCTGATCGGGCGCAAGCTGAACGGCAACCATAGCCCGTACCACACCGTATTCGCCGTGCTGGAAGGCATGTCGCCGGTGGCGGCGCAGGCCTTGCCCGAGGTGCCGATGCGCGAGATGGAAGAAACCGTCATCCGGTTCGGCCCGTCAGCCGACGGTACCGAGCCTCTGATGATACCCAAACCGCAAACAGCCTATGTGCGCATGCCGGAATCCCGCAAAGCGGCAGCAGCCGCTGGCGGCACAAACTGAACCCTTCTTAAGGAGATCAAGTCATGGATTACTTGAATAACCTGCTATTCGGGATTTACCCCTATGTGGCGCTCGCCATCTTTTTCCTTGGCAGCCTGATTCGTTTCGACCGCGAGCAATACACCTGGAAAAGCGACTCCAGCCAGCTGTTGAAACGGAGCCAGTTGAGATGGGGCAGCAATTTGTTCCACATCGGTATCCTGTTCCTGTTCTTCGGGCATGCAGTTGGCTTGTTGACCCCGCACTGGCTTTACGAATCGATGGGGCTGACCACCGAGGCCAAGCAACTCCTGGCGATGATCTCCGGCGGGACCGCGGGGCTGATCTGTCTGGCGGGCATCACGCTGCTGCTGCACCGGCGCCTCACCGAGCCGCGCATCCGCGCCACCAGCAAGCCGATGGACATCATCATCCTGCTGTGGGTCTTCGTCACCCTGCTGCTGGGGCTGACTAGCATCCTGTTTTCGGCCCAGCATCTGGACGGGACCGACATGCTGTTGCTGGCCAACTGGGCGCAACACATCGTAACCTTCCGTTCCGGTGCGGCGGTGTTCCTGCTGGCGGTGCCGCTGATCTTCAAGATTCACCTGTTCTTCGGCATGACCCTGTTCCTGCTGTTCCCCTTCAGCCGGCTGGTCCATGTCTGGAGCGGATTTGCGGCGGTGGCTTATCTGACGCGCAGCTACCAGGTCGTCAGGCAGCGTGGCTGATCGATGAATTCTGCCTGCTGCCGTATGGCAGCAGGCAAGCATACAAAAGGAGAAGGATTGTGAGTATCAGCGTAAATGATGTCGAAATCACGGATGAAGCGGTGGAACGCGAATTACCGCACCATGCCGGCGCCCCTGTTCCGCTGAAGGCGGCGGTGGAAGCCCTGGTGGTGCGGGAGGTGTTGCTGCAGGCGGCACGCAGCAAGCTTGCTGCGGAGCAGGACGCGCTGCGCACGCTGGAAGCGTCGCAGGCTGAAGATGCCGAAGCGCTGGTCGAGGACGCGCTTATCGAGCGTCTGATTGAGCTAGAAGTGACTTCGCCGGTGCCGACCGATGAAGAGTGCGAAACCTATTACCGCAAGAATATCGAGCAGTTCCGCACGGGCGATCTGGTGGAAGCGAGCCACATCCTGTTTCAGGTAACGCTGAATGTTCCACTGGATGCATTGCGGGCAAAAGCGCAGGAAATCCTGCAGCAAGCGCTGGCACAACCCGAGCAGTTTGCGGAGCTGGCCCGCACCTACTCCAATTGCACCTCGGCGGAAGTCGGCGGCAGTCTGGGCCAGCTGACCAAAGGGCAGACCGTGCCGGAGTTCGAGCGCATCATTTTCGGTCTTGAGGCAGGGCAAATCGCATCCAGGCTGGTCGAGAGCCGTTTCGGGTTGCATATTGTGCGCGTCGAACGCCGCGTAGAAGGCCGCACACTGCCCTTTGAAATGATCCGGGAGAAGCTTGCCGAGTATTTGACCGAGCAGGTCCGGATCCGCGCCCTCAGGCAGTATCTGAAGATACTGGTCGGACAAGCCAATATCCAAGGAATTGAACTTGAAGGCGCGCAGACGCCACTCGTGCAGTAGCGGATTTTTATAATACGTTGCACTAAAGGAGACCGTCATGACACACATAGTAATCGCAGGCGCAGGGATTGCAGGAATACCTGCCGCTTACGCCATGAAAAATCGGCTGGGCCCGCAGGACGAGGTGACCGTGATATCGAACAAGGATTACTTTCATTTCGTGCCGTCCAATCCGTGGGTCGCCATGGGATGGCGTGATCGAAAGGATATTGCGTTCCCTATCGGCCCCTGCCTGGCTGACCGTGGTATCGGTTTCATCCCGCAGGCACTGAAAAAAGTGGATGGCGCGAATAGCCAGGTGGAATTTGCCGACGGCAGCACACTCGCTTATGACTATCTGATACTGGCCACCGGACCGGAAGCGGCGTTCGATGAAATCGAGGGGCTGGATCCGGCCAAAGGTGCGGTGCACTCCGTGGTGCATATTGAAGATGCGGCCAAGGCATACACGGACTACCAGCAGTTCGTGAAAAACCCGGGGCCGATCGTAATCGGTGCGGTACAGAACTCATCCATCCTCGGTCCTGTCTACGAATTCGCTTTTCTGGCGGATGCCGATTTGCGGCGCCGCAACCTGCGCGACCGGGTACCCATCACGCTCATCACGCCGGAGCCTTATGTCGGGCATCTCGGCCTGGGTGCGGAGAGCGACACGCGCCGTTTGCTGGAACAGGCGCTTGCCGAACGCAATATCGCCTACCTCACTAACGTAAAAACCAAAAAAATCGACGCCGGTGTCGTCCATATCGCCGAATGTGATGCGCAGGGCAACGAAATCCGGGCGAGTGAAGTTCCTTTTGCGTACTCCGTGTATTGGGCTGCGTTCCGCGGCATCCATGCCTTGCGTGAAAGTGCCGGCCTCACCGACGAGCGCGGTTTCGTCAAAACCGACGAGTATCTGCGCAACCCGACGTATCCCAATATTTTCGCGATCGGGGTATGCGGTGCACACCCGTCCGTAGTGAAAACTCCCCTGCCCATCGGTGCACCGGATTCCGTATATTCCATACAGAACGAAGTCGATGCCACCGTACGCAATATTGCGGCTGCCATGAATGGAGAAGCGTTGACCAGCCCGGCGCCGTTGCGTGCCAAGTGGTTGACCGACATGACCAAATCCGGCGCTACATACCTTTCGGAACCGCAGATCCCGTTGCGCAACATCAACTGGCTCAAAGAGGGCAAGTGGGTTCATCTTGCCAAGGTGGACTTTGAGAATTACTTCATCAATAAAATCAAACTGAAACCGGCCGGACCAGGTGTATCCGTTGGTAGCCATATCGCTACACTGGTGCGAAAACTGCAATCCTATTCCGGCGAAGCCACCAAGATTGAAGACATGCCCCGCGCATTCACAAACCCTTTGGAAGTGCGGATAGCGATGGAGCTGAATTATGATTTGCGGGCCCTTTCCCAAACCTTGGGTCAGGAGGAAGGAACGCTGGCAGCAGCATTGCTGGAATCTGCCCTGCTCGATGCGAGGTCGATGCTGCAAGGGGCGGCGCTGGACGATCTGCAAAAGATAAAACGCGACCTGATGGTGGCCGATTTGCCGGAAAACCAGCCGGGCGTGGAATTCCACGGCGGCGGGACTTGATACCCTGTTTCCCCCTTGGCTGAAGCGGGCGATTGCCTTTGCATCATGCCTGTTGCGGTCCAGCCACGGGGCGCTCTTTTATGAACGAAAAAACTGAGGCTTCACGCTTTCAACGTTTTTCGTGATCCGGTTTGACGGGTTTGCTGATGGTGATACGCTTAGCTGTTCTTTCCTGGTCCGGGTACAGGGGGTGTGCCTGATCCAGATTCAGGATCCCGGCCAGTTCGTTTTCCCTGATCGATATCAGTTCGAAACAGTGGCGGATGTCCTCCACGGTTTGATCCGACAGGCACCTTGGCATGTCGGCGCGTGGAGTGGCGTCCTTGACGACATTCGCCAGCACCTTGCGCATGACGCGGAGGATACGTCGCTCCATTGATGGTTCCTCGGGTTCGTCGCTCATTATCCATGCCTTTCGGGATGATCAAATTTCACACCCCCACAAATGTAATATAAGGGTGGTCGCCAAGTGCAATCTCAGGTGTTTTCCATGCGCTCGTAATAGCGTGCGCGGTAGAGCAGCCGCTGTTGCGTTTCATCGTCGCTGAAACCGCTGCGGTCATGCAGCACGTTGTTGCAGACCAGACCCATTCCGGACGCCAGTCGGGTGCGGAAGATATAGGGCAGGTCGCTCGCCAGCAGATTTTCCAGGAAGGCCACGGCGGCGAGGGTGGCCGGACTCGGATTCCATTCGATGCTGCGGGTGCGGGCGGTGTAGCGCATGTGGAGTTGCCCGCCGTCCAGCACGGAAAACACCGGGCCGGTTTCGGTGTGCCGTGCCACGCCGTTCTCGTCCATGCGCGCCGGAATGGTCATGGCATCGGGTGCCATGAGCGCGCGGATGTGCTCGGGGTTCGCATCGCGCATCAGTAAATAGGCGATTTCATGGTCGAGCAGGGCATTCTCCCCGCCGCTGACGGCGGGCGTCACGCAATGCAGCATCAGTCCCAGGATGCGCCGCTCCGGGGGATTGTAGTAACCGTCCGTGTGCCAGCGGATGGGGCGGTCGGTATAGGGAATGAAGTCGCCGCGCTGGCCGCCGCCTGCGGCGATGGTGAGGGAAGTGATGGCATCCTCGTCCGCCAGCAGGTTATTGTCCAACCGTTTCAGGCCGAATTGCAGCCCCAGCCTGCGAGGGATGTCCTTGTCCGGCGTGGTTCCGCAGCGGCTGGCGTAGATGGCCAGGTTGGTCTTGCGGCAACGCCTCAGGATCGCGTCATGCTCCGCCGGGGTAAGCGCAAGCGGGTCGCCTACCTCCACCACCATGTCTTCGGCACGCCTGGGGTAATTGCTCAGCTTGGCATCGCGCCAAGCCTGATAAGCGGCGTCGGCGTCCAGATGGAAAGGGCCGTGTGTGCTTATCATGCCGGCAGGGGAAGACTTGATGTTTGCGGAAACAGGCCATCCACCGCTTTCTTGACGGTTGCCACCATGTCCGGCGCCTCCAGCTCCATGATCTGGTCGATCACCCACGGCTGGTCGCGGCCTTCCATGATGTCGCGGATGCAGTTGCCCAGGTAGCGCAGCGCTGCGAAACTGGGTTGCTCCGGCGGAAAATCGAAGCTGGCGTAATCCTGACCGCGCCGGTTGACCAGGTCGATGAAGTCGGCCTGGTAGGGATGGTCGTGGTCGTTCATCACCTCATGGATATTGTCTTCCAGGATTTCCGCCAGGCGCTTCGCCAGGGCCTGCACCAGGACCTGGCGCTCCGTGTCCGTGATGCGGCGGTACACCATGCGGTCGCTCAGGTGCAGCATGAAGGCTGCCAGTTCCGCCAGCAGGGTAAAGCCGCGTTGGGGTGTGATGATGTCGTAATCGGACTTGGAAAGGTCGATGACCGTTTTATCCGCCAGCTTCCAGATGGTAAGTGCTATCACACCGGCCTGTTGCTCCGGTCCCTTTGGGCCGTCCTCTTGCTTGAACCAGATGGTCTTAACGCGGATAGCCATTTTGGTTTAATCCTCCTTGATGGTTGGGCGCGACGGATCAGTGATCCATTCGCTCCAGGAGCCGGGGTAGAGCCGAGCGCCGGACAATCCCGCAATCTCCATGGCCAGCAGGTTGTGGCAGGCGCTGACACCCGATCCGCACATATGAATGCTGCGTTGCGGCGGGGTCGCGCCCAGTGCCTCCAGATAGGCGGCGCGCAACTCGTCGGCGCCGAGTAAAGTGCCGTCCAGGTCCAGATTGTCCTCAAACGGCCGGTTCATCGCGCCGGGGATATGGCCGGCCACTTTGTCCAGGGGTTCCACGAAGCCGATGAAACGCTCCTCCGGGCGGGCGTCGAGCACCGCTTCGCCGCAGCGGATAGCGGCGGCCACCTCGGCAGCGTCTGCGCACAGACCGGCATTGGGCCGCCCCTCGAAGCGTGCGGGAGCGATGGTCGGCGCATCCGCCGTGAGTGGACGCTTTTCCCGCTGCCATTTGTGCAAGCCGCCGTTTAGCAGGGCTACGTTCTCATGCCCCAGCCAGCGCAGCAACCACCACAGTCTCACCGCCATGGAACCGAAGCTGTCGTCGTACACCACGACCTGAGCGTCTTTGCTTACCCCCCAGCGGCCGAGTTTTTCAGCCAGTACGAACGGATCGGGCAGCGGGTGGCGGCCGCTGACGGGCAGGACCGGCGCAGACAGGTCGGCATCCAGATGGGCATAGCGGGCGCCGGGGATGTGTGCGGCGGTATAGGCTTGGCGTCCGGCTTCGGGCTGGGTCAGGGTAAAGCGGCAGTCGAATATGATCCAGTCCGGGTCGTCGAGACGCCGTGCGAGTTGATCGGTACTGACCAGCGTGGCAGACCTCATGGCCGTACAGCGGGAAGGTAACGGGATCGGTCGGCCATGTTCAAACTGGGCGCTATCAGTAGCCGCCTTTTCCGAATGGCTTGGTCAGGCCGGCAACCCGTGCCGCCTGGCGGGCGGGCTGGTTTGGAAACAGGGTATACAGATGCTTCTTCCAGTCCGGACCGGCATGGTTTTCCTCGAGATCCTTGACCATGTTGCGGAAATTCGGCGTATGGCCGTCCTCAAGGAATTTCTCGCGCAGGTAACGCACCACGAACCAGTGTTCGTCGGTCAGGTCGATATTTTCGGCACCGGCGATGACTGGCACGATTTCATCGTCATAAACCGGCTCCAGCAGGAACTTTTCATCATCGACTTCCAGTTCCTGGCCATTGTAGGTGTAGCTCATCTTTTCCTCCTGTCGTTAACGGATTGGCAATTAAACCGAGCCTATTGCGCCGACGGCGGCAATGGATTTGTGCGGAATAAAGATGCCGCATCCGAGCTTGCGGTGCGCTCCCAGGCCCTGCTGCTGCATATGAATGGCATGTTCCAATGGCAGACTGTGTAGCAGCAGGCTATAGCCGGAAACGATATCGCGGCCATCAAAAACCCGCTGGGGCCTGCCGCAAATGAAACGGCTGTTAATGCCCATCTGGCTCAGCATGCGCATGATGTCGAGCGTGAATTCTCTTTCATCCGCGTTGCCGGTGACCACGCAATGGGCATACAAGGGCGTGTACCTGCTCAGGGGCTTGACCTTGCAGGCGCCGATGACCAGTTCCTGTCGCTCCAGGTGGATTGTGCGCCCGTTAAGCTTCGTTAATTCATCCAGCCGGCCAGCCGGGCAGCGCACCACCAGTTTGGTACGCCGGTTCAGCATCAGTTCGCCGGCGCCGCTGTCGGCGCCATGCACCGGATGAATGCCCAGCAAGGCCTCATCCTCGATCCAGGGCAACAAGCGCAGCAGTTCCCGGAACAGCAGATAGCCATGATCCACCGGCATGCGCGGGCCGCGCAATTCCAGATGCGCATCGGACATCGCGGCGACGCCGATTTCCGACATCTCCGCGCGATCGTCGTCGAACCAGCCTATTTTCCTTCTCCCGCTTTGACCTGCCCGGCCTGGGCGAGAGTGTCTGCCCATTCCAGCATGGCCCGCCCCCATACCCTGGCTGTGGGTTCGTCAATATCGAAAATGGTAAAGCGTTTCTGCTCGCGGATCCTCACCCGCAGCGTCACGTAATCCGCCTGATGCAATACGTGCTGAAGTTCGATTTCCTGCCGGTAGGGCGAGGCCAGCAATTTATGCAGCGTTCTGATTTCAATCGCGTCCAATTTTTTTCCTTTATGACCGTGGAGCAGGAAAGCTGCATTGCTAATGGCACATAGGGCCCCGGGCTTGACAGGATTGTAATCGGCCTCATTGCTTTGCTGTAACCAAAGTTTCTCATTGTCGCCCGCACAAGAAACTAGCCCGAAAGGGGAGGGCACACTACCCGAATGGTTAGGTATGCACTACCTATCAAGCTTATGGAATTGGCGTTTTTGATGGAGGTAACATGCATGAACTTTCGATGACATTGAACTGAGCATCTGTTTCCGGCGGACATAGACATATCAGCGGCTGTGAACTGCGCTGGCGCACAGCAGGTGGAGTCAGGTTAACGACTGTTGCAGTCTGGCTGAACAGGTTGATTATCAACTCATCCATGGCTTTTGGATAATCCGGCAACTACTGGTGGAATGAAGGGAGTGGCTATGACCAAGAAGATGTACGACACGCCGATGCTCGACCAGCTCGAGAGCGGCCCGTGGCCCAGCTTTGTAACCGGGCTGAAGCGTCTGGCCAAGGATAACGACATGATGGTCGACCTGATGGGTCAACTGGAAACCTCCTACCAGACCAGGAAAGGTTACTGGAAGGGCGGCACCGTGGGTGTGTTCGGCTATGGCGGCGGCGTGATCCCCCGCTTTAGCGAGTTGAAGGATGAGCACGGGAAGCCACTCTACCCTGCCGCCGCTGAATTCCACACCCTGCGTATCCAGCCGCCGGCCGGCATGCACTACAACACCGAAATCCTGCGCAAACTCTGCGATCTGTGGGAAAAGCATGGTTCCGGGTTGATTGCTCTCCATGGTCAAAGCGGCGATATCATGTTCCAGGGTGTCTCCAGTGAAAACGTACAGCCCGCCTTTGACGAGCTGAACGAAATGGGTTTCGATATGGGCGGCGCCGGCCCCGCCCTGCGCACCTCCATGTCCTGCGTGGGTGCAGCCCGTTGTGAAATGTCCAACTACGACGAGGCAAGAGCATTGCGGACCATCATCAATGACAATATTGATGACATGCATCGTCCTGCCTTGCCGTATAAATTCAAATTCAAATTCTCCGGCTGCGGCAATGACTGCGTGAACGCCATTCAGCGTTCCGACATGGCCGTAATCGGTACCTGGCGCGACAGCATCCGTGTAAACGAGGCGCTGGCTAAAGATTACATGGTCAAGCACGGCATGGAAAAACTGGTTAACGACGTGATCAGCCGTTGTCCGACCAAGGCCTTGTCCCTGAAAAATACCGCCGATGTTTCCCGGGCCGATGGTATCTCCAGCGTGGCCGTCACCGACACCCAGTCCCTGCAAATAGACAACCACAATTGCGTGCGCTGCATGCATTGCCTGAACGTCATGCCGGGTGCGCTGCTTCCCGGTACCGATAAGGGTGTGAGCATTCTGGTGGGCGGCAAGAGTGTGCTGAAGATCGGCGCCACCATGGGCACGATGGTGGTTCCGTTCATGAAGCTGGAATCCGATGAGGACTTTGAAGCGCTGACCAGTCTGTCGCGCAGCATTATCGATTTCTTTGCCGAAAACGCGCTGGAGCACGAGCGCACCGGCGAGATGATCGATCGCATCGGTCTGGTCAACTTCCTCGAAGGCGTCGGCATTGATGTGGACGCAAACATGGTTCTGGAGCCGCGCAGCAATCCCTATGTGCGCACGGATGGCTGGGACGAAGAAGTCGAGAAGGCGGCGGAACACAGAAAAAAGATGGCTGGTTGATTTCGAATTCTTAAGCGCTGAACAAGTTTTCTATCTGGAGATAAGGAATTATGGCTGAAATGCGTTCACCCATTGAGAGCGGCGTTCCGGATCCGATGCCCTACATGCACCCGGTCATGGTCAAAAACTATGGCAAGTGGGCATACCATGACCATCCGAAACCCGGTGTCCTGCGTCACCGCGCAGAAAGCGGCGATGAAATCTGGACGGTCAAGGCGGGCACCCAGCGCCAGATGGATGTCTATACCATCCGCAAGCTGTGTGACATTGCCGACCAGTTCGCCGATGGACACGTACGCTTTACCGCGCGCAGCAACATCGAATACATGGTTGCCGACGAGGCCAAAGTGGAGCCGCTGATCAAGGCATTGAATGACAATGGTTTTCCCATCGGCGGCACCGCCAACTCGGTTTCCATGATTGCCCACACCCAGGGCTTCCTGCATTGCGACATCCCCGGCACCGATGCTTCCGGCGTGGTGAAGGCGTTGATGGACGAACTGTACGACGAGTTCATCAAGTGCGAGATGCCCAACCGGGTCAAGATGTCCACCTCCTGCTGCGAGATCAACTGCGGCGGTCAGGCCGACATTGCGATTATCATGCAGCACACCAAGCCGCCCAAGATCAACCATGATCTGGTTGCCAACGTGTGCGAGCGCCCTACCGTCGTGGCGCGTTGTCCGGTGGCGGCAATTCGTCCGGCGCTGGTGAACGGCAAGCCTACCCTGGAAGTGGACGAGAAGAAATGCGTTTGCTGCGGCGCCTGCTACCCTCCCTGCCCGCCGATGCAGATCAACGATCCCGAGCATTCCAAGATTGCGATCTGGGTCGGCGGCAAGAACTCCAACGCGCGTTCGCGTCCCACTTTCCACAAGCTGGTGGCTTCCGGCTTGCCCAACAACGCGCCGCGCTGGCCGGAAGTGGCCGCTGTGGTCAAGAACATTCTGTCCGTGTACAAGGCGGATGCACAGCCATGGGAGCGTATGGCGGACTGGATCGAGCGTATCGGCTGGCCGCGTTTCTTCGAGAAAACCGGTCTGCCGTTCACCAAGTACCACATTGACGATTGGCGTGGCTCGCGGGCGACACTGAATGCTTCCGCGCACATCCGTTTTTAGTTGCTTTTGAGCCGTTCCTGCGGTGCGCAAGGCTGGCGGTGACAGCGCCATAAAAAAGGGATTGAAGGTATGAAATTCGGAATCATGGTCAACGAAGGCCCCTACACCCACCAGGCCACGGATAGTGCGTACCAGTTTGCCAAGGCGACATTGGAAAAAGGCCATCAAATCTACCGGGTTTTTTTCTATCACGACGGCGTCAACAACGCCACCCGTCTGACCGAGCCGCCGCAGGACGATCGTAACGTCGTCACGCGCTGGTCCAAGCTGGCGGAAGACCACGGCATCGACTTGGTGGTGTGCGTTGCCGCCGCCCTGCGTCGCGGCATCTGCGACGAGAATCTGGCGCCCGGTTTTCGCATTTCCGGTCTGGGCCAACTGGTCGAAGCCGGCATCCAGGCCGATCGGCTGGTGGTATTTGGTGATTGAGCAAGAGGAGGGTGTGATGAACGAAACAACAGGCGGTATCGAGGATGATGAGGGCTCCGGCATTGTCAAGAAATTCATGTTCGTCAACCGCAAGGCGCCTTACGGCACGATTTACGCGCTGGAAGGGCTGGAGGTGGTGCTGATCAGCGCGGCTTTCGATCAGGACGTGAGCATGGCTTTTCTGGATGACGGTGTGTACCAGCTGGTCAAGGGACAGCACACCAAAGCCATCGACGTGAAAAATTTCTCGCCCACCTACCGGGCACTGGAAGGCTACGACATCGAGAAGCTGTACGTGGAACGCGAGTCACTGGAAATGCGCGGCTTGAACGCGGGCGACCTGCTGGTGCCGGTGGAAGTGCTGTCGTCTGCCGCGATGGGCGATCTGATGAAAACTCAGGACGTGGTTATTGGTTTTTAAGGGGAAAACGAATGCTGCACATCGTGAACAAATCTCCATTCGAAAATACGACGCTTGCCAGTTGCCTGCGCGTTGCGGGCAAGGGCGGCGGTAGCGCGCTGCTGTTGATCGAAGATGGGGTTTATGCGGCAACAAAAAACAGTGTTGCGGGGAATGCGGTCCACGGTGTCTTGGGCGACATCCAGGTGTATGCGCTATGGCCTGACGTGGAGGCTCGCGGCATCCAGGATCGGGTGCTGGAAGGCGTGAAAATGGTGGATTATGGCGGTTTCGTCGATCTGGTGGTTGAGCACAGCAACGTGCAATCCTGGTTGTAATTGGATTTTAAATTAGAGAGGTTAGATATCATGGCTTTGGAAGTTAACGGCAAGACCTACGAGACCGATGAAGAGGGCTACCTGCTCAACCTGGGCGAATGGGACGAGGATATCGCCAAAGTGCTGGCCGAGGGTGAGAAAGTGGATATGACCGAAAACCACTGGGAAGTGGTCAATTTCCTGCGCGAATACTACAACGACTACCAGATTGCCCCTGCGGTGCGCGTACTTACCAAGGCGATAGGCAAGAAATTGGGCGCGGAGAAAGGCAACAGCAAATACCTGTACGAGCTGTTCCCGTATGGCCCGGCCAAGCAGGCATGCAAGATCGCCGGCCTGCCCAAGCCTACCGGTTGCATCTGATCTACGGCAGATGCAGCGTAAAGCTGCAACGGCCTCGCGGGGCCGTTGCACTGCAGTTCATTTGAGACCGGAAGGCAAGCGCTAGCATGTCATCGCTCACAATATTTTTTGCACTTCTGTTTTATCTGGCGACAGCACTGCTGGTCGGCGGACTGGCTTATAAGATTTATATTTATAGCCGCATCCCCGCGCCGCTGAAGATTCCCACCATGCCCGCGCCCACGACCACGACTGGCGTTGTCATGCGCATGGGACGTGAAGTCGTGTTGTTCGAAAGCCTGTTCAAATCCAACAAGTGGATCTGGATTTTCGGCTGGCTGTTCCATTTTGGCCTGCTGCTGGTGCTGCTGCGCCATCTGCGTTATTTCACCGAGCCGGTATGGAGCTGGGTGGTGTTGATCCAACCCTTCGGCAGATACGCGGCATTCGCCATGATTGCGGGCCTGCTTGGTCTGTGGGCGAGGCGCTTCCTGGTGGATCGGGTGCGTTATATTTCCACCCCTTCCGACCACCTGATGCTTGCGCTGCTGGTCGGCATCGGTTTGTCCGGCGCGGCCATGAGCTTTGTCGTGCATACCGATATCATCGGACTCAAGGAGTTCATGCTCGGTCTCATGGTGTTCGACTGGCAACCCTTGCCGGCCGACCCGATTTTGCTGACGCATCTGTCTCTGGTTGCACTTCTGATGATTATTTTCCCCATTAGCAAGCTGCTGCATGCACCCGGCATATTCTTCAGCCCAACTCGCAATCAGGCCGACAACTCCAGGGATGCGCGCCATGTTGCTCCCTGGGCTGCTCAGCTTGAGAAATAAGAACAGGGGATCACGGTGGCCGCACCCAAATTCGAAGTTCCTGAACTGAAGGGTTATACCGAAACTCCGCCGCTGCGCGAAGGCGCGTCAGCGGACGTCAAATCCTTCCCGGCGAACGCTCAGATACAGGAAGCACTGGGTTTCCCGGGCGAACTGGTGGAAAACTGGCATGAAATAGCCATCGGCAGGATGGGCGGACTGCTCGGCAAGTATCGCTCGCTGCAAGTTTTTATGGATGCGTGCGTGCACTGCGGAGCCTGCACCGACAAGTGCCATTATTATCTCGGCACCAGCGATCCCAAGAATATGCCGGTGGCGCGCCAGGATCTGATGCGTCAGGTTTATCGCCGCTATTTCACCTTTGCCGGGAAATATTTTCCCAAGCTGGTTGGGGCCAGGGATCTGACCAGGGAAGTGCTGGATGACTGGTACAGCTATTACTACCAGTGCTCTGAATGCCGCCGTTGCTCGGTGTACTGCCCCTACGGTATCGATACCGCCGAAATCACCATGGCGGGCCGCGAGATACTGGATAGCGTGGGCATCGGGCAGAAATACACTAACGAGATCCTGGGCAAGGTACACCGCATCGGCAACAATCTGGGGCTGCCCGGGCCGGCTCTATTGGACACTCTGGTGGGCCTGGAAGAAGACATCGAAGAGGATACCGGCGTCGCGGTCAAGCTGCCCATCGATGTCAAAGGTGCGGAAGTGCTGCTGATCACACCCTCCGCGGATTTCTTTTCCGAGCCCCACGTGGAGAGTCTGATCGGTTACGCCAAGGTGTTCCACGCTGCCGGAATCAGCTGGACATTGTCATCCCATGCCTCCGAGGCCGGAAATTTCGGCATGTTTATCGGCAGCTACGAGCAGATGCAAAAGGTGGCGCTACGCATCCGCGAAGCGGCGCTGGAACTTGGTGTCAAACGCATTGTAGTGGGCGAGTGCGGTCATGCCTGGCGCGTCGCCTACAGCTTCTGGAATACGTTAATCGGCGTCGGCGTCGGCGCGAGTGCTGACGACAAATACGGCAGGATGCTGCAACAACAGCTGGATCCCAACTATCCGCAGCCGGCGCATATCTGCGAAGTGACTTACGACCTGCTGCAGCAGGGTGCGATCACGATGGACAAGGAAGCCAACGATCACCGCATCATCACTTTTCATGATTCCTGCAACGTGGCGCGGGGCTCGCGCATGGGCGACATGCCGGGCGGACAGTTCCTTATCCCGCGGGAAATCATCAAGTCGGTAGCCAACCGTTTCCACGACATGGCTCCGGAAACCATACTTGAGGGCACCTTCTGTTGCGGTGGCGGCGGTGGCCTGTTGACCGACGACCTGATGGAACTGCGGGTCAAGGGTGCGCAGCCGCGCATGGATGCGTTCAAGGATGTTGTGGACAACCATGGCGTCAACTTCATGGCCACCATCTGTGCGATCTGCAAGGCACAGTTCACCAAGGTGCTCCCGTATTACGGCTTCGACATGAGCATGGTGGGCGGTGTCCATCAATTGGTAAGTACGGCCATTCGGCTGGACGCAAAACAGTAGTTTACGGAATTCACTTCAGGGGAGCAGCGATGTCAAGCACATCCGAGGACATGGACAAAAAACTGACCTTTCGTCGATACAGGGAAGATGATCAGAACTGGAAGCAGTGGCAGGACAAGATTTTCGATGCCGACCACTCCCACCTGTGCCCGGAGTACGTGCTGTCCTCTCCGCCCTGCCAGGCCAGTTGTCCGGCCGGTGAGGACATCCGCGGCTATCTGAACATCGCGCGCGGCATCGAAAAACCGCCGGCAGGCATGAACTGGCAGGAATATGCATTCCGCCGCATCACCGAAGCCAATCCCTTCCCCTCGGTGATGGGCCGCGTGTGCCCGGCGCCGTGCGAGTCCGGCTGCAACCGCAATCAGGTCGAAGACTTCGTGGGCATCAACTCCGTCGAACACTTCGTGGGCGACTGGGCACTCACCAACAAGATGGCCTATGTGAACAAGGCCGAGCCCACCGGCAAAAAAATCGCCGTGCTCGGTGGCGGCCCTGCCGGCCTGGCCTGCGCCTACCAGCTTGCCCTCAAGGGACATTCCGTCACCATCTTCGACGAGCACGAACTGCTCGGCGGGATGATGCGCTATGGTATTCCCGGCTTCCGTACGCCGCGCGAAGTGCTCGATGGCGAGATTCAGCGCATTCTGGACTTGGGCGTGCAAACCCGCATGAAAACCCGTGTTGGCAGTGACATTGCGATGGCGCAGCTGGAGCAGGAATACGATGCCATTTTCATGGCGATGGGGGCACAGAGCGGCCGTCCGCTGCCGGTGCCAGGCGCCGAAGCACCCAACTGCGTGACCGCCATGGCCTTTCTGCGTGCCTTCAACGACGGCCGTCTGCAACACGTGGGCAAGCGCGTGGTGGTGATCGGCGGTGGCGACACCTCAATCGACGTGGCAACCGTAGCTCGCCGTCTGGGCAAAATTACCCACGACACCGACAAAGACCGCCCCGAGCACATCATTGCCGGTAACGTGGCGCACGATGTCGCCGAGGCCTCCGTCCGCGAAGGCGCAGAAGTGGTGCTTGTGTCCCGTGCCAGCATCGACAAGATGCACGCCAACAAGCATGAAATCGAGCAGGCGCTGGCCGAAGGCATCGAGATCCTCGGCGGCGTCATGCCGGTAGCAGTCATGCTTGGCGCGGACGGACGCGCCACGGCGCTGCGCGTAGCCGAATTCGACATGGTGAAGGGCGAAACCGTCATCAGGGAAGGCACCGAACGCGATCTGCCCGCCGACCTGGTAGTGTCCGCCATCGGCCAGGCGGTGGATTTCACCGGGCTGGAGGAATTCAACAACAACAAAGGCCTGATCAAGCCGGACAGCCACTATCGGTTTCCCGGCAAGAAACACATCTTCGTCGGCGGCGACGTGATCAAGCCGCATCTGCTCACCACTGCCATCGGCCACGCCTCCATCGCCGCCGACGGCATTCATGCCTACCTGGGTGGTCATGAGGAACTCGACAAGCGCCCCAAGGTGGATGCGCACCGCTTCGATCTGCTGCGCAAGATGGTGGAAAAAGGCATGAAAATCGAGGAGTACAACCACCAGCAGGTGCATGGTTCGGATGCCAGCAACTTTGCCGTGCACAACTTCGAGGACCGCTCGGCGAAGTATGTGATTCCGGCCACCGAGCTTTTTCTCGGCCATTTTCCGTTCGTCGAGCGCCACAAGCGCGAAACGATCACACTCAATGCCGAACAGGCGCTGGGTAATTTCGAAGAGCGTCTGGTGACCCTGGACGATCAACAGGTTGTAGCGGAAGCCAAACGCTGCATGAGCTGCGGTTTGTGCTTCGAATGCGACAACTGCGTGGTGTACTGTCCGCAGGCAGCCGTATTCAAGATCAAGCGCGACAAGTCGACCATCGGTCGTTATGTGGACACCGACTACAGCAAGTGCATCGGCTGCCATATCTGCGCTGACGTGTGCCCGACTGGCTACATCCAGATGGGCATGGGCGAGTAAGGCATGATATGAGAAGGCTGGCCAAGGAATGGGTTAAACCGGCTGCATTGGGCGCCTTTCTGCTGGCTTGCGCGCTGACGCTGGCCTACGCGGAGAGCGGCGTCCAGGAATCGTCACGGGTACCCAAGCCCAATGTGACGGCGGAAAAAGGCGAAAAGTGCGTGGAAGACACCGAGTTTATGCGCAGAAATCACATGAAGCTGCTGCTGCAGCACCGCATTACGGCCGTGCATGAAGGGGATAACCAAAAAACCGACAAATTCAGCATCGTTAACTGCGTGAACTGCCATGCCAGCGCCAAGGACAACAGCGTGGCCGGGCCGGGCGATTTCTGCCAAAGCTGTCATGCCTACGCGGCAGTGAAGATCACTTGCTTCGAGTGTCATTCCAGCAAGCCTTCAGGTCCGGCGCCGGCGTTCCATCCGGTGGTGTCGCAGGGCCCGGTGGATAAAGCTTCCCCCGCCAACATGATGCGTTATCAGGCTTACCATGGACGCCTGCCGAACCTGGATGCCGGACTCAATGCCAAGGACATGGCAGGAGTGATTCAATGAGCGATTTTGATACTTACCGCCGCCGTTTCATGGGGGGCGTGCTGGGCTTGGCCGCCGCCGCTGCGCTGCCAGCCGGAGTGCTGTTTTGGCAAACCGCCGAGGGAGAGGTGAACGACGGCACGCCCGCTTCCGACACGGTACGTTGGGGGATGCTGGTGGACACCACAAAATGTGGCGCTGGTTGCGATGCCTGTGTGCGCGGGTGCAATCAGGAAAACGGCCTGTCCGGCGATACCTCGCCTACCAGCCCGCAGTGGATCCGCAAAGTGCAGGTGAGCAACCCACGCACCGGCAACAGCTTTTCCCTGCCCATGATGTGTCAGCATTGCGAGGAGCCCCCCTGCGTGGACGTGTGTCCCACCGGCGCCTCGTTCAAGCGCGCCGACGGCATTGTGCTGGTGGATCGCCATCTCTGCATCGGCTGCCGTTATTGCATGATGGCCTGCCCCTACAAAGCGCGCTCCTTCATTCATCAGCCGGTCACCGATCAGTTGGCGGAAGTGCCGCGCGGCCAAGGCTGCGTGGAGTCCTGCACTTTCTGTGTGCAGCGCATCGACAAGGGCAAGCGGACTACGGCCTGCCAGGATGCCTGCAATGCCGAAGGCCACCAGGCCATTTATTTTGGCGATCTGAAAGATCCCGACAGCGAAATTTCCAGGCGCCTTGCCAGCTACCGCAGCCAGGAAGTTCTGGCGAGCCTCAACCTGCATACCGGCGTACGCTACCAAGGTATTTAACTCATGCAAATCGTATTTCGCCAACTGGATGGAAAGAGCAGAGGTTATTACGGCCTGCTGGGCGGGCTGGGACTGCTGACGCTGATTGGCCTGTTTTCCGCCTATCAGATGGAGCATCATGGCCATATCATTACCGGTATGACCAACCAGGTGGTGTGGGGGATGCCGCACGTATTTGCGGTGTTTCTGATCGTGGCTGCCTCCGGTGTGCTCAACGTGGCGTCCATCGCCACGGTGTTCGGCAAGCAGTTCTACAAGCCGCTGGCGCCGCTGTCGGCGCTGCTCGCCATCGCTCTGCTGGCGGGCGGCCTGATGGTGCTGATGCTGGACCTGGGCCGTGCCGACCGCCTCATCGTCGCCATGACGCATTACAACTTCAAGTCGGTATTTGCCTGGAACGTGTTCCTTTATACCGGTTTTTTCACGCTCAGCGCGATTTACATCTGGACCATGATGGATCGCAAGGCGGCGGTCTTCAACAAACCGGTGGGCTTTGCCGCCTTCTTCTGGCGCCTGTCGCTCACTACCGGTACCGGCTCCCTTTTCGGTTTCCTGGTGGCGCGCCAGGCCTATGACACCGCCTTGCTGGCGCCGATGTTCATCATCATGTCGTTCTGCTACGGACTGGCAGTCTACCTGCTGGTGCTGATGGCCGCCTTCGGCTGGAGCAAGCGCCCATTCGGCAATGCGGTCATCACACGTCTGAAAAACCTGCTGGGCGTGTTCATCGCCGCCGTGCTGTATTTCGTCGCGGTCTATCACCTGACTAATTATTATTTCACCAGACAGCACGAGTTCGAGCGCTTCATCCTGCTCGATGGCGGCGTTTATACCCTGCTGTTCTGGATCGGCCAGATACTGCTGGGTGGCGTGGTGCCGCTGATTCTGCTGTATGCACCCGCCACCCGCCAGTCGCGTAGCGCCATTGCCAGCGCCTGCCTGCTGGTGGTGCTGGGGGGGCTGGCGCAGATGTATGTCACGATTATCGGCGGCCAGGCTTTTCCGCTGCAAATGTTCCCCGGCATGGTCGAATCCAGCAGCTTTTTCGATGGCGTGATTCATCCCTATGCGCCTAGCTTGCCGGAAACGCTGCTTGGGCTGGGCGGCGTGGCGATGGCCGGTGCGATGGTCGTGTTCGCAATCAAGATTTTGCGTTTCCTGCCGGAAAGCCTGGACGACTCGGTGGTGAATCCTCACCACAAGGCCGGTTGACACCGCCCGGCAACCAGGGGCTTGTTTTAAAGGATATCCACATGAGTGAAGAACATCCGTTTGCTCCCTACATCCGTATCCTGGGAAAGGGCAGAAGCGGTTCGCGCTCGCTCACCCAGGACGAGGCCTGTCAGGCCATGCGCATGATCCTGGCCGGGGAGGTTGAGCCCGTGCAACTGGGCGCTTTCCTCATGCTCCTGCGGGTGAAGGAAGAATCCCCCGAAGAACTGGCCGGTTTCGTGCTCGCCGCGCGTGAAACCATGCCACTCCCCGATAACGCACCGACGGTGCAACTGGACTGGTCGTCCTATGCCGGCAAGCGGCGGCAACTGCCGTGGTTTTTGTTGTCCGCCCTGCTGCTCGCAAGCCATGGCGTCAATGTGTTCATGCACGCTGCCGGTGGGCGCCAGGACAACCGTGTGTATACCCCGGAGACGCTGGCGCTGCTGGGCATTAGTCCGAGCAACTCCCTGCCGGAAGCGGCGAGCCAGATTCGCACTCGTCACTTCGCTTTCATGCCGCTCGAGGCATTGAGCCCGACGCTATACCAGATCATGGAACTGCGGCCGATGCTGGGTTTGCGCTCGCCCGTCAACACCCTGGCGCGCATGCTGAACCCGCTACGGGCACCAGTGGCGATGCAGGGTATTTTTCATCCGGCTTACCGCGATATGCACCAGTTGGCCGCGCAGCTACTCCAGCAGCCGCACCTGGCCGTACTCAAGGGGGAGGGCGGCGAGATCGAGCGCAATCCCGACTCGCCGTGCCTGGTCAAGAGCGTGCACAACGGTGTGTTGTCGGAGGAAGAATGGCCTGCTCTGTTCAATAATCGTCACGTGAAAGACGAGAGCATGGACATCAGACGTCTGCCCGCTCTGTGGAACGGCGATATCGAGGATGAATACGGTCTCGCTGCGATTACCGGCACCACCGCGATAGCACTCAAAACCATGGGCATGGCGGACACACAGGAAGCGGCGCAGGTCATGGCCGCGGAACTGTGGAAGCGGCGCCCCTCCATTTGGCTCAAGGCGGCCTGAGCGGAATAGACATGTCGCGCTTTCTCATCTCCGCAGCACACAAGTCGTCGGGAAAAACCACGCTGAGCATTGGCTTGTGCGCCGCCTTGCGTGCACGCGGCTTGCTCGTACAGCCATATAAAAAGGGGCCGGACTATATTGATCCCATGTGGCTGACGCTGGCCGCGGGCCACCCCTGCTACAACCTGGATTTCTATCCGATGGGGCAGGAGGAGATCAGCAACCTGTACCAGCAATACAGCGCCAGCGCCGATGTCAGTCTGGTGGAAGGAAACAAGGGACTCTACGATGGCCTGGACCTGGACGGCGGCAACAGCAACGCGGCGCTGGCGCAATTGCTGGATCTTCCGGTCATCCTGGTGATTGATGCGCGCGGCATGACGCGGGGCGTGGCGCCGCTCATCCTGGGCTACCAGGCTTTCGACCACAACATCCGCATTCATGGCGTGATCCTCAACCAGTTGGGTGGTTCCCGCCACGAGAGCAAGCTGCGCGCGGTGATCGAGCATTACACCGATGTGCCGGTGCTGGGCGCAGTGCAGCACGATCCCGCGCTAGAGATTGTCGAACGCCATCTCGGGCTGATGCCGAGCAACGAATCCGCCTGCGCCACCCGGCAAATCCGCATCATCGCCGAAACCATCGCCGCGCAAGTGGACCTGGAGCGGCTGCTGCAAGTGACCGTTTCCCCGCACGCCGCAGCCGTCGCACCAGCGGCGCCAATCCGGCCGCGGCAGCGTTTTCGCATCGGTCTGGTGCGCGACCGGGCGTTCGGTTTTTATTATGCCGACGACCTGGAAGCACTGGCTGCGGGCGGCGCAGAAATCGTCCCGATCAATACCCTGGACGACGCACATTTGCCGGCGCTGGACGGCCTCGTCATCGGCGGCGGTTTCCCGGAATTGTTCTTGCGGGAACTGGAAGCCAATGCCTCGCTGCGCAGTGATATCCACCAGGCCGTGGAAGACGGACTGCCGGTTTACGCGGAATGCGGCGGTCTTATGTATCTGTCCCGCAGCATGCGCTGGAAGGGACGCGCTCACCAGATGGTGGGCGTGATACCAGGCGACGTGGTGATGCACGACAAACCCGTGGGGCGCGGTTATGTGCGCTTGCGCGAAACCGGGCTGTCTCCATGGCCTGGAGGCGCGGCGCCGGCACAGGAAATCTGTGCGCATGAATTCCACTACTCCAGCCTGGAAAATCTGGCGCCGGGTGTGCAGTTCGCTTACGAAATGGTGCGCGGCCACGGACTCGATGGCCGCCACGACGGCATTGTTTACCGCAACCTGCTCGCGTCCTATACCCATTTGCGCTCTACCCGGAATTTCAACTGGGTGCAACGCTTTCTTGCCCTGGTAGGCCGACATGCGTCCTCCAAAACGGCCGCAAAGCAGGCCGTGGCTTAATTAACCGAATCAACTTTAGCCAACCCGGAACAGGAGTGATCGCATGATTACCGTGACCCTCATCGCCGCCCGGCAAATCCAGGCTTCCATCGCCCAGGGCGATGCGCAAGGCATGGCGCTACGGCTGGCTGCCCGCTTCACCGCGGATGGATTCATCGAGTACGCGATGGGCTTCGACGAGCGCAGCGCCAATGACGCACTGGTGAGCGTTGAAGGCGTGGATTTGCTGATCCATGAAAGTCACCAGGCGCTGTTAAATGGCGCAACCCTGGACTTCGCGGAAGTCTCTCCCGGCCAGCCAGGATTCGTATTTCGCAACCCCAACGCGCCACATTCTAGCTGCGGCGGTGGTGGTTGCGGGGGCGGGGATTGCGGCAGCGGCTGTGCCTGACCCATGGATACCCAAGCGATGCAATTCGACCTCATCGTCATCGGCAGCGGACCGGGCGGTTATAAGGCCGCCATCAATGCCGCGCATCTGGGCGCAAAGGTTGCCTTGATTGAACGCGATCTGCCCGGCGGCACTTGCCTCAACCAGGGATGCATCCCGAAAAAAACCCTGCTGCATATGGCCAGCCTCATCGCCAGCGTGAACGAACTGGAGGGGCGCGGACTGGTGGGCCACGCCAGCGGTGATTTCAAGGCCGCGATGCTGCAGAAGGATGCCGTCGTCAAGGGTATTCGCGATAACTTCCCGGTCTGGCTCAAGCGTCTGGGTGTGCATATTTTTCGTGGCGAAGCCCGTTTCGTCGACCGTCAGCGGGTGCGCATCAGCCTGACGGATCCGCTGGCGGATACTCCTGCGGCTACGCTTGAACTGCAGGCACCGCGCATCATCATTGCCACGGGCTCCACTCCCAGAGAACTGCCAGCCTGTCCAACCGATGGCCGTGTCGTGGCGAATTCCAGGGATTTTCTGTTCAAGCTGGATTATCTGCCGCGCTCGGTGCTGTGCGTGGGTGGCGGGGCCATAGGCGTGGAATTCGGCTTTCTGCTGCATCAGTTCGGCGCCAAAGTGCGCATAGTAGAGCAGGGTGATCGTCTGCTGTATCGATCAAACATGCCCGATCGGGCCTGCAGCGCGCTGGAAAGAAAACTGAGCCGTCTGGGCATCGAGGTGTGCAACAATCTTAACGTTGTTTCCACCAAGGTAGGAGAAAATGGCGTCGATGTTGAGTTCAGCAATTGTGAACGTGCCCGCTACGACTACGTGCTGGTAGCCGTGGGGCGACAGCCGCAAACCCGGGGCCTGGGCCTGGAAGCGATCGGCGTGGCCGTTAACGCCGAAGGTTTCATCGTCACTTCCGAATACCTGGAAACCAGTGTGGCGGGCATCTATGCGGTAGGCGATGTCAAACACAGTCCCATGTCCAGCCCGATGACCGCCAATGCCGCCCTGTACGATGGCAAAGTGGCGGCGACCAATGCCATCAGGGGCAACGAATTGCATGCCAATTATTTCAAGGTGCCGTTCGTGATCCATTCGGCACTGGAAATGGCCAGCGTCGGACTGTCCGAAGATCAGGCCGAGCATGCCGGTTTCGCGGAGGAAGTGGCACGCTCCAGCCTGGGTGGTTCCGGCAAGGCGCGCGCCTGTCATGACTTCGAAGGTTTCACCGAGGTAGTGCACGATGCGGAAACCGGCCAGTTGCTGGGCGGCTGCATCGTGGGCCCGGAGGCCGGCGAGCAGATCCACATGCTGTCCGCCGCCCTGCAATCCAGACTGGGGCTGTGGTTTTTCAAAGACATGAGTTACAGCCATCCGTCCTGGTGCGAGGAACTGGAAACCACCATTGACTCTTGCACTTCGGCTTTTTCCAAGTCCGACAAAATCATTTTCCGCCCTGGCATTCTTGCCGGGACCGAATAACCCGTCCCGAATCATGAATTTTCTTCCCGTATTTATGGATATTCGCGGCCAGCGCTGCCTCGTGGTGGGCGGCGGCGAAACCGCCGCGCGCAAGACGGCGCTGCTGCTTCAGTGCGGTGCGCAGGTGACTGTCGCGGCGCCGGAACTCGTGCCTGCCTTTACCGAACTCAAGGACCAGGAGCGGCTTGCCCATCGCAAGATCAGATTCGAGCCTGCGCTGCTCGACGACGTTGCACTGGTGATTTGCGCCAGCGGGGACGACGACCTCGACCGCACGGTATCGCAGGCTGCGCGCGACCGTCTTCTGCCGGTGAACGTGGCGGACAGGCCTGAGCTATGCAGCTTTGTCCTGCCTGCCATCATCGACCGTTCGCCGCTGCTGGTGGCGGTGTCCAGCGGTGGCGCCGCGCCGGTGCTGGCACGGCTGCTGCGCGCGCGGCTGGAAACCCTGATCCCCGCCAGCTATGGCCGCCTGGCGCTGCTTGCCGCCAGCTTCCGCGACGAGGTGAAAAAGAAATTTTCCCTGCCCCCCAAACGCCGCATGTTCTGGGAAAAAGTTCTCCAGGGGCCGATTGCCGAGTTGGTTTACGCCGGTAATGAAGCGGCGGCTGAAGCAGCGCTCAAGCAGCAACTGGAGGGGGAAACCGATGACTTGCCGCGGGGCGAGGTTTACCTGGTGGGCGGCGGCCCCGGCAATCCGGACCTGCTGACCTTCCGGGCGCTGCGACTGATGCAGCAGGCCGACGTGGTGATCTATGACCATCTCGTCGCCGACGCGGTGCTCGACATGTGCCGGCGCGACGCAGAGCGCGTTTATGTGGGCAAGGAGCGCGCCAACCATACCCTGCATCAGGAAGGCATCAACCAGCTGCTGGTGCGTTATGCCCGGCAAGGCAAACGGGTGTTGCGCCTCAAGGGCGGCGACCCGTTTATTTTCGGCCGTGGCGGAGAAGAAATCGAAACCCTGTCGGAAAACGGCATCCCGTTTCAGGTGGTGCCCGGCATCACCGCGGCGTCGGGCGTCGCGTCCTACGCGGGTATCCCGCTTACCCATCGGGATTACGCGCAGTCCTGCGTGTTCGTCACCGGGCACCTCAAGGACGATAGCATCAACCTGGATTGGGATGCGCTGGCCCGACCCAATCAGACCGTGGTGATTTACATGGGGCTGCTGGGGCTGCCCATCCTGTGCAAGGAACTCATTTCCCATGGCTTGCCTGCCGTCACGCCCGTCGCTATCGTGCAGCAGGGCACCACGGCGCGCCAGCGGGTATTGGTGGGCACCCTGGAAACGTTGCCGGCGCTCGCCACCGAGGCCGAGTTCAAGCCACCCACACTCATCATCGTGGGCAATGTGGTGAAGTTGCACGAGAAATTGGCCTGGTTCCGTACTGAGGCGGCAATAAAACCTAAAGGCATTTGAATCACGAGAGAAACAAAAAGGCGAAGGGCAAAAATCGGAAGTTAAAAATCAAACCCGGGCAGGCGTCCGGGATTTTCCATCTTCCCTTTGTCTGCTCTGTGGTTAGCCTGCTTTTCCGCGGACAAACTGTTTACCGCGCATCACGATTTGGAGGCGCCGGTACCGGACTGGCCGAGTCGTTGCTCCACGGCAAATACCGCCGCCGCCACCCGGGACGTGAGGTTGAGCTTGGAAAAAATGTTGTGCACGTGCAGCTTGACGGTATCGTGACTGATTCCCAGGTTGCGGGCGATGACCTTGTTGCTTTCCCCCTTGGCCAGGCAGCCAAGAATCTGTTGCTCACGTTGGGTGAGTTGTTCGATGAGCGAGTCCTTCTTGTCCTGCTTGGCATCCAGCAGATTCACCAGCTTGGCGGTCATCGTCGGCGCCACCACGGTTTCGCCCCTGGCCGCGCGCTGGATGGCATCCACCACTTCGGCCGGCTCCATATTCTTGAGTAGATAACCGCGGGCGCCTGCGCGCAGCGCATTGGCCATGTCGCCCTGGTCGTCGCTGACCGTCAGAATCAGCGTCGGGAATAGCAGCCCCTCCTGGTGGAATTGGCTCAGCAGGGTGATGCCGTCCACTGACGGCATGTGCAGGTCCATGATCACCACGTCGGGTTGTATTTCTCTCAGCATGCGGCGCGCTTCCCCGACATCGCCGGTAATGCCGGCCACGCTGATGGTGCCCGAGTGTTCCAGCAGTTCGGCCAGGCCCTTGCGGAACAGGGTATGGTCATCCACCAGCACGACTTTGATCTTGTCCGTCATGTGTTTCCCCCCTTGCGCGGAGGCTGGGACGGAAACATCAATGTCAGTTGCGTGCCTGCGCCCGCCTGGCTGGTGATCTCCACGCTGCCACCCAGTTGCTTCGCCCGCCCGTGCATGATGTTGATGCCGAAATGCATGCCGGGACCGGGGTGGCCGGCGGCACAGAGGCCGATGCCGTCATCGGTAATGGTAAACCGGTAGGCATCGCCGAGCTGCTTGATGTTCAGGTGGATGTTGTGGGCACGGGAATGCTTGCAGATATTGGCGAGCGCCTCCTGCACAATATGGAACACCTGGACTTCCTGGTCCGGGGTGAGATTCAGTCCCTGGGTGTGGTTGACGAAATCCACTTTGGCTTCAGTTTTTTTGCACGCTCGGGCCAGCAGATCCTGCAGGGCAGGCACCAGGCCGCGCGGATCCATGCGGTGATGAAACTGGGTGAGCAGTTCGCGCAGGCCGGAATAAGCGGACTCCAGGGCATCTTCCATGTCACCAAGATATTTTTCGGTAAATTGTTTATCCCCTGTGTTCACGGACTCCTTGAGCATCTCCAGGCGAATGTTCATATAGGCCAGGGTTTGGGCGAGCGAGTCGTGGATTTCGTTGGACAGCATCTGTCGCTCGTTCATCAGGCTGATGCGCATGTTTTCTTGAGTCAGGCGTACGTTTTCCAGGGCCATCCCCAGATGTTCGCTGATGGAGGAGAACAGCAGACGTACTTCTTCCGGAATGGGTGGGGCGTCGGCGAACATGAACAGGTTATAAATCCCCAGCACGTGGCCCTTGTGCCGCAAGGGTACCGCCACAAAGCTCACGCAGCGGTCGCCGAAAAACGCCAGGCCCGAGTTATTCTTGCATATATGCATCGCTTCGTTGCTGCGGGTCGCTAAATCATGCACTGCCTGCCCGCAGACGCCACAGCCCAGGGGAACGATGCTCTCCCTCTCCAGCATGTCCGCCCGCAGACCGATGGAGCCAATCAGTCTTAGCCCAGTGCCGTCAGCGGTGAGCACGCGCACTGCACCGGCGCCCGCGCCGGCGAGTCGCACCATGGTGGAGAGGAAGCGCTCCAGTAACCGCTCGATGTCGACATTGGTGCTGAGCGAGGTAGCGATTTCGGATAACACTCGCAACGCAGGGAGTTTGTATAGCCCCTGGTCAGTAACGGATTCTGAATGCTCGGCAGAAGGGCCGCTAATATCTTGCATGATTTCCTCTCCGGAAGCCTGCCATGATGGGTAGATTAGTTGCTCCGAGCGTACGCCGGCCAACGCCTGGTCATGCCGTTTACGCTCTGCGACTTACAACAATGCATTGAAATTGCCAACACTATAAATCCAAACTCCGTTGCGATACTGCATTGCAGAAGAAATTTTATCGCTTGAGCTTCTTGCAAGAGCTACACACCATGCCAAATTTTCCGCCGGCTTGTAGGGATGAAATAGGGTAGGTGTTACCTGCGTAAACTGGCATCATTGGGTTATTGAAGCACAATAGAGCATCCGCATGAACGCTATCTTCGGACATGGCCTATCTAAAATCCGGTTCGCCATTCAGAAGAGGCTGTTTCCCAAACTATGAGGAGGACAGAGCAATATGACTTCGACCAGGAAAATCATCCCGCTTGTGCCCCAGCAATCCGTCGATGCCAGCATAAACACCTGCGCGTGCGCCGAACCCTTTGCCCTGATGGTGCTGGGCGACAGCATGATGCCGGAATTCGACGAAGGCGAGATCATCATCATCGAGCCGGAAGGCCTGACGACGGATGGTTCCTTTGTGCTGGCCTTTCACAACGAAGAATACATCTTCCGCCAACTGGTGCGGCGGGAAGGTGACTGGTACCTGCATCCGCTCAACACCCACTACGAGGATGCGCTCATATCGGATCTGTCCGTAGTGAGGGGCGTTATTATCCAGAAACAGCGTCCGGGTTCGCGCCGCTCTCGCAAAACCTATGTCGCAAAGCATGCGCATTAAGAAATGCAACGCTGCGACACGGGTGCACGCGTGTCGGTGATCATCGGCGTGCGAGTAGCTGACATTGTCCTCGATGACGCAGCTTATTCTGTATAGTTGGACAAAGGACCAGGCAAAGTTGAAGACGTTCTATTGACGCGACCCCTGCACGCACCGTCGATTTGCGCAGGCAGCTTAAATTAAACAGCACGGACTTGGCTCAAATGCAGTCCGCTATATGCTCTGTCCGGCTTTGCGAAGTCAGTGCAGTGAGTCGATCCATATCGACAAAATATATATATTTGCTCTCGATCTTGATGATGCCGTCCTCCTGAAAACGGGCCAAAATGCGGCAAACCGTTTCTTGAGTCAGTCCAAGATAATTACCGATATCCCTGCGCGACATGGTTAGCTTATAGGAGGAGGGAGACGATTTATTCTTAATATGCCGACTGAGACTCATCAGGTATGTTGCCAGTCTCTCGGTCGCGTTCTTTTTTCCAAGCAGCAGCATCATCTGCTGACCACGGAGTATGGTGTGACTCATGATGGCGAGCATCTGGCTCTGCAAGCCGGGAATATTTCTGCTCAAATCCTGGAAATGCGGAAACGATACCTCGCAGACATTCGTCGTTTCAAGCACGATGGCTTCGCTCGCAAAGTGCATGCCATCGAGGGCATCCAGCCCGATTATCTCGCCATTCCCGTGAAAGCCGGTAATTTGGGTTCTGCCATCATCGCCGAATATGTATGTTTTTATCGATCCATGGCGAACCGCGTAGATCTCGTGGAATGAATCTCCACTCCGATATAGATATTCTCCGCGCCTCAATACAAATCGCCGCTTGACCAGCGCATTGGAGACGTTCGCATCTTCACCATTACTCGCCAGGCGGCATAATCCATACATGCCGCAGTCTTTGCACATCATGAATTCCAAAGTCGGCGGTGAGGCGGTCCTGTCATATCGCTTTGGCATAAGCTGCTCCGGCTAGGGTAGGTATATCCAGCATTCTGCCTACCCATTGTGGGTGAGCATGTTGGCAAGGAGGTACTCGATTCATAATATGCTGCATGCTTCGTGCAAATTTTACTGCATCGGCGCCGCTTGGTCGATTCTGAATCCCCGTAACGGTTTGCCATACATAGCTTAGAGGTACGTGCGTTCCAGCGCGATCCGCCTGCAGGCAATCTTCCCCGGAAAACATTGCCGATCCAGAGTGTATTTTCGTACTTTTTGTTGATCTAGATCATGATTGTCTTCCTATAGACAGCCTAGCATCATAAACAGTTAAGAATATATTTCTTTAGCGATGTATATCTTGAAAGGGGAGGTCGATGAGCTCGAAATTGAACATTAAATACTGGCTGCTCTTGGTGCCAACATTGTCAGTGGCGCTGATGAGCTTTTCCAATCCGGCTCGCGCAGTCCCGAGCTTCGCACGACAAACCGGACAAAACTGCGTCGCCTGTCATGCGGGCGGACAATTTCCCGAACTTACCCCCTACGGGCGCCTGTTCAAGCTTACCGGCTATACCATCGGCCAGCGTGAGCTGCCGC
>Ga0307375_10000105_pt1 | contig 114685 bp, 112 predicted proteins | sample TR1MG_FD_202531 | JGI IMG/M metagenome (GOLD analysis project Ga0307375, IMG submission 202531) | Soil microbial communities from Risofladan, Vaasa, Finland - TR-1 | ecosystem: Environmental > Terrestrial > Soil > Coastal area > Acid sulfate soil | place: Finland: Risofladan, Vaasa... | reverse complement strand
CTGGAAGTTACGCGAACCTGCATATGAGAAAACTGATTTCAAATCGGCACCAAAATAAATTGCTCCGTAGCCCGCGCCAATGCTTGGCTTCGGCGCACGAATTCGCAAGTTAACCGGACACTACTGACTTGGTAAACCTGCTCACCACGAATGGCACGAATGTTCACGAATACACACGAATTAAAACAAAAGAATGAAAACCAATCCATGCATGCCGCGCCACTGAACCGGAGCATGGCGACAACCTTGAAATATTCGTGAACATTCGTGTAAATTCGTGTCATTCGTGGTTAAACTTCTTTCTCATGAAAATAGTCATCGTAACACCAGCCGCTGCCCGCGTCAGGAACGGCAACCGCAACACGGCGCAGCGTTGGGCCAATTTTCTGCGCCGACTGGGGCATCGCGTCAGCGTGCAGGTCGAGTGGGATGGCAGCCGCGCCGACCTGATGCTGGCGCTGCACGCGCGACGCAGCCACGCCTCGATTAAGCGCTTCTCAGAATGCTGTCCGGAGCTGCCGCTGATCGTGACTCTGACCGGCACCGACCTGTATCGCGACATCAGGGACGACCACAACGCACAGGAATCCCTGCAACTGGCCACGCGCCTGGTGGTTTTGCAAGAAATGGGGGTCAATGAGCTTGCCCCGGCGTTGCGGGCAAAAACCCACGTTATCTATCAATCCGCCCGCCCTGTCAAACCTGCACAGCCGGCAAAAAGACGCTTCGAAGTCTGTGTCATCGGCAACTTGCGCGAGGAAAAAGACCCTTTCCGCTGCGCGCTTGCGGCTGCCCTGCTGCCGGAAAGTTCTGAAATCCATATTAGCCACATGGGCCGCGCCCTGAATGACGACATGGCGCGGCAGGCGCAGACCCTGATGGAGAAAAATCCGCGTTACCGCTGGCTGGGCGAACTGCCCCATTGGCGGGTAAGAAACCGGCTGACCCGCTGCCGGCTGATGGTGATCAGTTCCATTATGGAAGGTGGCGCAAATGTGGTGTCAGAGGCGCTGGCAGCCGGTGTGCCGGTGATCGCCTCGGACATATCGGGCAATATCGGCATGCTCGGCGCCGACTATGCCGGCATTTACCCATGCGGAGACGAGCGCGCCCTGGCCGACCTGCTACATCATGTGGAAACCTCGCCGGAATTTTACGACCTGCTCAAGGCGCAGTGCGCCAGGCGGAAACCTCTGGTTGAGCCCGGACAAGAACTTGCCGGACTGGAGCAGCTGATCGCAGCAGCATCGGCTATTTCTTCGCTAGCAGCCTGTCGGACTTGAAGAATCGAAGCGAAGTGGGTCAAGCAGGCAAGCCGCGTAGCGGATGCTCGCAAAATTCGGCTGGGCGAGGACAGATTTTGCTGGTTTTGCAGGTCAACAGTCGTTCTGTTGACCAAAAAAGCGGCGAAATATGGACCGCTCAGGCGGATTTGCAGCCGATTTCCTTTAAGTCCGACAGGCTGCTAGATGGGCCAAGCCCTCGGCCGCACGCAGGCACAGCTTCTTGAATTCCTGGTAGGCGTGCTCATCAAGCGCGCAGCTGCCATGCTTGCGATCCGCATAAAACAGGCCGACCGGCCGGCCGTGCACCATCACCGACATCGCGAAGAACTCACCGTGACCGATCATCTGCCAGGTTGTCTCGGTGATGAGCGGCTCCAGCGTCTTGCGGTTGCCTTCGTTGAACCAGACGCCTTGCGCCTTGCCCATCAGCCTGCCGAAAAGCTCCGGTGAAGTCGGGTTGAATTGGAACTGACGCAACGGCGAATCGGGCAGCGCACCCATTACGTATTTCGCCTTAATGGCGCTGCGGTCCGCCGCCATCAAGGCAAATACCACGCGGTCCAGGGCGATGCCCTCATGCATTCCCTTCAGCACCAGCGACATCATGTCGTGCAGGTTGAGGGAACCGTCCAGATGCGCCGAAATTTCCTCCATGATCTGGCGTCAGCTTGACGGGCTGCGGCATCATGCAAACCTCAGGCTCTTCCTCTGGTTGCGGCATTTCTTCAACCTCACCGGGCTCCTCCGGCCAATCGCCCGGCAACATGGGCAGTAATGCGGCGGCGGGTGGCACGCCGTACCAGTCCCAGTGACGTGCCTCCACCACGGCATTGCGATACACCATGTGCACCACTTCATCGAGGTGCATGTGCAGCATCTCTGAGATCGCTTCATAATCGGCAAGCAACTGCGGGTCATGCCAGCCGGTTTCGGCGAGCCGCGCGACAGAGGCTGCCAAGGTCACCCCCAGGATGCGCGGCTGGAGAGTGTTTCCGCAGTGCATGAATGCCTGCATCAGTTCCGGCAGGCGCCACACTTCCGCAATCGCAAGCTGCAGTTCCCGCGCATCGAATCCGAGGATTTCTATCTGTGCCTGTACCAGACTAATTTTATTGCGTCGCGACAGCTTGCGAATTTGCAGCGCATGCTCCGGGGCATAAGCCCAGAGCAGGATTTCTCCCATGTCGTAGAGCAGCGCGCCGATATACACTTCCTCGGATTTCATGTCGGCTCGAAAAATCGCCCAGTCGCGCGCCTGCCAGGCGGCATGGTGAGCCCGGCTCATGGCCTGCATCAGCCCTGGCAATGCTCCGTCAAGTGTCTGCAGGCTTTCCTCGACGGCCTTTAAATTGGAGAGATGATTGAAGAAAGGGCCGACCCCCAGCATCATCACGGCATGTTCAACCGTCGTGATTTCATTGCTGAGGCGGCTGCGTGACATGCCGTTGACCAGGCGCAGCACTTTCAAAGTCATTAGCGGATCGCGCAGCACCACATCCGCGATTTCCCCGGCAGTAATCTGTTCCGCCCTTCCGGCAAGCTTTCCCAGTTCCCTGACGCTGCGCTGCAGCACGGGCATCTCCCAGGATTTCAGTTCGTCAACCCATTCGGCCATGGTTTTCATGATGAGGCATCCATTTCTTGCCGTGCCGGAACCCGGTAAACATAAAGCCTGGAATGATGGAAGTCATCCAGTTCAACAACGCTTTCCGGTTCGACGCCGGGAACAGGGAATGTATTACTGATAAAGCGGCTGCCGGAGGGCATTTCCTCGCATACCTTGCACCAGAGTCGACCCATCGGCACTGGGGAGAGATAGGCGTAAACCACATCCTGATCGGCCAGGCTGTGCGGCCAGAAATTACCCCATTGGAGAGAATAATTACCTCTGGTCGCTTTTTTTCTGGCCCAACCCAGGACAAACGGCAAGGGTGCAATTTCCATCCCGGAGAAATTTCCGTCTGGACGCTGTGCATCGAGATAGCTCAGCATTCCGCCCAGACCGGCACCCAAATCCAGAAACCGGACTCCCGCTTTGCTGGGCAGCAACCCTGCAACAGCCGCCCAGGCCTTGCGGCTGGACAGGTAAAGCGGCACTTGGCTGCGAAACACGCTCCAGTACACGAGGAATAGCAGCACAAAGGCGGCGAGGAACCACGACGGTGCAACGCCGAACGACAGGGCCGACACCAGTGCCGGAGAGAACAGCAGATTGATGGGCAACCACCATGACGCCAGGCCGAGACGCGAACCGAGGAATGCGGCAATACTGCCCTGAATCAAGGCGTCGGCAATGAGCGTGATTTCAACCTCGAATGAGGCGAGCACAGGCGCCACCAGCACCAGGGTAATCAGTGTCGCGGCAATCTGCGAAAACAATGCAACCACGGAAGGTGAAAAAGACTGGAGCCAATCCGATACAGCACGCCGCTCTCGCCCCGGCAAGGCGTGCTTGCTAAAAAAACTAAAATTACTGATTTTTGCCTTCGGCTGCACTGGGTTTTTCTTTCGGCGCCACCTGCTGCAGAGCGGGTGAAACCTGTTCCTGGCTGCTCACCTCGAGCGGCTTGCCACCACTGCTGATGGCAGCTTCCGTTTCCTTGTTCAGGACGATCAGGCTGATGCGCCGATTGATGGGATTGTTGGGATCCTTGTCGTCCAGCATGACCGCCGAAGAGAGGCCGACCACGCGCAACATCTTGCTCTCCGCCATACCACCTGCAATCAGCTCGCGCCTCGATGAATTGGCCCGATCGGCAGACAGCTCCCAGTTGCTGTAACCCTTTTCTCCTGAAGAATAAGGCATGGAATCGGTATGTCCGGACAGGCTGATCCGGTTCGGCACTTCGTTCAGCATTTTGCCGATTTCCTGCAATATCTGTACGGTGTAACTTTTCATGTGGGCACCGCCCAGATCGAACATCGGACGGTTCTTCTCATCCACGATCTGGATGCGCAAGCCTTCAGTCGTAATATCAATCAATATTTGTTTCTTGAACTGTTGCAGCATCGGGTTGGTTTCGATGGCTTTTTCAAGCTTCTCCTTCAACCCCTGGAGTTTCTTCAGTTCCTGCATTTCAAACGCTTCTTTTGCCGCTTTCAGGTTGATCGCTTGCTTTTTTACGGGGTCAAGGGCTTTTTGAACCTGCCCCACTTTCTGCGTCAAATCCTTGCCGCCGCCCTTGATCACGCTTGAACTGTCACCGGTGCCGGAGCCTCCCTGCATGGCGACCTTCATAGGTGTTTTAAAATACTCGGCAATGCCTTCTAGCTCTCCTTTGGTGGTTGATCCCAACAGCCACATCAGCAAGAAGAACGCCATCATCGCGGTCACGAAATCGGCGTAGGCGATTTTCCACGCGCCGCCATGGTGGACGTGCGCACTCTTCTTGATGCACTTGACGATTATCGGGCGTTGCGAATCGTCGCTCATGCCGAATTTTTAACCGCTGCTGACATGCGAAAGGTCATCTAGATTTGCTTTGCTTGACGTATTCTTCCAGTTCCAAGAAGGTAGGCCGCTCGGTGGAATACAGCACCTTGCGCCCGAATTCAACGGCGACCTGTGGCGCATAGCCATTCAGGCTGGCCAGCAAGGTCACCTTGATGCACTGAAACAGCTTGGTCGATTCGTTGTGCTTCTGCTCCAGCAGCGTGGACAGCGGGCCGACAAAACCGTAGGCGAGGAGAATACCCAGAAAGGTACCAACCAGGGCGTGGGCGATCAAGATACCCAATTCAGCGGGTGGGATACCGACCGATTCCATGGTGTGCACCACACCCATCACCGCCGCCACAATACCGAAGGCGGGCATGGCATCGCCCATTTTGGCGACCACCTGAGCCGGAACTTCGCCCTCGTGGTGGTGAGTCTCGATTTCGTTGTCCATCAGATTTTCGATTTCGAACGCGTTGAGGTTGCCGCCCACCATGATGCGTAAATAATCGGTGAGAAATTCGACGACATGGTGGTCGCTGATGATTTTGGGATATTTGGAAAACACCGGGCTTTCATGCGGCGCATCGACATCGGATTCGATCGCCATCAGCCCTTCCTTGCGCACCTTGGCCAGGATTTCATAGAGCAGGGCGAACAGCTCCAGATACAGCGCCTTGCTGTACTTCGATCCCTTGAGAACGGTCGGCAAGGCATTCAGGGTCGCCTTGATCACTTTCCCGGAGTTGCCGACAAGAAATGCTCCTCCCGCCGCGCCACCGATCATCAACAATTCTATTGGCTGAAGCAGTGCGGCAAGGTGACCACCGGCAAGCGCGAAGCCGCCGAAGACCGAAGCAGAAACAACCAGGTAACCGATAATTACAAGCATCTTGTTTGCTGCTCCACGACAAAAAACGGTTCAATCACAGGCCAGCTGGATTGCAATAACATATGCTAAATAGTGTTCTTCTCAGAATGCAATGCGACTGATGGCGGCAACGGCAATATTGATCAACCCCAGAATCAGATTGAAGCCGATCAGCTTGCGGATTATCGCCAGCGCATCGCCGGCCTGCTTCCATTCCTGGACGGCGACGGCGCGCACCAGTTTGCCATAGGGCATAAAATAAACGAAGCAGAAAACCAGCATCATCACCAGCCCGATCCCGAACATGGCGTGAACGCTCAATGCGATGGCCTTGAATCCTCCCAGAAGCATGATCATATACAGGCCACTGAACAGGATTAGCGCCACTGCCATCCACACCATGGGGAAAAAACGCCCGAACACCCCCGCCCACAATGGCAGCCGCTGAGGCGGAGCGAGCAGATCGGCGGCAACCGGGCGCAACATCTGATGCGCAAAGTACATGCCGCCTACCCAAATAACCACACCCAGCACATGTAAAAAAATGGCGAAAGCCATGGCTTCTCCTGTCATATTAATTTGTGGGCAATCGCCAATTTAACCGGCGCAAAGCTTCTGCGGTGAATTTCGCTTGCGCCATGGCGCCGCAAAGCTTCAAGGTGCATTGCGGTCGGATAGCCTTTATGCCGGTCAAAGCCATATTGCGGATATTCCAGATGCAGTCGAAGCATTTCCGCATCCCGTGCGGTTTTGGCCAAGATGGAGGCTGCCGAAATTTCTGCCACGCTACTGTCGCCCTTGACGATAGCACGACAGGGCATGGCCAGTTTGGGGCAATGCAGGCCATCGATCAGCGCCTCCGATGGAACAGGTGACAGCTTTTCAACCGCGCGCCGCATGGCGAGCAGGCTTGCCTGAAGGATGTTGATGCTGTCAATTTCCTCGGCTTCGGCCCGGGCAACGGCCCAAGCCAGAGCACGCTCCCTGATTTGCTCCGCCAGATACTCGCGCTTTTTCTCGCTCAATTTTTTCGAGTCGGCCAACCCTTCAATCGGCCGCTCCACATCGAGAATCACCGCAGCGGCGTAAACCGCCCCGGCCAAAGGCCCCCTGCCTGCCTCGTCAACACCGCAAATGAGCCAGTTCGAATGAGTGCTCATTTATGTCAAAAACGGCAGAATGGCATCCACTGCCCTTTCTGCGGTATTTTGCTTGAGATCGAGATGCAACCTGGAGAAGGCGCGGGTCAACTTTTCCCTGACCGGCCCATCATTGACCAAGTTCAGCACTGCCTGGGACAGGTTTTCCGGCGTGGCGTCATCCTGCAGCAGTTCCGGAACAATGAAGCGTCCTGCAAGAATATTCGGCAACCCGACATAGGGCAGGTATTTTTTGCGCTGCATCATGCGCCAGGTCAAGGGCGACATTTTGTACGTGATCACCATCGGGCATTTCAGCAAAGCCGCTTCCAGCGTCGCGGTACCCGAGGCCACCAGCACCGCGTCCGCGGCAGTCATGGCGTCATGGGCATGGCCGAACAATATCGTTAGCGGCAAGTCGCCGCCCCCCGCGCGATACAGTTCAGCCTCGAATATATTGCGCGTTTCCCGGCTCAGCAGCGGCACCAGGAAATGCACATGGGGACTGACGGCGGCAATCATGCGCGCAGTCTGCACAAACAGCTTAGCCATGTAATGAACTTCGCTCTGCCGACTGCCGGGCAAAAGCGCGATGAATTGATCGTTCTGGGGTAGTCTTAGCTGTTCGCGCGCGGCAATCCGGTTGGGTTTTTCCGGCAGCATATCAGCCGATGGATGGCCGACATAAGTAGCCGGGATGCCCGCTGCATCATAGATTTTCTTCTCGAATGGGAACAACACCAGCATATGGGACACAGCCCGCGCAATCTTGTGAATGCGCTCGCCGCGCCAGGCCCAGATCGACGGACTGACATAATGGACGGTGGGGATTCCCTTCTTCTTCAACCCGAGTTCAAGGTCGAGATTGAAGTCGGGCGCATCCACCCCGATGAACACGTCTGGCGGATTTTCCACGAAATGGCGCAGCAGCTTGTGCCGGATTTTGACGATTTCCCGATAATGCCGTAGCACCTCGACATAGCCACGAACGGCCAGCTTTTCCATGGGAAACAGTGAATTTACGCCGGCAGCCTGCATTTTTGGCCCGCCGATACCCACAAATTCGACACCTGGAACACGGTTCTTCAGCGCTTTAACCAGGTGGGCGCCCAGCAAATCACCTGAGGCTTCGCCCGCTACAATTCCGACTTTCATGAACCAACCTTAAAATGGCGATTAACCACGAATGACACGAATGTTCACGAATAAACACGAATAATTAGAAACAATCATTGTCGCCAAACAGTGAATCAGGCTAGCCAAGCTAACTAACGGATTATTCGTGAACATTCGTGTTTAATTCGTGTAAATTCGTGGTTAAAAGCTTTTTTTCAGGATTAACGAATGATGCCGCGCGTGGAATGGGCGAGGAAATCGGTCAAAATCTGAATTTCGGGGCATGCATGTGCCTGCTCGGCCAGAGCCAGCTTCGCCTGCTCCAGGGTAAGCCCAGATTTGTATAGCGTCTTGTACGCACGCTTGATCGCCAATATGGCTTCGCTGGAGAACCCCCTGCGCTTCAGCCCTTCCGAGTTGATACCATGAGGCTGCGCTTCATGACCGGCCGCTGTGACATAGGGGGGAACATCCTTGAACAGGATGGTGCCCATCCCGGTAATGCTGTGCCCGCCGATATGGCAAAACTGGTGCACCACGGTAAAGCCGCCGAGAATGGCGTAATCTCCGACTTGCACGTGACCCGCCAGCTGGGCGTTATTGGCAAAGATGGTGTGATTGCCGATCTGGCAGTCATGCGCCAGATGCACATAAGCCATGATCCAGTTGTCGTCACCCACCCGCGTCACACCCACGTCCTGCGAAGTACCCCGGTTGAACGTGCAGAATTCCCGAATGACATTGCGGTCGCCAATTTCCAGGCGGGTTTCTTCTCCCTGGTATTTTTTGTCCTGCGGCATCTCTCCCAGAGACGAAAATTGGAAAATCCTGTTGTCTTTGCCGATCCGGGTGTGGCCATTGATCACCACGTGCGGGCCGATCGATGTTCCGGCGCCGATTTCGACATGCTCGCCGATAATCGAATAAGGCCCTACACTGACATCGGTGGCCAGCCTGGCACCCTCATGAACGATTGCTGTCGGGTGAATCATTTACAGGACTTTCAGCGTGCACATCAGCTCTGCTACGGCCACCACGGCACCATCGACCTTGGCACGCGCCGCGTATTTCCAGATACCCTTGACCGACCGGACAATCTCCACCTCGAGCGTCAGCTGATCTCCGGCAGAGACGGGTTTCTTGAAGCGCGCACCGTCGATGCCGACAAAGTAATACACGGACTTGTCGTCAGGACGGGTACCCATTGTCTTGAATGACAGAATCGCCGCCGTCTGGGCCAGCGCTTCGATGATAAGCACGCCTGGCATGACCGGATGGTGCGGGAAATGGCCGACAAAAAAGGGCTCATTAATCGTCACGTTTTTCAGCGCCACGATACTCTTCCCCGGTTCGCATGAGACAACGCGGTCAACCAGCAGAAAGGGGTAGCGGTGCGGCAAGTACTGCAATATTTCGTGGATATCCATGCTATTCAAGCTTCTTCCTTTCCAGTTCGCTGATTTTCTTCTCCAGCTCGCTCAACTTCTCCGCCATTTTATCCAGATGGCGCAGATGAGCGGCATTCTTGAGCCAGTCCTGATGCGCAGAAAATGGCATCACGGAGGTATACGTCCCCGCTTTGGCGATCGATTTGGTGACCAGAGTGCCGGCGGAAATGTTGACCCGATCAGCAATCTCAAGGTGCCCCAGAATCATTCCGCTACCCCCTACCGTGCAATATTTTCCTATTTTTGCGCTGCCGGCGATCCCGACGCAACCCGCTATCGCGGTATGAGCGCCGATATGCACGTTATGCGCGACTTGAATCTGGTTATCCAGCTTGACGCCGTCCTCGATAATGGTGTCGTCCAGGGCTCCCCGGTCAACCGTGGTATTGGCGCCTATTTCAACATCATCTCCAATAACCACCCGACCGATTTGCGGAACCTTGATCCAGCATCCTTTTTCCATGGCAATGCCAAATCCATCCGCTCCGATCACCGCGCCCGAATGCAGGATGGCGCGTTTTCCGATGACGCAGCCAGGGTAGACCACCACTTGCGGGTGAAACAGTGAGTCATCCCCGACCTCGACCCCCTCGCCGAGGTGACAACCGGACCCGATGACCGTGTGTTCACCGATTTTCACACCCGCTCCGACAAACGCGTATGCCCCGATTGTGGCTGAGGCCGGAATGGTTGCAGTTTGATCGACGATCGCGGTTGAGTGGATGCCGGGTGCCTCCGCATGCCGGGGATTGAGCAAAGCGGAAACCTTGGCAAAATAGGCATAAGGATTGTCGCTCAAGATACGCGGCAGGTTTGTCGCCTCGCGCTCCGCAATACCCATGATCACAGCGCCTGCCCTGCAGTTTTGCAGTTGCCGGCGATATTTTGGATTGGAGAGAAAGCTGATGTGCCAGGATAGGGCGGAGGACAGCGGTGCGACCTGCTTGACCACGACCTCCGCATCGCCAACCAGTTCGCCGCCAAACCGTTCGACGATAGCACCCAGCGTATAGCCAGAATTAGTCAGAGTCATGGAATCAACCGAGGAAAGGCGCCTGCTATGCGCATCGGCAAAAAAGCCTTATTTATCGGCCAAAGCCTTCAACACCCTATCGGTGATGTCGATCCGCGGACTGAAATATACCGCTTCTTCCAACACCAGATCGAATTTTTCTTTCTCGGCAATCTCCATGATCGTTTTTCTGGCACGATCATGCACGGCGCCCAGTTCCTCGTTTCGCCTCAGATTGAGGTCTTCCCGGAACTCCCGTTGGGCACGCTGGAAATCGCGATTCAGATTGGCGAGGTCGCGCTCCTTGTTGCGTCGATCCGATTCACTGATCGTCACGCCTTCCCGCTCCAGATGAGCCTGCAATTCCTTGGCCTGTTTCGCCATTTTTTGCAGTTCCTGCTCGCGTACGGCGAATTCCTTCTCGAGTTTTTTCTGTGCCTTCATAGCCGGGGCCGCTTCCCGAAAAACCCGCTCGGTATTGACGAAGCCGATCTTCGTTTCGGCGGCAGATACCCCTGCCGCAATCGGCAACAGGGTGGCAGCAAGTACAACAGCAATAATCTTGTTCAACTTGATCTCCTGAAATCGCGATTAAAACGTGGAACCCAAAATAAACTGGAACCGCTCCAATCGATCTGTTTCCTTGGAATTGAGCGGCGCGGCAATGCTGAATTTCATCGGCCCCATCGGCGACTGCCAGCTAACGGCAAGACCGGTGGAATAACGCATGTCGCTGAAACTCATCTTGTCTTCCTTGCCGAACACCGTACCGCCATCGACAAAAACGCTCAAGCGCAGCGACTTGTCCTTTTTCATGCCTGGGAACGGAAACAGCACCTCTGCATTGCCCACCAGACGACGATTGCCACCCAGCGCATTGCCATCGATGTCTTTAGGCCCGAGCGAAAAGGACTTGAAACCACGCACCGAAGTATTGCCGCCAGCGAAGAAGCTTTTGAAGAAGGGCAACGGTTTCCCGCCGTAACCGTTGCCATACCCGGCTTCGCCGTTTAACATCAGGGTGAAATCCTGAATCAAAGGCCTGAGCCATTGATGCTGATAGGAAAGCTTGTAATACTTAATGTCCCCGCCGGGCAGCCCCACCTCGGTAAATGCCCTTTGCAGGCTGCCTTTTGTCGGGTAGATAATACTGTCACGAGTATCCCTTGCCCAGCCGGCATCCCCACGCAATGTGGTATTGGTGTCGCCAAATTCTTTGACATAATCCACATAACGCGGAGGACTGACTGCTCCAGCAGCGGGATCGGTATACACCCTTAATTGGGTTCTCTCGATCGACAAACCGAAATTGACCGTATCCTTTTCGTTCAGCGGCACGCCAAAACGCACCCCGCCGCCTACGGTATCGGAATCGTACCTGGAAACCGCCAAGGAGTAGGAGTTCGTTTTGCGCCTGAAGATGTCGAAGCCGCGACTGATGCCATCGTCAGTATAGTAAGGGTTGGTGTAGGACAGCGAATACACCGTATTGATCTTGCCGGTGTTGATCTGCGTTGAAAGCATGTTACCGCTGCCGAACACGTTGGCCTGTGAAATGGAGCCACTAAGAATGAAGCCTTCCGAACTGGAAAAACCCGCACCCGCCATGATGCTACCCGTGGGTTTTTCCGTCACGCTGACGTTCATGTCCACCTGGTCGGTCGTGCCGGCAACAGCCGGCGTTTCGACGTTGACATCGGAAAAATATCCCAAGCGGTCAACCCGTTCGCGTGACCGGGTGACTTTATCGGAAGCGTACCAGGCACCTTCCATCTGGCGCATCTCGCGGCGGACGACTTCGTCCCGCGTTTTTGTGTTGCCGGTTACGTTGATGCGCCGCACATAAACCCGCCGACCCGGGTCGATGAAGAAGGTGAATTTCGCCTCCTGCTTTTCCTTGTTGAGTTCCGGAACCGCATTGACGTTGGCAAACGCATAGCCATCCTTGCCCAGGCGATCACCGATCAACTTGGTGCTTTCGGTCAGCTTTTCCCGCGAGAAGACATCGCCCGGCTGAATCTTGATCAGCTTGCGCAGCTCCTCTTCAGGCACCAGCATTTCCCCCGCCAGCTTGATGTCGGAAACGGTATATTTCCGGCCTTCGGTGATGTTGATGGTGATATAGATGGATTGCTTGTCGGGGGCAATGGATACCTGTGTGGAATCCAGATTGAATTCGAGATAACCGCGGTTCAGATAATGGGAGCGCAGCGTTTCGATGTCCGCAGCCAGTTTCTGCTTGGAATACTGATCGTTCTTGCTCCACCAGGTCATCCATCCGGGCGTGGAAAGCACGAACAGATCGAGGAGGTCCTTCTCCGGGAAAGCCTGGTTGCCAACTATGTTGATCTGCTGGATTTTCGCCACTTCGCCTTCGCTGATATTGAAGCTGATGGCGGTGCGGTTGCGCTCCAGCGGCGTTACGGTGGTGGTAATCGCAACCGCATATTTGCCGCGGCTGAGATATTGCCGTTTAAGTTCCTGCTCAGCCTTGTCCAGCAGGGATTTGTCGAAAATCCGGCCCTCGGCCAGCCCGACTTGTTTCAACCCATCCACAAGCTGCTTTTTGTCGAATTCCTTGAGTCCTATGAAATCGATTTGGGAAATCGACGGACGTTCCTGCACCATGACGATCAACACATCGTTTTCAACTTCCAGCCGCACATCCTTGAAAAAACCGGTTCCATACAATGCCTTGATGGCCGCAGCGGCTTTCTCGTCGTCCAGTTTTTCGCCCACCTTGACCGGAAGGTAGCTGAATACCGTCCCGGCCTCTGTACGCTGGATTCCCTCGACCCGAATATCCTTGATGACAAATGGTTGAATCGCCCAGGCAGAAGCACCATACAAGCTCATCAACAACATCGGCAGGAGTTTTAATTTCATTATTGTTTAGCCAACAACCAGACGGTTAATATCGTTATAAAAAGCGAAAAGCATTAATGTCAGCAGGATCGCAATACCGATCTGCTGCCCAATTTCCATGGTTTTCTCGGAAACGGGGCTCCCCTTGATCATTTCGACCATATAATACATCAAATGCCCCCCATCCAATAAGGGGATGGGCAATAAATTGAGCACTCCGAGACTGATGCTGATCAGCGCCAGAAAGCTGATGTAGGGCACCCAGCCGAAGCGTGCGGATTGGCCGGCATAATCGGCGATGGTGATCGGGCCGCTGATATTCTTCCAGGAAACCTGGCCAGTGGCCATCTTGCCCAGCATTTTCAGGCTGAACAATGACGTATCCCGTGTTTTCCGCAGCGCCTGCACAAAGGCCTTGCCGATGGGATAACGCACTTCCGTAACCAGTTTTTTAAATAAGGCCGGATCCACCATCGGCGACGCGCCTATCTTGCCTACGGAGGAATGTCCATTTTCCTTTACTGGATCGGGAGTCACTTTTACCTGGAAATAGTCGCCGCCTCTTTTTATGTCCATCGTCAGAGGCAGACCGGGATTTTGCCTGACCCATTGCACGAGTTCTTGCCAATGATCGAGCGGAGTCTGGTTCACGGAAAGGATTTCATCCCCGACCCTCAGGCCAGCCTTGGCTGCAACACCGTCCGGCAAAACCTTGCCGATCTTTGCCGGCAAGTCGGGCTGGAAGCGCATTAACCCAAGCTTTCCCATGAAATCATTGTCCAGCTCGTCGGATGACAAGCCACTCAAGTCAAGCTGATGCGTAGCGATTTCGCCGCGCTCGTTGCGGGTTTCAATTTCCACAACGGATTTCTGAACGGCGTGCTGTAGCAATATCCAGCTCACATCCTGCCAGGTCGCGGCCGGCTCGTCGCCGATCCGGATAATCGTATCGCCGCGATGAAAAGACGAAGCTGCGGCGGGGGTGGCAAACGGCACCTCACCCAGAATCGGCTTGATGCCAGGTACGCCGTAAACAAACAGGAACCAGTACAACAGCACGGCAAGAATGAGGTTCGCGACCGGCCCGGCCAGCACGATGGCAATGCGGCGATAAATGGATTGGCTATTGAAGGCATAGGGCACATCGGCAGGCTCAACCGGCCCTTCCCGCTCGTCCAGCATCTTGACGTAGCCGCCCAGCGGGAAGGCGGCCAACACCCATTCCGTGCCGTCCGGCGCAAATTTTTTGGTGACGAGCGGCTTGCCGAAACCTACGGAAAAACGTAGTACCCGGACACCGGACCAGCGCGCCACGATGTAATGGCCGTATTCGTGAACAACGATCAGAATGCCGAGCGTCACGGCAAATGCAGCAAGGGTGAACAACAGGCTCATGTGTATCCCATCACGCGCATCCACTCCCGTGCCGATTCGCGCGCCTCGGCATCTGCCTCGATCACATCTTCCAGTGCCAAGACCGGTTTAGAACTATTTTTTTCCAGCACGCTTTCGATCATGGCAGGAATCAGTTTGAAAGGAATGCGTTCCTCGAGAAATGCATCTACCGCCACTTCGTTCGCCGCATTCAAGGTGGCGGGAGTCGTGCCTCCTTGCCGCAAAGCCTGGTAGGCCAGATCCAGACAGGGAAAACGAACGGTGTCCGGCGCCTCGAAATCGAGACGCGCGATCTTGAACAGATCCAGCGAGGAAACCCCTGCATCGATCCGCTCGGGAAAGCCCAGCGCATAAGCAATCGGCGTGCGCATATCAGGGTTGCCCAGCTGCGCCAGCACCGAGCCATCAATATACTCCACCATGGAATGAATCACACTCTGGGGATGAATCACCACCTGGATTTTATCCGCGTCGGCGTTGAACAGCCAGTGCGCCTCAATGACTTCCAGGCCCTTGTTCATCATGGTCGCCGAATCCACGGAGATTTTCCGCCCCATGACCCAGTTCGGGTGGGCGCAAGCCTGCTGCGGCGTCACATTATCCAGGTCGCACAACGGCACGGTACGGAAAGGTCCGCCCGAAGCGGTGAGCAAGATGCGCTTGACCCCCGAGGTTTCCAGATCACTGGAAAAATCTCTCGGCAGCGACTGGAAAATCGCATTATGCTCGCTGTCGATAGGCAATAAAGTGGCTTTGTGTTGCCTGACCGCATCCATGAAAACGCTGCCCGACATCACCAGCGTTTCCTTGTTGGCCAGCAGAATGCGCTTGCCCGCCTTGGCTGCGGCTAGCGAGGGGCGCAACCCGGCGCTGCCGACAATCGCCGCCATCACACTGTCCACCTGGGGTAGCGACGCCACCTTTTCCAGCGCCTCAATGCCGCTAAGCACCTCGACATCGAGGCCAGCCAGCCTGATCCTGCCCTGCAATACCTCGGCGCAATCCGGATCCAGCATGACCGCGTAATCGGGCAGGAATTGCCGACATTGCTCAAACAGGCGTTCAATCTGACGATTCGCGGTCAGCGCCACGACACGGAAACGCTCGGCATGGCGCGCAACGACATCCAGGGTATTCATGCCGATCGTTCCGGTCGAACCGAGCACGGTAATATTTTGAATTTTTGGCATCTGCTTAAATCAAGGAAAACCGGTTAGCCCCGGATGAACACGGATAAAACATAGCGTTGTGGAAAATGCATCATTCACCGTGGAGGCGAGCAAGATGATGAAGTTCACTCATTGATAATCCGTGTTTATCCGTGCTAATCCGTGGCTGAATGTTTTTTTCATAAGTCAAAATGCGTAATAATTCTTGAGCAACAAACCGAAAGCGGCCAGCGGTAGCGCCGCCGTCAGGGCATCGATGCGGTCGAGCACGCCGCCATGGCCGGGAAGAATCCGACCGCTATCCTTGAGCCCCGCCACGCGCTTCATCCAGGATTCGAACAAATCCCCCAGGATGCTGAACAACGTCAGCAACCACAGTAACAGTATTCCCTGCCACAGGCCGGAATTGAACGGTGCGGAGAGGCTGTTCCACATCCCCCACGCCAATCCATACAAGGTAACGCCCAAAAATGCGCCGGCGACACCCTCCCAGGTTTTACCCGGGCTGATCGCCGGAGCGAGCTTGTGCCGGCCAAATTTTCGGCCGGCAAAGTAGGCGGCGGTATCGGCGACCCAGACCACCGCCAGCAGACCCAAAAGCAGTTCGGGACCGAAGGTTCGTAACTCCACCAGGGCAAGCCAGGTGGGAATCAAAACAATCCAACCGATCAGCGCCATTATCGGCCATTGCCGGGCACGCCATTGATTGCGCAGCCACAGCGGAACCAGGAGAGTCCAGAAAAGAAAGGCCACGCCGTACAACACCAAATTGGCTGAACGGGAAGATTCGGGCAGCAGCGCCAGACCGATGAATAGCGTCAGCAGCACATAAACCCAGCCCTGAAAACCTGAAAAAGCGGAAATTTTCGACCACTCACGGGCGCCGATCAGCACCACCCCCAGCATCAGCAGCGCCCAACCCGTTTTCGGAAGAAGAAACAGTGCGGCTAAAAATAAAGGCAACAGCAGCAGAACGGTCAGAACGCGTACCTTAAGCATTTTTTTTGAGTTGCTCGCTGGTGCGTCCGAAGCGGCGCTCTCTTTGCTGGAAGGACTTGATCGCGCGCTTCAAGGCCATGGTATTGAAATCCGGCCACAAGGTATCGGTAAAATACAGCTCGGCATAGGCCAACTGCCAAAGCATGAAGTTGCTGATGCGCTGCTCCCCGCCGGTGCGGATGAACAGATCCGGCTCCGGCGCATAACTGGTGGAAAGATAGGGCTCCAGATCCTCTTCCTTGAAAGTCTGGCCACAGTCAGGATTGGCTTCCAGCATCCTGTGTGTGGCCTGAACCAGATCCCAACGACCGCCGTAATTGGCGGCGATGGTCAGAGTCAACCCGGTGTTGTTTTGCGTGAGGGATTCAGCACGAGCGATCATCTCGACCAGTTTGCCCTCAAAACGGGAACGGTCGCCGATCACTTTCAGCCGGATGTTGTTGTTATGGAGTTTGGCGACTTCCCGTTCGAGGGCGAGCATGAACAGTTGCATCAGAAACGAGACTTCCTCTGCCGGGCGGCGCCAGTTTTCGCTGCTGAAGGCGAACAGCGTCAGATATTCGACCCCAAGTTCGGAACAGGCCTTTACGGTGGTTCTGACGATTTCAACGCCGCGCTTGTGACCGGCGATGCGCGGCATGAGGCGCTTCTTGGCCCACCTGCCGTTGCCATCCATGATGATGGCGATATGTTGCGGCACCTCCCCGGTTTCGGGGATGTTGCGAGTGGAGCTGGTAAACAGGGCCACTTCGCGCCTCTAGATTGCCATCAGATCGGTTTCCTTGGCTTGAAGGACCTTATCGACTTCAGCAATATACCGGTCAGTCAGCTTCTGGATCTCTTCCTGGGAGCGACGCTCATCATCCTCGCTGATCGCTTTATCTTTCAGCAGGTCCTTGAGCGTTCCATTGGCGTCGCGGCGCACATTGCGCACGGCCACTTTGGCGTTTTCCGCCTCGTTCTTGACGACCTTGATCAATTCCCTGCGACGCTCTTCCGTCAGCGCCGGCGTCGGAACCCGAATCAGATCGCCCTGGCTGGAGGGATTAAGGCCCAGGTCGGAGTCGCGAATCGCTTTCTCGACAGCGCCCACCATTTTCTTTTCCCATGGCGTCACACCGATGTTGCGCGAATCGATCAAGTTAATGTTGGCAACCGAGTTGATCGGTACTGGAGAACCGTAGTAATCGACCATCACGTGATCGAGTATCCCGGTATGAGCGCGCCCGGTGCGCACCTTACCCAAGTCCACCTTCAGAGCCTCCAGGCTCTTCTGCATTCTTTGCTCGGCTGATTTTTTTACGTCTGCAATCATGTCAAGAATCCTTCCTGGTAGGGTGGGCAACGCTCTTTTGCCCACGCGGAAATAAACTCGGTACACCGCGTGGGCACAAAAAAGGTGCCCACCCTACATAACTAACACTCAACCAGCGTTCCTTCATCTTCGCCCAGCACTACGCGTTTCAACGCGCCATGCTTGAAAATGCTGAACACGCACAGCGGCATTTTCTGATCGCGGCACAGCGCCAGCGCGGTGGCATCCATGACCTTGAGGTTTTTGGCAATTGCCTCGTCGAAGCTGATACGGTCATAGCGTGTTGCCTCCGGATTAGTCTTCGGATCCGCCGTATAAACGCCATCCACCTTGGTCGCCTTCAGCACCACTTGCGCCTCCATCTCGGAGGCGCGCAGAGCGGCGGCGGTGTCGGTGGTAAAGAATGGATTGCCGGTGCCCGCACCGAAAATCACGACCTTGCCTTCTTCCAGATAGCGTAGCGCCTTGCCGCGAATATAGGGTTCCGCCACCTGTTCGATGGTCAGCGCCGATTGCACCCGCGCGATGAGGCCGGCGCGCCGCATGGCATCCTGCAGTGCGAGTGCGTTCATCACGGTGGCCAGCATGCCCATGTAGTCGGCGGTGACACGATCCATTCGCGCAGCTGCGGGGGCCACGCCACGGAAAATATTACCGCCTCCGATCACTACCGCGACTTCCACCCCAAGTCGCGTCACATCGCCGATTTCGGAAACAATGCGCTCGATCACATCACGGTTGATACCGTAGCTGTCATCGCCCATCAGCGCTTCGCCAGAAAGCTTGAGCAGAATGCGTTTGTACTTGGGGGTAGCCATAGACATTACACCTTTGCGGCAGCCGCCACTTCAGCGGCGAAATCGGTGCTACGCTTCTCGATACCCTCGCCCACCACGAACATCTGGAAGGCATTAACCTGGGCACCTTTGGAGGCCAGCAGCTTTTCCACAGTCATGTCGGGATTCTTGACGAAGGGCTGACCAACCAGGGTCACCTCGGCGAGATACTTGGCAACCCGGCCTTCCACCATCTTCTCGACGATGTTGGCAGGCTTGCCGCTTTCGGCCGCCTGGGCAGTATAAATTTCACGTTCCTTGGCGAGCAGGTCGGCAGGCACTTGCTCCCTGGAAACGCAAACCGGTTTGCTGGCAGCGATGTGCATGGCGATATCCTTGCCCAGCACCTCGTCGCCGCCGGTGTAATCCACCAGCACGCCGATCTTGGTGCCATGCAGGTAGACAGCCATTTGGCCAGCAGAACTGAAGCGGACAAAGCGGCGCACCGCAATATTTTCGCCCAGCTTCATCACCAAGCCTTGGCGTGCCTCCTCAATGGCGCTGCCCGAAGCCAGCTTCATCTCGGACAGAGCGGCGACATCCGATGGGTTCTGCTGCGCTACGGCCTGAGCCACTTCCTTGGCGAAGTTGTTGAAATCATCATTCTTGGCAACGAAATCGGTTTCGCAGTTGACTTCGACCAGGGCACCGGTCTTGCGGTCGGCACTGATAAAGCTGGCCACCACGCCTTCCGCCGCAATGCGGCTGGCTGCCTTGCCGGCCTTGGCGCCGCTCTTGATGCGCAACGCATCTTCAGCCGCCTTGATATCGCCGTCCGCCTCAACCAGTGCCTTCTTGCACTCCATCATGCCGAGGCCGGTCAATTCACGCAGGTCCTTCACCATGCTTGCGGTAATTTCCGCCATTTTCAAACTCCTTGCTAAGATATATTAAGCTGCCGCAGCTAAAACTGGCGCAGCTAGCGCTTTTTACAGCACGCGCACCATTAAAATTCAAATCCAGACATAAAAAAGGGGCTCGAAGGCCCCTTTTTTGTGGGCTGATTACTCAGCCGCCGGTTCTTCAACCTCGACGAACTCCTCGCCGGCGATCTCCTGAAGTGACTGGCTACGCCCTTCCAGAATCGCATCGGCGGCGCCCCTGACGTACAGCCGGATGGCCTGAGTCGAGTCGTCATTACCGGGAATAACGTAATTCACGCCAATCGGCGAGTTATTGGTATCCACCACGCCAACCACCGGAATGCCCAGCTTGTTGGCTTCAGTGATCGCGCCCTTCTCGTGGCCGACGTCGATCACGAAAATCATGTCCGGCAGGCCGCCCATGTCCTTGATCCCGCCCAGACTGCGTTCCAGCTTGTCCAGTTCGCGACGAAGAAGCAAAGCTTCTTTCTTGGCCAGCTTGCCGATGTTCTCTTCCGACAGCATGGTCTGCACTTCCTGCAAACGCTTGATGGACTGCTTGACCGTCTTGAAGTTGGTCAGCATGCCGCCGAGCCAGCGGAAATTCACGAAATGGCAACCCGCGCGCTCTGCTTCTTCCTTGAGAATTTCACGAGCCTGACGCTTGGTGCCGACAAACAGGATGCTGCCCTTGTTCGAAGCCAGTTTGCGCATGAACTTCATCGCATCCTGGTACATCGGCAGGGTTTTTTCCAGATTGATGATGTGTATCTTGTTGCGGTCGCCGAAAATAAACGGCGCCATCTTGGGGTTCCAGTAACGGGTTTGGTGTCCGAAATGGACGCCCGCTTCCAACATCTGACGCATGGTCACTGACATTTTGCTGCTCCTAGTAAGGGTTATGCCTCCATCCGCCCGATACCACCCGGCTAGCCGGGCACCCTGTACGTTAAGCGGATGTGCGAAGTTTCAAGTTTTCAAGCCATTGGCCATAAAACTTAACTTACAATTCTAACATGCCTGACCACCATTCCTCAAGGCCGAATATAAGCCCATCCCTCGCGCTGTCGTTTCATCAACTCGACCACCCCCGCTTTAACATAGCCGATTCCTGGGTACATATCGGCATGAGTCAGCTTGCGGCCGATCATGGTGTTCTCGCAGGCCACGATTTTCACGCCGCTGCTAATGGCCTCATCGATTTTCTCGGCCATCTCGGTTTCCAGCAACACCATGTCCAGGCCTGGGCCGTAGACCACTACCTCGATTTGCACATTCTTTATACCCAGTTCTTGCTGCACGTTTTTTGCATTGCTGAGGGTGAGGTACCACTTTTGCGGTTCATTGTCGCTCACCTGAAAAACCACCTTGTGAACAGGCTTCGCTGAATATCCGCCGGCATCAGCCGGCAAGGCCGCTTGCAGCAACAGTACAGAGAACAAAAATGCTTTTATCCACCTCATTGTTTTCTCCAAATCTTGGGACTCCCTGTAATTTGATATACTGACCGCAATTTAATTCGATCAGCGGTGCCATGTCCATCACAATCAAAACCCCGGAAGAAATTGAAAAAATGCGTATCGTCGGCAAACTGGCGGCCGAACTCCTCGACTATATCGGGCCCTTCGTCAAGGCGGGCATCACCACCGACGAGTTGGACAAGCTCTGCCACGATTACACCGTAAACGTGCAGCATGCCATACCCGCCCCGCTGAATTACGCCCCTTCCGGTCACCACCCTTACCCCAAATCCATTTGCACGTCCGTCAACCATCAGGTTTGCCATGGCGTTCCCAGCGACAGGAAGCTCAAACCCGGCGACATCATCAATATCGATGTCACCACCATCAAGGACGGCTATCATGGGGATAGCAGCCGCATGTACTATGTCGGCGAGCCCTCCATCCAGGCAAAGCGTTTGTGTGAAATCACCTTCGAGTGCATGTGGCTCGGCATCGCCGCGATCAAACCAGGCGCCCACCTGGGCGACATTGGGCATGTCATTCAGCAGCATGCCGAGAGCAATGGATACAGTGTAGTACGCGAATTCTGCGGTCACGGAATCGGCGCAAATTTCCACGAAGAACCCCAGGTCGTACACTACGGCAAGGCCGGAACGGGCGTAAAACTGGTTCCCGGCATGATCTTCACCGTCGAGCCGATGATCAACGCCGGCCGGCGCGATATTCGCCAACTCGGTGACGGCTGGTCCATCGTAACCAAGGATCACAGCCTGTCGGCACAATGGGAACATACCGTTCTGGTCACCGAAACCGGTTATGAAGTCTTGACACTGTCCGCCGGATCGCCCAAGAAGCCCGATTTTATCAGCTGACCTAGATGGCTCACCCTCCACTGGATACGGCGCGTTGGCGCGAAATTCTCCAGAACGGCAGGAATGGGCTGCGCCAGGCCTATCTTGAGAACGGCAATGCCGCCGCTCTCCTGCGGGACCACAGCAGGCTGGTGGACAAGCTGCTCCAGACCATCTGGCGTCAGTTATCCTTACCTTCCTCCAGCGTGCTTATTGCCGTTGGCGGTTACGGCCGAAAACAGCTTTTCCCCGGCTCCGACATCGATCTGCTGATTCTTCTCCCCGCTGACCCGGATGAGACGCTCGGACAGAAGCTGGAGCAGCTCGTCGGGTTGCTTTGGGACATCGGCCTGGAAGTCGGCCACAGCGTGCGCACCCTGCCCGAATGCCTGGAGGAAGCGAAGGACATCACGGTCCAGACCAATCTGCTCGAAGCGCGCTTCCTAGCCGGAAACCGCGCGCTGTTTCAAAGATTTACCGTTGCGGTGCAGGAAAACCTGAATGCGCAGGATTTTTTCGAGGCGAAGCTGCGGGAACAGCAGCGACGCCACGCCCGCTTCCACGATACCGCCTACAACCTGGAACCCAACCTGAAAGAAAGCCCGGGCGGCCTGCGGGATTTGCAAGTCATCCTGTGGGTCAGCCGCGCGCTTGGTTTAGGAGACACCTGGAACAAGCTGGCGCTCGAATCCATCATTACCGCCCAGGAAGCCCGTCAAATCCGTAGCCACGAACGCTTTCTGGAAAACCTGCGCATCCGCCTTCACTACCTCGCCCGGCGCCGCGAGGATCGCCTTCTGTTCGACCACCAGGCGCTGCTTGCCGAACAATGCGGATATTCGGACAAAGTCCAGCGCAGGGCCAGCGAACAGCTCATGCAGCGCTATTACCGCACCGCCAAGGCGGTCAGCCTGCTCAACGAAATCCTGCTGAAAAATCTGCGTGAACGCGCCTCCCCTGCTGCCCCATGGCAGGTTGACCCGATCAACGAACACTTCCAGGCCCGCAATGGGCTGCTCGAAATCACCGATGCAGACGCATTCCAGCGTGAACCGGGCATCATCCTGGAAAGCTTTCTGCTGCTACAGCAACACCCCGAAATGAGTGGCATGAGCGCAGCCACACTACGCGCATTATGGCGTTCGACGCCGAAAGTCAATGCCGCCTTCCGGCGTCAGCCCAGCAATCAGGCGCTGTTCATGCAAATCATCAGGCAACCGCGCGGGCTCACCCACGAACTGCGCCTGATGAACCAGCTCGGCATCCTGGGACGCTACATTCCAGCCTTCGGCCGGATTGTCGGCCAGATGCAGCATGACCTATTCCACGTCTACACGGTGGACGAGCACATCATGATGGTGGTGCGCAACCTTCGGCGCCTCACCGTTCCGGAATTCGTCCATGAATTTCCGCTGGCCAGTGAACTCATCAACGGCTTCGAACACCCGGAGGTGCTCTATCTGGCGGGCCTGTTCCACGACATCGCCAAAGGAAGGGGCGGCGACCACTCGACGCTGGGTACGGGGGATGCACGCCGTTTTTGCCGACTGCACGGTCTGAGCGAGGAGAACACCGACATGGTCGCCTGGCTGGTGGAAAACCATCTGGTCATGTCAGCCACAGCTCAAAAGCAGGATACCAGCGACCCCGAAGTGATCGAATCCTTCGCCAAGCGGGTCCGCGACCAGCGCCACCTCGCCGCACTTTATTTACTCACCGTCGCCGATATTCGAGGCACCAGCCCGAAGGTCTGGAATGGCTGGAAAGGCAAGCTGCTGGAGGACCTGTTCAGGGCAACGCAACGTTATCTTGCGAGTGGAAGCGCCCCGCTGGAGACGCACCTTCAGGCACGGCAAACCGAGGCACTGTCGATTCTCCGCCTTTACGCCTTCGGTAAAGACGCGCACCAGGCCCTATGGTCACAACTGGAACCGGGCTATTTCCTTCGGCACGAGGCACAGGAAATCGCCTGGCACGTCCGCAACCTCCATGGCAAGGTCAACTCTGCACAGCCCGTTGTCAGGGCGCGCTTAAGCCCCGCCGGGGAAGGCATCCAGGTGATGATCTACACGCCGGACAAGGACGATCTGTTCGCCAGGATTTGCAGTTTTTTCGAACGCAACGACTTCAATATCGTCGAGGCCAAAATCCACACCAGCCGCCATGGCTACGCTCTTGACAGCTACGTGGTACTGGACGAGGCCAACCGCTCCGCCCATTACCGTGATTTGCTGAGCTTTATCGAATATGAATTATCACAGCGCCTGGCTCCGGACAAGGCACTCGAACCTCCGTTGCAAGGGCGCCTGAGCCGCCACCTCAAGCATTTCCCGATTACGCCGGAAATTGCGATCAAGCCTGATGAAAAGGGGGTCTACCATGTGCTGTCAGTCGTTGCGGGCGATCGCCCCGGCTTGCTGTCACGCATCGCCCAAGTACTCCTGAAGCACCGCATTCACCTGCACACGGCAAAAATCGCAACACTGGGTGAGCGTGCCGAGGATACCTTCTTGATTAGTGGTGCGGAACTGGAAAATCCGAAAGAAGTGCTGCGATTTGAAACCGATTTGCTGCACCAACTACAGTAAGTCAGTTTTTTCATATCCCGGTAGCGGTGGGTTATTGACTGTATTTCCATGCTCCAGATGGTAAATCCAGGCAAGTAATTCAGCCACCGCGAAATAAAGCTCCGGTGGAATATGCTGATCCAGATCCACCTGCATCAACAACGAAACCAGTTCGGGCGACTCGTGCACATAGACGCCGGCATCCCTGGCGCGCTCGATGATCGCCTCGGCCAGCAAACCGCGGCCCTTCGCCACCACTTGAGGCGCTGCCTTGCCGGCGCTATAAGCCAGCGCGACCGCAAGCTGCGGGTTATCCGGCTTTTTCATGCCGTTCCACCGACATGGCCAGCACCTTCAGGCCGGAAGCCTCCATCGAGCTGCGCAGCTTGTCCTGCGCGCCTCTCATGGCTTCCGCCGTAACCGCATCCACCGCCTTGAGATCGATGCGCAAGCCCTGCGGAATAAACGCCAGTGTTGCCTGCACATCGCCCAGCCTGGGCAGATGAAGGCGCAAGCTGGTCTGCCAGTGAGGCATTTCCACTTCCCCCACACCCCCTTCGCGCGCGCTCCGCTCCTCCACCCGCCATTCCATCGGTTGCCCCTGCCACACCTGTCCCTGCCATACCATCTGACGGGAATCGAGCGTCTGCAACTGCTGCTGAACCAAGGCAACAGCCTCGGTATGAACCGGCATCCTGGAGGCGTTTTGCGCAAGAAGCCCCTCTGATTGCATCGATACCGAAGCATTTTTCTGCGCAACTTCCGCTCCCGCTCCGGGATTCAGAGCCGAGAGTTTACCCTGCGGCTCCTGCCGCAAATCCGTCAGCTGCCTCTCTCCGGCGACCCATTGCGCCTGATGCGACTCATAGAACAAGCCGCTCTGCGACAAAGTATTGCGCAGAGAGGTAGCAAACTCCTTGATATCGGAGGGTGCAGAGGAAAGCAGCGGAGCCGTCTTGTTGAGCGGAGCGGCCTGAGCTTCCGCTTGGTCGGAAATTTTTTGCAGCAGTGCGCCGAGATAACGCACCGAATCGCTGAGGGTGACTTGCGGCTTGGCATCGACCGCAAGGTTGTTGCCTGCCGCGGCAGGCAAATCGCGGGTGAGCGCGAAGGTGAGGCGTGGCTGATTGGAAACGAAGGTCAGTTCGACCTGATCGCCAGGTTGGGTATTATGGGGCAGATTCATGTCGAGTGCCATATCGCCGACTTGCACCTGGAATCGCCCGTTCGGCAGGTTTGCCAGCACCATGGCTGTCAGGCGCTGACCGGGCACCCATAGAGGTTCCTCCAGCGGAGTCTGAGCCACCTCAATGAGCGGTGGCGCCGAGGTTTTAATCAGCAATTGCAGCTGATTTAAAACATCGTTATGAATCATGGGGATTGATTACGGTGCAAGGCGACAATCAACTCCGCCTCGCCGCGCGAGATGCCGCAACTGGCCGCCACCTCATTCACGTTAAGCCCCTGCTGCGCCATCTGGATCGCGTGGGTATAAGGGGTCACCGAAGCCTGCTGGGCCTTCAGTTGCTCAAGCTCCTTCTGCAGCCTGTCTACCCGCTCCTGCAGCAGGGTAAACTCCAGCTCCAGGGATTGCACTTCACGGCTCTTGGCATGGGCTTCTGCCCCTCGTTGCCAAATCCGCCATCCACGAGGCTTGGCAGAGCGCATTAACAGCAACATCTCGGCGATATAAACCGCCAGCACCAGCACTGCGCCTATGAGCAATTCCCGCCAGGTAATAACAAAGGATTCCAAATTGGATCTCGGCTTAAAAAATGATCCACAATATCATTTTGCATCCAGTTTGCACAGAATCGTAAATGCGCTAGCTCTTGAAGAAATCCGGCCGAAGCTTGGATGCATGAACCACAGCCAGTACATCAACAGATTTTTGCGTCACTTCATAGGCAATAACGTAAGGGGATTTCGTGATCACAAGTTCGCGCGTACCTGAAACCCGCCCAGTCCTGCCGATGTCCGAATGCCTGGACAGAATTAGCGATTGCCGACGGATTTCGGAAACAACCCGGCGCGCAGCCTGTGTATTTTCCTCGGCTATATTTTCGGCAATTTCAGCAAGTAGCAAGTAGCAAGTAGCCCGGATGAAGCATAGCGTAATCCGGGAGCTCCCCGCCAGGGAGCATGGGCAGAGGCGCCCGGCAACCATCCCATCCTGCCACTTTAACCCGGATTGTTCATCCTTGAAAAAGCAGCTGTCCGCAGATTACACAGATTAACGCAGATAAATCATCATGTTACACTACATCACCCATTCACCCGCCGGGGTAATATCAAAAACAAACTTGATTAGCCCCCAACCTCAGCCAAGCTCACATAGTGAGCCAATGGGGGCATGATAATAAACGCATCTTGGCTGAGGAGATGCGACATGGCGATAAATCAGGTTCAGTTTCAAAGAGGGCTTTCGATGGCTGAGTTTCTGGACAAGTATGGCACGGAAGAGAAATGCCACGCGGCGCTGGCCGCCTCTCGCTGGCCGGAAGGCTACCGTTGCCCCGCTTGCCGGGACGAGCGGCACAGCACCTTTGTGAGGCAGGGGCGACAGCACTGGCAGTGTTACCGCTGTCGCACGCAGACAACCGTCACGGCCGGAACGATCTTCCAAGCCACCAAGTTGCCGCTGACTCGCTGGTTTCTTGCCATGCACCTCATAACCCAGGCCAAGAACAACGTCTCCGCCCTGGAACTCAAGCGGCACCTCGGGGTGCGCTACAAGGCCGCCTGGCTGATGAAGCACAAGCTCCTCCAGGTGATGGCGGAACGGGAAGACCGGCGCGTGCTGGATGGCCGGGTCGAGATCGATGACGCCTATCTGGGCGGGGAGAAACCCGGCAAACCGGGGCGAGGTTCGGAGAACAAAATCTCGTTTGTGGCGGCGGTGCAAACGACCGAGAGCGGCAAGCCCATCTGCATTCGTCTGGACCGGGTTGCTTTTACCAAGGAAGCCCTTGAGGCGTGGACAAACAAGGCGCTGGCCGCATCGGCGCAAGTGATCTCCGATGGCCTTCACTGCTTCAAGGCTATCGCCGGTGAGGTGGCGAGCCACACGGCGATTGTGACGGGATCCGGCCGTCAGGCAGCCACTCACCCCGAGTTCCGCCGGGTGAATACGGTGCTCTCCAATCTCAAGACGGCAATTTCCGGGACGTATCATGCGTTTAAATTTGCCAAATATGCGGAGCGTTATCTTGCCGAGGTGCAGTATCGTTTCAATCGTCGCTTCGATCTATCGGTCATTCTCATCAGGCTCATGCGTGCCGCGGTGCTTACCCGCCCACGGCCCGAGCCAGTGATCAGACTGGCTGAGGTTGGGGGCTAATCAAGAAAACAAATAACCCTATGAAAATCTGCGGAAATCTGCGTAATCTGCGGATTCAACCGCCGTTTTTAGGTTCATTAGCCGGACAGCACCAACAAAATCAATGGATTGTAGGTCGGGTTTCAACCCGACATGTCGGGCTAAAGCCCGACCTACGCCTAATGGATAATCTGTGTATATCTGTGTCGCCTAGAGGTGCCTACTTTTGGTAATCCGTGGCTGAACTGCTTTTTATAGGTTCAATCAGGCATATTCGTCGATCTGATGATCAGGGTCCGGATGCTTGCCATCGGGTTTGTCAGGGGAGTCCTCCAAACGGGGCTTGCGCTTGTTTTTCTGCTTGAAATCGTCGAATGACGGATGCTTGCCTTCAGGGTGAACAGGAACGGTGTCGCTGACAATGCCGATTGAGTCTGTCGCGACCAAGTATGGATGGACGACCATTTGATGTGGCTCTGCAAGCAGAGATTGGTAGTGTTGCATCACCTCTCCACGAAAAATCAGGAAATGGTTAGGGGTACCTCTAAAAATTCGTCATTCCGGCGAAGGCCGGAATCCAGTCAAATCAAGCGTCTGGATTCCGGGTCCGTCACCCCGGACTTGATCCGGGGCCGGAATGACGAAACAGGGATTTTTAGAGGTGCCCTAGCAGCCTGTCTGACTTAAAGGAAATCGGCTGCAAAATGACCTGGCCGGTGCAGATTTCCCCGCTTTCCTGCGCCAATATGAATAACTATTGGCTTGAAAATCGTGAAACGGGGTAAGCAGGCATTTCGCCGTAAGGCGAAAGCTCGCAAAATCTGCCCTCGACCAGCCCATTTTTCGCTTCGATTCTTTAAGTCCGACAGGCTGCTAGGGTGTTTCGTAGGCCTTGCTCAGTTTTTTCTCGGTGCCGATGCTGCCCAGGATTTCCTGCAATTCACCCTTCCAGGCTTCGGTCAGCGTCTTGATTTCCTTGTCTGCAGCAAGAACATTCCGGATGATCTCGCCGGCTTTCTGCTGCTCAACCGTATTCATGACGGATGACGCATTTTGCACCCTCATGCGTTCAACCCATGCGTTACGCTTTAGTTCACCCTCTATCAGTGCATCCCAGTCGCCATTCTGTGCCGCATTCAGCATTTGCCGCGTCAATAACCACAGGTTTTCATATGCAGCAAAAATCGACTCACTCACCAAAGGGCACCTCTAAAAATCCAGATTTCATCCCAACTGCTGCGTTGCGGAAAAAATTTCTTGCTTACATATCAACCATATACTGCGCTGCGAAATTTTTTCCGCGCCTTGCATTTGGGCGAACTCTGAATTTTTAGAGGCACCCCAAGGTCTAAGCCTTCCCATAGCTCACTGCGGTATTGCGCTGCGGCGGCGTGTTATCCGTCACCACGCCCGCCATTTTCGGCTGGGCCTGCTTGGGCACAATGGCCGCCCAGGCATTCTTCAGGTCGACCAGCAGTTTTCCCACCTCGTCCAAGGGCTCAACCTGGTTCTTCAAGTTGGCGAACACCAAACGATGAATCATGTACTCATACAAACCATTCAGATTTTCCGCCAATTCGCCGCCCGCCTTTACATCCAGACTGAGCTGCAACCCTTCCTGAACAATCGCAATCGCCTTGGAAATCGCCTCGCATTTGGGTGCAATCTCACCCTTGGTCATTGCCAGCCTGGCCTTGGCCACCGCCTTGATAGCCCCTTCGAACAGCATCAAAACCAACCTGTGGGGACTCGCATCCGCCACGTTCGATTCGACCCCTACCTGGCTATACGCATTTACTGCATGTTGGGTCATTGCATTCATGTTTTACCCCGGAAAAAAGTTCACGTGCAAATTAACTGATTTTGGGCAGATTAGCCAATTGCTGCGTCAAGAAACTGCTAGTCTTGTTCATGCTGCCGATCATAACATCCAGCGCAGTAAACTGGGCACGGTAGCGCTTTTCAATATTCGCCAGGCGTAGCTGTAACACATTACGCTGGTCGCCAATACCCTTAATGCTGCGGTTGATCCCGTCCGTCCGACTGGAGAGAAACCCATTTCCATCCAGCATCTTGGTCAGCAAGCCATCCAACTGGTAGGCATACCCATTGGAGAAACTGATCGATCCGCGGCTGCCGGTCGCTCCGCCCAAAATCTGGAGCTTCAGCCCTTCCGCATCGCTCGCGGTCGCGCCGGTCAAGGTCTGGCCGGAACCCGTGGCAGCGGTTCCATTGATCGTTCCAGCTGCATCCACGCCCGCGGTAACCGTAGGCGTAACGCCAAGCAAGTTGGTCGCCGCAGTTCCAGACACGCTGACATTGGACGCAGAACCATAACGGTTAGACGTGATCGTCATTACGCCAGCCACCTGAGACACGCTTACTGCGCTACCCACAGCGGTCAGGGCCGCTGCGCCGTTAATGGCGGATTGAACATGTGAGGCAAGTTGCGCAGCCGCATACGTTCCTGCAGTAAGCGTAACGCTGGTGATCGTGCCGTCCACCGTTACCGTTAATTGGTCGTTCAGCCCTGCGGTAATCGCTGCATTTTGTGTCGGCGCAGCGCCCAGCAAATTTGTCACGCCATTTCCACCGCTCACGGAAACCTGGGAAGTCGCGGCGGCGGTGTTCGTCGTGATGCTCAGCACGCCGCCAGTATTAGCCACGGTCACATTTTTTCCCGTGGCGGCGTTAATCTGGGTCTGAACCTCAGTCGCCAATGCTGCGTAAGAAGCGTAAGTTTGTGCAGTCAAAGTCACTGCCGCTGCCACGCCATCCACTGTCACATTCAAGGTGTCATTAACACCCAGGTTTATCGTCAACCCCGCAGCCGCCGAGCCGGTCACATTGCGCAGTGTAGCTGCAGACGAACCAGCGGCCTTGCCCTGCGTCGCCAGTTGGGATACCGCCAAGGCATAGGCGCCCGGCTTGGTGCTCGAGGTCGAGCTGATAAAGCTCACCAGGCTATCGGTCGTTTTGCCGGTTGCGGAAAAAACGCTGGCGATATCAGAGAAGTTGTTGTCGATGGCGCTCTGCAGCTTGGCGGAATCCACGGCCAGTGTGCCATCTACCTTAAATGTAACTCCCACCTGCGAAAGACTGGAAAAAGCGCCGCCGCCGTTGAGCGGCTTGTTGAGCAGGCCACGCAACTGGGCCTGGATCGAACGCACCGTCGAATCCCCTTGCAGGATTGCCCCCTGCTTGGTTGCCGCATTGTAAGCGCTCAAGTCAGTGAGGGTCTTGTTGACGGCATTGTAGGCAGTGACGAAGCCATTCACCGCCGAGACGATCGAAGCCGTATCCCGTGCAACGGAAACATTGGTGGCGCCAAGCTTGAGCGCATTCAGCGTCACGCCCTGAATCACGTCCGAAACGCTGGTGCCTGCCTTGCTCACGAACACCCCGTTCACGGTCATTTCCGTATTCTGCGCGGTGATGGTTTGTTTCAGGTTCTGGGTGGCAGCCGGATCGTGCGCAAGCAAACTGGAAATGCCCGCATCGCCGCTCACGCTGATTTTGATGCTATTGCTATTGCCCACGCTGTCTGGAGACAGCACCAACCGGTAGGGAGAAGTTCCGCCGTCATTGACGATCGACGCTGTCGCGCCGATCTTGGCGCTATTGATGGCATCGCGAATGCCCGACAAGGAATTGTTGCTGGCGTCTATGGTTACCGTCTTGACGCCCGCACCGTTGCTGGTAAAGCCTGAGCCGCTGTAGCTGCCACCCGTTCCGGCGACCGAATCATACGCGGTAAAGGTGCCACCGCTGATAGATCCGAAATCGAAGGTCAATGTCGTGCTGGCTCCGGAACCAATCGCGGCTGTCGTGCTCGCCTGTCCCGCCGCCACCAGCTTCTGCGACTGTGCCAGCTTGCTCACGTTGACCGCGTAGCTGCCCGGCGTGGCGATACTGGAGGAGGAAACCGATGCGACAGTTGAATCGGAGGATGTCGCACTGAACGAACGAAATCTTGAAACATCGCTCAAACCGCGAACTGCACTCTGAAACGTTGACAGCGCCCCCTTGATCGAGCCATAAGCGCTCAACTGCGCCTGATAGCTCGCCTCTTTCCTGTCCAGCTTCGTAAGTGGCTGACTCTCAACCTGCATCAGCTGACTGACAATGCTGTTAACGTCCAGGTTAGAGCCGATACCCGGTGACGAAAGCGCCATGATAATCTCCTAAATTTAGTGCTGAATCCTGAGTTCTGAGTGGAAAGCCTTAAGGAAACGCTGATTAAATCCATTCGCCCTGAGCCCGCCGTAGGGGGTTAGCGAAGCGTAACCCGCCGAACGTCGGCATACGGTGCAATGCGCTTCGCTTATTGCACCTTACGCGAGCTTCGACAAGCCCAGCCCGAATTGAGCGAATAACTCAGCACTCAGCACTAAATTCTAAGCCTTTTGCTTAATGATCAAGCCCTGCAATTGATCCAACGCATTGGCAATCCGCAAGGTCTCCTCGGAAGGCATCTGCCGGATCACCTCTCCCGTATCCTTATCCACCACCTTGACCACGTTTTCCTGGCTTTCCTCGTCCACGGTGAACTCCAGATTGCGCGACAGTGTCTGTATCGTCTTGTTGATCCGCTCCGTCGCCTGCTTCACCTGGTCCACATCCGGGGCCTCAGCAGCGGGCTTTACTGCCTGCACTGGCAATTCCAGCTGCGCAGCTGGTTTCGCTGATTCCACTGGCGCCTGCCTTGCAGCGTGTGAAGAAGGCACATCTCTGGGAGCGGGAATTTGGGCAACACGGCCAATATTCTGCGTGGGCATCATATCACCTCACTATCAAACGGTTATCGCCACAAGTTTAGTCTGTCCTACTCATGACAACAAGGAAAAAGTGAGCTGAAGGTTCCCCTCCAGCTCACTCTCCATTTCCTGCTACTTTCTATCTTAACGCAACAGGGCCAGCACGCCGTTCGGCAACGAATTGGCCTGCGCCAGCATCGCCGTACCTGCCTGCTGCAGGATCTGGCCGCGGGTCAGTGCGGCAGTTTCCTGGGCGAAGTCGGTATCCTGAATCCGGCTACGGGAAGCGCTCAGGTTCTCCGAGGTCGCTTGCAGGTTGGCAATGGTCGACTCGAAGCGGTTCTGGATGGCGCCGAAGGTGCTGCGCAGGGTACTGACCGAGGTCAGCGCGGCGTCGATGCGATTCATCGCATCGTTGGCGTTTGTAGCGTTAAGAACGTTAACACTCGTCAAGGTAGTGGTATCCACTGCGTAGGTTTGCGCGGAAAATCCGAACTTGGCGACGTCCGCACCCGCCAGCGTGATAGCCTGACTTGACTTAAGGCTGATCGAGCCAAGGGTAGTCGTGGCTGTACCCACGTTATCTGATGCGATGTTAGTGTCGAGACCAGTACCGGTACCACCCGTACCTGCTGTAACCGTCTCTGCCACGGTGATGTTGCGGGCGTCAATTGAACTCATCGTAATCTTGCCGGATACTGCATCCTTCGTGGCAGACACGCCAGTGGTCGTGGAATTCGCGTTGATCGCAGAAACCACGGTGTCAGCGGTAATGACAGCGCTGGCGGTTGTATTATTGAGCACTGTCGTTCCATTAATCACCAATGTGTAAGCTGGCGCACCGGTACCGTTAGTGACGGTAGAGAACGCAACCGTTTCTGTGACCGTGTTGGTTGCGCTTGCCGTAACACCGGAAACGCCGGCGGCGTTAATGGCCGCCAATTTGGCATATGCGCTTGTACCATCCATGGCGGTAGTTGCGCCCGCGTTCGCGCCAGTACCTGCGTAGCTACTCGATGCGGCAACACCCACCGCAGCGCCTGTTCCGACCTGGATAGTGAAAGCACCCGCAGCCGAAGCGGAGTTTGTTACTGCAGTCCCTGCAGCATTAGATATTTGACCGATCTGGTTGGCCTTGACACCCGACGACAAGTTAACAGAAATCGTCTCGCCAGCGTTCGCGCCGACTTGAAACGCGGAGGTGCCGAAACTGCCATCGAGAACCCGGGTGCCGTTGAAGGAAGTCTGGGAAGAAATCCGGTCAATCTCGGCGATGCGCTGCTGCACTTCCAGATCCAGCGCGGCGCGATCAGAGGAATTGTTGGTCGCGTTGGCAGACTGCACCGCCAGTTCGCGGATGCGCTGCAGGTTGTTGGTTACCTCGCCCAGTGCGCCTTCAGCGGTTTGTGACAGGGAAATACCGTCGTTGGCGTTACGCGCTGCCTGATTCAGGCCGCGAATCTGCGTGGTAAAACGCTCGGCAATCGCCAAGCCGGCCGCGTCGTCCTTGGCGCTGTTGATACGCAAACCGGAGGACAGGCGCTGCAAGGCCTGGTTCAACGATGATTGGGAAGTATTCAGGTTGCGCTGCGAATTCAGCGAGGCAATATTGGTGTTAATGACTTGTGGCATTTTATTTCTCCTTGGTAGGGTGATTTAACCGCTGGCGTTGTCGCCTCCGACTTTGGTTGCCCTAAAAAATCAGAGCCACTTAATCCGCCGTCAGTACCTTTATCGGGAGACCATGGAGAAACTTTAATGTTTTTTTTGCGCCTGAACAAAAACAGCTTGTAAATGGCTAGCAAGGGCGATGCCCATTAAGCCACTTCAAGTGAGCAGTCCTTCCCTAGGGCAATTCCAAGGTATTGGGCGCATTGAGATTGATGCCCTCGGTTTTCGCTATTGAGATGATTTGCTGTTCCATTTGCGGCAGGTGTTGTTCAACGATGTTCCAGATTAGCGTCAAATCCACGCCTAGATATTGGTGCGCCAGAAAATTTCGGGTGGCAGCGATTTGCGGCCAGGGCGTTTCGGGGTGGGAAGAAATCAGACTGTCGGTTCCTAAATCCTTGACGGCTTGGCCGATGACTTCAAGGTTGCGGATAACGGCGTCTTGGGTTTTGCGGTCCTGGAAGAAAGCTTCCTTGCCCGCTTGCACGTATTCCTTGATCCAGCCGATGCAGTCGTAAATGTGGCGGATGTAGACAGAGCGGTCTTTTGTCACAATGGCGCAGCCTCGCCCAGAATGCGGTCTTTCAGGTAACGATTGATGCCGTTGGGGGTCAACACGTCAACTTTTCTACCGATTGCCTTCTCGATGTCTTGTTGCAGGCCGATCAAATCAAACAGGCTGCGGGTTTCCTGCATGTCCACCAGGAAATCCACGTCGCTGCCTTCCTGATCTTCACCACGGATAACCGAACCGAACAGGCGAACATTGCTTGCCCCATGCTTGGCTGCAAGGGCCAGGATTTCGGTTCTTTTGCTTCGTAGGATGCTGAGAGTGTTCATGATTTTCGTATTGTAGTCCAAATCATCAGTACGAATACGCCCGTTGCGAGGATTTATGCTGCCAAGAGAAGGAATTCTATTTTTGACTTTCCACACAATCGCCGCAAAAGCCGAACCTTTATGAGTCTCCCTGCATAGCCGAGAGTTTCCCCAACTGAACTATGAAGCACCACCGGACTCCCGGCTACTCAGCAACAGGTGGATTGTCGGGGAACAATTCCTCGACAAACCCAAACCGACTCATATCCCTGATCCGCATCGGGTACAGAATGCCCAAAAGGTGATCGCATTCATGCTGCACCACCCGGGCATGGAAGCCGCTCACGGTGCGGTCTATCTGGTTGCCGAACTGATCGAAGCCCTGGTAGCGCAACCTTTTGTAACGCGGCACCAAGCCGCGCAGACCGGGGATGCTCAGGCAACCTTCCCAGCCTTCATCCATTTCGTCGCTGAGATGCGTTAGCTCCGGATTGATCAGCACCGTGTCCGGCACCAGCTCGGCATCCGGGTAGCGCGGGTTGGAGGCTACGCCGAAAATCACCACTTGCAGGCCGATCCCGACCTGTGGCGCGGCCAACCCTGCGCCACTGAAGGCGGCCATGGTGTCACGCATGTCTTGCAACAGTGCGTGCAATTCCGGGGTATCAAAAGAAATGACCGGGACTGCGGCCTCCAGCAGCCGCGGGTCACCCATACGCAACACGGCTCTAATCGCCATACGGGTCAATTACCGTTCGGGCTGAGCTTGTCGATGCCCATTCACCCTTCGACAAGCTCAGGGCGAACGAGCTTAAACGAACAGAATTAGTTTTAATCACCATCCAGCCCCACTACATGCTCCAGGATGATTCTTACACGCTGCATGGCCTGCTTCAACACGGCGTCGATTTCCTCGAAGCTAATGACATGCTTGCTGGAATTTCGGCCGGCCGCGTGATTGGCGACCACGGCAATAGCGGCATAACAAAGCCCCAGTTCACGGGCGAGCACCGCTTCCGGCATGCCGGTCATGCCCACCATGGTGGCGCCGTCACGGTCGAGGCGGTTGATTTCAGCTGCCGTTTCCAGGCGCGGACCCTGCACCGCGGCATATACCCCGCCATCGATGAATTTCTCTCCTGCCAACGATGCTGCCTGCATGCACTGCTGGCGCATTTTCTCGCAATAGGGTTCGGTGAAATCAACGTGAGTGACCGACTTGCCATTTCCCTCATAAAAAGTGGCCTTGCGCCCGTGGGTATAGTCGATGATCTGGTCGGGGATGACGATGGCGCCAGGCTCGTAATCCGGGTTGATTCCCCCAACAGCGGCGATCGACACGACATTCTTCACCCCTTGAGCCTGTAGCGCCCACATATTGGCCTGATAGTTGACCTCGTGCGGCGGAATGGAGTGGCCGTAGCCGTGCCGTGCCATGAAAGCCACCTCATGGTCCTTGATCTTGCCGAAAGTCAGCGCGCCGGATGGCTCGCCGTAGGGAGTTCGGATCACCTGCCGATGGGTGATCTCGAGATTTGCCAGCTGGGTCAATCCGGTGCCGCCGATAATTCCTAACATTTTTTTACTCTTCCTTTAATGCATAAATTGCGGGCAAGTTACGCCATGCCCCGCGCACATCCATGCCGAAGCCGAACACATAGCGGTTGGGCAGGCTGATCCCGACAAAATCAGCCTGGATTGGCTTTGGTCGACCCAATTCCTTGTCCGCGAACACGGCGCTGTGGAATGACTTGGCGCCGAGACCGAGTATCTTGTCGCGGATCGCCGCCAGAGTGTGGCCTTCATCCAGGATATCGTCGAGCACCAGCACTACCCGCCCCGCCACATTCTCCTTGGGCATCACTTTCCATTGCAATGCGTTGCCCCGCGTTTCATTGCCGTAGCGGGTGGCATGAATGTAGTCGAAATCCAGCGGGAAATTGAGCAGGGGCAACAGCTGGCCGCTAAACACCACAGCGCCTCCCATCACGCTCAACACCAACGGATGGGACTGCCCCAGGGACGCGCCTATTTCACCGGCCATCCTTTTGACGGTGGCGGCGACTTCCTCGGCGGGACAGATTTGCTCCGCCCCGTCAAGAATATCCAGTGCTTCTTGCGCCGAAATCATTTTATAACTCGAGAGAAGAAAGATAGGCGCGGAAATCGTCGTTCACTTCCGGGTGTTTCAGGGCAAACTGGATGGTCGCCTTGAGGTAGCCGATCTTGCTACCGCAATCGTAGCGGATGCCCTTGTATGCATAAGCCAGTACCTGCTCCTGCTTGAGCAGCGAGGCGATGCCATCGGTCAGCTGGATTTCCCCCCCCGCGCCGGCCTGGACTTTTTCCAGATGCTTGAAGATGCTCGGGGTCAGAATGTATCGCCCCACCACCCCCAAGGTCGAAGGCGCCTTGTCAGGCTGCGGCTTTTCCACGATGCCGTTCATTTTGTAGATGCCCTTTTCCCATTCCTTGGCATCGACGATGCCGTATTGCGAGGTTTCCTCGCGCGGCACGTCCTGCACCCCGATCACCGAGCTGTGATAATGTGCATAGAGGTCAACCATCTGCTTCAGCACCGGCGGCACGCCATCGAGCAGGTCGTCGGCCAGAAGCACAGCGAATGGATCGTTTCCCACCACCTGCCGGGCGCACAGCACTGCATGTCCGAGTCCCAAGGCCTCGGCCTGGCGGATGTAGACGCAGGTCACGTTGGGCGGGGTGATGCCGCGCAGCAGCTCGAGCAATTTGGTCTTGCCGCGCGCTTCCAGCTCGGCCTCCATTTCATAGGCCTTGTCGAAATGGTCCTCGATCGCGCGCTTGCTGCGCCCGGTGACAAAAATCAGCTCGGTAATGCCGGCCGCCACCGCCTCCTCGACCGCATACTGGATCAGGGGCTTGTCCACGATCGGCAGCATTTCCTTCGGACTGGCCTTGGTTGCAGGCAGGAAGCGCGTACCCATACCCGCCACCGGAAAAACCGCCTTGGTTATTTTTGTCATCGTTTCTCTTCCAGTAACTCCATCAATCCTGCTTCGTCCAATAGCGTAACACCCAACTCCTGAGCCTTGGCGAGCTTGCTGCCCGCCTCCGCACCGGCCACCACATAATCGGTCTTCTTCGACACGCTGCCGCTCACCTTGCCGCCCAAAGCCTCGATTCTTTCCTTGGCCTCATCCCGTGTCAAGTTCGGCAAGGTTCCGGTCAGCACGAAGGTTTTCCCGCTGATCGGGCTGGTGCTGATCGGCGACCCTGCGCCCTCTTTCCAGTGCACACCGGCGGCGATAAGCTGAGCGATCACCTCGCGGTTGTGCGGCTCGGCAAAAAACTGGGCGATGCTCTGCGCCACCACCGGCCCCACATCCGGCACCTGTTGCAGCGCACCCTCGTCTGCTGCCATCAGTGCGTCGAGGCCGCCGAAATGGCGCGCCAGATCTTTGGCGGTAGCCTCGCCCACGTTGCGGATACCGAGGGCGAAAATGAACCGCGCCAGGGTAGTATTCTTGCTGGCCTCGATCGCCGCCAGCGTATTGCTTGCGGATTTTTCCGCCATGCGATCGAGGTGGGCCAGGGTATCCATATCCAGTTCATACAGGTCGGCCGGGGTATGGATCAGTTCCTTGTCCACCAGCTGGTCCACCAGCTTGTCGCCCATGCCCTCGATATCCATGGCACGGCGACTGGCGAAGTGGAGGATAGACCGTTTGCGTTGCGCCGGGCAGAACAGCCCGCCGCTACAGCGCGCCGCCGCTTCGTCCGGCAGGCGGATGACATGGGAGCCGCACACCGGGCACACCGGGTATTGTTCCAGCAAGCTGAATTCCTGCGCCCCGGAATGACGCTTTGCCAGCACGACGCCCACCACCTCCGGAATGACGTCACCGGCGCGGCGCACGATCACGGTGTCGCCAATCCGCACATCCTTGCGGCGGATTTCGTCCTCGTTGTGCAGAGTGGCGTTGGACACCGTCGCCCCGCCGACGAAAACCGGCTTCAAGCGCGCCACCGGGGTCAGCGCCCCGGTCCTCCCGACTTGCACGTCGATCCCCAGCAGCTCGGTCATCGCTTCCTGCGCCGGGAATTTGTGGGCGACGGCGAAGCGCGGCGCGCGCGCGACGTACCCCAACCGCTCCTGGTAATCCAGGTCGTTGACCTTGTACACCACGCCGTCGATATCGTAGGGCAGGCCGCCACGCCGGGCACCGATCATGCGGTAGTAGTCCAGCAGGCCTTCAAGCGCCTGCACCACCTTGCGCTCGCGGCAAACCGGCACTCTCAGGCTTTCCAGGAAATCCATGACGGCGCTTAACTTGCGCGGCAAATTCACCCCATCGACACTCCCCAGGCCGTAGGCAAAGAAGGCCAGCGGACGCGTGGCTGTAATGCGTGGGTCGAGCTGGCGCAGCGAACCGGCGGCGGCGTTGCGCGGGTTGGCGAATTCCTTTTCACCCTTTTCCCGCTGCTGGCGATTGAGCTTTTCGAAGTCCGCCTTGAGGATCAGCACTTCACCGCGCACTTCCAGCAGCTTTGGCGGATTCGCCGTATGGAGCCGCAGCGGTATGGCCTTGATCGTCCTCAGATTGGTGGTCACCTCCTCGCCGGTGTAGCCGTCGCCCCGCGTCGCACCTTGAACCAGGATGCCTTTTTCATAGATCAGGCTGATTGCCAGGCCGTCGAATTTGGGGTCTACCGCGTATTCCACCACTTCGACGCCGAGACCCTCCCGCACGCGCCGGTCGAACGCCGCCACTTCCTCGTCCTCGAACGCATTGTTGAGGGAAAGCATGGGCACACGGTGGGTCAGTCGGGAAAATTCGGCGAGGGGCACGGCGCCAACGCGCCGGGTGGGGGAATCGGGCGTGGCGAGCAGCGGATATTCCGCCTCCAGTCGCTCCAATTCGCGGAACAGCTTGTCGTACTCGGCATCCGGAATTTCCGGCTTGTCCAGGACGTAATACAGGTAGTTGTGCCGCTCGATTTCCTCGCGCAGGAAACGGGTGCGGGCGGCGACATCCTGCGGAACAGCCATTTAGGAAAACAGCCTTAGCGCGCGGGCGCTACCGCTTTTGATCTGCTGCGCCTCCATCCTTGCGTAGATGTCGGCAAGCTGCTGCTTGATCCTGGCGATTCCGGCGTCGCTCAGCGGTCGGCGGTTATCGTCCACTACCTGCCCACCCAACGAGGAGGCCATCTGCCTGGCCAACATCAGCATCTGGTTGAATACGCGCACTCCGTCGGCAACCCTGGGCACATCGAACAGAAAGGTAACGCCATGGGTGCTGAGCTGGCGGATGTTTTCTGCGGAGAACGGCGCCGGGTCCAGATTGGCCAGCGAGAATAAATCCGCACCTTCTTCATTGAAAAAGTGGAACGCACCGTCCGGCTGCAATTTCATTCCAGCTGCTTCAGCCATGGCCCGCACCTTGGTGGCGGCGAAGGCCACACCGTTCTGCGTGATCACGTTCACCCCGATCAGCACATCGACATCGGCGCCAAACTGATCGAGCGCCGCGGCGCGCGCCAAGGCGGGCTGCCGGTCGGGGAATTCGGCGATCGCCATCAGATCGTCGGCTACCGCCTGAACCTGGCTGCAGAACGCCGCCAGATCCGGCTCTGAAACCGGCCCGGAGCGATCCGCCAGCTGCAATGTTGCGACAATATTGAGATATTCCTCGGCACTCCCCTGCCCGAGCTCTTCCCATCTGCCGGTCAGTGAATTCATGTCGAGCCAGTGCACGCGTTTCCCGAAGTCTCCCTGGCGCTGTATCGCTTCAATGAGAGTCGCGATTCCAACCGGTTCGCTCAGATGAAGCTGAACCCGGTAATTGATGGTTTCATCCTGCAGCACGTCCGGCCTGTCTTCGTGCTGAGCGACGAGAGGCGGCTTTACCTCCTCTTCCGGCTGCGATTCAACCGCGGGGATGGGCTCGATTTCCTCGATGATTTCTTCCTCTGCCACCCATTCCTCTGCCGGCTCCACTGGCAACTCCTCCGGCGGCGCCGAAACGACCGGCTCGATCCGCGACTCTTTGCGAAATCCGGCAATTTCGTGCGCGTCCGGAAGTGTGTCGGGAAGCGTATCAGAGCCGCTGTCCAGCAGCACATCCTCCGGCTTGGCAGGGAAAGCCTTCTCGGCAATGCGCCGATACTTCCTTTCCTGGAAACGGTTAAAACCGTACACGCCGACAACGATCAGGAGACCGATCGCCAGCAAACTGATTTGCAATTCGCTCATAAAATTTCCGTTATTCTACAAAAGCTATTGAACCGCATCTGCGCCCTCTGCTGTAAACGCATTTTTTATCGGACTATTGCTGCATAAATTATCCTAAAAACGGCAATCGCTTAACCGCAGAGGCGCAGAGACGCAGAGGAGTAAATGGGTTACAACAATTTTCTGTCTCTCCAAATGGGTGAGGTCGTACAATACTATAACTCATTGTTTTTCCTCAGCGCCTCTGCGTCTCTGCGGTTCAACTGAGTTTTTTAGGATTATAACTCACGCCGGCACTTCATCCTTCATCCGCATCGCCTCTTCGATGTCCACCGCCACCACGCGCGACACGCCCATTTCCTGCATGGTGACGCCGACCAGTTGCTCCGCCATTTCCATGGTGATCTTATTATGGCTGATGTAGACGAACTGGGTTTGCAGGGACATTTTTTTCACCAGCTCGCAGAAGCGTTCGGTATTGGAATCGTCGAGCGGCGCGTCCACCTCGTCGAGCAGGCAGAACGGCGCGGGATTGAGCTGGAACAGGGAAAAGGTCAGCGCCAGCGCGGTCAGGGCCTTCTCCCCGCCGGAAAGCAGGTGGATCGAGCTGTTTTTCTTGCCCGGCGGCTGGGCGATGATCTGTACCCCGGCGTCGAGAATTTCCTCGCCGGTCAGCACCAGGCGCGCCTGCCCGCCACCGAACAACGACGGGAAAAGCTCGCTGAAATTACGGTTCACTGCATCGAAAGTGCTCTGCAGGCGCTCCCGCGTTTCCCGGTCGATGCGGCGGATCGCCTGCTCCAGCGTGTCGATGGCCTCGTTCAGGTCGTTGACCTGGGATTCGAGATAGCCGCTCCGCTCCCGGCTGCCTTGCAGCTCTTCCAGTGCGGCCAGGTTGACCGCGCCGAGCGCTTCGATTTCCGCCGTGAGCCTGACGATCTCGCCCTGCAGGGCATTGGGCCTGAGGTTTTTCTCCATCAGCTGCACCAGTTCCGCCTCGTCGGCACCGGCTTCCCTGAGCTGGCCCTCGTACTGTTCCTGGCCAAGACGCGCCTCCTGTTCCTTGAGGCACAGCTCGCCGATCTGGTCGCGCAGCGGTTGCAGTCTCTGCTCGCTGCTCATGCGCTGCTGCTCCAGCTCGCGCAGGTTGTTCGCCGCCTCGGCCAAGGCATCGCGCGCCAGCGCCAAAGCGCTCTCCTTCTCCTGCTGCTGGGCTAATCCCTGCTGCAGCGCCTGGCTCAACGGTTCCTCGCTGAACCCCTGCTGCTCGGCGAGCAGGTTTTCAAGCTGGGTGACCGCTTCATTGGCCTGTTCGGCGAGCTGGACGCTTGAAACCTCCAGTTCACCGATCTTGTTCAGGCAGTTCTTCTCGACGAACACCGCCTCCTGCGCGGCGCGCTCCGCCTGCCGTAGCGCCTCGCGTTGCCGGTTGAGATTTTGCTCAACACCTGAACGCTCCTGGCGGGTTAGCTCCAGCTGCTCGCGCAGCGCCTCGATCTGGATCTGGCCCTGCTCCAGGCTAGTTTCCGCGACAACGAGTTGCTCGCTTTCCTGCTCCATTTGTTCGGCGATTTCCGCCTGCTCCGCTGAAATCCCTTTTTGGCGCTGCTCGGCCTGCTGCCTGACCTGCACCAGCCGCTGCACCTCGAGTTGCAGGCGGTGCTGCTTCTGCTGCGCTTCGCCCGTAGCGCCGCGCAGCCGGGAAATCTCTTTCTGCTGCTGCGCCAGCGCAGACTCGGCCTGGACCATCGCGGTTTGCCGCTGCGCCAGCGCCGCCTGCTTCACTTCAAGATCCGCCTGCAGTTGCCCGATTTCGCGCTGGCGTGCCAACACCCCGTGCAGCTCGCTTTGCGGCGCATGGAAACGAATACTGTGGCGGGTAAAAACATGGCCCGCGCGTGATACCAGCATCGCACCGCGCGGCAGCTCTTTACGCTGAGCGAAACCCTCGGCGGCGTTTTCGGTTACATAGATATCAGCCAGCCAGTCGCCCAGGAAAACAGGGCCGCTGCCATCCGCCCAAGACACGTAGCGGGACAGAGGCACCATCCCCTCTCCCCAACCCTCCTCCGCCGGTGGGGCGGGAGCAACTTCGAATGCGGTGACCGCCGCCGGCGGCGCATCCCCCAGCCACCCCTGCGCCTGCTCGATGTTTTCCAGCGCAATACTATTCAGGCGCTCGCCCAGCACGCTTTCCAGCGCATCCTCCCAGCCCGCTTCAATGCACAGGCTGTTCCACAGTCGCGGCAAATTTTCCAGCTGGTGCTTTGCCAGCCACGATTGCAATTTCTGGTTATGGTCGAGGCGGCTTTGCAGGTGTTTCAAGGCGTTCAACCGGGCTTCCAATTCGGTGGCATGGCGCTGCTCCGCTTGCAATCCGTCCCTGGCCTCGCGCGCACCCTTTTCCAGTTCGGGCAACACTGCAAGCAGCCGTGCCAATTCAGCCTGAACCGTCTCGAACTGGCCCGCCACATCGGCAAGCTCGACCTCTTTCTGTGACAGCACCGCGACATCGAAGCGCGGCAAGCTGCCGGCCTCTTGCTGCAAACGCTGCTGCCTGGCTTGCAGTTGCTGCAAATTTCTTTGCGCATGAGCACGATGGGTTTCCTCGATCTGCTTCGCCTGCTCGGCCTGGGCAAGGCTTCTTTGCAGCTCGCCGTAGCGCCGCTGGCAACCACGGAAACTTTCCTCGGCCAGCGGCAGATTGCGGCTCTCCTGCTCCATCTGTTCCTGGTTCTGCACCAAGAGTTTACCCGCCACCGCAAGTTCGCCGCGCCAGTGTTCCAGGGCTGTCAGCGCCTCATCGCGCTGCCTTGCCAGGCGCTCGCCCTGTTCGCGCAGGGCGGTGGACTGTGTGGCCAGGCGCTGGCGGCTTTCTCGCTGGTGCTGCAGGTTCTGCTCCAGCCTGGAAACCTCGGCATTGGCCGCATAAATGCCGCCCTGCGCCTCATGCAGCGCATCGCTGGCCGCGTAATGGGCTTCCCGCGACTGTTCCAGCTGGCTCTCGGCCTGGCGCAGGCGCGCGTTTTCCGCTTCCAGCTCGTTGTTCAGACGCGCCACTTCGCGCTGCCAGCGCTCGCACTGTGCGGCCGCCTCGCGCTTTTTGAGCAAAGCCAGCAGGTTGTGCGACAGCTTCAATTGAGCCTGCAAGGCCAGATACTGCTGTGCCACCTCGGCCTGCGTTTCCAGCTTGCCGATCTGCTTGTCCAGCTCCTGGCGCACGTCCTCGACGCGCAGCAGGTTCTCGCGGGTATCCTTCATGCGCAGCTCGGTTTCGCGGCGCCGTTCCTTGTATTTGGAAATTCCCGCCGCCTCTTCCAGAAAAACGCGCAGCTCCTCGGGTCGCGCCTCGATGATGCGCGAGATCATGCCCTGCTCGATGATGGCGTAGGCGCGCGCCCCCAGCCCGGTACCCAGGAAAATATCGGTGATATCGCGGCGACGGACGTGCAGGTTGTTGATGTAATAGGCGGACTCGCCGTTGCGACTAAGTATCCTTTTGACGGCGATCTCGGCGTACTGCGACCATTGCCCGGCGGCCTTGCCCAGGCTGTTGTCGAAGATCAGCTCGACACTGGCTCGACTCACCGCCTTGCGCGTGGCGGAGCCGCTGAAAATCACGTCCTGCATGGATTCGCCGCGCAGCTCCCGCGCCCGCGATTCGCCCAGCACCCAGCGTACCGCGTCGATCACGTTGGACTTGCCGCAACCATTGGGGCCGACAACGCCAACCCGCTGCCCGGGGACTGGGATCGTGGTCGGATCAACGAAGGACTTGAAGCCGGCGAGTTTGATGTGGGTAAGACGCAATTTTTTGTCGGCAGCAGTTTTGGAAAGGTGGGGCATAAAGCCTGCGTTATAATGACAGCATTTTAACCGATTTAGTTGAGAGTGCGAAAATGGCCAGCCAACCCAGCAAAACCCTGGAAACCTTCGAGAATCCTAACCCGGAACGCGATTTCCATATCCACATGGAAATCCCTGAGTTCACCTGTTTGTGCCCGAAGACCGGTCAGCCTGACTTCGCCACGCTGTATCTCGACTACATCGCGGATCAGAAGTGTGTCGAACTGAAGAGCCTCAAGATGTATATCTGGTCATTCCGCAACGAGGGCGCATTTCACGAAGCCGTCACCAACAGCATCCTGAACGACCTGGTGGCCGCGACTCAGCCGCGTTTCATGCGCCTGACGGCGAAATTCTACGTACGCGGCGGCATCTTCACCAATGTCGTGGCCGAACACCGCAAGCCGGGCTGGGAACCGCAACCTCTGGTTGACCTGACGGCCTTCGCGCACCAATCGAATACCCGATAATAAGTCATGGGTAATGCGTGAGAAGCGAGGAAACTCTTGAAGTTCGGCATCATGACCCATCCCTCATTACCCCTCACCCCTCACGCTTTTCTAGGCATTGACTTCGGCACCAGCGGCGCCCGTGCAATCGCCATTGACCGCAGTGGAAACATCCTCGCCGAGGCGCGATGGGTTTTCAGCGATCAAACCGCGGAAGCCTGGCGCGCTGCCCTGTTCGACCTGATCGGTCAAATTCCGGCGGACATCAGGCGCAGGCTAACCGCCATCGCCATCAACGGCACTTCAACCACCGCGCTATTATGCGACGCGGACAACCAGCCGCTTTGCCCGCCCCTGCCTTACTACGATGCGCGGGCTCAGGCCGAGGCAAGGCTGCTTGCACAGATCGCCCCGCCCGGCCATCCGGTGCTGAGCGCAAGTTCCAGCTTGGCGAAGCTGCTCTGGTTCCAGAAACAGCCCGAATTTTCCCGCGCCCGCTTTTTCCTGCACCAGGCCGACTGGCTGGCCTCGCTGCTGCATGGCAGGCCGGGCATCAGCGACTACCACAACAGCCTCAAGCTCGGCTTTGACCCGGAAACCCTGCGTTACCCGGAATGGCTGCTGCGCCTGACGGTGACACCGCTATTGCCGCGAGTCCTGGCACCGGGAGCCGCGATCGGCCCGGTCACCGCCAAAATCGCCGAGCACCTCGCCCTTCCGCGCGACTGTCTCATTCGCGCCGGCACCACCGACAGCATCGCTGCCTTCATTGCCAGCGGCGCCGACCATCCTGGCCAGGCAGTGACTTCGCTCGGATCGACCCTGGTGCTGAAACTGCTGAGCCGGAAGCGGGTAGACGCAGCGCAATATGGCATCTACAGCCACCGTATCGGCAACCTGTGGCGGGCGGGCGGCGCCTCCAACAGCGGCGGCGCAGTGCTGCGATCGTTTTTCAGCGACGCCCGACTGGAAGAATTAAGTGCCCGCGTTCATCCAGAAACAGGCAGCGGCCTGGACTATTACCCCCTGCCCAGTCCGGGAGAGCGTTTCCCGATCAACGATCCGGAATTAGAGCCACGCCTGACGCCCAGACCGCAAGACGACACCCTGTTTTTGCATGGCCTGCTGGAGGGGATGGCCCGAATCGAGGCGCAGGGTTATCGACTGCTGCAGGAGTTGGGTGCAACCCCGCTCGACTCGGTGCTGACCGCCGGAGGCGGGGCAGGCAATCCGGCCTGGACCGCGATGCGCTCCCGATTCCTTGGCGTGCCAGTGCAGCCTTCCTCTCACGTTGAAGCCGCCTATGGCACCGCGCTACTGGCGGCCAGGGGAGAAAATTTGTTATGCTGTGAGCAAGCACAAGCGGAGAACAGCAACTAAATGGACAGACTGGACAGGGTTTTCTCTCAGGAAGGCGTTTCCTACTTCACCATTATCCCCCTGAGTTGGCGCCCGGAGGCTGAGCCCTCGGCTGACGATATCGCTGTCTGGATGTATGACGACGTCACGCTGCTGCGAGCATTGGCCACGATCGAATCAATGCAGCCGGAGCGGGATGGCGACATGGGGTCCGGCGTGGGCAAGGTGCTGGAGCGCCTCGAATTCAAAATCGACCTGACGCTCAGCCTGGTTGCCAAACTGCTGACACAGAATGCAGCCATGCCCTCAACCTGCCCCGCCTTTGTCAGCGCCGAGGGCATGGAATGGATCTGCAAAGAAGCGGCTACGGAGGGCGATAATATCGTTATTTCCGCCTACGTCAGCCCAAAACTGCCACAACCGCTGGTTCTACCCGCGAAAATTAAAGCCGTACAGCCAGAGCCGGGCGGAACAAGGATCTACGCCACTTTCACCCATCTCGACGAAGAAGCTCAGGACTGGCTCTCCCGCACCGTTTTCCGCTACCACCGCCGCGCAATCAAGCCGCACCACCATGACTAGCAGTCAGTCACGTTGAATTTCCGGGATGTCGGCTTAAAACCCGACCTACGATGGCGACTTTTCATGTTGACTGACTGCTAGCGGAATCCCATCCAGCTTGCCTGAAAACAGGCTGGCGGCGACGATCATCGCACCGCCCAGCCATTCCTGGGCCGTCATCACTTCGCCGGCAAGGAGGTAGCTCGCTACCGCCGCCACCACCAGCTCGAACAGGAAAATCACGATCGCCTGGTTGGCAGGCGCCCTCGCCAAGCCGTATTGCACGGTCAGGGTCACCGTAAAAATCAGGATGCTGACCAACAGCAGCCACACCCATCCGGAAAAGGGCAAAACCGGCAAAGCCGCCAGCGTGGCGGGCTGGTAGATCAGCGCCAGCAACGACAGCACGCTTACGCCGACCCATACGCTTAGCGATTTCAGCCAGATATCGGATGCCTCGGCGCGGCGCGACAGCACGTTGGTTGCGGCGAACGTCAACCCGGCGGAGAGCGCCATCCATTCCGCCGTATTCTGCGGCAGCGGCAGCCCCAGGCTCGGCCGCCACAGCATCACCACGGCACCCGCAAAAGAGAGTGCCATCACCATGTAGCCATGAAAATGGAGGCGCTCGTGCAGGAGCAGGTGCGCCAGCAGCACCGTCCACAGCGGCGAGAGGTAAAACAGCAGCAACACCCGCATCACCTCGCCGTCGATGACCGCCAGCACGTAGGCGAGATTGGTCCAGCCTGCCGTCAGACCGATCAGCAGCAGAATCGGAGGAAAATGCCGCAGCCGCAAGCGCTCGGAATACAGGGTGAAGCCGAGCAGCAGCGGGATCAAATAGGTGGCAAAGCTGGAAAGCGCGCCGGAAACGCCCATCTGTTCGAGCAGCCGGTAGGGGTACCAGATCAATCCCCAGATGATCGCGCCAGAGAGCAGACCGGAAACGGCCAGAAGTTTTTCTTTGGATGCCACGCAGCGAGCCTTTATAATGTTTGCATCTAGAAACGTTACCGTCCCGAAAATTGTGAACCCCAACCTCGACCTGCTCCACCCCTACCCGTTCCAGAAGCTGCGCGACCTGTTCCGCGGCGTGACGCCGAACCCGAATTACAGTCCGATCAATCTTTCCATCGGCGAACCGAAGCACGCAACACCCGACTTCATCCGCCGCGCGCTGGCTGAAAACCTGGACGGGCTGGCGAATTATCCCACAACCCAGGGCAGCGATGCGCTGCGTCAGAGTATCGGCGCCTGGATAGAGCGCCGCTACGGCATTCCGCAGCTCAACCCGAACACCCAGGTCCTGCCGGTGAACGGCAGCCGCGAGGCGCTGTTCGCCTTCGCCCAGGCGGTCATCGACACCAGCAAGCCGGACCCGGTCATCATCTGCCCCAACCCCTTTTACCAGATTTATGAAGGCGCGGCGCTACTGGCCGGGGCCACGCCGTATTTCCTCAACACCACGCCGGAAAACGGCTACGCCATGGATTTCTCCAGCGTTCCCGAGGAAATCTGGCGGCGCACCCAGCTGATCTATGCCTGTTCGCCCGGCAACCCCACCGGCAAGGTGATGGATATCGAGGAATGGTCGCGCCTGTTCGACCTGTCCGACAAATACGGATTCATCATCGCCTCCGACGAATGCTATTCGGAGCTGTACCCCGATGAGCATATGCCGCCGCTCGGCGCGCTGCAGGTCGCGCACCAGCTGGGCGGCGAAGATTACGGCCGGCTGGTGGTGTTCAACAGCCTTTCCAAGCGCTCCAACGTGCCCGGCATGCGCTCCGGCTTCGTCGCCGGCTGCGAGTCGATCCTGGAAAAATTCCTGCTCTACCGCACCTACCACGGCTGCGCCATGAACCCGGCGGTGCAGGCAGCAAGCGCTGCGGCCTGGAACGACGAAGCGCATGTCGAGGAAAACCGCCGCCTTTACCGGGAAAAATTCGCCACCGTCACCCCGCTCCTGCGGCAGGCACTCAAAGTGGAGGAGCCCGACGCCGCGTTCTACCTGTGGGCGCAGACCCCGGTATCCGATACGGGATTCGCGAAAGCGCTGTACCGGGATTATAATGTCACGCTTTTGCCCGGCAGTTTTCTTGCGCGCGAAGCACACGGTCTCAACCCCGGCACGAATTTCGTCCGCATCGCCCTGGTCGCGCCATTGGCGCAATGCATGGAAGCAGCGGAAAGAATCCAGAATCTGGTAAAAAAACTTAACCACGAATGACACGAATAAACACGAATTTGCTCGAATAAAAACTCTGGGACTGTTCCTTTTTCATTCGTGAACATTTGCGAACATTCGTGTAAATTCGTGGTTAGCCTTTTTAAAGAACTTAGGAATAACAATGAACGAACTACAGAGCATTATCGATGAAGCCTTTGAACGCCGCGCCGACATCACCCCGCGCAACGTCGATTCCAAACTCAAGGACAGCGTCGAGCAGGTGATCGACATGCTGGACAAAGGCCAGCTGCGCGTTGCGGAAAAGATCAACGGCGACTGGGTTACCCACCAGTGGCTGAAGAAGGCGGTGCTGCTGTCGTTCCGCATGGAGGACAACTTCTTCATCAAGGGCGGTTTCACCAACTATTTCGACAAGGTGCCGTCCAAGTTCGCCGATTACAACTCCAAGGATTTCCGCGATGGCGGCTTCCGCGTGGTGCCACCTGCCGCCGCGCGCCGGGGCTCGTTCATCGGCAAGAATGTCGTGCTGATGCCTTCCTACATCAATATCGGCGCCTATGTCGATGAAGGCACCATGGTCGACACCTGGGCCACGGTCGGCTCCTGTGCCCAGATCGGCAAGAACGTCCACCTCTCCGGCGGCGTCGGCATCGGCGGCGTGCTTGAACCGGTACAGGCCAACCCCACCATCATCGGCGACAACTGCTTCATCGGCGCCCGCTCTGAAGTGGTGGAAGGCGTTATTGTGGAAGACAACGCGGTCATCTCGATGGGCGTCTACATCGGCCAGTCCACCAAGATCTACGACCGCGAAACCGGCGAAGTCACCTACGGCCGCATCCCCGCCGGCTCGGTGGTGGTTTCCGGCAACCTGCCCTCCAAGGACGGCAGCTACAGCCTGTATTGCGCCGTGATCGTGAAGAAGGTCGACGAAAAGACCCGCTCCAAGGTCGGCATCAACGAACTGTTGCGCGGGATCTAAAACTGAACCGCAAAGACGCAAAGTTTTGACTTCCTCTTCACGTTCTTTGCGCCTTTGCGGTTAAGCCTTCATTATGTGCGGCATTTGCGGCGAACTGCGCTTTGACCAAGCTTCTCCTGACACCGCCGTCATTCGGCGGATGTCGGAGAAGCTCGCCCGCCGCGGTCCCGACCACGAAGGCCTGATCAGCGACGGCCCACTGGCTTTCGGCCACCGGCGCCTCGCCATCATCGATCTCTCCCCCAGCGGCGACCAGCCGATGGTGGACAAGGAACTCCGCCTTTCCCTGGTGTTCAACGGCACCATCTACAACTACAAGGAACTGCGCCAGGAACTCTCGGAGATGGGCTATACCTTCTTCTCCGAAGGCGACAGCGAAGTCATCCTCAAGGGCTACCATGCCTGGGGCGAAAAGTGCGTGGAGCGCTTCTACGGCATGTTCGCCTTCGCCGTGTGGGACGTGCGCCACGCCAGCCTGTTCCTGGCTCGCGACCGCTTCGGCATCAAGCCTCTCTATTACTCGCTGGACGGCGCCAGCCTGCGCTTCGCCTCCAGCGTCCAGGCACTGCTTGCCGCAGGTGGTGTGGACACCAGCATCGACCCGATCGCCCTGCACCACTACTTCACCCTGCACGCCGTAGTGCCTGCTCCGCGCACCATTCTCAACGGTGTGAAAAAGCTGCCCCCGGCCACCACCATGACGGTGAGCGCCGCGGGACAGGTTACCCAGCGCACCTACTGGAGCCTGGATGCCACCCGCCCGGCGCATGTGCTGTCCGAACAGGACTGGCTGAACGCCACCCGTGCCGTGCTGAACCGCGCCGTGGAGCGCCACCGTCTGGCCTCCGACGTGCCGGTCGGGGTTCTTCTCTCCGGCGGACTGGACTCCAGCCTGCTGGTGGGCTTGCTGGCCGATCACGTGGACGACCTGCTGACCTTCTCGGTCGGTTTCGAGGATGTCGGCGAAGGCGCGGAAAAAGCCGACGAATTCGAGTATTCGGACCAGGTGGTGGAACGCTTCAAGACCCGCCACCACAAATACCTCATTCCCAACGCTGAAGTCTTGAAGCGCCTGCCCGAGGCTGTGGCCAACATGGCCGAGCCGATGGTCGGCCAGGATGCGGTGGCGTTCTACCTGCTCGGCGAGCGGGTTGCGGATGAAGTGAAGGTGGTGCTCTCTGGCCAAGGCGCGGACGAGGTGTTCGGCGGCTACTTCTGGTATCCGCGTATGGACGAGGCCACAGGCTCCGCCCTCGACCGCTTCCGCCTCAACTATTTCGACCGCGACCATGCCGAATACCTGGAAACCGTCGCCCCGGCCTGGCATGTGCCGGACGTCACCGCCGAACTGGTGGAGCGGGAACTAACGAAACCAAAGGCCGACACCTTTATCGACCAGGTGCTGCGCTTCGATGCCACCACGCTGGTCGTCGACGACCCGGTCAAGCGCGTCGACAACATGACCATGGCGTGGGGTCTGGAAGCGCGTGTCCCCTTTCTCGACCACGAATTGGTAGAACTGGCGGCCAAGATGCCGCCTTCGCTCAAACTCAAGGAAGGTGGAAAATACCCGCTCAAGGCCATCGCCCGCGGGCTGATCCCGGATGCGGTGATCGACCGCCCCAAAGGCTACTTCCCGGTGCCGGCGCTGAAATACGTGCGCGGTGATTTCCTCGAATTCATGCGCAACATTCTGCTGTCGGACGCCTGCATGAAACGCGGCCTCTACCAGCGCCCTTATGTGGAAAAGCTGCTGGCCGAACCGGAAGCCCATTTCACCCGCATCCAGGGCAGCAAGCTTTGGCACTTGGCCCTGCTGGAACTGTGGCTGCAACTGAATGTGGATCCCTGCAATCGCTGAGATGATTCTCATGAAACTTTACGGTATCCCCAACTGCAACACCGTCAAAAAGGCCCGCACCTGGCTGACGGAAAACGGCATCGAAATCCCTTTCCACGACTTCAAGAAACAGGGTGTCAGCGAGGAGCTGCTCAAGGTCTGGCTGAAACAGATCAGCTGGGAAAAACTGGTTAACCGTCAGGGCACCACCTGGCGCCAACTACCGGACGAAGCCAAGGCCGCGGTCTGCAATGAAACCAGCGCGATCCGGCTGATGCTGGAAAAATCCAGCGTGATCAAGCGCCCGGTACTGGAAATGGACGGCAAGATCATCCTCGGCTTCGACGAAGCCGCTTATCAATCGCTATTCGGAATTAAATGATGAACAACAGCACGCTGGAACTGGCCAAGGCCCTGATTGCCCGCCGTTCGCTCACGCCGGACGACGCCGGCTGCCAGGATATCCTGATCGAACGCCTGGAAAAAATCGGCTTCAAAATCGATCGCATGCGCTTCGGCGACGTGGACAACTTCTGGGCGCGCCGCGGCTCAGCCAAGCCGGTGATCTGCTTTGCCGGCCACACCGACGTAGTCCCCACCGGCCCGGTGGAAAAATGGGGCAGCGAGCCCTTCACCCCCACCCTGCGCGACGGCATGCTCTACGGGCGCGGTTCTGCCGACATGAAAACCTCGCTCGCCGCCTTCGTCACCGCTATTGAGGAATTCACCAGCGCAAATCCCGACGCGTCCGGTTCCATTGCGCTGCTGATAACTTCGGATGAGGAAGGCGTGGCGGTAGACGGCACCGTACGCGTGGTCGAAGCGCTACAAAAGCGGGGAGAGGGAATCGATTACTGCATCGTCGGCGAACCCACCTGCGTCTCCAAACTCGGCGACACCCTCAAGAACGGCCGGCGCGGCTCGCTATCCGGCACGCTGGTGGTGAAAGGCATCCAGTGCCACATCGCCTACCCGCATCTGGGCAGGAACCCGATCCATCTCGCCGCCCCGGCCATCGCCGAACTGGCGAATACCACGTGGGACGAGGGCAACGAATATTTTCCGCCCACCACCTGGCAGATTTCCAACATCCAGGGCGGCACCGGCGCCACCAACGTCGTGCCCGGCACGGTGGAAATCCTGTTCAACTTCCGTTTTTCCACAGCGAGCACGGTCGATGGTCTCAAAGCCAAGGTTCACGCCATTCTCGACAAGCATGGTCTGGACTACGATCTGGAATGGGCACTCTCCGGCAAGCCTTACCTCACTCCCAAAGGTAGCCTGGTGGACGCTGTCGCCCAGGCAATCAAGGACACGACCGGGGTGGAAGCCGAGCTTTCCACCAGCGGCGGCACCTCGGATGGCCGCTTCATCGCCGACATCTGCCCGCAGGTGCTCGAAATCGGCCCGCTCAACGCCACCATCCACAAGATCGATGAATGCGTGGCCGTGGCCGACATCGAACCGCTGAAGGAAATTTACCGGCGTACGCTGGTGAATTTATTGGTGACAAAATGAGTTTCGAAGAAGCGAAAGATAAGCTGATTACGGTGCGCGACCTGCTGCGCTTCGCAGTGAGCCGCTTCAACCAGGCCAACCTGTTTTTCGGCCATGGCACCACCAACGCCTTCGACGAGGCGGCCTACCTGATCCTGCACACGCTGCACCTGCCGCTGGACCGGCTGGAGCCGTTTCTCGATGCGCGTCTGCTGCCGGAGGAAGTCGATGCCGTGGTGGAAATCCTGCGCCGCCGCGTCGAGGAACGCCTGCCTGCGGCCTATCTCACCCATGAAGCCTGGCTGGGTGACCTGCGATTTTATGTCGACGAACGCGTGATCGTGCCACGCTCCTTCATCGCTGAACTGCTGCGCGAACACCTTCAACCCTGGGTGGAGGATCCTGAAGCCATCACCCGCGGCCTGGACATGTGCGCCGGCTCTGGATGCCTTGCCATCCTGATGGCGCTCACCTTCCCCAACGCCCAGATCGACGCGGTCGATCTTTCCGCCGATGCGCTCGATGTGGCACGGCGCAATGTCGCCGACTATGGCCTGGAAGACCGGCTGAGCCTGATCCAGTCCGACCTGTTCACGGCACTGGAAGGACGGCGCTACGACCTGATCGTGAGCAACCCGCCCTACGTCAACGCACCTTCGATGCAAACCCTGCCCGAGGAATACCGGCGCGAGCCGGTTGGTGCACTGGCCAGCGGCGAGGACGGTCTGGAGCATGTACGCACGATCCTGCGCGAGGCCCCCAAACACCTGAACAAGGATGGACTACTGGTGGTGGAAATCGGCCACAACCGCGATGCGCTGGAAGAAGCCTTCCCCGAACTGCCGTTTACCTGGCTGGAAACCAGCGCTGGCGACGAGCATGTCTTCCTGCTTACCCGCGAGCAAATGGCTTAATCCCGACGCGATTCAATTCCGCCGTTCGTGCTGGACCTGTCGAAGCATGAGTGGCGCTAATTGTGCTGCATGCTCACCCAACTCTCAGAAAATCAGCGGGATGGCGACGACTTGCGCGGACGGCGAGCCGGTTTTTCTGATGCCACAGCTGGCGCCACAGGAGGATGTGATCTGATCCTGCTTACTCGCTTCTCCTCGTCGGGGCGCGACTGCTTGTCGGCGATGGCGGGAGCTTCTATCCCCGCCCATTTCAGTATCTGACGCACCTGTACCGGATCCAGCTCCATGGTTTGCCCGCGCTTCAGGCGCGGCGGCAGGTTGATCGCGCCGAAGCGCACCCGCATCAAACGGCTGACGGTCAGGCCGACGGCTTCGAACATGCGCCGCACCTCGCGGTTACGACCCTCACGCAAGACGACACGGTACCAGTGGTTGATGCCTTCACCGCCCTGGTCGGAAATCGTATCGAAATTCGCCGTGCCGTCCTCAAGCTCGATCCCCGCCGTGAGCTGCCCCAGTTGCTCGGGCGTGAGCGTACCCAGGGTGCGCACTGCGTATTCGCGCTCCACTTCGAAACGCGGGTGCATCAAATGATTGGCCAGTTCGCCGGAGGTGGTAAAAATCAGCAGGCCGCTGGTGTTGAAATCCAGGCGCCCGATGGCGATCCATTTCGAGGTTCTCATCTGTGGCAGGCGATCGAACACGCTGGGACGGCCTTCCGGGTCGTCACGGCTGACGATCTCGCCTTCCGGCTTGTGGTAGAGCATGATGCGCGGCATCTTGCCAGCCGCGCGAACTCGGACGTTCTTGCGATCCACCCGCACCATGTCTTCATCGCTGATGCGCGCGCCCAGTTCGGCCACCTGACCGTTGACCGTCACCCGTCCGGCCTTGATCAGCTCTTCCATGTCGCGGCGCGAACCCAGTCCGGCCTGGGCCAGGATCTTCTGCAACTTCTGGGTTGGCTGACCTCGACGCGCATGTGGCGTGGCGGCTTTGTCGGCTACCTCATCGTCCTCCTCAACTTCATACACTGGAGCGAGAACTTCCTCTACCTTGGCAGGCTTCACATCGCTTTGCGCCTTCAGCGGTTTGCGAAATGGCGTCTTCTTGCCGCCGCGGAATTCCTGGTTGCTCGCTTTCTTCCTTGGCGGTGAATCGGAGCGCGGTCCGGTGGAATCCTTCTTTTCTGGCATATCGTCCTGCTTTCCGCTATTCGTTAGTTGTTGCGAGTAAATTTACGTCGGTCTGCTCCAGCTGTGGCAATTCCTCCAGCGAGCGCAAACCGAGATCGTCGAGCATTTGTTTGGTGGTGGCGAACAGCGCCGGCCGTCCCGGCACGTCGCGGTGGCCAATCGCATCGATCCAGCCGCGTTCTTCCAGCGTCTTGATCACCTGGCTGCTGACCGTAACGCCGCGGATATCCTCTATATCGCCACGCGTCACCGGCTGCTTGTAGGCGATGATCGCCAGGGTTTCCATGACTGCCCGGGAATAGCGCGGCGGCTTTTCCGGGTTGAGGCGGTCGAGATGTTTCTGGTATTCGGCGCGCGCCTGGAAGCGCCAGCCACTCGCTACACTGACCAGCTCCACGCCACGCCCCGTCCAGTCCTGGTGCAGTTCTTCCAGTAGCTTGCGCAGGATATCCGTGCTCAGTTCGAAGTCGAACAGCTTTTTCAGCTCGTGCAGGGAAAGCGGCTCCTGGCCCACCAGCAGGGCAGTTTCCAGCACCAGTTTAATCTCTTTCAGATTAGGCGTCTGCATGGCTCAGTTTCACATAAATCGGTGCGAACGGTTCCTGCTGGGTGACCACCACCAGGGACTCCCGCACCAGCTCCAGCACGGCGAGGAAGGTCACCACCAGTTCCGGTACTCCACGTGTCGGGTCGAACAGCGCGCCGAACTCGGCGAAGCGCTCGTCCTTCAGGCGGCGCAGGAGGCGGCTCATGTGCTCGCGCACCGACAGCTCCTCACGGCTCACCTTGTGGTGGCAATTGACCCTGGCACGCGCCAGCACGCCCAGCCAGGCCTGTTTCAGATCGTCCAGACTGACTTCCGGTATGCGCTTTGCCGCAGCCTGCTCCAGCCATACCTGAACCAGTGCAAAATCGCGCCCGGCGACAGGCAGCTCATCCAGTCGCTGTGCCGCCAGCTTCATCTGCTCGTATTCCAGCAACCTTCTCACCAGTTCGGCGCGCGGATCGTTTTCGTCCTCGGTGCTCTCGTCGCGACGCGGCAGCAGCATGCGCGACTTGATCTCGATCAGCAGCGCCGCCATCAGCAGGTACTCGGCCGCCAGCTCGAGCTGGCCGGCATGCATCATTTCTACGTAGTGCATGTACTGCCGGGTCAGTTCTGCCATCTGGATGTTGAGTACATCCAGGTTCTGGCGGCGGATCAGGTACAGCAGGAGATCGAGCGGACCTTCGAAAGTTTCGAGAAAAACCTCGAGCGCCTCGGGCGGAATGTAGAGGTCGTGCGGCATCTCGGCGAGCGGCTCACCGTGGATGCGGGCAACGGGCGATTGCAGGGTTTCAATCATCAAAACCTTTAACCACGAATGTCACGAATAAACACGAATTTTCACGAATGGTTTTATTTGTGCCCTCTGTATATTCGAGTTCATTCGTGAACATTCGTGTAATTCGTGGTTAAGTTTGGTTCAGGCAAAAACAATCCTCACCACATCTTTGAATTGTCTCACAAAATGCGCCGTCACGCCTTCCTTTATGTGATCCGGCAGCTCATCAAAATCACGCCGGTTGGCTTCCGGGAAAATCAACTCCGTAATACGGATGCGCCTTGCCGCAATGACTTTCTCGCGCAACCCGCCGATAGGCAGCACTTCGCCGGTCAGGGTCAGCTCGCCGGTCATGGCGAGCGGGCGGGAAATCTTCTCGTGGCGCGCCAGCGACAGCAGCGCTGTGGCCATGGTGATGCCTGCGCTCGGGCCGTCCTTGGGCGTCGCGCCTTCCGGCACATGAAGGTGGACAAAAGCTTCGTCGAAAAACGCCGGGTTGCCCTTGTATGCCTTGAGGTGCGACGCTATGTAGCTGTAGGCGATCTCAGCCGATTCGCGCATCACTTCGCCGAGCTTGCCGGTGAGTTTGAAGCCACGGTTCTTGGTGTGCACCAGGGTTGCTTCGATCGACAGCGTGGCGCCGCCCATCGCCGTCCAGGCCAGGCCGGTCACCACGCCGATGCCGGTGATCGGCCTTTCCGGCATGAACACCGGCTTGCCCAGATATGCCTCGACCTCATCGACACCCAGGCGAATTGGCTGTTCCACTCCGCCGACGATCTTCACCGCCGCCTTGCGTACCATGCTGCCAAGCTGCTTTTCCAGATTCCGCACCCCCGCCTCACGCGCAAAGCCTTCAATGACGCGCTTCAGCGCGGCTTCGGTGATGGTGAGATTGCCGCGCTTCAGCCCGGCCTTCTTGAGCTGTTTCGGCCACAGGTGGTGCTTGGCGATTTGCACCTTCTCGGCGGTGATGTAGCCGGAAAGCCGGATCGTCTCCATCCGGTCCAGCAGCGGCGCGGGGATGGTATCGAGCTGGTTGGCGGTGCAGATGAACAGCACCTTGGACAAGTCGAAACGCACGTCCAGGTAGTGGTCGAGAAAATCGACGTTCTGCTCGGGATCGAGCACTTCCAGCAGCGCCGAAGCCGGGTCGCCCTGATAGGAGGCGCCGATCTTGTCGATCTCGTCGAGCATGATCACCGGGTTGGCCACGCCGCATTCCTTGATCGCCTGGACGAACTTGCCCGGCATGGCGCCGATGTAGGTACGGCGATGACCCTTGATCTCGGCCTCATCGCGCATCCCGCCGAGGGAGAAACGGTAGAATTTTCGTCCCAGGGCATTGGCGATGGACCGGCCGATGGAAGTTTTGCCGACGCCGGGCGGGCCCACCAGCAACAGAATGGAACCGGCAATTTCGCCTTTGAGCGAACCCACCGCAAGAAACTCGATGATGCGTTCCTTGACGTCGCCGAGACCATCATGATCGTGGTCGAGGATCTTGCGCGCACGCGCCAGATCGAGCTTGTCCTTGGAAAACCTGCCCCACGGCAACTGGCTCAGCCAGTCGAGGTAGTTGCGCGTCACCGCGTATTCCGGCGAGCCGGATTCGAGCACCGAGAGCTTCTGCATCTCCTCGTCGACGCGCTTTTGCGCTGATTCGGAAAGTTTCAGCTTGGCCAGCCGCTCGCTGAAGCGTTCGATGTCGGCGGTCTTGTCGTCCTTGGCCAGTCCTAGCTCTTTCTGGATTTCCTTGAGCTGCTCGCGCAGGAAAAATTCGCGCTGCTGCTTGCTCATCTTCTGCTCGACCTGCTCGCGGATCTGCGACTGCAGCTTGGCGACCTCGAGCTCCTTCTTGATCAGCACCAGCACCTTCTCCATGCGGCGGCGCAGGTTGAAGGCATCCATCACCGACTGTAATTCCTCTTTCGACACGGTAGTCAGGGAAGCGGCGAAGTCGGCCAGCAACGAGGGCTCGTTCGGGCTGAAACGGTTGAGGAAGAACTTGAGTTCCTCGCTATACAGCGGGTTGAGTGGCATCAACTCCTTGATGGTGTTGATGATCGCCATCGCGTAAGCCTTCAGCTCATCTTCGTTGCGCGCGATTTCAGGGGGGTATTCAACCTGCACCACGTAAGGCGGCTTGGTGGAAATCCATTTAACGATGCGGAAGCGGCTTTGGCCCTCTGCAATGAACTGGATCTTGCCTTCGGCGCGCACCGGGTGATGCATGCGCACGAGCGTGCCGATGGAATAGAAATCCCTCGGCGTCGCCCCTTCGGCGTGGGGAAGATTGACCAGGATGATGCCCGCCATCTGCTGTGGCGTTTCACCGATTTTCTTCACCGTCTCCAGCCACGGCCCCTCGTTCATCAACAAAGGCAGGGTCTGGGCAGGGAAAAATGGGCGCTCCGACAGGGGCAGCAGGTAAAGCGTAGTGGGATAAATGGCGGCAGGAACCGGCGGCGCAGCTTCCTCTTCGACATCGGTGGACCGCAGCACCTCGCCTTCGAGGAATTCTTGATCTAGCGTGATTTTCTTTTTTCTTGGCATGGTATTCCTAACATGGAGCTAGGTCAGCCGTAATTCAACCCCATCGCCTCCCGCACATCGCGCATGGTTTCGGATGCCAGCTCGCGCGCTTTTTCGCAACCGTCGGATATGATGTTGCGCACCAGGGTGGGGTCGTCCATGTACATCTGCGCCCGTTCGCGCATCGGCTTCTGCTCTTCCAGTACGGCGTCGATCACCGGCTGCTTGCACTCCAGGCAACCGATGCCGGCGGTGGTGCAGCCCTGCCGCACCCATTCCTTTCGGTCTTCTTCAGAATAGACCAAATGGAACTGCCATACCGGGCATTTCTCCGGCGTGCCGGGGTCGTTGCGCCGCACTCGCGCCGGGTCGGTCGGCATGGTGCGGATTTTCTTCGCCACGCTGTCTTCAGCCTCGCGCAGTGAAATGGTGTTGTTGTAAGATTTCGACATCTTCTGCCCATCCAGCCCCGGCATTTTTGAAGCCGCGGTGAGCAGCGCCTGCGGTTCGGCCAAAATCATCTTGCCGCCGCCCTCGAGATAGCCGAACAGCCGCTCGCGGTCACCCAAAGACAGGTTCTGCTGGTCGTTGAGAAGGGCGCGCGCCGATTCCAGCGCCTCCTCGTCCCCCTCCTGCTGGTAGCGGGTGCGCAGTTCCTCGTAGAGCTTGGCGCGCTTGCCGCCAAGCTTCTTGACCGCGGCTTCCGCCTTCTCTTCGAAACCCAGTTCGCGCCCGTAGAGATGGTTGAAGCGCCGCGCCAGCTCGCGCGTGAACTCGATGTGCGGCACCTGATCCTCGCCCACCGGCACCTGGTTGGCGCGGTAGATCAGGATATCTGCTGCTTGCAACAACGGGTAGCCAAGAAAGCCGTAGGTGCTCAAATCCCTTCCGCTGAGTTTTTCCTGCTGATCCTTGTAGGTTGGAATCCGCTCCAGCCAGCCCAGCGGCGTCATCATCGACAGCAGCAGATGCAGTTCCGCGTGTTCGGGTACGCGCGACTGGATAAACAAGGTTGCGCGGGACGGGTCCACGCCCGCGGCGAGCCAGTCGATCACCATGTCCCAGACGCTCTGTTCAATAATGCCTGGGGTATCGTAATGGGTGGTCAGCGCATGCCAGTCGGCAACAAAAAACAGGCACTCGTATTCATGCTGCAGCTTCACCCAATTCTTCAGTACGCCGTGGTAGTGGCCAAGATGCAGGCTCCCGGTCGGGCGCATGCCGGACAAAACGCGTTCAGTAAACATGTTCTTAGTTCTTTCTTATCAAATACCGAATAGCAGCAATATCAACGATTTTGCCACATTAATCAGCGGCCACATGATGGCCCCCAGCACGCCGCTGAACAACAGAACCACCAGCAGGATCATGCCGTAGGGTTCAAGCATGGAATAGCGGTAGGCCAACCGGTTCGGCAACAGGCTGACAGCGATGCGTCCGCCGTCCAGCGGCAGTAGCGGCAGCAGATTAAGCACCATCAGCACCACATTGATGTTGATTCCGGCCATGCCCATCAGCGACATCGGCAGGGAAAGCGCACTGTCCGGCATCATGTTGGCGAGCTTCATCACCACCGCCCAGCCGAGCGCCATGGCAAGATTTGCGCCGGGTCCGGCCAGTGCCACCCACAGCATGTCCTTCTTCGGATTGCGTAAATTGTTGAAATTTATCGGCACTGGCTTGGCCCAGCCGAACAGGATACCGCCCAGAAACAGGGTCAGGAGCGGGATCAGCACGGTGCCGATCGGATCGATGTGGCGCAGCGGGTTCAGGCTCACACGCCCCAGCATGTAGGCGGTGGTGTCGCCAAAGTGCTTGGCGACGTAGCCATGCGCCGCTTCGTGCAGGGTGATGGCAAACACCACCGGCAAGGCATAAACGGCGACCTGTTGTACGATGCTTAATTCCATTTATTCTTCTTCCAGTCCAAACGGTTGTATGTCTCCCTTGCCCCGCCGCACCAGCACCGGCATCTCACCGCTCAGGTCGATCACGGTGGTGGTGTCCACATCGCCGTAGCCACCATCCACAACCAGGTCAACCTGGCGCTCGAGCAAGTCGCGAATATCATAAGGGTCGTTGAGCGGTTGGTCGTCCCCGGGCAATTGCAGGGTCGTGCTCAGCAACGGCCCGCCCAGCTCGGCCAGCAGCGCCTGGAGAATCGGATGATCCGGCACGCGCAGGCCGACGGTCTTGCGCTTCGGGTGCTGCAATCGCTTCGGCACCTCCCGCGTCGCCTCCAGGATGAAAGTGTAGCAGCCCGGCGTATTCGCCTTGAGCAGCCGGAACTGGCGGTTGTCTACTTTGGCATAAACGGAAATCTCGGCCAGGTCGCGGCATACCAGGGTAAGCGGATGGTCTTCATCCACACCGCGGATCGCGCGGATGCGCTGCTGCGCCTCTTTGTCGCCCAGGCCGCAGCCCAGCGCATAGCTGGCGTCGGTCGGATAGGCGATCACCCCACCGTTGCGAATGATTTCCACCGTCTGGTGAATCAGGCGCGGCTGCGGATTTTCTGGGTGAATGACAAAAAACTGGGCCATGGCAGATCAGTCCTGAGTGCTGAGTGCTGAGTGCTGAGTAAAACTCACCGTCCCCAACTCAGAACTCAGGACTTCCGACTCAGGACTCATTTCAGGCCAGTTGTGCCACACCGGCTTGCAGCCGGATGGCAACGCGGGCAAACGACCCAGATCCATGTAGCTTTCGCCCACACCGTGAAAATCGGAACCGGTGGAAGCCAGCAAATCGAATTCACTGGCATAGTTGGCAAATTGAATAAACTGATCAGCGGTATGGCTGCCCGTCACCACTTCGATCGCCTCTCCGCCAGTCTCCTTGAAATCGGCGATCAGGCTGCCCAGATTGGTCCTGCCCAGATCGTAACGGCCGGGGTGGGCAAGCACCGCGATCCCGCCGCTCGCACGAATCCAGCCAATTGCATCGGCAAAATCGGCCCAGCTGTGCTCCACATAGCCCGGCTTGCCCTTGACCAGGTATTTTTTGAACACGGTACGGGTATCCTTGACGATGCCCTTTGCCACCAGAAAACGGGCAAAGTGGGTACGGCTGATGATGCCCGGATTGGCGGCATAGGCGTAAGCGCCTTCCAGGCTGTCCGGGATACCAGCCTTTTCCAGCTCGGCGGCGATGCGTATGGCACGTTCGCCTCGGCCGGCACGAATCGCTGCCAGGCCATTTCGCAGTGGCTCGTAAGCGGGATCGATGCGCAGACCGACAATGTGCACGCTGCGTTTGTTCCAGGTTACCGAAATCTCGACGCCGTTGACCAGCGCAATGCCAGCCTCGCTCGCGGCCGCACGCGCCTCATCCAGCCCGGCGACATCGTCATGATCAGTCAGCGCCAGCACCCTGACGCCTTGGGCGGCTGCCCGCCGGACTAGCTCGGAAGGAGTGAACAAACCATCGGAAATGGTTGAGTGACTATGCAAGTCAATAACGGAAGACATTAATAGTGGGCTTGTTAAAACAACCCGAATCATAGCAAAATACGGGTCTCGATGAAATGATGCGTAATCCGACCTGCCCTGATGAAATTCCTTTTCGACCTGTTTCCCATCATCCTGTTTTTTGCCGCCTACAAGTTCTACGGCATTTTCACCGCCACTGCGGTAGCCATCGGCGCGACATTTGCCCAGATCGGCTGGGTCTGGTTTCGCCACCGCCAAGTCGACAAGATGCTGTGGATCAGCCTTGCGATCATCACGGTGTTCGGCGGCGCGACCCTGCTCCTGCACGATGAAACTTTCATCAAGTGGAAACCGACCGTACTCTACTGGCTGTTCGCCAGCGTGCTGCTGATCAGCCAGGTCGTCTTCAGAAAAAACCTGATTAAAGCCATGATGGGAAAGCAGATGGTCCTGCCGGAAAACATCTGGCACAGATTGAATCTGGGCTGGACCACCTTTTTCACCGTGGTCGGATTCGTCAACTTGTACGTGGCTTTCAACTTTTCCACCGACACCTGGGTCAACTTCAAGCTGTTCGGAATCCTTGGCCTGATGCTGGTATTCATCCTCGGCCAGGGCGTGCTGCTGGCAAAATACGTTGTTGAAGTTGAAGAAGACAAGGACGCTCAGTGATGCTGTATGCCATAATCGGCGATGACGTACCGGACAGCCTGGAAAATCGCCTGGCCGCCCGCCCCGCACACCTCGCCCGCCTGGATGCCTTGCAGCAGGATGGGCGCTTGGCGCTGGCCGGACCATTTCCCGCGATCGACAGCCCGAACCCCGGCCCGGCCGGCTTTTCCGGCAGCCTGATCGTGGCCGAATTCGAATCACTAGATGCAGCGCGCACCTGGGCCGAGGCCGACCCTTACCTCTCGGCCGGGGTTTACGAACGGGTTACCGTCAAACCATTCAAGAAAGTATTACCTGCATGAGCACACCGGAAAAAATTCGCGAACGACTCGCCTCGCTTTCCCCTGAACGCCTGGAAATCGAGGACGAAAGCGCCCGGCATGCCGGCCATGAAGGCGCCAAGAGTGGCGGCGGGCACTACCGCCTGACTATCGTTTCGGCCCAGTTCGCCGACAAATCGCTGATTGCCAGACACCGCATGATCAACGAACTGTTGGGAGAAATGCTGCAAAAAGAGATTCACGCCATCAGCATAAAAGCGTACACTCCCGGCGAGAATTAAATAAACTATACTTAACCTTCCAAGTTTTTTTAACCAAAGGATGTTATTGATGTTTTCATACAAATCCCGAATTCTTGCAGTCTCCATCGGCAGCATGCTCACCCTCGCTTCGTGCAACGCTCAGGATGGCGACAAATCCGCCACGCCACCTGCTGTCAGCTCAGCCGCCATCGCTACGGTGAATGGCGTCCCGATCAGCCAGGCACGCTTCAACTTCCTGCTCCAGCTTTCCCAGCAGCAGGGCCAACCGGATTCCCCCGAAGCGCGGAAAAACCTTCGTGAAAAGCTGATTACCGAGGAAATCGTTGCTCAGGAAGCGCTCAAGAAAGGCATGGACAAATCCGCCGACGTGCTCACCCAGATCGACCTCGCACGGCAGACCATACTGATCCGCACCTACCTGCAGGACTTCATCAAGAACAACCCCCTCAGCGATGATGCATTGAAAGCCGAATACGAAAAAATCAAATCCCAGATGGGCGACAAGGAATACCATGCCCGCCACATCCTGGTGGAGAAGGAAGCTGAGGCGAAGGACATCATCGCCAAGCTGAAAAAAGGCGAGAAATTCGAGAAGCTGGCTGAAAAATCGAAAGACCCGGGCTCCAAGGTCAAGGGCGGTGACCTGGGATGGGCTGCCCCGGCCAATTTCGTGCCGGAATTCAGCGCCGCCATGACCAAGCTGAAGAAAGGTCAGTACACTACCGAACCGGTGAAGAGCCAGTTCGGCTGGCATATCATCAAGCTCGAGGACTCGCGCATGTTGCAGGCGCCACCCTTCGACGAGGTGAAACAGAACCTGCGTCAGCGCGCGCAACAACAGCAAATCGACAAGATGATCTCTGATTTGCGCGCCAAGGCCAAGGTTGAAGAAAAGACAGAAGCGGCAGCTGATAAAAAATAACGTAGCGAACTACCCGCAACAATGAACAAGGGCGCCACTGGCGCCCTTGTTCATTTCGGAAGCATCAATTCACGCGCCGTTGCACCCGGCTACAACCAGCCCGCCCTGCCCTGCTCACTTGCGGGCATTGCGAAACATCCGCATCCACGGCCCGTCCTCCTGCCATTCCGCGGGATGCCCAGGGTGATGCCCACCCGGCGTGGTCAGGCAGCGATTTTTTCTGCTTGTGTCGGATGACCGCGCTTGCTGGCGTTCAAGACCTCAACGCCGACGACGTTTCCGCTCTCGTCGAAATCCAGAATGATGCCAGGCTGAGCCTCCTCGGATTCAAGCACATTGGATTCCGACAAGCGCAAATACAACGCGTCCACTTCGGGATCATAATCGAATCTCATAGAGTTCCATTCTAAGTCCTGTCGAAAGGCCATCACCACATGGGGCGGGTTCTTCGACTAAATTATAGATGGCGCGCAACAAATTGTTTCCATGCGCAGATGGATTCTAATTCCCAAATTTTCCCAGTCAGAATCATCTCTTCCTCCTTATAGTACGCGGCAGAATGACTCCTGCCAGCAAGGCACAGATCATGGCAGCAAAACCGCCAGCCATGGTGCCCCCGTGCAACATGAACACGAGCGTAAACACGGACACTTCAACAATGAAGCCGAGGAACTGACCATTTATGATCTTGTGCCACATGCTCCACAACCCGAGGAACATCACGATGCCGTAGAACAGCGGCGTGAAGTCCATGTGCGCTAGTCCGATTCCCATTTCACTCTCCTTGGCGGCATGTGATTACGATGCCCAAGTCTGCCACCCGGTCAGGATGTGTGCGCGTTTTTCCCCTCAAGTTTTTTTCGAAAGCCCGATGCCGGATACCGACAGGCTAAGTTTGATATGTACTTCACCGCTGGCACTGGCGCTTCCTCGCTCAGGACCTTCGTCTGCGCATGATGTTTTCCACCTCAAAGACGTAACTACTCGCCTTAATGAGTGTTTTGTACCACGAGATGATCTGCTCTGTGGTCTTGCGGAGTTCCACCTTATGTAGCTCCTGAGCCTCCGTAAAATTCGCTGTGATATCCTTGAACTCTGGCGACTGCCCTACGAAACCAAAATTTTTCTGCTCGTCAAATCGTTGGCGCTTTTGGTACGTCAGCTCGCGCTCCCATTTTCCGACTTTCGTAGCGACTTCATGGATCATTTTGTTTCGGTTGTCTCTGTGTTGGTAGATTTCCTCAGCCAAGGAGTCGAGTTTTCCGAGTAGCTCGGCCATTGATTCGTTTGTGGCGTCTCTCGCCTCGGAGAATGGTGTTTGATACCACGAGTGTTTTTTGCCCTTTTTTTCGTATATCTTGATCTTGTCCCGAAAGAAGGCCATTACAAAAAACTCGCGAAGCCTGTCGGAAGCAGCATTGAGCATTACCATGGCGCTGAGGTAGTGGAGCCAGAAGTAGTGATTGTCATCGAACAGTGCATCCTCAGCGAGTTGTTGCTGCCATAGGCTAAGCCCCAAAGACATCCGCGCGAAGCGCATCAGGCCCTCAAAGTCCGTGCCGGATACGGCCAGTATCTCTTCTTCCTCGGTTGGCCTATGGCGGACTGGGGCTTCTCCATACCACGAATGATGTTCGTGTTGCAGCGGCGGATCGACTTGCCACATGGCATGCCCTAGAAACTGTGGGTCGGGAGTGTCTTCATCAACCCAGCCGTAGTTTCCGATGTCATAGACATGGTGCCCGTCGAGCTGATCTTCTGCCTCTTGGTCAAGATACTCGGCGAGCTTTCGTGTCGAAAGTAACTTCTCTACAGCCATCGGCAGAGTGCTCCTTGTGGCCTAATCAGCATTGAGCTTATCCATGACACAAAACCATTGCCCCGCATGCACTTCGTATTCGGCAAGCGGTTGGTTCCTGTCATCATGCACTCGAACAGATAATCGGCACCGCAATTCCTGCTTGGCATTGATTGCCCATCCACTGCTTTGCAACGTTTGAATGGAAAATCCCTCACGTAAGAAACTCTTATCCCAGCTTTTCAGGTTTGATCCACCGAATTGACCGTTGGAAGCCCGCTGCTGAAGATTTCTGAACTGATACCCCTCTGCCTTGAGGCTCATATTGACGTCCATTGAACCGCCCACCTTGACGACCAGCCAACGCGTCTTGGCGGGAAGCGGGGGGTAGTCGTCCCAATTTACATCTGGAATCCGAATATGACGCTGTATGTCCTGAAGGAAGGGTGATACACGTCCTGCTTCTGTGATGATGACCAACTTTTGCCTGGCGCGTGTGAGCGCCACGTAGAACAAACGGCGATCCTCAGCCTCAATTTCCTGATAACTCTCTCCCAGTATTCGTGCGAATACCCAGTTGGGATGTATCAATGGGTAGCTTCGTTCAAAGGCATCCATTACGATGACCACATCACATTCGTTTCCCTTGAAACGGTGGGCGGTTGAAATGGTGACCCTGTCGCGCCATTCTTCAGGCAATTCATTTCGCAACAGGTTTAGGTAATCATCGATGTGCTTGCGCCCACCGCTTGGAACAAACAGATGATTAGCATGATTCAGCAAGGCCACATTCATTTTTGTCTCAAACAGCACCTTGCCTACGATCCGTAGGATCACAGGTGTCAGCAAACCACTCTTGAATTTCTGCTCCTCCAATAGTGTCGGCATGAATTGCTTAAGATCGGCGACAAGCACCCCTCCCATGTCTTGATTATCCGTAGTTGCGGGTTTTCCCAATGTGTCCATGAGGGCATTGCCAACCTCAACTACACTTCTCACTGACCGATAATTTTTCGAGATGTCCCGCTGTTTCGACTCTCCGAAATAGGTTGCAAAGTTTTTATAGAATTTAAGATCAGAACCGGCATATCCGTTGATCGCTTGCCAGTCATCCCCGACACAGAAGAATTCGGCAGTGGAGTTGTGCTTTCGAATAGCTTCCACCAGACGCTGGAACAGTTCAGTGAAATCCTGATACTCATCGACGAAGATATATCTCAGGTCTCTGAGATCTCCAGCTCCAGCTTTGCGGGCAAATTGGGTTTCACCGGCATCAACCTGCATTGCCGCACGTTGCATCAACCCATCGAAATCTTCCTGATTGGTCGCTTCTAGGCGATCAAGATAGCCCGTGTATAGCTCGCAGGCCAGCTCAAGAAACCACGATTCCACATCAGAAAGCGGGGTGTGGACGGCAACCTTTTCCGCCAGTTTGTCAGGAAGTATCCAGTCCTTACGGCATCGGCCCACAAATCCCGTCATAGCGGTAGTAAATCGACCAATGGCACGCTTCTTTGTCAGCTGCCAGATTTCGTCTTCACTCAGCTTATCGCAAGTGCCAAGCAATTTCTTCAACTCGGTCTGGAGCCGTTGCTCAAATCCTTCGGTGCCGTTAGCCAAGTCATTCGGCGTGTATTCCAGTAGCACCCAGTCCTGTTTCTTGGATTCCCAGTACTCACGTTTCAGCTTAATTTGTTCGTCGTAATCCGGGTCGCCAATCAGACCAAAATACTCAATTATGATGCCTCGTTTCTCTGGCTTGTCTGGCGGAATCGTGAAATCAGGGCGGTAGTTGAGGCCACTCCACCAATGATTCCGTTCGTATTGGTATGAGATGCCATGTTCAAGCAAAAAGTTGGCGATTGCCTTCTCACCATAAGACTTTACGTACTCGCCACGCAGCGTCTCCCGCGCCAAATTACGCCGAAAGCGTAGCTTTTCCTCTTGGCCAAGATTGTATCCGCCTTCGATGATGCGCTCCCAGTCCTCCTTGAAGTGCGCCAGCATCAGACGGCGAATACGCTGCTGGCTGGCATCATCCTTCAGGTAGCCGTCGATCACATCCTGAAACACCCTGTTCAGGCCCTGGCTCTCTCCCTCAGCATCGTTGGTCAGCAAATCCCTGTTCTGCTCGGGAGGGATGATGGCGAGGGCCAAAGCATGAAAGGTCATGATGTGCGGCACATTACCTTCACCAAGCTTGCCTGTAAGTCGTTCCCTCATTTCTTTCGCCGCTTTTCGATTGAATGCCAGTAGCAGCATTTGCCCAAGCGCGACATTACAATGCTTATGTAAGAAAACCACCCGATTAGCGATGGTCTCTGTCTTGCCGCTCCCGGCGCGGGCAATTACTTGGATGTGCCCCCCTGTCGAGGCAATTGCCGCCGCCTGCTCGGCATCCGGCACTGTGGCCTTCTTGCCATCCGACCCTTTGGGTAATTGTTTGATCCAATTTTGGATGAAGAGTGACTTTTCCTGCTCGTACTCTTCTGGGGAAATCAGGGCAAGGAACTCAGGTTGATTGAACAGTGCGTCTGCATTAAGGAAATTATCCTGAAATCGCCGCCTGAGTTTGTTGATAAGGTCTTGGCGTTTAGCCTCAATATATGACAGATACTCTTCGTCCGGTTTAAATGTATGCCGAGGTTGAGCTGACACAACTCCATCATCAAAACAAATCGTGTATTCGTCCATCGCAGGATTTTCGTCAATGATGGTACCTAGTGAACCATCCTGGTAAATCACTCGAAAATCCATTATGGATTTCATATGCCCAGCGGACAATGTAACCCATGTGCCTTGGCTAGGTTGTATGGACTTCACGATACTGTCTGCCGCACCATCAATCGGTTCATCCTATTTTTCAAAATACACCTCCAATCTGCTCCTGCTCATAAACCCATACCCCACATCCAGCATGGCCTGAGCAAGGGCCGAGAGAATATTATGGCCTTCCGCGCAACCGTGCATCACAGGGAATACGCCGTCATAGCTTTCGCATGAAAACTGGCGTACGACCCACTTGGTTTTAGTGCCGAAGAAACCTTTCTTGCCCCGCAGCTTGTGCACCTCCATCGTCACGAAAGAGCCGTGCTTCGCGGCACGAGCCGCCCAGTTGCGAGTTGTGATAGAAGCGTAACCTTCAGCCAGATTGCCCAGGTTAACCTCTCCTTCGAATCCGTTTCTCGACCACTTTTCGAGGATGATTTTCAGGCCGGACTCATCCTTTTCGGTCCAGGAAAGATGGGGATCAAGTAACGGCACCACTCTCTTCCCACTGCCTTGCCATCGTTTCGTCCTCGTCTGTCCAGTCTTTCAGTTTACCTGGTCCGTATTCGCGACCGAACAAATGGGCGCAGACCAAGCCACGGGCAAATTCGCCCAAGGTCATTGCTGACCGCTCTGCCAATTGCAGCAGATCAGCCTTAAGCTTGATGGGTACGAAAATCTTCAGTGCAAAGATATTTTTCCCCAGGTTGGGCTGTGGTTCCTGGGCTACGCCTTCCATGCAATAGCGGATCATCAAAGGCTCATAGAGTCCGGTTTTCGTTTCTCGCATGCGCAGGAGTTCGTGCCAGCCATACAGATACATAGAGAAATATTCTGTGAGATAGACAGTCATCGATATTTCAGCGCGTTCACACACCTCTTCCAAAGCCTGCTTGGCAATGTCAGGCAACCAGAGCCGCAACTTGGCGTCCTGGCTGTTCATGCCAGTGTAATCCCGAAGCTGAATCAACGCCGAGAGTTTGGTTCCACGGTTAACTGAGTCCCAGTCTGCCATCCGGTCACGTGAAATGCGCATTTTTCCCCTCAAGTTTTTTTATACGAGAACCTAATGACGGATTCCGGCTGGGCGCAAACCTGATATGTGCTTCACCACCGGAGTGCATGAAATGTTGCGGCGAATGACTTGAGTAAACAATCGCAGTCAAGCAGCCAACCCGTGTGGGTGCAATCGTTATTACGCCGAATGAAAACGGCCGGTGCAATGCGCTTCGCTTATTGGCACCCTACATTGCGCCTTACGCGAGTTGCTAGCCAACTCAATAAATTGGTGCGGAGGGAAGGAATCGAACCTCCCGCGTTCACTCTTAGCAGGCAACACGGTCTATACAAGTTTTTCTCTCATTTGGGTTGGAATTTCCACCAAGCTCCGCAGGAACGATATTCCGCACCAAATACATGCCACAAAGCAAAAAATAAAGGCGTTTAAGTTTTTCATAGCTACCCCCATAACGGTAAAAACTGCACCGACAACGGAGATGGAAATTGCCAACCCAAACGAGATTGCAACTTGCACTTCAATATGCACCTGTACTTCTAAGCCAGTTTGTCAGCGACAACTTTCTGCGCCGATCACCCCACCCACTTCCGCGCATTGCGGAACATCCGCAGCCACGGCCCGTCCTCGCGCCATTCTGCGGGATGCCAGGAATGCTGTACGGCGCGGAAGACTCGCTCGGGGTGCGGCATCATGATGGTGAAACGCCCGTCCGGAGTGGTCAGGCCGGTGATGCCCCGGGGTGAGCTATTCGGGTTGGCCGGATAATTTCCGGTCGGCTGGCCGCGATTGTCGACGTAATGCAACGCCACCTGGGCCGCATTCATCTGCTGTTCGCTCCCGAATTCTGCGTAGCCCTCGCCGTGCGCCACCACGATCGGCATGCGGCTGCCGGCCATGCCATCGAGGAACAGCGACGGGCTCTTGGTCACTTCCACCATGACGAAGCGCGCCTCGAACTGCTCCGACTTGTTGCGCACGAAATGCGGCCAGTTTTCCGCACCGGGAATAATGGCGTGAAGATTGCTCATCATCTGACAGCCGTTGCACACGCCCAGGGCGAAGGTATCTCCGCGCTGGAAGAACGCCTCGAACTCGTCTCTGGCACGGGCATTGAACAGGATCGACTTGGCCCAGCCCTCCCCGGCACCGAGCACGTCGCCGAAGGAAAATCCGCCGCAGGCGGCAAGGCCATGAAAATCCTTCAGTGCAATCCGGCCTTCGATGACATCGCTCATGTGCACGTCCACCGCCTCGAAACCAGCGCGGTCGAAGGCGGCGGCCATTTCCACCTGGCCATTGACGCCCTGCTCACGCAGGATAGCCATGCGCGGGCGGCTGCCTTTGGCAATGAATGGCGCGGCGACGTTGTCGTTGAGGTCGAAGCTCAAGGCCGCGTGCAGGCCGGGGGCGCCGGCATCCAGAATGCGTTCGAATTCCTGCTGTGCGCACTCTGGGTTATCGCGTAAAACCTGCATCCGGCTGGTGGTTTCCGACCAGGTGCGCTGCAGTTCGACGCGCGGCATATCCAGGATTTCCCTGTCGCTGCGCTGGATGACCAGGCGGTCGTCCCGGTTCAGCGTGCCGATGATGTGCAGCTCGCCGCGCAGGCCGGTGGCGAAGAACGCTTCCATCACCGCCGCCGTGTCGCTGCGCTTCACCTGCAGCACCGCACCCAGTTCCTCGTTGAACAGCACGCCGAAGATGCGCTCGGTATAGCCGCCAGGCGGCACTACCGGTTCTTTCCCGCTGAGCTCGGCATCGTTGCGGATGCGTTCGAGGCACAGCTCGTCAACATCTATCGTCACGCCGCAATGCCCGGCGAACATCATCTCGCTCAGGGTGGCGAACAGTCCGCCATCGGAACGGTCATGGTAGGCAAGGATGCGTCCATCCGCATTGAGACGCTGCACCGTATCGAAAAACCCCTTGAGCTGGGCCGCGCTCACCACATCGGGCGCATCGTTGCCGATTTGTTTGTAAACCTGGGCCAGCGCCGAGCCTCCCAGCCGGTTTTTGCCCTGGCCGAGATCGATCAGGATGAGATCGGTGTCGCCGGCGTCGGTGCGCACACAAGGGGTCAGGGTCTGGCGCGCATCGATGCAGGGTGCGAAGGCGGAAATAATCAGCGACAGCGGCGCGGTGACTTCCTTCTTTTGCCCGCCCTCCTCCCACACCGTCTTCATCGACATCGAATCCTTGCCCACCGGGATGCTGATGCCCAATTCCGGGCACAGTTCCATGCCGACCGCGCGCACCGTGTCATAGAGCGCGGCATCCTCGCCGGGGTGGCCGGCCGGCGCCATCCAGTTGGCGGATAGCTTGATGTCGCCGATCTCGGCAATTAGCGCTGCGGCGATATTGGTGATTGCCTCGCCGATTGCCATGCGGCCGGAGGCGGCCGGATCGATCAGCGCCAGCGGCGTGCGCTCGCCCATGGCGAAGGCCTCGCCGCGATATTCCTCGAATCCCGCCAGAGTCACCGCCACATCCGCCACCGGGATTTGCCACGGACCGACGAGCTGGTCGCGGGCGGTCATGCCGCCGACGGTGCGGTCGCCGATGGCGATCAGGAAGGTCTTGTCCGCTACCGCCGGCAGGCGCAGCACGCGCAGCGCTGCCTCGTTGAGGTCGATCCCGGCCGCCTCGAAAGCCGGCAATTCCCGGGCCAGGTGCGCGACGTTGCGCGTCATTTTCGGCGGCTTGCCGAGCAGCACCGACAGTTCCATGTCGATCGGCTTGTTGTTGAAATAGCTGTCTTCGAGTATCAGTCGCTGTTCGGCGGTAGCCTCGCCGACCACGGCGTAGAGGCAGCGCTCGCGCTGGCAGATCGCCTCGAACTGCGGGAAATCCTCCGGCTTGACGGCGAGCACGTAGCGCTCCTGCGCCTCATTGCTCCAGATCTGCATCGGCGACATGCCCGGCTCTTCGTTGCGGATGGCGCGCAACTTGAAGATTCCGCCGCGTTTGGAATCGTTGACCAGCTCCGGCAGTGCATTGGACAGCCCGCCCGCGCCGATATCGTGGATCGAGATGATGGGATTCCGGTCGCCCAGTTGCCAGCAGCGGTCGATCACTTCCTGGGCGCGACGCTGCATTTCCGGGTTGCCGCGCTGCACCGAGTCGAAGTCGAGGTTTTCGGCATTCGCGCCGGTGTCCATGCTCGAGGCCGCGCCGCCGCCAAGGCCGATCAGCATGGCCGGGCCGCCGAGCTGGATGATCAGCGCGCCCGGCATGATCTGGTGCTTCTCGGCATGACGCGAGGAAATGTTGCCGACGCCGCCGGCGAGCATGATCGGCTTGTGGTAGCCGCGCATTTCCCCGGCCACCTGCTCTTCGTAGGTGCGGAAATAGCCGGCCAGGTTGGGGCGGCCGAATTCGTTGTTGAAGGCTGCGCCGCCGATTGGCCCTTCGAGCATGATCTGGAGAGCAGAGGCGATGCGCCCCGGCTTGCCGTAATCAGCTTCCCATGGCTGCTTGAATCCTGGAATATTCAGGTTGGACACGGAAAAACCGGTGAGCCCGGCCTTCGGCCTGGAGCCGCGGCCGGTCGCGCCTTCGTCGCGGATTTCGCCGCCCGAACCCGTGGCCGCGCCGGGGAAAGGTGAAATCGCGGTGGGGTGGTTATGGGTCTCCACCTTCATCAGGATCTGCGCATCGTCCTCGTTGTAGCCGTATTTTTCGCCCGCACCCGGATAGAACCGTTTGACTTTATAGCCCTCGATGATCGAGGAGTTGTCGGAATAAGCCACCACCGTACCGCGTGGACTTTTTTCGTGGGTGTTGCGGATCATGGCGAAGAGGGATTTGTCCTGCTTCTCGCCGTCGATGACCCAGTCGGCGTTGAAAATCTTGTGGCGGCAATGCTCGGAGTTGGCCTGGGCGAACATCATCAGTTCGACGTCGGTCGGGTTGCGGCCGATGCGGCTAAAGTTCTCCACCAGGTATTCGATCTCGTCCGGCGATAGCGCTAGCCCCATCGAGCGGTTGGCCTGCTCCAGCGCGTCCTTGCCCTGCCCCAGGATATCCACGGTGTGAAACGGTGCCGGCTCGAAATGGCGGAACAGCTTTTCCGCGGCGTCGAAATCAGCCAGCACCATTTCCGTCATGCGATCGTGTATCAGCGGTAGCAGCGCCTGCTTTTCCGGCTGCGCCAGTCCCGTGCCGTCGGCCTTCTGCACGTAGAATGCTACGCCCCGCTCAAGGCGTTCGACCGCCTCCAGGGCGCAATGGCTGGCAATGTCGGTGGCCTTCGACGACCACGGCGAAATCGTGCCCAGACGCGGCACCACCAGGAACAATTCGCCTTTCGGCTCTTCCACCTGGGATGCCGGGCCGTAGGTAAGGATCTTCTCCAGCACCGACAATTCCAGCGCTTCCAGCGCGCGGCGGGTGGCGGCGAAATGCCAGTATTCGGCATGGACGTGAGAGATGGCAGGTGCCGCTTCGCGCAGGCTCTGCATCAATTTTTCGAGACGGAAAGAAGAAAGGGCGTTGCCGCCGCGCAGTTTAAGCATGAATACCCTGAGTAACTAACGTCAAAGGGTAAATCATACCCGAAAACGCCGTGGAAGCATTACCCCTACGCCACCACCATGCAGTTGACAACTTTCACCGCAAATTATCGGGAAGGGTTGAAATGAAAAGCCCGCCAGTTGATTGGGCGGCATATTTGCCCCATTATTAAAGCTGTCCCGATGCAACAGAGAAAATCATGCAAACCCCGATTTATTTCTCCCACGAAATTCGCCAGTTGGAGCAGAAGGCGCTGGAAGCTGGCGTCGCCGACCTGATGGAGCGGGCCGGTCTGGCTGCGGCAAAACTGGCGCGCGAACTGCTGGCCGGCAAGACCTCGGTGCTGCTGATCTCCGGGCCGGGCAACAACGGCGGCGACGCGCTGGTGGCGGCACGCCACCTCAAAGCATGGTGGTTCAAGGTAACCGTCGTATTTACCGGGGAAGCCGCCAAGCTGCCGGTCGATGCCGCCAATGCCATGCAGGCCTGGCAGGAGGCCGGCGGCGAACTGCTCGATGCCATTCCGGCCGATGGCAAATGGGATATGGTGATCGACGGCCTGTTCGGCATCGGCCTGGCGCGCGAATTGAGCGGACGCTATCTGGAACTGGTGCGGGAAATCAACCGCATGAACCTGCCGGTTCTGGCGCTGGACGTTCCCAGCGGGCTTGACGCCGACGCCGGCCAGACCTTCCGTGCCGCTGTCCGCGCCAGCCACACCCTCACTTTCATCGCGCTGAAACCGGGCCTGCTCACCGCCTATGGGCCGGACTACTGCGGCGAAATCCACCTCGACACCCTCGGTATCGACCCCGCTGCTCTGATCCAGCCCACCGGCTGGCTGCTGGAGAAAAGCCAAGTCGCCGCCGCGCTCAAACCGCGCCCGCGCAACAGCCACAAGGGTATGCTCGGCAGCGTCGGCATCCTCGGCGGCTCATCCTCGATGTGCGGTGCGGCGCTGCTGGCCGGACGCGCTGCGCTCAAGCTGGGTGCTGGACGGGTCTATACCGCACTGCTGGCAGATGTCGCCCCGGCGGTGGACATGGGTCAGCCCGAGCTGATGCTGTGCTCTCCGGAAAAACTCTTCCAGATCGATCACCTGAGCTGTCTCGCAGTCGGGCCCGGCCTGGGGCAATCCCCGCAAGCGGTTCAACTGCTCAGGCAGGCGCTGGAAACCGAACTGCCGCTGGTGCTGGATGCCGATGCGCTCAATCTGCTCTCCATCCACGACGATCTGCAGGAACTGACGAAAAGCCGCAAGGGCGGCACTATCCTCACCCCCCATTCGGCCGAGGCAGCGCGGCTGCTGTCCAGCACCACCCACGACATCCAGCAGGAACGGGTACATTCAGCGACGCTGATCGCCCAGCGTCTCAACAGTCTGGTGGTGCTGAAAGGCGCCGGCAGCATCTGCGCGACGCCAAAAGGGGAATGGTTCATCAACCCCACCGGCAATCCAGGCATGAGCAGCGCCGGCATGGGCGACGTGCTTTCGGGCATGATCGCCGCCCTGATCGCCCAGCGGCTGACACCGCAATCAGCCCTGCTGCTGGCGGTTTACCTGCACGGCGCGGCGGCCGACGATTGGGTGGAACAAGGCATTGGCCCGATTGGGCTGACCGCGACGGAGGTGGCCGACGCCGCCAGGATGCTGCTTAACCGGTGGGTATACGGTCGGTAATGTTTCTTCAGGCACCCTCTTCGAAGTGTTTCACCAGCGTCTGCAAATCAGCAGCCACGCGTGTCAGTTCTTCGGTTGCCAGGTTCACCTGGCTGATGCTCTGATTAGACTCCTCGGCCAGTTCTGAAATTCTGGCCATGCTGACAGCCATATCCTCTCCGGCGAGAGACTGCTGGTCGGATGCCTCGGCAATGTGCTGTGCCATATCGGTAACCCGGTCGGATGCCGCGCTGATTTCCTGCAGGTTGTCGCTGCTGGCGCGAGTCAGCTTCAGCCCCTCATCCACCTCCTGAGCGGCCTGTTGCATCGAACGGACTGCGGCGGCAGTAGCATCCTTGATGCTGGCCACCATCCGGGTGATATCTGCGGTACTGTTTGTCGTTCGCTCGGCCAGTTTTCTTACCTCATCGGCGACTACGGCAAAACCGCGGCCCTGCTCGCCGGCACGCGCCGCCTCGATCGCCGCATTCAGCGCCAGCAAATTGGTCTGGTCGGCGATTTCCCTGATCACATTGGTAATGTCGCCTATCCTCTGAACCGACTGATCCAGTTCGGCAATCGTCGAACTGGACTCATCCACTGACTGCACCACGCGTGAAGTGGCTTCCATACTCAGCGCCATCTGGACATTGCCGCCTTTCACCACGTCCTGGGTGTGGTTTGCGGCACTTGCCGCGTTTTTTGCATGTTCCGCCACTTCCCGGCTGGATACGCTCATTTCCTCAATCGCTGCCGAAGCCTGCATCACCTGATCGCTCTGTGAATGGACTCGCTCGCTGACGCGCCCCACCTCGTGCTCCAACTCGTGGCTACGCGATTCGATCACGGACGAAGCCACGGCCACCTCATCGAGAATCACCTTGAGGTGTACCTGCACATAGGCGAGCGCAGTCTGAATCTGTCCGAACTCGCTCTGGCTGCCGGTTTCGATTTTATTTTGCAGGTTGCCTTCGGCAATGTTCTCGAAAATCTCGTGCGCCTTGGCAAAACCATGGTTCATATCGCGGATCATCCGCATGCCGATAACGGTGGCGGTGACTATCGCCGCTGCAGCGAACAAGATGTTTTCCATATGCAGACCGGCACGACCCAAGATCACGCTAATAATCAGGGATACACCCATCAGGCTCAGCAGCCCGATCAGACCGCCCTTGATGGTGAATTTCTCTAACAAGCCAGGTTGGGGCAGAGACTTGCCCTGGTTCACTTTGGCGTAAAGCTGTTCGGCTGCGGCAACCTGCTCGCGGCTGGGCGGCGTGCGCACCGACATGTAGCCGGTAATCTGGCGATTCTTGCGAACCGGAACGACAAACGCTTCCACCCAGTAGTGGTCGCCATTCTTGCAACGATTCTTGACGATGCCTCTCCACGACTTGCCCTGTTTTATCGTGGCCCAGAGATCCGCAAATGCAGCGGGCGGCATATCCGGATGGCGTACCACGTTTTGGCTCTTGCCGATGAGTTCATCGTGCCCGAAACCACTGAGGTCGACAAAAGCGTCATTGGCGTAGGTAATTGTTCCCTTGAGATCGGTTTTGGTGACTATCGTGCCCGATGCGAACTGCTTTTCGATACCGGTGACCGGCATGTTGATCTTCATGTGTACCCCTATTTCAGAGACTCACAGTCGGTTTCATATCCCGCGCGGAATGCAGTGCCAGTCACAAGATGCGGAGTATGAAACCAACTATGAGGCCCTGTAAGCCAGTTAATATTTATTTAAACATTATAAATCATGATGTTTAAAGAACGATTGACGCACATCAATCATGTGCTCGGATAGTTGCGCTGCTCAGGAAATAATCAGCTTCAACCCGATCAAAATGGTGACGATCTCGAAAGCGCGTTTGATCCAGCGGTTGCCCTTTTTGATCGCATAGTGGCTGCCGACATAGCCGCCGATCAGCGAGCCCGCCAGCAGCGCCGGCATCCAGCCCCAGGCGATGGTGCCGATCAGTCCCAGAACAATTGCCCCTGTTCCGTTCCACACCAGCCCGCACAGCACCAGGGTATAGGCCACGGCGCGCTTGTAGTCGAGACCGAAATGGTGGATCAGCCACATGGTAAGAAACAGTCCGGTACCGGAAGTAATCGAGCCGTTGAGGAAGCCGACCACGAACAGGCCGGCCACGCCAGTCGCGAGGGCTCTTCCCTCGCGGTTTCTGGGAGTGTGCTCCAGGCCCAGTTTCGGCTTGAAGAAGGAATACAGCCCCAGCCCAAGAGTCAGGAATCCCAAGGCAAGCTGAGCGTAATGCGCCGGGATTTTGAGGATAGTGCTGGCCCCCAGCACCACGCCAGGCAAGCCCGCACCCAGAATGATCAGGGAAAAGCGCCGTTCCAGGTGGCTTTCACGCCAGTGGCGCATGGTCGCGCCGAGTCCCAGCGCCACGCTCGCCACCTTGTGGGTGGCCAGCGCCACGCCGAATGGCAGGCCGAGAAAAATCAGCATGGGGAACTGGATCAGCCCCGCCCCGCCGCCGGAAAGGGCGGAAAACCAGTTGGCGAGGAAGGAGGCGAGGAAAAGGACGAACTGGTCGAGCAGCGACATCAACCGGAAATACCGTACTCCGCTGGCATCCGGACGTAAAAAAGCTGCAGGTTTTCGTCTCTGAGCAACGCCAGCAGGCGCTCGGCCTGTTCTCCACTCACCAGGAACTCGACCTCGACCGGCAGATCGCCGGCCAGTTCGAAGAATGCCTCCTCGTGCAGCCTGCCATGACGGCCGAAACCGGCAATGGCGCGAATTGTGGTGCCACCGCCAATGCCCATGCCCTTCGCCTGTTCCAGCAGCCATTCATAGAGCAGCTTGCTGTGGTGCCTTTGCGATTCGCTGACGAAAAATTTCAGGCAGATTCCCTGCATCGCTTCATCCTTTCAGGAGCTTGACGGTACCGATGCCAAGCAGTGTCATGGCGACCGAACCGGCTACATGGATAGCAATAATCCCACCGGCCCAGGCATACTGGGCGCGTAACAGCAGCGTCACGGTCTCCGCCGAGAAGGTGGAGAAAGTGGTAAGTCCGCCGAGAAAGCCGGTAGCGAGCAGCAGCCGCGCTTCCGGTGGCAGGCCGGGATGGTCTGCGAACACTGCCATCGCCAGTCCCATCAGGTAGGCGCCCACCAAGTTCGCCGCCAGCGTGCCCAGCGGCAGCGTGGGAAACACCGGGTTCCACAGGAGGCCGAACCACCAGCGCAGCCAGGCGCCCACCATCGCGCCCGCACCGACGGCGAGCAAGCCGTAGAAACTCATGGCACGTTTTTCACGATTGCATTCATCGCAGCATCATAAGCCAAGCCGCCAGTCCGAGCAAAGTGATGAGCAGCACCGGCAGCGTCAACGCAAACCCAACGCGGCAATACTCGCCCCAGCCGATCCTGATGCCGCGCGCTTCCAGCACGTGCAGCCACAGCAGAGTGGCGAGGCTGCCCAGCGGCGTCATCTTCGGCCCCAGATTGCAGCCGATCACGTTGGCGTAGATCATCGCCTCCCGCGTCAAACCGGAAAGATGGGCGTCGTGGATGGCCAGGCTGGCCACCATCACCGTCGGCAGGTTATTCATCACGGCCGACAAAAAGGCGAACAGGAATCCCGCACCCAGAGTGGCCGGCCAGAACCCCTGGCCGTCCAGCCATTCCAGAATAACCCCCAATTCGGCGGTGAACCCCTGGTTGCGCAAGCCGAACACCACCAGATACATGCCCAGGGAAAACAGCACGATCTGCCAGGGCGCCTCGCGCAGCAGGGTCATCACCGGGATTACCGCTTGGGGCTGCTTGCGGATGAAATGCTCGCGCAGCGCTGCCAGCACCAGCAGCAGCGCCGCGGCCCCGGCCACGGCCGACACCGGCAGGCCGAGCGGACGCGCGGCGAAATAACCGGCCATCAGCAATGCCAGCACCAGCCAACCAGCCTTGAACACAAAGGGGTCGCGTATCGCCCCCGCAGGGTCCGGCAAAGCCGAAACCTCGAAGCGCGGCGGCAGATCCTTGCGGAAGAACAGCCACAGCACGGCCAGCGAAGCCAGAACCGCCAGCACGTTGACCGGCACCATCACCGCCGCGTAATCAGCGAAGGAAATACCGAAATAGTTGGCGACGATGATGTTGGTGAGGTTGGAGATCATCAGCGGCAGGCTCGCCGCATCCGCCATGAAACCGGTCGCAAAAACGAATGCGAGCGCGGCGGCGGGCCGGAATCGCAGTGCGTGCAGCATCTCCAGCACCAGCGGGGTGAGAATCAGCACCGCGCCATCGTTGGCAAAAATCGCAGCCACCACCGCAGTCAGCAGCACGATCAGCAAAAATAGCCAATGGCCGTAGCCCCTTCCCCAGCGCGCCACATGCAGCGCCGCCCACTCGAAAAATCCGGCTGCATCGAGGACGAGGGAAATGACGATCAGGGCGATGAAGGTAAAGGTGGCATCCCACACGATGCCCCACACCACCGGCACGTCTGCAAGCGTAATCACGCCAGCAACCAGCGCGACCACTGCTCCAAGCAGGGCACTCCAGCCAATGCCGAGTCCTCTCGGTTGCCAGATCACCATGGCCAGGGTGGCGGCAAAAATCAGGATAGCGGTCAGCATTTCCAATCTCGTGCGTAAAATTGGCAAATTTTACCATCTGCAGCGTCGCGGTTCATGCTGCCGTCTTGCACACCTCCGTTTCTGCCGAACTCATGCTCGCGGAACGTTTCTGCATTTCAGTCCGAAAAGCGTTACGGTCTTCCTCGCCCATCTCGCGGGGTTTCAGTCGGGTCAATTCCGTAGTGTCCAGCCCCGAAAAATCCTGCGACGCAAAACCGCTCAGGCTGATCAGTCCAAAAGCCACCGCAGCGGCCTGCATAAATCTTTTTCTGTACATATCAAGCATTCCTGATAATCCAATTCGGCTTACCCGCGGGACAACCGATACAGACAAAGAAAACCGAATAAAAACTAACCGGAGAAATTTATCGAAATTTCTTATATAACAATAAAAAGAATGGATAACGCCCCTTTTGCATCCATGCTATTCTTCGCCGACCTAAGAATTTTTCCCACATAATGGAGAATATAAATCATGTCTAAACTAGTAAGGCCACATGGCGGAGGAGAGCTCAAACCATTGCTGTTAAGCGGCGAGGCTTTGAAACAGGAACTGGCGCGCGCTCAAGCAATGCCAAAGGTTCGCATGAGCTCGCGCGAGACCGGCGACCTTATTATGTTAGGCATCGGAGGCTTTACCCCTCTCGACGGCTTCATGACGCATGCTGATTGGCAGGGTGTGTGCGATGGCTACAAAATGGCCAACGGCCTGTTCTGGCCTATCCCCGTCACCTTGTCGACCGACGACGAGAGCGTCAAGGTCGGCGACGATGTCGCTCTGGTGGACGGCGAATCCGGCGAGATCATGGGCACCATGACGGTGACCGAGAAATACACGATCGACAAGGCCCACGAGTGCATGGAGGTCTACAAGACCACCGACATGGAGCACCCCGGCGTCAAGATGGTGATGGCTCAGGGCAAGTACAACCTGGCCGGCCCGGTCAAGGTGTTGTCCACCGGCGGCTTCAAGGAGAAATACGGCGACCAGTTCATGACCCCCGCCGAGACCCGCGCCAAGTTCGAACAAATGGGTTGGTCCAAGATCGCTGCCTTCCAGACCCGCAACCCGATGCACCGCTCCCACGAGTACTTGGCAAAGATCGCCATCGAGACCATGGACGGCGTGCTGGTCCACTCCCTGCTGGGCGCACTGAAGCCGGGCGACATCCCCGCCGATGTACGTTCCGAAGCCATCAGCACCCTGGTCGACAACTATTTTGCCCCGAACACCGTGATCCAGGCCGGTTACCCGCTGGACATGCGCTATGCAGGTCCGCGCGAAGCGCTGCTGCATGCCCTGTTCCGCCAGAACTACGGCTGCTCGCACTTGATCGTCGGCCGCGACCACGCCGGCGTGGGCGATTACTACGGCCCCTTCGACGCCCAGAAGATCTTCGACGAGATTCCGAAAGATGCGCTCGAAACCAAGAACATGAACATCGACTGGACCTTCTGGTGCAACAAGTGCGGCGGCATGGCATCGCAGCGTACCTGCCCACATACCAAAGATGACCGCATTCTGTTGTCTGGCACCAAGGTGCGTTCAATGCTTTCCGAAGGCCAGGACCTGCCTGTCGAATTCAGCCGTCCCGAGGTCGCCAAGGTCCTGCAGAAGTACTACGCCGGCCTGAGCGCCGAAGAGAACGTCAAGGTTGAGCTGAAAGGCCATTCCGCAAAATAGTTTTTTAAGGTTGGCCGGTTACGCAAGTAACCGGCCTTTGTTAATAGTAGTACTGTGATAACTACGAGGAGTAGAAGCAATGCCAACATTTGTACGCACAGAAAAATGTGATGGCTGCAAAGGTCAGGACAAAACTGCCTGCATGTATATTTGCCCGCACGACCTGATGAAGCTGGATAAAGATGGTTCCGAAACGGGCCACGCCATGAAGGCGTTCAATCAAGAGCCGGAACAGTGCTGGGAGTGCTATTCCTGCGTGAAAATTTGCCCGCAAAATGCAATCGAAGTCCGTCACTACGCCGACATGGTTCCTCTGGGCGGCTCCGTGCAACCTCTGCGCGGTACTGACTCCATCATGTGGACCATCAAATTCCGTAATGGCAGCATGAAGCGTTTCAAGTTCCCGATCCGCACCACTCCAGAAGGTTCCATCGACTGCTACGGCGGCAAACCTACTGCAAGCATGGCCAACATCACCAAACCTGGTTTCTTCAACCAGGAAAATGGTTTCCGCGCCGGCAACCCTGCCGAACTGATCCGCAAGTAAGAATCAGCGAACGGTCTTTGATAAACGAACATTGAAAGGTAAATGCAATGTCTGGAACTTTTGGAAATCCTGAAGTAGTCCAAGAAGAAGTTGACATTCTTCTGATTGGTGGCGGCATGGCCTGTTGCGGCGCCGCTTATGAAATCATGCGCTGGGCTGACGCCGCCAAGGCCGAGTCTGGCGTGGACCTGAAAATCAAACTGGTCGACAAAGCCGCCATGGATCGCTCCGGCGCCGTGGCTCAAGGTCTGTCCGCTATCAACACCTACATCGGTGATACGCAGGATCCCGCGGATTACGCCCGCATGGTCTCCAACGACCTGATGGGCATCACCCGTGACGACTTGGCCTACGATCTGGGCCGCGTTGTTGATGAGTCTGTCCACCTGTTCGAAGAATGGGGTCTGCCGATCTGGAAACTGGACGAAAACGGCGAGCGTCATGACGGTTCCGTCGACATGCCCAAGCTGAAAGACGGCGGCAAGCCTGTGCGTTCCGGCAAGTGGCAGATCATGATCAACGGCGAATCCTACAAGTGGATCGTTGCTGAAGCCGCCAAGAAAGCCCTCGGCATGGATCGCATCCAGGAACGTATCTTCATCGTCAAGCTGGTGAACGACAAGAACGATCCTAAGCGCATCGCTGGTGCTGTTGGCTTCTCCACGCGTGACCACAAAGTGGTTGTGTACAAGTTCAAGGCCTGCCTGCTGGCTGCCGGTGGTTGCGTGAACCTGTTCCGCCCCCGTTCCGTTGGTGAAGGCCAAGGTCGTGCCTGGTATCCGGTCTGGAACGCTGGTTCCACCTACTCCATGGCTGCCGAAGCTGGCGCAGAACTGACCATGATGGAAAACCGTTTCGTGCCTGCCCGTTTCAAAGACGGCTACGGCCCGGTCGGTGCCTGGTTCCTGCTGTTCAAGGCCCAAGCCGTCAACGCCAATGGCGAAGTGTACATGGCTCGGAACAAGGAGATGCTGAACGACTACCCGCCCTATGGCCAAGCTGCCGTTCCTGCCTCCTGCCTGCGTAACCACCTGATGCTGCATGAGATGAAGGAAGGCCGTGGCCCGATTTACATGGACACTGTGACCGCTCTTGCAAAACTGCGCGAGACCCTGTCCCCGCGCGAAGTGAAGCATCTGGAAGCAGAAGCCTGGGAAGACTTCCTCGACATGTGTATTGGCCAGTGCGGCGTCTGGGTCGGTGAGAACATCGAGCCGGAAAAGAAGAACTCCGAATTGATGCCTACCGAACCCTACCTGCTCGGTTCCCACTCCGGTTGCTGCGGCATCTGGGTATCCGGTCCAGAAGATGTCGGCGCGCCGACTTCCGAAGGCCACGCAGATGCTGGCAAGGTTCCTGCACACCTGCCGAGTGGATGGAACTGGGGCTATCGCTCCATGACCACCGTCAAGGGTCTGTTCACCGCCGGTGACGGCGTGGGCGCATCCGGCCACAAATTCTCCTCCGGCTCACACGCTGAAGGCCGTCTGTGTGCCAAATCGATGGTCAAGTACTGCATCGACAACAAGGACTGGAAACCAGAGCTGGATACCTCGGCCGATGATCTGGTCGCGCAAATCTACCAGCCGGTGCGTAACTTCCTGGAGCACAAGGATTACTCTACCGCTATCGACGTGAACCCCAACTACATCACGCCGAAGATGCTTCAGTTCCGCCTGCAAAAAATCATGGACGAGTACGTTGCTGGCGTTGCCACCTACTACACGACCAACGACAAGATGCTGGCCGTTGCAGAAGAGAAGCTGGGCATGCTGAAGGAAGACGCAATGAAGATGCGTGCGAAAGACCTGCACGAACTGCTGCGTGCATGGGAAAACTACCATCGCATCCTGACGGCTGAAGCCCACATGAAACACATCCAGTTCCGTGAAGAATCCCGTTACCCGGGCTTCTACTACCGCATGGACAAGAACTTTGTCGATGAGGAAAACTGGAAGTGCTTCGTGAACTCGATCTACGACAAAACCACCCAGAAGTGGACCGTGTTCAAGCGCGCCCACGTGGATCTGGTCGACAAGTCCAAATTGTTCAAGCCTGCCGCTCACTAAGGTAGTTGCGAATAATTGTTGCAAGCAAAAACCGGGCGCCTCGCGGCGCCCGGTTTTTCATTCTGTAAGACCGTTAAAACCGTTTTGGTATCATGGACGGCAAGATAATTTCAGTTTCATGCAACTCTGCACACATGGCAGAGTCCAATTTTTGGGTTTTTTGCAGCGCACAATGAGGTAAGAATGATGGAAAATATTATCAATGACTCCCCCTTTGTCCCAAGCCCGGTGATACCGACCTCGTACGATGGCTCGAAAGTGATCCAGTTTCGTTGCCATAAGGAAATCGCCTGCTTCAACGCCTGCTGCAAAAATATCGACATCACCCTCACACCCTACGACATCCTGCGCCTGAAGCGCCGTCTGGGTCTGACTTCCGGCGAATTCCTGCTGGGCTTCACCGAACCCTACGAAATGGATAAGGACAGCATCGCCGGCGTCAAATTCAAGCCCGTAGAAGATGGAACCGCATGCCAGTTCATGACCGACGAGGGATGCAGCGTCTATGAAGACCGCCCCACCGCCTGCCGCTACTACCCCGTAGCACTGGTCTCGATGCGTAAGCAGAACGAGTACACCGACACCAATTCCTATGCCTTGGTTGAAGAAGCGCACTGCCTGGGACATAAGGAAAACCGCTCCCTGACCATCGACGAATACCGCCACGAGCAAGGCCTGGAGGACTATGACGAACTGGGCCGCGGCTGGCGCCAACTGATCCTGAAGAAGAAATCCTCCGGCCCGACCGTTGGGACGCCCTCCAAGCGCAGCCTGCAACTATTTTTCATGGCCTGCTACGACGTCGATCGTTTCCGCGATTTCGTCTTCAGCGATTCGTTCAACGAAGTGTACGACCTGCCAGACGATCTCAAGAAAACGATTGCCGAGGACGAAATCGAGCTCATGCAGTTCGGCTTCCGTTTCCTCAGGCAGGTCATGTTCAGTGAAGAAAGCATCGCCGTAAAAGCCGACGCCTTTGACAAACGCCTGGCGAAAAAGCAGGAACGTGAGGCAGCGGGCCTGACATCCAGCGAACCGGCACCGGCTCCCGATTCACCCTACGACCACCCTGAGTGCGGTTGTGACTGAGGCGATCCCGTGCAAGTTCGCGCCCTGACCAGTGAGGAATATTTCGTCGAATCGGAACCTTATTACGAGGCCACTGGCGACGAAATCGCCATTTTCGAGGCGGCCTATGAAAACAAGCTGCCCGTTTTACTCAAGGGGCCGACCGGTTGCGGCAAGACCCGTTTCATGGAATACATGGCATGGCGGCTGAAGCGCCCCCTGATCACGGTTTCCTGCCACGACGACCTGACCGCCTCCGACCTGGTCGGGCGCTTTCTGATCAAGGGTGGAGAGACCGTATGGGTGGACGGTCCGCTCGCCCGCGCCGTGCGTGCGGGGGCAATTTGCTATCTGGATGAAATCGTGGAAGCGCGGAAGGATGCCATCGTGGTGATCCACCCCCTCGCCGATGACCGCCGCGTACTGCCGATGGAAAAACTGGGCACCCTGCTGCAGGCCAACGACGACTTCTGCCTGGCGATTTCTTACAACCCCGGCTACCAGAGCGTACTCAAGGATCTCAAACAAAGTACCCGGCAACGTTTCGTTGCCCTGGAATTCGATTACCCCAGTGCAGACCTGGAGCGCAAGATTGTTGCCAAGGAATCCGGCGTGGATACCGCACTGGCTGAAAAACTGGTCAAATTCGCTCACATGACCCGTAACCTAAAAGGCAGCGGCCTGGATGAAGGCGCCAGCACCCGCCTTCTGGTGCATGCAGGCAAGCTCATCGCTTCCGGTGTGGAACCGGTTGCCGCCTGCCGCAGCGCCATTGCCCAGGCGATTACCGACGACGCCGAAATGCTGGCGGCAGTTCGAGAACTTTCCTCTTCGCTTTTCTAGCACATGGCGGATAACGCACCGTTATCGGCCGAACAGATCAGCCATGCTCTGCAACAGTGGCTGGAGGTGGAATTCACCTTTATCCAGGTAGATGATCTGGCCGCCGCGATCGCGGCCCTGCCTCGCGAAGATCAGGACTTCCTGCTCGGGTGGGTAAGGCGCATCGCCACCACCAACATCCAGATCGCCCACCAATTCGCCCTTCGCGCCATCAGCCAACTCGCCCGCATGGACCGGCGCATGATCGAAGCCTGGGCATTGCATGCCATGGACACCTTTGACCGAGCCGGGTCACGCCCCGCCTTCAAGGTGATCAATGAGCTGGACAGCTTCGCCCGACTCAGCCACGAACATGCCGCAGGCGCGCTATTCGAGGAGGTGGGCGGCATCCTGCTGAATTTCGTGCGCGGGCTGTCAGGGCGGCACCTCAAGCTGGAAAAAGGCGAAGCGACCTATACTGACAGCGAGACCCTGTTTCTGCCCGCCGTTGTTGCCCAGATGCGGGAGGCGGCCGACAACTTCAAGCTGTGCAAAGCCATGGTGGCCCTGCTATGGGCACAGACCCGTTTCGGCACCTTCCGCGTCAACCTGACCGAGGCACTGAATACCTACCCGGATATCGACAAGGCGCTGAAACAGTTCCATGCCTTGGAAACCCTGCGCCTGGAAGCATGTATCGGCCGCGAACTCCCTGGCCTGTACCGGGAAATGCAACGACTAAAAACCGAGACAGGCGTGAATCTACCGGCTGGCTGGGAACTCCATGCAGCCGATCTCGCCCGACCGGAAGCCAGCGTCGCCGACAGCCTCCGTCTTGTGGAGCGGGTTTATCCCGACCCAACAGCCGATGCCGTTTGCTACCAGGGTGAGTTGCGGCTGGACGCCGTGGCCGCCAGTATCGCGGCACGTGTAGAACGGGAAAAAATTCTGCTGCGGATCAAACTGGCGCAGGAGCTTGAAAAGCAAACCATAGAAACACGCCGCGACGCTCCGCACTTCGACGTCAGGCAGGTAGCAGACGACCGCAATGATTTGCCGCGTCTGGAAATCACCCTGGAAGATGCACCGATCGCGCCCCCTGAAGGCGTGAACCAACTACTCACCTCGATCTATCTCGATCTGGGCGAAATCCCTCCCGAATATCTGGTACCCGCAGGGCCAGGCGAATATGATCCCTCCCTGCTAGAAGAAAAAACCCAGGACCCCGATACGGTATGGCAGGGCACCTACCATGAAGAAGGGGCAAGCCTTTATCCGGAGTGGGATTTCGGCCGGCAGCACTACCGCAAGAACTGGTGCGTGCTACGAGAGAAGGCGGTGACACCGCTGAATGATGGATTTACGCAGCGGACGCTGGATAAACACAGCGGCTTGGTCAAACACTTGCGCCGCACCTTCGAGGCAATGCGCGACGAAAACCGGTTATTGAAACGCGAGCCATCCGGTGACGAAGTGGACATTGATGCATTAATCGAGGCATTGGCCGATGCACGCGATGGCAGCGAAATGAGCGACCGTCTATTCATGCGCACACACCGCAGCGAGCGCAACATTGCGGTAATGTTCATGGTGGACATGAGCGGCTCAACCAAGGGCTGGATCAATGACGCGGAACGCGAATCCCTGGTTCTGCTATGCGAAACGCTGGAACTGCTGGGCGACCGCTACGCCATCTATGGCTTTTCCGGAATCACCCGCAAACGCTGCGAAATATTCCGCGTCAAAAGTTTCGACGAACCCTATGGGGAAATAGTGCAACAGCGCATCGCAGGCATCTCCCCGCAGGAGTACACGCGCATGGGTGTCGCCATCCGTCACCTCTCCGCTATTCTCAATGAAGTCGACGCCCGCACCAAGCTGCTGATCACGCTCTCGGACGGCAAACCGGACGACTACCATGACGGCTACCGCGGCCAATACGGCATCGAGGATACCCGCATGGCCCTGATCGAAGCCAAGCGCAGCGGCATCCATCCGTTCTGCATAACGATTGATACCGAAGGGCGTGACTACCTTCCCCATATGTATGGCGCCGTAAACTACACTGTTATTGCTGACGTGAAAGAACTGCCGCTTAAAGTGGCTGACATTTATCGACGACTGACACGTTAAGCCTATCGTATCAATTCATTTGACAGGGAATAAAAACTAGTGCAATATTTAGACATATTCTAAATTTAACCCCACCGATAAGGAAAGCAATCATGGCCGTTCTCGTAGGCAAAGCTGCACCCGACTTCACCGCCGCTACCGTACTGGGCAACAACAGCATCGACGAAAATTTCAACCTGAAGGCCCATATCAAGAACAAATACGCGGTGATCTTCTTCTACCCGCTGGACTTTACCTTTGTCTGCCCGTCCGAACTGATCGCGTTTGACCACCGCCTGAAAGAATTCAAGGACCGCAACGTCGAAGTGATCGGCGTCTCCATCGACTCCCATTTCACCCACCTGGCATGGAAAAATACCCCGGTCAACAACGGCGGTATCGGCCAGGTTGCCTACCCTCTGGTGGCCGACATCAAGCACGAGATCTGCAAGGCCTACGACGTTGAAGCGGAAGGCGGTGTTGCCTACCGCGGCTCCTTCCTGATCGACAAGACCGGCATCGTACGTCACCAGGTCGTGAACGATCTGCCGCTGGGCCGTAACATCGATGAAATGCTGCGCATGATCGATGCCCTGCAGTTCACCGAGCAGCACGGCGAAGTTTGCCCGGCAGGCTGGAGCAAAGGCAAGGCCGGCATGAAAGCCGACACCAAAGGCGTCGCCGATTACCTGGCCAAGCACGCTGCCGAGTTGTAATCCAGCAAGCAGGCCAAAGTAGAAATTGAAAAAGGGGGCAATGCCCCCTTTTTCAATTTCTACGCTCTTTAAATTGGAAGAAAAACTGCGCTGGCCACACTCTGGAAGACACGTACGATGGTGCGGTTGTTCTTTTCTGCGATGATTCTGGCCAGGGTGTCCTGCTGCGCGATCAACTTGCCGAATTCCCGCTCGAAGCTCATATTACGGTTGGCTGCATCGTTTTCATTGCTGAGCAGAAACAACTCACCCCGACTATCGCGCGTGGCACTCAGCTTCCAGACCGCGATCTCGACATTACGTGCACTATTGTAAAGTTTCTGCGGATCGAGTTCGTCGAGGACATAAAGCTCGGCTTTATCATTGTACGAAGCCATGATCATGGTCGCCAGGCCCGCGATAAAAGCCAGCACCCTATCCCCCTGATAGTTTTCCTGGAAGGCCAGGTAGAAGCACTCGGCTCCGCGTTTCCCGTTAAGTTCCGGAAAGCGCCAGTCATGCCCGGCATCAAACGCCCGCAACATTGCACTTTCCATGGAGGGTTGCCCACCCTTCTTCCATTCACGAGGGTTTCGCCGATAGAGTTTTTCCATCAGCGTGCGCAGATGGCTGAAGCTCTCCTGCTGGTGAATCTCGGACACCGTATCGATGTCAGTTTTTACAAAGGAGGAAAGTTTCAGGTCGGATGAAGCCGGGGGACGCTTTTTTCCTTCCTGCCGGGAAGGCGAGGAGGCACAGGCAGAAAGTAGCGCAGCCAGGAAGAGGAAGGGCAATGTGGCTTTTACGTTCATCCTGTGCAAGACACTGTTTGTGTGCCTCACAGTATAACGATTTCTCTAGCCTCGGTACAAAGCCGTTCATAAAACGACTTAGGCTCGACGATATTCTCGAACCCCCAAGTATCCATAAAAACTCATATTTTGAACCGGTTCACCGCTATCCGCATGGTATTCGCCAATTCTTGCAGGTTATTTGCCGCACTGGCGGTTTCGGCTGCGGCGGCACTGTTCTCTTCGGTCATTTGCGCCACTTTTTCCACCTGGCTGGCAATGTCATTGCTGGCGCTGCTCTGCTCGGTCAGGGCCGAGGAGATGTCGTTGACGACCACCTGCTCTGCCCCGTCCTTGATCTGGATGATGGCCGAGCCGGCCTGGTTCGCCAGCGTTACGCCGCCACTGACCTGGTTGACGGCTGAGCTCATGGTGGAGACGGCAGCTTGTGCGCTGTGCTGCATCGTACCGATCATCTGGGTGATTTCTTCCGTGGCCTTGGTGGTACGTTCCGCCAGCTTACGTACTTCATCGGCCACCACGGCAAAGCCCCGGCCTTGCTCACCGGCGCGAGCGGCCTCGATCGCCGCGTTGAGCGCGAGCAGATTGGTCTGGTCGGCGACATCCTTGATGACCTGGACGATAGAGGAAATCTGGTTCGACTGCTGATCCAGCTCTTCGATGGCTTGGGCGGTGTGGCGCACGGTTTCGGCGATTTGCGACATTTCCGAGGCGGCCTTGTGGATGATTTCCCCGCCCTCGGTGGAGAGTTTGCCCGATTTGCGGGAGATATCCACGGCTTCGCGTGCACTCTCGGAAACGTGATTGATGCTGACGGTCATTTCTTCGACCGCGGCCGCCATGGCGGAGGTCGCCTCGCTCTGGGACGAAGAACTGGTGGCGACCTGACCTGATGCGGCAGAAAGGCTTTGCGCCGCATCCGAGACCTTGGCCACGCTGCCGAGCACTTGGCCGAGGGTCTGCTGCAAGGCAGCCATGAGTTGGTTGAAGGACTTGGCGGTTAGCCCGACTTCATCTTCGGTGTTGACCGGGATGCGCCGGGTGAAGTCGCCGTTTTTCTCGACTTCGGTGATGGTGGCGCGCATCTGGTTCAGTGGAATAGTAATTGAGCGGGAGATCAACACCGCCGCTGCCATGCCGATCAGCAATGCCGCTATGCTTATCGCCAGTGCGATAGTGGCGATTCTTTCCACAAACCCATTCAAGCGCTCTTGATCATCCGCCATGCGCTTGGTCGACCCTTTTGCAAGATTTACGACCTCATCGACTGCCTTGTGTGTCTCGTCCTTGAATTCCCCCGTCGCGCGATTCGCGTCCTGGGTGGTTGTAATCTCGCCAGCTTTGATTTTCTGATAAATGCCTTTGACACCGGCTTGGTATTTTTCCACGTTTTCCTTGGCGCTCTGCACCATCTGCTTGTCTTCCGGCAGAACGACAATTTTTTCCAGGTCACCGATCCTGGCTGTCAGGCGCTCCTTTTCATCGCTCCAACTATTGAAGTATTTTTCGACTTCCTTGGCGGAGCTTATGTTAATGAACATGTCCTTCTCGAATCGCCGCAGGCCAAGCATATTCGCTCTGGCGCGAACGGAATTTTCCATTATCTTCAGATCGCCATTGAGAGTTTTCGAAATTTCATCGTGATACGATGCAATCCCCCACTTGCCAACGCCCCACACGGCGATCAAGAGCACCAACAGGATAGCAAAGCCCAAATACAACCTGGTTCCGATTTTCATGCTTTTCAAATCCCTTTTGGTATATCGGGATAATTATACATGAATGTCCTTATATCATGTAAAATGGATACCCCTTTAATGACAAAGGGAAATACCTAATCAGGCAGGAGCACCTATCGCCCAGCCCTCAAGAGCAGTCTCAATGACTCGATCAAAATCACGATAAAATGGCTTATGCAGGAAAAAACAATGGCAGTTATTTGTATCGTTACAATCGTGGCACAACCCACGCACTGACTCACACTTGATGACTTTTTTGATCGTTTCCGAGGTATGTGTAGCCAGGATCACCAGTCGAGCATCCGGTTTGACGGCCTTGATCTTGCCAACCAGCGAAAACTGGGTGATCAGCGGCGATAGCATATCGACAATCACCAGCGACCAATGATCAGGATGGCTCTGATAGGCATGCAACGCCACTGAAGGCTCAGTGAAATACATGGCATTAATGCCATCCTGATGGGCAAGTATCTCTAAATAAAGGCATGTTGACACATCATCGCTAACAATCATGAAATTCATCTTCTCGCCTCCCACATGCATCCCAATTGCCTTGAATAAGTGATTCAAGTCTAACGCCAGATTAAAAAAAGCCCATCGGGGGAAGAATAATTATGTGGCGGGTAACACCCTGAATAGTCGATAGGTGGGAATACGATGATTGACTAGTGGAATCCCCTAACCGGAAAAGGTCAGCTGGAATCAAGCTGATTTATCGTGATTATACCGATAGCATCTGCGAGCCACATGAAGCGCTCGTGATGCCTTTCCGGCGAAACGGCTGGCATCTCATTCCGGATAATGATGCTTGCCGACGCTCACACGCTTAGCCTGTAATCCCTCGGCAGCAGGTTCCTCCAGGAACTGAACTTCACTGCCGATTTCGAGCTTGTCAAAATCCGGATGGCTTACGTTATCCCGGCTGAAATAAAGCTCATCACCCTCCGGCGTGTCGATAAAACCAAAACCCTCTACCGGAAATAGCCTGGCTATATGCCCATGACGCGGCGATTCATGAATTTTTGTATCGCCACGCTGGCGCCGCCCATAATCCTCCAGCCGACGCCTTGCCGCATCGAATGTATCTCGCAACGCCACATAGAGGTCTTCATGGAGGTCGCGATTGACCACCAACTCCGCGCCAGGAACGGAGATATCGAGCCGCACATTAAAAAGCTTGCCTTGGTGTTTGTGTTTTCCCGCAAATTCGAGCGAAACTTTGCAGCCGACAATTTGGGAATAGAACGATTCCAGCTTCTCCACCTTCTCCCTGATATGTGTTTCCACCGCCTCGGAATGGGGCATGTCGCGAATGACGATTTGGAGTGGGCGTTGCATGGTCATACCTCCTTTAATTTAATGCCTGACATGGGCTTCCCTGGACCGTCCACGCGGGCTCACCTTGGCCAGTTCAGTCATTTCCTCAGCCAGAAGATCCAGAATATCGTCCGCCGATACAATGCCCTCCAGGCCGCCTTCCCGGTCGACAACCGGGATACGTCGTATCCCCTTGTTGCGCATCAGCTCGATCGTCTCGAACACACCTTCGCTTTCCTGAACGCTGACCAGTTGCGGGCTCATGATGTCACCCACGCTGAAGTCATTAAAATCCAGAGATTTCGCGATAATTTCAACGACAATGTCGCGGTCGGTCACAATGCCGACCGGCATCCGCCTGCCGTCGACGACATCCACGACCACCAGGTCACCTACGTGGTGCTGGCGCATGAGCTGTGCTGCTTCTGGAATGGTGGTTTTTCTCATGGCGAACACCACCTCGCGGTTGCAAAATTCACCGATGGGCATGGCGCTTCCTCTCGAATAGTTAAGGTCTGGGGATGAAAATCTGGGCAAAATGGGAATGCCCAATTTCAATATAGAACATTTCACGAGAACGACAGGCAAGCTGGCTTTATAGCTTATCCATCCAGACTTCCAACCCCTGGGCATTGAGTTCGATATCGTTCTCCAGCAACGCGCGGGCCTCATTCCGGGAAAGTCTGCAACCGTGCACATCAAGGCAATCCAGCAGATAGTTTCCCAGTCCTTCTACCAAGCGCTGATGGCGCATCGCCCCGGCATCACGCACTCCCTCGGCGATGTTCACGAAATCTTCCAGCATATGGTGCAGGTCGTCCGCCAAGCGCGGCAACCGGGTCACCCTGCCATAGTGGGTCAGGTAAGCGGCGCGGGGATGGTGGGACATGATAAGGTCAATCGAATCATGTGCCGCCTCCGGCTCGAACTGCACGGGAGTGGTCGTAGGAAAAATGAACTCCCGCCCGTCGACATCAAACTCGCGATATGAAATTCCGAAGGTATCGCCGGTAAAAATGCCGCCGCTGCGCTCGTCGAAGATGCAGAAATGATGGTGGGCATGGCCCGGCGTGTCGAGGAACAATAATCTCCGGCCATTCATCTCCAGGGTGAACTCGTGCGGCGCCTCGATCACGCGCTCGGCGGGAACCGGCACGATTTCCCCGTAGGCCCGGCGAAAATCTTCCTCGCCGTAAACCGCGATCGAGCCCGCCACCAGCTTGGACGGGTCGATCATGTGGCGCGCTCCGCGCGGATGCACGACCAGCATCGCCTCGGGAAACAGGCGCATCATCTCGCCCGCGCCGCCCGCGTGGTCGAGGTGGACGTGAGTCACGATCACATAGGCGATATTTTCCGGGCGCAGGTTTTTCTGCCGCATCACCTCCAGCACGCCGGGAACCGAGAAATTCGTCCCGGTGTCGATAATGGCGGCCTTGTCACCTTCGACCAGCAAGTGGATCGCAGCCAGGCCGGGCCGGATGTGATGGGCGTCTATCGCGGTAATTCCGTCTTCGTAATCCTGGTGGTTTTCAGTCATGTTTAGTCGCTCTTCCAATGAAATATGCAATTAACGGTACAATTCCAAGTCTGGAGAGTAAAAATACCATGACTAGCATCCGCCAAGAAGACTTAATCGCCAGCGTCGCCGACGCGCTGCAATACATTTCCTACTACCACCCGCTCGACTACGTCAAGGCGCTGGGCGAAGCCTACGAACGGGAGGCCTCCCCCGCCGCCAGGGACGCCATCGCCCAGATCCTCACCAACTCGCGCATGAGCGCGATGGGCCACCGCCCGATCTGCCAGGACACCGGCATCGTGGTGGCCTTCGTCAAGGTCGGCATGGACGTGCGCTGGGATGCCCGGATGAGTGTCACCGATATGGTCAACGAAGGCGTGCGCCGCGCCTACTCGAACCCCGACAACGTGCTGCGCGCCTCGGTGGTGGCCGACCCCGCCGGAGCGCGCAAGAACACTCGCGACAACACCCCGGCGGTGATCCACTACGAGATCGTTCCCGGCGACAAGGTCGAGATCATCCTGGCGGCCAAGGGCGGCGGCTCGGAGAACAAGGCCAAGTTCACCGTCCTCAACCCGTCGGACAGCCTCGTCGACTGGGTGCTGAAGACCGTCCCCACCCTGGGCGCCGGCTGGTGCCCGCCGGGGATACTCGGCATCGGCATCGGCGGCACGGCGGAAAAAGCCATGCTGCTGGCCAAGGAAGCCTTGATGGAGCCGGTCGACATCCACGAACTGCAGGCGCGCGGACCGCAAAACCGGGTGGAGGAACTGCGCCTGGAGCTATATGAAAAAGTGAATGCGCTGGGCATCGGCGCGCAGGGCTTGGGCGGCCTCACCACTGTGGTGGATATCAAGATCAGGGACTACCCGACCCACGCCGCCGGCCTGCCGGTCGCGATGATCCCCAACTGCGCCGCCACCCGCCACATCCACTTCACCCTCGACGGCAGCGGCCCGGCCGTGCTGACCCCGCCGAATCTCGACGAATGGCCGAAGGTGGACTGGCAGCCCGCCGCCGATTCGCGCCGCGTCAACCTCGACGCCGTCACGCGCGAGGAGATCGCCACCTGGAAGCCGGGCGAAACCCTGCTCCTGTCGGGCAAGCTGCTCACCGGGCGCGACGCCGCCCACAAGCGCATCGCCGACCTGTTCGCCAAAGGGGAAAAACTGCCGGAGGGCGTGGACTTCACCAACCGCTTCATCTACTACGTCGGCCCGGTCGACCCGGTGCGCGACGAAGTGGTGGGCCCGGCCGGCCCCACCACGGCGACCCGCATGGACAAGTTCACCGACCTGATGCTGGACAAGACCGGCCTGATCGGCATGATCGGCAAAGCCGAGCGCGGCCCGGCGGCCATCGAGAGCATCCGCAAGCACAAGGCGGTTTACCTGATGGCGGTGGGCGGCGCCGCCTACCTCGTGGCCAAGGCGATCAAGGCGTCCAGGGTGCTGGCCTTCGCCGACTTGGGGATGGAAGCGATCTACGAATTCGAAGTCAAGGACATGCCGGTCATCGTGGCAGTGGACGCCAACGGCACGTCGGTGCACGAAACCGGCCCGGCGGAGTGGCGCATGAAAATCGGCAAAATTCCGGTAGCAACCCCTCGTTAACCGCAGAGGCGCAAAGGCGCAGAGAAGTACGGAATAAGTAAAAACTCTGCGCCTCTGCGCCTCTGCGGTAAAAGGTTTTTCCTGTGATCGAACCCGCCATCAAAACCACCCTCACCCTGCCGACGCAGGAGGTCTTTTACCGCCTCTACCGCTTCGACAGCGCCCCGCCGCGCCGCCTGCTGCTCCTCCACGGCGGCGGTGTGGCGGGCAAAATCACCTGGGGCGGCATCCTACCCCATCTCAGGCACTGGAACGAAATCCTCGTGCCCGACCTGCGCGGCACCGGCAAGACCCGCTACCCCGACCACAAGGAACACGGCTTCGAGGCCGAGGAAGTGGTGGCCGACCTTAACGCCCTGCTCGATCACCTGGCCTGGGAGAAATTCGACCTGGGCGGCTACTCCTACGGCGGGCTGATCGCCATGCTGCTCAAGGCCACCCGCCCGGCAGCGGTGGAAAACACCTACCTGCTCGAACCCGCCCTGCTCGGCAAGATGAGCGACGAGGAATCGATCCGTTCGCGCGAACTGATCCTGCACGCCGCCAAGCGGCTGCGCGAGCTGGAAAACGTGGGGGAAGGACTGGAACTGTTCCTCGACGCCGTCGCCCCCAACCGCAGCCGCGGCTCGAAGAACGAGGAAATCATCCGCGAGCGATTGTCTCACCGCCCGGCAGGGCTGGCCTGTGCCATCGAATGCGTCTCCCACGCCGCCAAACGCCTCGACCGGAAGCAATTGATTAAAGCCCAGGCCAACGTCAGCAGCTTCATCGGCGGACGCTCCCACCCTGCGGTCTACCAACTATGCCAGGAGATTGCGGCGAGCAGGCACGACTGGGCCTGCCACCTGATCCAGGGTGCCGACCACGCCCTGCCTTTCCAGAAACCGGAAGTCATTGCCGAATTGATGAATGCCGATTTGGCGCCAAATCCGCGCGGCACAGAAAAAGATTGAACCCCACCCTCGCCGAAACGCTGCTCGCCATCCTGCGCGCCCATCCCGACGGCCTCTCCGAATACGACCTGATCCGCAAGCTCGCCCACGACGATCCCGCTTTCGGCCCCGACGCCTACACCGACGAGCTTTCCCTGTTCCAGTGCCACTTCATCCTGTTCCACCACCTCTACCGCCTGCGCGACGATCTGTGGAATGAACGGCAAGGCGACCTCGCCATCCATTGCCTGAAAATCGTGCTACGCCCCTACTCGGACGGAGTCGGTCGCCTGCCCACCACCCCCGACCCGCTGCGGGCCTACTACCTCGACCTCTCCCACCTGGAAAAAACCGGCAAGCAGGAAATCCTGGAACTGCTCGACACCTTCTGGCTGCGCTTCGCCCGCCTCGACCAGCGCGCCGAAGCCCTCAACGCGCTGGGGCTCGCCGACCCGGTGGCTTACCCGGAGATCAAGCGCCGCTACCGGGAACTGGCGATGGAACACCACCCCGACCGGGGCGGAGAGATGGAAAAGCTCCAGGCCATCAACGCCGCCATGGGGCTGCTGGAACCGCACCAAGAGTCGAAAATGTAGCCTGGATGCAGCGCAGCGGAATCCGGGTTAATATTCCACAATGGTTCTCTACCGCCGCAACCGCCTACCGGGCGGAACCTTTTTTTTCACAGCAACCCTGCGGGATCGATCATCCCACGCTCTGGTGGAACATATCGCCCCGCTACGTGAAGCGTTCCGCGCCGTTTGCCGCCAACACCCGTTCCGGATTGACGCCATCGTCATTCTTCCCGATCACCTTCACACCAATTGGACGCTGCCGCCAGGCGACGACGATTTCCCCGGCCGGTGGCGCGCAATCAAGAGCGCATTCACCCGTACAGTCGTAAAATCTGGCCTGGCCGTCGCACGCAACCGAAAGGGCGAATACTCGCTGTGGCAACGGCGTTATTGGGAGCACACCATCGCCGATGACATGGATTTTCAGCACCACGTGGATTACATTCATTTCAATCCGGTCAAACACGGCTTGGTAAAACGTGTGGCGGATTGGCCGCACTCCTCGTTCCACCGTTACGTTCAGCAGGGAATTCTTGTGCCTGAGTGGGCGGGAACACCGGCAGAAGAAGATGGGAAAAGTTTCGGGGAATAGTTGGTTTGGCATCCCCGGATTCCGCTACGCTGCATCCGGGCTACTTGTTACTTGCTGGATGGTTACAAGGTGTCAAATTCAGTGCTTGTATATCTTCCTGGCTTCTGCGCGCAGGACATCTACATCCACCGCCAGCGCTTGGAAACTACATAGCGCCAGTGCGACCGCCAATATTTTTTTCATGATTTTCTCCTTGTTGTTGCTGTATTAGTCCAGGTTAAAAGCAAGCGTAGCCCGGCTGCAGCGCAGCGGAATCCGGGAACCCCTTACTCCGCCCCCTTCACCAGCACTTCCCGATTCCCATTACTCTGCATCGTTGAAACCAGCCCCGCCTTTTCCATCTGTTCGATCAGCCTTGCTGCCCGGTTATAACCGATCCTGAGCTGGCGCTGCACCAGCGAGATCGAGGCGCGGCGCGATTTGAGGACCAGCGCCACGGCCTGGTCGTACATCGGGTCGGATTCGGCGTCGCCGCCTGCTTCGCCACCCTCGCCCTCACCGGCGACTTCCGGCGCGTCGAGGATGCCTTCGACGTAATCCGGCGCGCCCAGCGCTTTCAGATATTCGACCACCTTGTGCACTTCGTGGTCGGCGACGTAGGCGCCGTGCACGCGCTGCGGGTAGCCGGTGCCGGGCGGCAGGTAGAGCATGTCGCCTTGGCCGAGTAGCGCTTCTGCGCCCATCTGGTCGAGGATGGTGCGCGAGTCGATCTTGCTCGATACCTGGAAGGCGACGCGGGTCGGGATGTTGGCCTTGATCAGGCCGGTGATCACGTCCACCGACGGGCGCTGCGTCGCCAGCACGAGGTGGATGCCGGAGGCGCGCGCCTTCTGCGCCAGCCTGGCGATCAATTCTTCGACCTTCTTGCCCACCATCATCATCATGTCGGCTAGTTCGTCGATCAGCACCACGATGAAAGGCATTTCCTCCAGGGGTTCGGGGGCATCCGGCGTGAGGCTGAAGGGGTTGGGCAGCTTCGCGCCGGATTTCTCCGCTTCGCGCACCTTCTGGTTGTAACCGGCCAGGTTGCGCACGCCCAGCGCCGCCATCAGGCGATAACGCCGCTCCATCTCGGCGACGCACCAGTTGAGCGCGTTGGCGGCGTGCTTCATGTCGGTCACCACCGGTGCGAGCAGGTGGGGAATGCCTTCATAGACGGAAAGCTCGAGCATTTTCGGGTCGACCAGGATCAGCCGCACCTTGGCGGGATCGGCCTTGTAGAGCAGACTCAGGATCATGGCGTTGATTGCCACCGATTTGCCCGAGCCGGTGGTACCCGCCACTAGCACGTGGGGCATTTTCCCCAAGTCCGCCACCACCGCCTTGCCGGCGATGTCCTTGCCCATGGCGATGGTAAGCGGCGAGGCCATGTCGGCGTAAACTTTTGAGCCGAGTATCTCGCGCAGGCGCACCACCTGCCGCTTGGGATTGGGAATTTCCAGCCCCATGCAGTTCTTGCCGGGGATGGTCTCCACCAGGCGGATGCTGACGACCGACAGGGCGCGCGCCAGATCCCTGACCAGGTTGGTGATCTGGCTGCCCTTCACGCCCACTGCCGGCTCGATCTCGTAGCGCGTGATCACCGGGCCGGGATAGGCGGCGATGACTTTGACCTCGACGCCGAAATCGGCCAGCTTGCGCTCGATCAGACGGGAGGTGAATTCCAGGGTGTCCGCGCTCAGCGTTTCGGTATCGGCTTCCGCCTCGTCCAGCAGATTCAGCGGGGGCAAGGGCGAATCCGGCAGATTATCGAACAGCGGCGCCTGCACCTCGCGCTCGGTGAGCGGAATCTGGGGGATGACCATCTGCGGCGGCTCGATGTGGACCGGCTTGTGATCGTCGAAACGCTTTTTCTCTTCCGCCACGACTTCCTCGCGCTTGTTCAGCGCCACCGAACCGGCACGCCGGTCCTGCCAGGCATCCCAGGTGCGGAAGATCCACAGATAACTGTTTTCCATGGCGCCACCAAGGCCTTCCATGAATTTCAGCCACGACATGCGGGTGAACAGGCTAAAGCCCACCGCCATGCTCAGCAGCAATATCAACGTGGCGCCGGTGAAACCTATGCTGGTGGACAGGGTGCTGCTGACCACCGATCCGATCATCCCTCCCGGCGCGAGCGGAAGGGCGGCTTTGAGGCTGTACAGACGCAACGCTTCCAGGCCGCTGCTGGCAAGCAGGAGAATGACAAAACCGGTGACCGCAACGAACAGTGAGCGCCGGTCGGACAAGCCTGCGCTTTCAATGCGCCGGTAGCCCCACCAGACCACATACAGGGAAAACACCACCCACCAGTAGGCTGAAAAACCGAAGACATAAAGCAGCATATCCGCCAGCCAGGCCCCCACCTCGCCGCCGGTATTCTGCACGGTAAGCCTGCTGCCGCTGTGCGACCAGCCCGGATCCGCATGGTCGTAACTGAACAATACCAGCGCCAGATACAAGGCCACGGCCACTACCGCCAGCCAGCGCGCCTCACGGAGCAGGCCAGATAATTTCGGCGAGAGCGGCTCGGGGGGAGCCTTGCGGTTTGAACCCCGCGTATTCAGGGAGGAAGTCTTATTCAGAAAGGCCATTGATGTGATTTGCTTGTAGCGGCGCCTATTAAGCCTGGTTAATTTTCCGGTCTGATCGAAAAAATCAGCGAGAATTATAGCGCCATCATACCAAGAAGTGAGGCATCCTAATCATCGACATGAAATGACTCTGGCGGCTGGCCAGTCTGATGCTTTAATGTGATCAAGATTGGTTCTGAATGATTTGCCTATATATTCAATAGCCATTAATATTAGAACAATTCTAATTGATGGATTAATTTTTAATACTCAAGTGGCAATAAATCAGCCTTTGAGATACCCTTACTTTTTTATGGAGAACACTCAAGATGTCCGTGAAACACTGCAAGTTGCTCATTCTAGGCTCCGGCCCAGCCGGCTACACCGCCGCCATTTACGCTGCCCGCGCCAACCTGAACCCGGTGATGATCACCGGCATGCAGCAAGGCGGCCAGCTCACCACCACTACTGAAGTGGACAATTGGCCCGCTGACGTTCTGGGCGTGCAGGGACCCGAACTGATGGAGCGCTTCCAGAAACATGCCGAGCGCTTCAATACCGAAATCATTTTCGATCAAATCCATACCGCCAAGCTCACCGAGAAGCCATTTACCCTGATCGGCGACTCCGGCACCTATACCTGCGACGCACTGATTATCGCCACTGGCGCCTCCGCCAAGTACCTCGGTCTACCATCCGAACAGGCGTTCATGGGCAAGGGTGTGTCCGGCTGCGCCACCTGCGACGGTTTCTTCTACAAGAACCAGGAAGTCGCCGTGATCGGCGGCGGCAATTCCGCCATCGAAGAGGCCCTGTACCTGGCCCACATCGCCAAGCATGTCACGCTGGTGCACCGCCGCGATACCTTCAAGGCGGAAAAGATCATGGTCGACAAGCTGCACGACAGGATCAAGAACGGCAACATCAGCCTCGAAGCATTCTGCGAACTGGATGAGGTGCTGGGCGACAAGACCGGTGTTACCGGCATGCGCATCAAGAATGTGAAGGACGGCAGCACCAAGGATATCCAGTTGCAGGGCATTTTCATCGCCATCGGCCACAAGCCCAATACCGACCTGTTCCAGGGACAACTGGAGCTGGAGGGCGGCTACATCGTCACCCGTGGCGGTAATCATGGCAATGCCACCGCCACCAGTATCGAGGGCGTTTACGCCGCCGGCGACGTGCAGGATCACATCTACCGCCAGGCCATCACCAGTGCCGGAACCGGCTGCCAGGCCGCACTCGACGCGGAGCGTTATCTCGACGATCTGGGCAAGTGACCGAAAAACGCAAAACCCCCAAAGAGCACAAGGTTGACGGTAAAACAACGCCGCCATCCTTGTCCGATGACGAATCCAGCCTCTTCCGCACCAGCATCGGCGACACCCGGCCGTTGCCGGATAACGGCAAGACCGTATTTCCTCCCCACCTCCCCTGGCCTGTTCTCCGGCAAAACCGGGCTGATGAAAACCCGTTGCCGACGGATGGATTAAGCGACTACATCCCCCAGGAACTGGCAGGAACCGAGGAGGAATTTTACTTCCTGCGCCCCGGCGTGGCGCCTCTGACCATGAAGAGACTGCGCCGCGGTCACTGGGCGATTCAGGCTGAACTTGATCTGCACGGCATGACCAGCGACGAAGCCCGAGCCTGCCTGACCGGATTTCTCGACGAATGCAAACAACTCGGCCTGCGCTGCGTGCGGGTCATACACGGCAAGGGGCTAAGCTCCCGGAACCACGAGCCGGTGTTAAAGCAGAAAACGGCCAGCTGGCTGATGCAACGCGACGAAATTCTGGCATTCTGCCAGGCACGGCCGATGGATGGCGGCAGCGGCGCGGTGATAGTGCTCCTCAAGGTAGCCCGGCTCTAATCTTGCCCTGATCTTGCCCTTCTCACTGGATTTCGCGGCCTCCCTCCCTTACAATCTCTCTCCTTCAGCAGTCCATACGTCGCCCCTACCATGACCGAAAACACCCCTGACGCACTTGAGGTTTCCATTGTTGTTCCGATTTACAACGAGGAAGAGAACCTCAGCGAGCTATTACGCCGGGTCAGCGCGGCGATGGAACCCACCGGACGCTCCTGGGAACTGATTTGCGTCGACGATTGCTCGTCCGACACTTCCGCCACGCTGCTGGAACAGCTCGCCACCACCCGCCCCTGGCTGCACCCCCTTTACCTGATTCGCAACTACGGCCAGTCGGCGGCGATGCAGGCCGGCTTCGACGCAGCCGTCGGTGCCGTGGTCGTCACCCTCGACGGCGACTTGCAGAACGACCCGGCCGACATTCCCGGCCTGCTGGATATGCTCGACCAGAGGCCGGAAATCGACATCATTTCCGGCTGGCGCAAATTCCGCCAGGATCGCTACATCAACCGCAAGCTGCCCTCGATGATCGCCAATGCCCTGATTTCGCGCATGACCGGCGTCCACCTGCACGATTACGGCTGCTCGCTCAAGGTTTACCGCAGCGAAAGCATCCGCGACGTGAAGATCTACGGCGAACTCCACCGCTTCATTCCGGCACTCGCCGCGCAATTCGGTGCCAAGGTGATTGAAGTGCCCGTTTCCCATCACGCCCGCATGCACGGCAAATCCAAGTACGGCATCGACCGCACTCTGCGTGTGGTCCTCGACCTGCTCTGGGTGAAGTTTCTGCTGCGCTTTCTGCACCGGCCGATGCACGCCTTCGGCGGAGCCGGCATCACCCTGCTCCTGCCCGGCCTGCTGGCGCTGGGTGTTCTCGTGGTCGAGAAGCTATTCCTCGGCGAAAACATCGGCGGCCGTCCACTCCTTCTGCTCGGCGTGATGCTGACCCTGATGGGCGTGCAGCTGGTCGCCATGGGCCTGCTGGGCGAGATCCTGATTCGCATCTACCATGAACCCGCCGGCCGGGCACAATACCTGCTGCGAGCCGCCCCACGCCGGCGCGGGACCGCCAAAGCCGCTCCAGAGCCGCATTCTTGAGCAAAACCGGCATCAAGATCCTGCGTTTCATCGCCGCGAGTTGCTTGCTCGCGGCCGTAATCTGGTACACCAACCCGGCCAAGCTGGTCAAGACCCTGAGCAGCGTGGAATTGCGCTGGTTCGCCCTGGCAGTAGCCGCCTCGATCCTGTCCAACATCGCCTCCGCCCTGCGCTGGGCGCACATCGCCCGCCTTTTCAGCCTTACTGCGCCCGCGTTGCCGCTTATCGCCATCTATGGACGCGGGGTGACGATCAACAACCTCCTGCCCGGCGCAACCCTCAGCGGCGATATGCTGCGCGCCTACCAGTTGCACAAACTGGGCAATCCGCTCGGACCATCCACGCTCAGCGTGGTGCTCGACCGCTTCAGTGGCCTCTGGGTGCTGTGCCTGGTCTCTGCCGCAGCGGCGGCGCTATGGAGCGGCACGAACTCCCTGACGCACGACCCTGTCCTGGCACAAAAACTGACCATTTACGCCGCCCTGCTCGGCAGCCTGATTCTGCTGCCCTTCCTGCCACTGCCGCGCTTTGAGCCCAAGGGACAAAGCAAGCTTGACGGACTGGTTCGATCATGGAACAACTTGGCCCAGCAGCTTGCCTTGTTTCGCAACAACCTGCCCAAGACGGCGCTGCAATCGGTGATGGTCCAGCTCTTTTCATCACTTGCCTTCTGGCTCGGCGGGATTTCGGTTGGACTGGATATCTCGTACTGGCTGGTGCTGGCCTTATGCGCACCGGTATTCATCATCGCCGCCCTGCCGGTCGGCATCGGCGGATGGGGCACACGCGAATTCGCCGCGGTACTGGTATTCGGCTTCGCCGGCGTATCCGGCGAGACTGCCGCCGCGACGGCCATACTTTACGGCCTGTGCGCCGTGATTCAGGGCATCCTCTACGCCCCATTGTTCCTGTTATCCAAGGACTAGCCTATGCCTTCGGGCGCCAGGCACCCGCTTCCGTGGTAAAAGTGGTAAAATTTGTCGGCTTTTCCAGGCTGCGACTGGCGCAAAAATCGTGCGGTTGTCAGCGACTTAACCACTAAACTCATCGAGCCTTACTTGCCAGATTTTTCACGCCCCATTCCACCCGCCCACTATGCCCTGCTCGCCGTCGCCGTGCTCGGCTGCTTCTTTCTCGGCATCGGCGGCTTTCCCCTGTTCGATCTCGACGAGGGCGCTTTCAGCGAAGCCACGCGCGAGATGCTGGCGAGCGGAAACTATCTGTCCACCACGCTCAACGGCGAGCCACGTTACGACAAGCCGATCCTGATCTACTGGCTGCAGGCGGCCAGCGCTTCACTGTTCGGCATCAACGAATTCGCCTTCCGCCTGCCCTCCGCCCTAGCCGGCAGCGGCTGGGTGATATTGACCTATCTGTTCGTGCGCCGCGCTGCCAATGCCAGGCAGGCACTGGCAGCGGGAATCATCACCGCCAGCGCGCTGGCGGTTTCCATCATCGTCAAAGTGGCCACCGCCGATGCCCTGCTCAACCTGCTGATCAGCGCTACCCTGTTCAGCGCCTACCTGTTCCTGCGCTTTCGCGAACGCAAATACCTGTATTTCGCTTTTGTCGCCATGGGCCTTGGCTTCCTGACTAAGGGGCCGGTCGCGGTGATCATCCCGGGCCTGGTGACTTTCCTCTACAGCGCGCTGCGCAAGGATTTCAAGGGGTGGCTGGCGCTGGCGCTGGATGGACGCGGCATTGCCCTGTTTGTCGCCATTGCGGCCCCGTGGTATGTGACCCAGTATCTGGTGGAGGGCGACGGCTTTTTCCGCGGCTTTTTCCTCAAGCACAACGTCGACCGCTTCTCCGCGCCGATGGAAAGCCATGGCGGCAATTATTTTTACTATGTTCCCGTACTGCTGCTGAGCGTGCTGCCCTACACCACGGTATTGCTCAAGGTTTTCGCGCAGTGGCGCCGTATCATCAAGGACGACTTGCAGCTTTTCCTCCTGCTGTGGTTCGCCAGCGTCTTCGTGATCTTCTCGCTTTCTGGTACCAAGCTGCCCCATTACCTGATTTACGGCTACTCCGGCGTCTTCATCCTGATGGCGGCTTACCTGGATGAACTGCGCTCGCGCTTTCTCGCTTTCCTGCCGCTGCTGCTATTGCTTGCAGTGCTGCTGTTCCTGCCGCAACTGATCGAAGCCGCCATCCCCCATATCAACAAACCCTATTACCGGGAAATGCTTGCAGCCACCCGGCAGTCATTGAGTACTTGGTATTACCCCTTTTTTGCGGGGTTCTCCCTGCTCACCCTGTATTTCATGGTGGAGAAGCGATTCGCCCTGGGCGCCAAACTGCTGGCGAGCGGCGTCATCCTGGCAACCGCCTTTTCCCTGCTGCTCCTGCCCTTATTCGGCGGCATGCAGCAGGGGCCGATCAAGGAAGCCGCGCTGCTGGCACGCGACCGCGGCTACACGGTAGTGATGTGGGGGCTCAACATGCCGAGCTTCAGCGTCTACAGCCAGCGCATCGTGGAAAAACGCGACCCGCGCCGTGGCGACATCGTGATCACCCAAACCCACCGCCTGACCGAGCTGCGCGCCTATGAAACGCTCTACAGCAAGAACGGCATCGCCCTGGTCAGGGTCAGCGAATAACGACGTGAACTTCATTTCCCCCGACCCCTGTCGCATTTCCTGGCGCGAGCCGCGCGTCTGGCTGGTGCCGCTGCTCGCATTCGCCGGCATGGCCGTACTCATTGCCAGCGACAGCAACCGCAGCCTGTTCCTGTATCTGAATGGCCTGAGCGCGCTGGCCAGCGATGTGCTGTGGCAGAACCTGACCGTACTGGGCGGCACCCTGGCCGGATTGACCCTGCTGGCCCCGCTGATCGGACGTCGCCCGGACATCCTCTGGTCGCTCGCACTCGCCGCCATCTTTGCCACCTTCTGGGTGCATGGCCTGAAAGGCCCGATCGGCATGGTTCGCCCGCCCGCAGTGATCCCACCGGAACTTCTGCATGTCATTGGCCCGGCGCACCGATACGGTTCATTCCCCTCAGGTCACAGCACCACGATTTTCACCGTGGCGGGCATCCTGAGCCTCTATCTCAGGCGAGGTTCCCTGACCTGGCTACTAGCTGCGGTTGCTCTTCTGATTGGCATTTCACGCATTGCAGTCGGCGTGCACTGGCCGCTCGACGTGCTGGGCGGCGCTTTCGGCGGCTGGCTTTCCGCAGTATTGGGCACCCTGCTCGCGCAACGCTGGCGCTGGGGAGTCAGCCGTTCCGGAAAATGGATAGTGGGGCTGGCGCTGGCGACTGGCGCGCTGGCCCTGCTGATTTCGCCCGACACCAGCTACCCCGAGGCGATTATGCTGCAGCGGGGGCTGGCGCTGGCCTGTCTGCTGCCAGTCTTCCTGCTGGTCTTCGGCCGGTCTCGTTTATAATGCTGGACAACGCTTTTTATACGGAAATTGCATGGCTCCCGATTCAGTGAACATACGACGCGCCTGGATGCTGCTTTTCCTGCTGATGGCCGCGGTCTGGTTCGGCAATCTCGAATATCGCAAGCTGGTCAGGCCGGATGAGGGCCGCTACGCGGAAATTGCCCGTGAAATGGCCACCAGCGGCGACTGGGTTACGCCGCGCCTGAACGACATCCAGTACTTTGAGAAACCCGCACTGCAATACTGGATCACGGCAGGCGCTTACCGCCTGTTTGGCGAACACCACTGGACGGCGCGGCTGTGGAGTGCGCTAACCGGATTTCTCGGCATCTTCTTCACCGCCTTCGCCGCGACCCGCCTGTTCGGTCGAGAGGCCGGCCTGTTAAGCGCCGCGGTACTCGGCAGCAGCCTGCTGTATACCCTGATCGCCCACATGAACTCCCTGGACATGGGGATGACGTTTTTCATGGGAGGCGCGCTGATGAGTTTCCTGCTGGCGCAGCAGGATGCGGCCAGCGCACGCGCCAACCGCCTGTGGATGCACGTTGCCTGGGCTGCCCTGGCGTTTTCCGTCCTGAGCAAGGGGTTGATGGGCATCGTCCTGCCCGGTGCGGTGCTGGTGCTTTACACTTTGATCGAGCATGATTTCGGCTTGTGGAAAAGGCTGCATCTGTTCAGCGGAATAGCGCTTTTCATGGCCATCGCGGCACCCTGGTTCATCGCGGTATCGATCGCCAACCCCGAATTTTTCCATTTCTTCTTCATTCATGAACATTTCGAGCGCTTCCTGACCAAAACCCACGGACGCTACGAACCCTGGTGGTGGTTCATCCCGGTGCTTGCCGCCGGCATCCTGCCCTGGATCATCACCCTGATCGATTCAATGGCGCGCGCATGGAAGGTCGAGCCTGCCGCAGAGCAACGGTTCAAGCCCAAACGCTTTCTGCTGATCTGGGCGGTGTTCATCTTCGTTTTCTTTTCCCTCTCCGGCTCCAAACTCGCCTCCTACATTCTGCCGATCTTCCCGGCTCTGGCGCTGCTGATCGGCGAACACCTCAGCCGCATCGACGGCCGCCGCTTGTTCTGGCAGATACTGCCGGTGGCCTTTCTGGCTGCCGCCGGCCTGCTATTGGCCCCCAACACGGTGCGCTTTGCCGGCAACGAACTGGCACGGGGACAATACGCCCTGTTCGCCAACTGGCTGCTGGCTGCGTCCGCCATCTGGCTGGTCGGAACGGTAGGCGCACTGTTGCTGAGTTACCGCGATAAAGTGCGCGGCGCGATCATCGCCCTCGCTTGCAGCAGCCTGATCGCCGCCCAGATCCTTCTGACCGGGCACGACAGCCTGTCGGCGACGCGCTCGGACTACGCAATCGCCGAGCAAATCAAGCCCCATCTGCGGCCCGGCGCACCTTTCTACAGCCTGGAAGGCTACGACCAGACGCTGACCTTTTACCTCAAGCGCACTGTGACCCTGGTCGCCTATCAGGACGAAATGGCCTTCGGCCTCGCCCAAGAGCCAGAAAAACTGCTGCCCCACAAATGGCTGCCGGACATCGAGTCCTTCAAGCAGGCATGGGTTCGGCAGCCCTACGCCCTGGCGATCATGCCGCATGCAACCTATCAACAACTCTCCCAGCAAGGACTGCCGATGCGGGTTATCGCCCGCAGTGTCGACAAGACGGCGGTAACCACACCATGAACCTGCTCAGTTTTTCCCTGATTCTGTTCGGCGTGCTGCTCAATGCCGCCGCCCAACTCCTGCTCAAGGCCGGCACCAATGCCGTCGGCCACTTCGCTTTCAGCCGCGACAATGTCCTGCCGGTGGGCTGGCAACTCGCCACCGAGCCGCACATCATGGGCGGTCTCACTTGCTACGTGATCAGCGTGGTGGTGTGGATCATGGCGCTATCGCGGGTCGAAGTCAGCATCGCCTATCCGATGTTGTCCATCGGCTACGTGGTGAACGCGCTCGCCGCCCTGTGGCTGTTCGGCGAGGCGGTTTCGGTCACCCGCATGGCCGGCATCGGCATTATCATTGTCGGCGTTTATGTCGTTGCGCGCAGCTAACAGATCAGGACTCAACACTTTGAACTACTTACCTTTCACCAAACCCACTCTCGACGAAGCCACCATCCAGGGCGTGGTCGAAGTACTGCGCTCCGGCTGGCTGGCCACCGGCCCCAACGTGCAGGCGCTGGAAAAGGCCCTGTCGGACTACTTGGGCGGGCGCATCGTGCGCACCCTCACCTCCGCCACCGGCGGGCTGGAAGTGGCCTTGCAGGTGTGCGGCATCGGGCCGGGCGACGAGGTAATCACGCCGGCGATGAGCTTTGCCGCCACGCCGAACGTGATCCTGCGGGTCGGCGCGAAGCCGGTGTTCGTGGACGTCGGCATCAATAGCCGCAATATCGATCTCAACCAGGTTGAAGCCGCGATCACGCCGAGGACGAAAGCCCTCATGCCGGTGCATTTCGCCGGCCTGCCGGTGGACATGGACGCGCTTTACGACCTTGCCCAGCGCCACAACTTGCGTGTGATCGAGGACGCTGCCCATGCCATCGGGTCGAGCTGGCAAGGCAAGAAAATCGGCAGCTTCGGCGACATCATCTCGTTTTCCTTCCACCCCAACAAGAACATGACCACCATCGAAGGCGGCGCGCTGTCCTTCGCCGATGCCGACGAAGTGAAGAAATTCGACCTGCTGCGCTTCCACGGCATTTCGCGCGATGCCGAGGGCAACATGGACGTCTCCGTCGCCGGCGGCAAGTACAACCTGTCCGATGTGGCTGCGCGCGTCGGTGTAGGCCAGTTGCCGCTGCTGGACGGCTTCAACGCCAAGCGCCGCGAGCTGGTGGCGCATTATTTCCAGCACTTCGCCACCGACCCGGCCTGCCTGCTGCCCGCACGCGGCCATGAAGAAGACGAAGCAGGCCACAGCTGGCACATGTTCGCTCCGCTGCTGCCGCTGGATCAGCTCAACATCAGCCGCAAACAGTTCATCGACGCCATGCACCAGCGTGGGCTGGGTGTCGGCATCCACTACCCGGCGCTGCACCTGTTCAGCCTGTACCGCGAACAGGGCTACAAGGAAGGCGACTTCCCCAATGCGGAAAAAATTGGCCGCGAAACCGTCACCCTGCCGCTGTTCCCGACGATGGAACTCGCCGATGTGGAGCGGGTATGCGCGGCAGCCAAGGAAATCATCGAGACCGCCAAAAAATGAACTCCATCGAACTCTCCGTCATCGTCCCGGTATACAACGAGGAACAAGGCCTGCAAACCCTGTTCGACCGGCTCTATCCCGCGCTCGACAAGCTCGGCGTCAGCTACGAGATCGTCTTCATCAACGACGGCAGCCGCGACCGCTCCGCCGCGATCCTGCGCGAGCAGTTCCAGCAGCGCCCGGACGTCACCCGCGTAGTGCTGTTCAACGGCAACTTCGGCCAGCACATGGCGATCATGGCCGGCTTCGAAATCTGCCGCGGCCAGCGCGTCGTCACCTTGGACGCAGACCTGCAAAACCCGCCGGAGGAAATCGGCAAGCTGCTCGCCAAAATGGACGAGGGCCACGACTACATCGGCAGCATCCGCAAGCAGCGCAGCGACAGCTGGTGGCGCCACGTCGCCTCGCGTGCCATGAACCGGCTGCGCGAACGCATCACCCGCATCAAGATGACCGACCAGGGCTGCATGCTGCGCGCCTACAGCCGCGACATCATCGACGCCATCAACAGCTGCAAGGAGGTCAACACCTTCATCCCGGCGCTGGCCTACACCTTCGCCCGGAACCCGGTCGAAGTGCTCGTGGAGCACGAAGAGCGCGCTGAAGGAGAGTCGAAATACTCGCTGTACAGTCTGATCCGTCTTAATTTCGACCTGATGACCGGTTTTTCGGTCGTGCCGCTGCAGTTATTCTCGTTCACCGGGATTGTGATCTCTGTCCTGTCGGCGCTGTTCGTGGTCTACCTGTTGATCCGCCGTCTGATCGTCGGTCCCGAGGCGGAAGGACTGTTCACCCTGTTCGCCATCGCCTTCTTCCTGATTGGCATCACCCTGTTCGGCATCGGCCTGCTCGGCGAATACATTGGCCGTATCTACCAGCAGGTACGCCATCGGCCAAGGTATCTGGTGCAGGCGATACTGGAAAAACCCGAATGAGTCGAGCCGTCGTCCTCGCCTATCACAACGTCGGCGTGCGCTGCCTGTCGGTACTGCTCGCCCAGGGAGTGGAAGTCCCGCTGGTGGTGACGCACACCGACAACCCGAACGAAAACATCTGGTTCGACAGCGTAGCCGAGCTGGCTGCGCTGCACGACATCCCCGTGATCACGCCGGACGACCCCAATACTCCCGAAGTGGTCGCGCAAATCCAGGCGCTCAAGCCGGATTTCATTTTTTCCTTCTACTACCGCAACATGCTCAAGAAGGCGCTGCTCGACATTCCGTCCCGCGGCGCCTTCAACATGCACGGCTCGCTGCTGCCCCAATACCGCGGCCGGGTGCCGGTAAACTGGGCGATCATCATGGGCGAGCGCGAAACCGGCTCGACCCTGCATGTGATGAACGAGAAGCCCGACAACGGTGCCATCGTCGACCAGCAGGCCGTGCCGATCCTGCCCGACGACACCGCGCTGGAAGTGTTCCACAAAGTCACTTGCGCCGCCGAGGTTGCGCTGAACCGCTGCCTGCCTGCGCTGCTGGCTGGCAAGGCCCAGCTCAAGCCGCAGGACTTGAGCCAAGGCGGATATTTCGGCGGACGACGCCCGGAAGATGGTAAAATCGACTGGTTACAAAGCGCGCAGGCCATACACAATCTGGTGCGAGCCGTGGCGCCGCCTTACCCCGGCGCCTACACGCTGCTCGTCGGGAAGCCGGTTCGAGTGCTGAAAACCCTGCTTGATCCGCAACGGCAAAGACGCGCGGCAGTGCCGGCATTTTATTGCGAGAACAGCCGCTGCTACGCGGAATGCGGCGATGGGAAAGTGCTGCGGATTTTGGCGTTCGAATTCGATGGCAAGACAATGACCGCCGATGAATGGATTACCGCCTGCGGCACCGACACCTTGCCGCTGGGCATATAGAATTTATTATTTTTGACTAGGAAATAAACGATGAAAAAAGTCCTGATCCTGGGCGTGAACGGCTTCATCGGCCATCACCTCTCCAAGCGCATCCTCGACACGACCGATTGGGAAGTCTACGGCATGGACATGTACAGCGAGCGGGTCACCGAGCTGATGGCCAACCCGCGCTTCAACTTTTTCGAAGGCGACATCACCATCAACAAGGAGTGGATCGAGTACCACGTCAAGAAGTGCGACGTCATCCTGCCGCTGGTCGCCATCGCCACCCCGGCGACCTACGTCAAGGAGCCGCTCAAGGTCTTCGAACTGGACTTCGAGGCCAACCTGCCGATCGTGCGCCAGTGCGTCCAGTACGGCAAGCACCTGATTTTCCCCTCCACCTCCGAAGTCTACGGCATGTGCCGCGACGAGGAATTCGATCCGGAAAACTCCGAACTGATCCTCGGCCCGATCAACAAGCCGCGCTGGATCTACTCCTGCTCCAAGCAGCTGATGGACCGGGTGATCTTTGCCTACGCCATGAAGACCGAATTCAACT
>Ga0307375_10000104_pt1 | contig 114855 bp, 106 predicted proteins | sample TR1MG_FD_202531 | JGI IMG/M metagenome (GOLD analysis project Ga0307375, IMG submission 202531) | Soil microbial communities from Risofladan, Vaasa, Finland - TR-1 | ecosystem: Environmental > Terrestrial > Soil > Coastal area > Acid sulfate soil | place: Finland: Risofladan, Vaasa... | reverse complement strand
CGAAAGTCGTGCTGTTCGGCAGCAATGAGCCGATGCCGGTGAGGTGAAGGGAACGATGATCCGGGACAAGGTCGGATGGGCTGTCGTTTTTGGATTGGTGGTGCTGGCGGCGGGAGCCGTGTGGCTGGGCCGCGGAAAACCGATCTCCCATATCTCCAAAGTCGAGGCCCATCAGACCGCGAGGCCGGTGCCGGTATCGCGGCCATCGCTCGCGGGATGGTCGCTCGCGCCCACCAGACGCACGGCCGCCACTCGCTTCATGGAACATCGCTGGTCATCGAAGGGAACGCGCGTCACCGCCTGCTCCACCGGCAAGGTGGAACGCAAACGCGAGTGGGTCGCCGATCACTGGGAGAGCTGCGAAGACGTCAACGTCTCCTGCCTGGTCACCTATCCAAGCGGCGATGAGAAGACAATCGAAACCACCGTGTGCGTGCAGAAGTCCGGCAAGGACTGGGCAGCCGCGTTCTCAAGACCGTATTAGTTTCGACCGCGTTTGATCTGCCGACCTACTTCGCCACCAGCTTGTCGCCGTCCTCAAGATGAATCGTCCTGTCGCTCAGGTGGAAATATTTGATGGCCGTAGCCGTGGGAGTGGCGTCGCCGCCCAAGTTCCGGTAGGCGAAGCTCCCGGCATAATACACATGTCCATCGGGACGGTAGATCACGCAGTCGATAGCCCCCGCATGGACGCCTCCGCAGGAGAAGAACAGCCCGTTGGCAAAGGTGGTCGTCGGGGGGACGCCTTCGGGACGTATCGGCGGAACCGGGGCGAGCGTTCCGTTGGTGAGCCCGATTCGTGTGCCATCGAACGAGCGGATATGAAGTTCGTCCGGAGTGGCGGCGCGCGCCAAGCCTTCCAGTTGGTAGAATCCGCCAGCCTCCACGTCGCCGGTGAATTCGTTGTAGGCAAGGCAACGATTGACGTTGTGCTTCGTGTCGGTGTCGCACTGGAGGAAGCTGCCACCTTCATCAGGGGCGGCTACCCAGACAGCCTGCGTGGGAACTACATCAGGCCTGGGCGGCGGAGCAGGCTTCGACTGGCAGCCAAGTCCCGCCATCAACAGGAGCGAGAGGGCCAGGACGGTCAAGACGTTGTGATTGTGCGGCATATATGTAATGTCCGATAACGGATATTCTGTTAACTACGTAGAATGGCTTGATGAGCTATCTCGGGGGCTCGTCTAATTGCCGGAATCCGAATATGTTGGCGCCTTTCTTACGCGACGACAGCCTTGAGCACGTTTCCGATCTTTTCTGCTTCTTCGGGCGCAAGGTCTGGAGGATAGACGACCACGGCTCTCCGATTCTCCTTCAACGCAATTTCCAATGTCAGTGCACCTGGGGTTGCTGCTCCGCCGCTCTTCGGATTGGCTCCGATGCGCGTGCCGGTCCCAGCCGAGTTGTTAGTATCCGTCGCGCTGCGATCGTCATCATCTTGGGCGTCGGCACTACCGTCCCTCGGCTCTACGATGTTGCCATTCCCGTCGAGCACGCCAGCGAACTTTAGCGACTCCTCCAACACTCCGGCGATCGCGGTAGCGCGCGCCTTGTTGAACTTCTTATCCTCCTCGAGTCGCATTGCGACGGCATTGCGAGGGGGCAATTTCGAGTGAAAACCATCCAGGAGTTCCTTGAAGAGCTTGCTGCGCGTGACCGCCTGATAGGCAGCACGTTTGAACGCTACACTGCTGGGTTTCGCATTCTTAAGTTGGATGAAATCTTCTGTGACCTTGAACTTCTCGCCTTCCGAAGACAACAAGCCAAACTCTTTGAGTGAGAAGATACGCTGCGCAGTCGGGCCAGAATCCGCCGCGACGTCAAGAGTGGAGGCTAGTTCGGCACGGCTGAAGCTCCCGCGCGTATAGGTGTCGTAGAGCTTACGAACATCTGTGACGCAGTCCTTCAACGACGACGACGGCGCGGGTGGACTTTTTGGCCGCTTGGAAGCCGGTGATTGAGAAACTGCTGGAGTTGTCGCTGTCTGAGTCATAGCCTTTGCTTGCCTCCGTAAATGAAGTCGTGAACCGATCGAATTACTACCAATGCGCCCGTGACGGCCCAGAAAGCGCCGTGCGGCGTAATCTCCCAAGGCTGCATCGTCTTCTTGTCTTTTCTGTGTGCTGTGGTGTTTCGTGCCGTCGCAATCGCCTGGACGAACTGGTTGAGGTGGCTATGTATCAGCCCTTTCGAAACCAGCAGTGCCCCAAGCTGCCCGGCTCCGTTGCACGATTTCGCGTCCACAACAAAGCCCTTGTTGCCTGCAACCTCGCGGAGATAGTCCTCAAGCGCCTGTCCGGATTTCTCAACGGCAAGAGGTGGATCAAGTCGGTACTTCAAAGTTGCTTCTGCGAGTAATGCCCTGTCCGTCTCATCGAGGAAATTGTTCGCGTCGCGTCCGAGGCGAGCGGCGTTATACAGTCGGGCGCGTGCCTCACTTTCGACATCTTCTGATTTGATAGCGTCGAACTCGGCGGCGGGACTCGGACTCACCTCGGCGGCGAGACACAAAGATCTACCGCTCCGGTGAAATATGCCGAGATCTTCTCCCCATCCAATCAGGAGGCGCAGAGTTCCTTCGTCCGCATCCAGAAGGATGCCGGTGCGCCGAATTGCCTCTTGCTCGGTTTCACCGAGGGCGACACCTTCGCACAGAGCCTCAAACGGTCTGAACCCCTGAAGTGCGCGCCGAATGATGAGATTCGCCTCTGCCTGTGGGATACCGCGGCGGACACCGCTTGCGTGGCAAACAAACCGCCCGCCGCTCTCACGCTCAATGAGTCCCAATGCTGCCAACGTCGGCAAAGCACGCTTCGCCGTAGTTCGGCTAAGGCCACCCGCGAAGCTCGCTATTACTGCTTCGTCAGCATGTGGATGGGACGCCACCGCCTCAAGGAAGCTTGCCAGTGTTCTCAATGGAACCCTTTGCAGTGGAGAAATCATAACGAGAGCATTGTAGATACTCTCATATTCTCAATGCAAGCTGTTTTATTAGCACTGACTGAGCATACTGAGTGCTGCGGGTTCTGGCTGGATTGATGGGCAGCCTTGGGATGAATGTCAGGTTTTGAATGAACCGCTGCAAACCCTGCAGATTTTAAAGAATCTTACAAGAGTATGGTGACGCCCCTTGCCCATGCACCCTCCCGTCACTTGAGCCATCCGTCCCCCGCACGTATGATGGCAGCCCATGAAAACGGAGATTTCCCCTCGCCAGCTTGTCATGCTTTCGATTGCCGTGGTTGGCGCTCTGGTCTTCTCCAACTACGAGCATCTGCTGCCGTATCGCTGGCAGACCTATACTGCGCCGGACGCTAAATTCTCCGTCCGCCTGCCCGGCAAAGCCAATGTCGAAACCAAGCCGGTGCCGGGCGACGACGGGAAAACGACGAGTCTGACCCTCATCGGAGTGGAGCCCACGCGCGATACCGCCTATACGTGCAGTTACTTCGACAGTGAGAGTCTGGGTAAGAAGCCGCCGGAACAGGCGCTTGAGGCGTCGATGGCTGGAAGCCTGACGAAGATTCAGGGTACGGTGATTTCCCTGCAGCACATCACCGTGCAGGGCTACCCTGGCATCGATTGGCACGCCCGCGCACGCGGAAATTCCTTGGTCGACGCCCGCATGATCCTCGTCGGCAATCGCCTCTACATGATCATGGCGGTCGCACGGGCGGATGGTGACCGCGAACCAAAAACCGTCCAACGGGTGTTTGAGTCGTTTAAGGTGTTGAAGCCGTGAACCACCATTGTGTCAACAAAGGCAGCGATCTATGTTTGCAATTGCGTTTTCGACATTGGTGCTGATGGCATTGTTGGGCATTGCATATAACATCGCCATCCGTATCCGCCTGATGAAGCACGACACTGCCCGCGACAGAGTCGCATGGCTGAGCCGCGGGTCCGCCGAAGTGTGGGATGCGTACGAGGCACTGTTTCCCGGCAGTTTCATACCACGGTATCTGCGGTTTGTTTTCTGGACGGTAATCGTCGGCGCCGCCCTTGTACTGGTAGGCTCGATTTTGATGAAATCACGCTAGACAATGACCGCGCTTGTCACTTGTCAAGATGTTCTTGGTCACACATTTCCCGCAGCTATCTGATTTCACGGCAAATAGAGGTTCAAATTCGATGTCACCTTTTGCCCCTCCGATATGCCACACTAGATATAGAGACAAAACATCCAAGCCCGCCGCGTGCGGGTTTTGCTGTTGCCCTTGTTTTGCTCAGTAGCCCATCTTGTCGACGACCGCCAGCCAAGCGACCGACAGCGTTTTTGCCTGCTAAGAGCCAAAGGCCAACAGCTAACTGCTTTGTTTTCTCATATTTGGTATCTAACCCCTTTGTTTTGTCATATTTACAAAGGGAGAGTCCCTAACCCATTGAAAACAAAGTATCGGCCAAAGGGGGGAGGGGTACCTCCCAAGACTTGGCGTCGCTCTAGGCTTGGGCGACCAGAAGGTCGTTGAGCTCGGCGCGGAAGCGGTCGAGTTCGGAGAGGCGTTCAGGTGTGGCTTCGACTTCTTCGGACTTGGCTTGGAAGACTTTCCGCCCGTCCTTTTCGACCAGCACGCCGAGGACTTCTCCCATGCGCCAGCCGGGAGTTCCGATCAGGCTCAGTCCGGCCGGAGTGGCCGTGACCAACGCAACGCAGTTCCCTTTCACCACGCCAATGGCTTTGGGAAAGCGCTCGAACGTCTGGAGTTCGAAGCCCGCGAGATAAATGCGCTGAAGTTGTTCGGCGGAATCCATGGGGCAATCGGTTACATCTTGTACTTGCCGAGGTCTTCGTCGTCGAGACCTTCGAGCCACTTGCGCAGGTCGTCGCCGGAGAGCCGTTCACTGCTGGCGCTGGCGACCTTGGAATTCTTCAGAACCTCTTCGTCGACGAAGATCGGGCAATCCATGCGCAGAGCCAACGCAAGCGCATCCGACGGACGCGAATCGATGCTCACGATCTTGCCGTCGCGCTCGGCCCAGATAACGGCATAAAAGGTGTCGTCCCTGAGCTCGGTGACCACCACTTTCTGCACCATGGCGCCCAGGCCGACCATGACGTTCTTCAAGAGGTCGTGGGTCATGGGACGCGGCGTGGAGACCTTCTCGATCTCGAGGGCGATGGCGTTGGCTTCGAAGACTCCAACCCATATGGGCAGCACGGTGTCGCTGTCGACGTCCTTCAGGACAACGATGGGCATGTTGGAAACTGGGTCCATCATCAGTCCGCGAATTCTCATCTCGACTTCCATGGCTCCCTCCCTGGGGTTAGACGACCATCTCGCCGGCCAGGCTGTTGGGAAACGTGACGGTGACGCGCGCATTGACGTAGGCGCCAATAGCCGGTTCAGCATGTCCCGGTGGCACCGAGAAATTCAAGGTTTTGTTTTGCGACGTCCGCCCGATGACCTGCCCACGGGGGCGGTTGTACCCCTCCACCATTACTTCCATAATGTCGCCTAAGTGCTTGGCATATCGAGCCCTTTGGATCTCGCGCTGCTTCTCATTAAGAACGGCGAGACGACGCGTTTTCTCCTCATCCGAAATGGCATCGGCATATTCCAGCGCCGGAGTGTTTGGCCGCGGAGAGTACTTGAAGGAGAAGACTCCGTCATAGCCAACTTCATCGAGGAGCGTCAGGGTCTCTTCGAACTCAGCCTCGGTTTCGCCCGGGAATCCGACGATGACATCAGTGGTGATGGAGAAGGTCTTGTTGCGGGCGGCCTTCATCCAGGAGATGCGCTCAAGGTAGAGCTCGCGGGTGTATTCGCGATACATGGCGTCGAGCACCCGGTTGGAACCGCTCTGGACGGGCAGATGCACATGCTCGCAGAGCGTAGGGACGGAGTCGATGGCATCGACAATATCCCGCGAGAAGTGTCGCGGATGCGACGTGGTGAAGCGCACACGACGGATGCCAGGCACCTCTCCGACGGAGGCTAGAAGCTCGGCAAAGCTAGCTTTTCCAAGCGGATCAGAGTAAGAGTTCACGTTTTGCCCGAGGAGTTGTATGTCCGTGTAACCGGCATCGGCCATACGGTGGGCTTCGGCGAGGACGGACTCGGAGGTCCGGCTACGCTCCTTGCCCCGTGTGTATGGGACGACGCAGTAGGCGCAGAATTTGTCGCAGCCCTCGATGATGGTGATGTAGCCCCGGTGGGGGTTGGTGCGGGCGGTGAACTCGGTCTCGAAGGTCTGGTCAGTCTGGCGGTCGTCGAGGCCGGTGGCGCGCTGGCCCTGCCCGATCTGGACGAGCATCTGGGGCAGATTGCGGTAGCTGGCGGAGCCGGCGACGAGCGATACGTGCGGGGCCCGCTCGAAGATCTTTTCGCCCTCCTGCTGGGCGACACATCCGATGACGGCGAACTGCTTTCCCTGCTGCTGGAGACGCTTGAAGTCGGCGAGGCGGTGGAAGACTTTTTGCTCGGCTTTATCGCGGATGGAGCAGGTGTTGTAGAAGATGAGGTCAGCCTCGTCCACGGTTTGGACCTGCCGGTAGCCCTGCGAGATGAGCGTCCCGACAACTTTCTCGGAGTCGTGGAAGTTCATCTGGCAACCGAAGGTCTCGATGAAAAACGTCTTTTGGAGTGAACTCACTACGGCCATGCCTCGCGAGGAATGTGAGATCAGTATAACGCGGAAGGCGGGCTGGTTTCGGAGGTTGCGGAAGTTTCGGAGGTTTCGAAAAGCGAGAGACCAACACTGCCGCTATTGCGACAGCAGCGCTTCGATCTCCGGGGCGATTTTTTCCGGAGTGGTTTGCGGGGCGAAGCGTTTGACGACGCTTCCCTCTTTGTCGATGAGGAACTTGGTGAAGTTCCACTTGATGTTTTCACCGAGGAGACCGCGCTTCTCGGACTTGAGGAATTTGTAGATGGGATGAGCGCCTTCGCCGTTGACTTCGATTTTGGCGAAGAGCGGGAAGGTGACGCCGAAGTTTAAGTCGCAGAAGGAGCGGATGTCGGAGTCGGAGCCGGGTTCCTGGTGCCCGAACTGGTCGCAGGGAAAACCAAGGACCTCGAAACCGCGGGACCGGTATTTCGCGTAGAGCTCCTGAAGGCCCTTGTACTGCGGCGTGAATCCGCACTTGCTGGCTGTGTTGACGATGAGCAGCACAGTTCCCTTGTAATCGGTGAGGCTCTTCTCTTCGCCGTTGTTGAGCTTCGCGGAAAAATCGTAGAGACTCATTCGATTCTTCTCCTACTTCTTGCCGTTTTTTACCAGCTTCAGAAACTCGGCGTGCACGCGGGTGTCGTCGGAGAGTTCGGGGTGGAAGGTGGCGGCCATGGTGCTTCCCTGCCGGACAAGGACGGGGTGGCCTTCCCTTTCGGCCAGCACCTCGACGCCGGGACCGGTGCGCTCGATGCGCGGGGCACGGATGTAGACCTGTTCGAGCGGCGCATCGCCCAGCTTGGTGACCGAGGTCAGGACGACCGAATCGTTCTGTCGGCCGTAGGCGTTGCGCAAGACGGTGATGTCGAGCACACCGAGACCCTGCTGCGGCGGATTCTGGACTTCAGTGGCCAGCATGATCGCGCCGGCACAAGTGCCAAACGCCGGCTTGGTACGCACGAAGTCGGCGAGGCGCTGAAAACCCTGCTCGCCGAGAAGACGCAGGAACGTAGACGACTCTCCGCCGGGAATGACGAGTCCGTCGATCGCGTCCAACTGCTCAGGCTTGCGGACGAGGACAACGTCCGCGCCGAGCTCTTCGAGTCTTTTCTTGTGGGCGTCGAAGTCGCCCTGCAATGCAAGGACACCGATAGTCATAAGAAGGCACTAGGTATTGGGTATTAGGTACTCGACAACCGATTAGATTAGCAGACTTCGTGCTCGGCTTCGGCGGTGACCGTACCCCCTCCCCCCCTTTTACCGCCCCTTTGTTTTCAAATAGATACGAACTTTTCCCTCTAAATATGACAAAACAAATGGGTTAGATATCAAATATGACAAAACAAAGGACTTAGGGGAAGGTGCCAGGTGCTGGGTACTAGGCGTTAGAATCCCTAACACGGCTCCAAGCGACAAGCCGCAAGCTATAAGCAACTCAACAGCAAATACAACCTCCACAGTAAAAGCACAAAAGCCCGCACGCGGCGGGCTTGGATGTTTTGGCTCTATATCCAGTGTGACATATCGAAGGGGGAAAAGGTGACATCGATTTTGAAACTCTATTTCCTGTGTTTTGAGATAGCTGGGGGAAATGTGTGACCAGGATCATCTTGACAAGTGACAAAGCAGGTCCGCAGGTTGGAAGGTCTGAGGGTTCGAAGGCAAAAGCGAAGACGAGTTTCGGAAGTTGCAAAACGAAAAGTCAACCACAGAGATACAGAGGCGCAGAGGAGAACCAAGGATGAACGCGGAGGAAGGACGAAATACGAAGTTCGATTGACGAGTTGGCAGCAGTGAAACGAGTGGGGGCTCCCCACGTTATCGCCCAGCAGCGCGCGAACGTGCGACCCCGGCGAACGCTATTCTCCATGCTCCGGTGGAATGTCCTCTGACCGGGGACGATTCTCACTTGTGTGTACGGGCCTCTCGGGGTGGTCAGCAGCATCCTCGACGCCGGAGATTGCCTCGGCCTCAAATGCTTGATCAGTATCGGCGAGTTCTTCGACGCTTTCGCCGTCAGCTTCCGCGTCTTGCGAGAGACCCTGAGTATCCCCCGATTGCCCGGCGCTGTCCGAGCCAACCTGCCCGGGATCAATTCCGAGTTCATCAAGCTGCGCTTCGTTATCACCTTCGCGCCATTTATATTTATATTTCGGCATGGAACCTCCTGAGGATACGTCCCTCGGCACAACGCACTCATAAGCCATACTCGCGCCACCAAAGAAGCGAGCTGATACACCTTCAGATGCGACTCCGAAGAGGTTTGTCTCTCGCAAAAGCGCTACCACACAAACAGACGAGCACCGTCTCCAGGAGAGCGAAACCTGCCAATTTGGACAGAGCTGTCGCGATTGGGAGTCATGCCATCGCCGACAGTGCTAGGGAGGCTCGTCTCGGCGACGTTGAGTTCTTCGACCTCTGCGGCACGATAGCGATTCATAATCTCAACAGCAGCGTCGGCCTTCTCGTCCGAACCCGTTGCGAAAACGATGACGCCGCCGCGCCGCACTCCGTCGACGTAAGCTTCTGCGTCCGCTTCGACAGCGCCCATCGTCTTAAGCTCCCGAGTCAAGTCCACTTCAAAATCAGTACGTGGGATGCTCATGGGCCCGCTGCCCGGCATCTCCCTTGGCTCGCCTATGACACGGACATCCTTCCGAGGGAAACCACGGCCCTCGAGATCTCGAACAACACCATCGACCGAGCCCGGATTCTCAAACAAACCAACTGCGGTTTTTGACATATTGCCTCCACCAAATCTGCTGGCAGTACTGGGGCCCTTCATTGGCACAGGCAATGTCTGCAACCTGGTTGCCGGATGAACTACTCCCATGAGCCATCCATAGGTTCGCTCTCTTTGCCGAGAAAAACTGAGCAGAATGGCTCACCGCATTTTCGAATTGAAAAAGCGCGGAACGGCGGTTGCGGATGTTGCAGATGTTTCGAAAGGAAGCCCCTAACCACCGAGGCACCGAGACACAGAGCAGAAACAAAGGACATGTCGATTTACGAGTGACGAGTTAGAGGAAGTGAGAGGAGTGGGGGCTCCCCACGTTATCGCCCAATAGTGGGCAACGAACGTCGCGGCAGCCGGCTCACACTCAACCTTTGAAATCCTCCGCCAACGTAGCCTATTTTGCGTCTGCAGGTTGGAGAGTTGCCGAAATGGACACCGGTGCACCCGTCGGAACAACTTTTTCTATATGATCCTTGTAGCCTTTCATCCTGAAAATTATCACGCGTTCTGCGTCTCCTTTACGAAGCAGGACGAGCGTGAGCGGTGTGACGCCTACCTTTGCGTCGTCCACAAATACTTCGGCCCCTAATGGAGTAGACACCAATATTGCCATCGATGCCTGCCCTGTGGATATCATGTTTAGGGCGGCGGCAGCGGGCAATTTATTTGGTCCCGATGACGCGGTTGTAGGGGTGTCAGAAGGTCTGGCTTCCGGCAGCTTGAAATTTCCGCATGAGCGGGAGCCATTATCATTCCAATAGGTCCCGTCGTCGAACATGATCTTTTCGACCCACGCTACCGCACGCATCTTGTCATTCCCGACGATGTGGCCATTGTTGCCGACTACACTGTATTTCTTGTTTTTGACGTGCCTCGACTCCTTCGTTGTGACCATCTCAGTGTCGAAGAGTTCATGCATAGAATTGAGGTATCCGACTCCGAATCGAACTGTTGAAACAATCTTGTCAGACCGGTTGATGTAGTCAATTTCAAAAGCACGTCCCGAAGCTAGCCCCGTAGAGTACGCCACCAAGCCGCCGCGAATTCCAGAAAGCTCTCCGATTTTCACAATTTTGACCGGACATGTCTGTTGCGCAGGTGACTGTCCCTGTAGTGAACACGCTAGACTCAGCAACAGCGATAAAAGGACCAGAGTCTTCTGCATTAAATCTCCCCTCCTTCAGGAACGCAGATTGTACCGACGAGCGAAATAGTCCGTCCAGCACAGTCTTCACTGCAAGTTTGTTTAATGCTACTCCGAATTCCAAAAGCAAAAACCGCCGGCGAACCGGCGGCTTAACTATGAACAGAGTTGGCGACTTGTATTGGCACGGCTAAAGCCGTGCCCTACCACTACAGCAGCCTACCGCCCTACCAGCCGCGCGTCTGAAGTAAATCCGCTTCGGCGATGGCGGAGACGGCGAGGCCTTTCATCGCGCCCGTCATCTGTTCGCTGACCTCCGCGAGCACCTTGGGATCGTTGTAATGCGTGGTGGCGATGACGATGGCCTTGGCGCGTGACTCGGCTTCCTCGCGCTCCACTTTTACGGAGAGGTCGAGAGCAATAGCGCCGCCCTTCATGAAGATTCCCGAGCCGACGAAGACGGACTCGGCGCCGAGTTGCATCATCATGGCAGCGTCGGCGGGAGTGGCGATGCCTCCGGCGGAGAAGTTGGGCACGGGGAGTTTGCCGGCCTTGGCGACCATGCGAACGAGTTCGTAAGGAGCCTGGTGGTTCTTGGCGGCGGCAAAGAGTTCTTCCTCGCTCATGACGGTGAGCTGCTTCATCTCCTTGACGATCTGGCGCATGTGCTTGACGGCGTGGATGACGTCGCCGGTGCCAGCTTCTCCCTTGGTGCGGATCATGGCCGCGCCTTCGCTGATGCGGCGGAGAGCTTCTCCGAGATTGCGCGCACCGCAGACGAAAGGAGTAGTGAAGGCATGCTTGTCGACGTGGTGCTCTTCATCGGCCGGGGTGAGGACCTCGGATTCGTCGATGTAGTCGACGCCGATGGCCTGGAGGATCTGGGCCTCGGCGAAGTGGCCGATGCGGCACTTGGCCATCACGGGGATGGAAGTGTGGGCCATGATTTCCTTGATGAGCTTCGGGTTGGCCATGCGGGATACGCCGCCTTCGGCGCGGATGATGGCCGGTACTCGCTCGAGGGCCATGACGGCAACCGCGCCAGCCTTCTCGGCAACTTCGGCCTGCGCGACGCTCATGACGTCCATGATGACGCCGCCCTTGAGCATCTCGGCGAGGCCGGTCTTTAAACGGAGTGCTGTGTTTCCGTTGTTCTGCGACATAAGTCCTGTCTCCCAAACTGTTCCGGATTGCAGGCCGTGAGCGCACGGTAAGCGCCGCCATCTAGGTCGGGTGGCCTGTGGTGTGGAACTGATTATTTTACCGCGAATAATGGCGGCTTAGGTGGCTCCACACGGCAATCGTAAAGTGGCTCTTGATTCCGCGAAGAAGTGCGCGAGCACCTTTTGTGCAGAGCCGGCGATCATTTGCAGGCTGCGACGAGAGCGGCGATGTCGTTGAGCCTGCGCAGGTCCATAGGAGTGAAGTCGGGGCCAGCGGCATGACGCGTCGTCCCCTTGCGACAGACTTGCAAGACGGCAATGCTCTTGTCCTGAACAACAACAGGCGCGGTGATCATCTTCTGAATGATTGGCTTGCCGGAGTCGCCGAAACCTTTTGACTGCGTGCCCAGATCGACGGCTTCGAAGACAGTAGTGTGGCGAGCCTGAGCGAAGTTGTTGGAGATTTCAGAACGCCGGTTGAGCGCGCAACGCACGGCGATGGAAGCGGACGTGGTCAGAGGAATGGTGCCAACGTCCTTCAGCTTGGCCGGATAGACAAAGCAAAGCTGCATCTGCTCGATCTTCAGGATGGCAACTTCGTCGAGATCGACGGACATGAGTTTGGCGATCTCGCGGCCGATGGCGTCGGCGCTTGCGACAAGTTCGGCGTCCTTGCAGAGAGCGGTGAGCTGCGAAAAGTCGGGTACAGAGGTTGACATGGCTGAAGTCTCACCTAAATTTCGAAATATTTCATGGAAAATTTGCCGCGAATTACCGGTCCACAATCTTTAGTGCATAGTCGCTATCATAGTGACATGTGACCGTCGCGATGGCTGCGATGCCGATTATAGGCTGTTCCGAGATCCGCGCGGATAGCACGTTTGCGAAGTGCGGCTTCGTGACGAATACGAAATTGTATGGAAATTCTTGTAGGAATTCTTGACGAATACGAATTGAGAAACAATAATCGATGGGTTCTACCTAACCCCTTGAAGCCATAAGGAGTCATCCCGTGGCATCGTCAGTACAAGCCAGTCCCCGTATCGCCAAAGGTGTTCCACCTTTGCGTGCCGGGCAGGGCAATTCATTTTTTTGGCGTCGACTACATTCGCTGAGCGGCATTATTCCCGTGGGTGTGTTCCTTGCGGAACACATGATTTCAAACGCGGCAGCCACTAACGGCCCCCTCGCCTACAACGAAACAGTGAAGTTCCTCACAAGCCTGCCATTCCTGATTGTCCTGGAAACGGTTGGAATCTTCATTCCAATTCTGTTCCACGCAGGGTACGGGATTTACATCTGGTGGCGCGGGGATAACAACGTTACGGATTATCCGTGGACTGGCAATTGGGGGTACACGATGCAGCGCTACACGGGAATTATCGTGTTTGCCTACATCCTGTATCACACGTGGTTCATGCGGTTTACGGGGATTCACCTGGCAACGCATCCAGATGCGGCGTTCTACAAGGTTCAGCAGGAACTGATGCACCCGTGGGCGATGGCGATCTACGTGGTCGGAGTGATCACGGCGTCGTGGCACTTCGGATACGGCATCTTCCTGTTCTGCGCCAAGTGGGGCATTGCCACGGGAGAGAAGGCTCGGAAGCGCGTGCAGGCGTTCGGCATTGCAGTGGCAGTGCTGTTTATGGCGCTTGGCCTTAGCTCGGCGTATTCCTTTGTCAATCCGAAATTTGGCCGGCAGCAGCCGAAGGCGGAGTGGTTTGAGAATTCTTCCACCCAGGCCGGCATGAGCCAGACACCGGCTACCACGGACAACCAATAGAAGATCGGGCAGGAGCCCAAGCAGACATAGATATGGCAGCGAATCCAAGAATCGTAATCGTGGGAGGCGGGCTGGCGGGACTTTCCGCAGCGATCAAGTGCGCCGAGATGGGCGCCAGCGTGGATCTGTTCTCGATTGTCCCAGTCAAGCGTTCGCACTCCGTTTGCGCACAGGGCGGCATCAACGCCGCCAAAAACCTCAAGGGTGAAGGCGACTCCACCTGGCAGCATCTTGACGATACCGTGTACGGTGGCGACTTCCTGGCGAACCAGACTCCGGTGAGGACGATGTGCGATATGGCACCCGGCATCATCGACCTGCTGGACCGCATGGGCGTCACCTTCAATCGCACGCCGGAAGGACTGCTCGACTTTCGCCGCTTCGGCGGAACGCTTCATCACCGCACGGCTTTCGCCGGCGCCACCACCGGACAGCAGCTTCTCTATGCACTGGATGAACAGGTGCGCCGCTTCGAGTCCGAAGGCAAGGTGAAGAAGTACGAAAGCTGGGAGTTCCTCTCGGCGGTGATCGATCCGCAGCGGGTGTGCCGCGGCATCTGCGCGATGGACTTGCGGACAATGGAAGTGAAAACCTTCCCTGCCGACGCAGTCATCGTGGCAACGGGCGGCATCGGCGCGATCTTCGGGAAGTCCACGAATTCGGTGGTCTGCACGGGATCGGCGCAGTCGTCGCTGTATCAGCAAGGCGCGTACTACGCCAACGGCGAGATGATCCAGGTGCACCCGACGTCGATTCCGGGCGAAGACAAGCTACGCCTGATGTCGGAGTCGGCGCGCGGCGAAGGCGGCCGGGTGTGGGTTCCGAAGCAGAAGGGCGATAATCGTCCGGCGAAGAGCATCCCCGAAGGTGAGCGCTGGTACTTCCTGGAAGAGTGGTATCCGAAGTACGGCAACCTGGTCCCGCGTGACGTGGCGACCCGTGCCATCCACAAGGTGGTACACGAATATGACCTCGGGATCGATGGACAGCCGATGGTCTATCTCGACCTGACACACATTGACCGCGAGACGCTGAACAAGAAGCTGGAAGGCATCCTGGAAATCTACGAGAAGTTCGTTGGCGACGATCCGCGTGAAGTGCCGATGAAGATCTTCCCGGGCATGCACTACACGATGGGCGGGCTGTGGGTGGACTTCAACCAACAGACGAACATTCAGGGCCTATATGCTGCTGGCGAATGCGATTACTCGATCCACGGAGCGAACCGTCTTGGAGCGAATTCGCTGCTTTCGTGCATCTACGGCGGCTTTACCGCAGGGCCGAACGCGGTGCGCTACGGACGCGAGAATGGGAAGTCGTCGGACGGCGTTCCGAGCAGCGTGTACGAGACTGAGAAGAAGCGTCAGGACGAGTTGAACTCGCGACTGATGACGTCGGATGGAACCGAAAACCCGTTCAAGCTGTGGCGCGAACTCGGCGAGTGGATGTCGAAGAATGTGACCGTGTCACGCTACAACAAGAACCTCAAGGAAACCGACGCGAAGCTGGTCGAGTTACTGGAACGCTACCGGCACGTCAACGTCAGCGACAAGTCGATGTGGGCGAACACCTCGTTCGCATTTACACGCCAGCTCTACAACATGTTGCAACTGGCGCGCGTGGTTACACAGGGCGCGTTGATGCGCGACGAGTCGCGTGGATCGCACTACAAACCGGACTTCCCGGAGCGCGACGACACGAATTGGCTCAAGACGACAAAGGCGTATTTTGCGCCAGACGCCGACGAGCCACGTTTTGAATTCGAACCGGTGGATATATCGCTTATCCCGCCAAGAACCAGGAAGTACTAGGTGGGAAAGAAGCTGTTCATCGCGTTGATGCTGGTGGTCGGGGCGCTGGTCCTGGCGATGGGCATTCGTGATGCGAACTGGATTACCGGTCTGCTGGGCGCGTTGCTGATCCTGAACGGAGTGGCGCGCGCCAGCGGCAAGGCGAATTGTTGAGGAAGGTAGCGCGCGCCCGGTGGGCGCGACAATCAGTTCCGCGGAAGGCGGGAAGCGTACGAGGTTCACGATGGCTTCCGATCCGGTTGTCCTTCGCAAGCGCATAGGCAAGTGGATGCTGATCGTGGGTATTTTGTGTTTTGCGGCCGGGATCGCCGCCAATAATGCTGCAAACCAGCGGAACGACGATTCACTCCGCTTTGGCGGCGGATTTCTCGGCGGTATCGGATTCGGACTTCTCATCGGAGGAGTTGTAGAGGCGAAGATTAAGTAGCAAGGGATCGAGAGATACCAGAAGGCAGATTGAGTTCATATGGCCAATAAAACCGTACTGATAAAGATCAAGCGACAGGCAAGCCCGGAGTCGCAACCGTATTGGGAAGAGTTTGAGCTGACCTGGAGACCGGGAATGAACGTGATTTCGTCGATCATGGAGATTGCGGCGAACCCGGTAACGCGCGACGGCAAGAAGACAACTCCGATCGTATATGACTCCAACTGCCTCGAAGAGGTATGCGGATCATGCGCGATGCTGATCAACGGCAAGGCGCGCATGGCGTGCTCGGCGCTGATCGACAATTTGGACCAGCCGCTTACGCTGGAGCCGTTCTCGAAGTTTCCAGTAGTACGAGATCTGTCGGTGGACCGCTCGGTCCTGTTTGAGAACCTGAAGGCAGTGAAGGCGTGGGTTCCGGTGGACGGCACATACGACCTGGGCTCTGGCCCGCGCATGACTCCGGACGAACAGGAAAGCGCCTACCCGCTGAGCCGCTGCATCTCGTGCTGCTGCTGCATGGAGGCGTGCCCGCAGTTCAACGAGAGCACGGGCTTTGTGGGCGCGGCGACAATCTCGCAGGTTCGTTTGTTCAATACCCACCCAACAGGCAAGGTTCTGAAGCAGGAGCGCCTGAGTGCGTTGATGAGCGATGGCGGCATCCAGGAATGCGGCTACGCGCAGAACTGCGTGGAAGTCTGCCCAAAGGATATTCCGCTGACGAAGTCGATCAGCGAAGTCGGCAAGGACGTAATGAAGAAGGCCGTGGTCGACTTCTTCCGCCTGTAGTTCCCTCTTTTTCTGAAGAAGGCTTCGGCTGTGCCGGAGCCTTTTCTTTATCCGGCGTTTGCGGCAACGGCGTGCGCGACGTGTGCGTGGGATCGTGTGCCCCGTGAGAACATGGAGGCGTGGAATCCCGGATGAATCGCAGTCACAGAACCCCGGCAATTGTCGCCCTGGCATGTGCGGGATCCCTCTGGGGCACCAGTTTCATCTTCGGCAAGATTGCTCTGCGCGAACTTGATCCGGAGCACATGCTCGTCTACCGCTTCCTTTTCGCCAGCCTGGCGCTGGCACCTCTTCTCTTCTCTGCCCGGTATCGGATCGCCAAGCGCGATTTGTGGCTGTTCCTGGTCACAGGATTTTTGTACGTTCCGGCGAGCTTTATCGCACAATTCGAAGGACTGGAGAGAACGACGGCATCGCGGGCAGCGCTGATCGTGGGTGCAATGCCACTGGCGATTGCGCTGCTGTCCGTTCTGTTTGACCACGAACGACTCGGCATGAATCGCTGGATTGCCCTGCTGGTATCGACGGCAGGCGTAGCGCTGATCATTGGCAATCCAGGCAAGGAAGGTAGCGTTGCAGGAGACCTGCTGGTACTGGTGTCTCTGCTGGGATCGGTGGGATGGATCCTTCCAGCTCGCAACTTAACGCGACGATATTCGGCGATCACGGCGACGGCATGGATCGTCCTTTGCGGCACGGTGTTGTTGATTCCCATTGCGCTGGTGTGGCGCGGAGTACCGCCGATTCACTTGTCGGCGGAAACGTGGTTCGCGGTGGCGGCGCAGGGTTTGCTATGTACAGTGGCCACAACGGTACTGTGGAACTGGGGAGTGTCGAGGGTGGAGACCTCGACGGCGGGAATCTTCGTGAACCTGGAGCCGCTGGTGGGCGTTATGCTGGGGATTATGCTGCTACATGAAAGCGTCGGAAAGGTGACGCTGCTGGGTGGAGGGTTGGTTGTATTGTCGGCACTCTACCTGTCGTTTCATCCCGTGCCGGAACACCGGAGATGAGAGTTCGTTTGCGGGTTATCGAGATGAAAGGCGCCGATGAATGTGTACGTTCTTTTCGATTTTTCGGTACACTGTTGGCCGCAGATTTGGAGCCAAGAATGAATAGAGTTCTCGTGGCGAGCGTCATGTCGCTCCTGTTCTGTCTTACCGCCGGTGCGCAGACGTCGCGCACTTTCACCAGTCCGACACCTCACCACCCTCAGTCGAAAAAGACGCACATGTCAAACTGGAAAGAAATTCAGAACTCCGCTCTCGTCATCGATACGCACTCAGATACTCCCGGAAGGTTTGTGGACGAGAACTTCGATCCGGGCAACAATGCGGGTAGCGGGCATTGGGACCTGGCAAAAGCGAAGTCCGCCAATCTCGGCGCAGAGTTCTTCTCCATCTGGGTGGACCCGGACGCATTCAAGACGCACTATGCGCATCGCGCGCTCGACATGATTGACTCGGTGTACGAGACGGTACGCATGCATCCGGACGAGATGGTAATGGCGTACTCGTCGAAGGACATTCTGGCGGCACGGCGAGGACCGCATAAACGGATTGCGATCCTGATGGGACTGGAGGGCGGGCACTCCATTGAGGGCGACGTGCGACTGCTGCGCGATTACTACCGGCTGGGCGTTCGATATATGACGTTGACGTGGGCGAACTCGAACGAACTGGGGCAGTCATCGGGTGATTACAAGACGGATGCGAATGGCAAATGGATCGATCCGGGGCTAACGGATTTTGGCCGCAACACGGTGCGTGAGATGAACCGGCTGGGGATGATCGTGGACGTTTCGCACGTCTCCGACCGCAGCTTTTACAACACGCTGACGGTGAGCCGCGCTCCGGTGATTGCGTCGCACTCGTCGTCGCGAACGATTACGGACGTCCCGCGAAACATGACAGACGAAATGCTGGTTGCGCTGGCGCGCAATGGCGGCGTGGCGCAGGTGAACTTCAATTGCGGGTTCATCAGCAACGAATACAACCAGCGCTCAAAAAAATTCGAGCAAGATCATTCCGAGGAGATGAAACGCTACAACCAGCTCTACGGGGAGTGGGAGAAAACTCACTTGCCGGAAGCGAAAGCCGAACTGGACAAGATGCGGGCCATCTACAAGGAATCGGTGCCGCGGCCTCCGCTGTCAGCTCTCATTGATCACATTGACTACATGGTGAAGGTGGCGGGCGTGGATCACGTTGGCATCGGGTCGGATTTCGACGGCGTGCCATGCCTTCCTGAAGGAATCGACTCGGTGGGCGACCTGCCGAAGATCACACAGGAACTTGTGAAGCGCGGCTACAGCGAGCAGGACATCCACAAGATACTTGGCGGAAATATGATGCGCGTGTTCGCAGAGGTCGAAAAAATTTCAGACGAGATACAGCACGAGCAGAATACGGACACGCGGGAGGAAGTAAAGATTCCGCCGTCCAAGCCAGAGAAGATTTAAGACAACGAAGCATGCACAAGTCAGCCCGCACGATGGAGGAATCATGCGTATTGCCGTAACCGCAGCCGCTTGTTGCCTGGCGCTCAGCATCATGGCGCCGGCGCAGACAAAGACCAAGACTACGACAACCAGGACGACTCATCCGGTGGAGAGGAGAGCACCGGTAACGCCACACAAACCGGCGGGGCCGGTGGAACCGAAGGCCATCATTGAGACCAGCATGGGCAACATCCACTGCACACTGTTTCCGGACAAGACGCCGATGGCGGTGGCAAACTTCATCGGACTCGCGACAGGAAGAAAAGTGTGGACCGATCCGAAGACACACATGAAGCGCGTGGGTGTGCCGCTCTACGACGGGACAACCTTCCATCGCGTGATTCCGGAATTCATGATTCAAGGCGGAGATCCGCTGGGCACCGGGGAAGGCGATCCGGGATATACGTTCAAGGATGAACTGGTGCCATCCTTGAAGTTCGACGTAGCCGGACGGCTGGCGTACGCGAACTCCGGGCCGAATACGAACGGCAGTCAGTTCTTTATCACGGAGACGCCGCAGCCGCACTTGGACGCGTGCTATGACGAAGAGGGGTGCGTTCGCGGAACCCGCATCGTGCGGCCCGGATACGGCTATGTCATCTTTGGACAGTGCGAGGACCTGGACGTGGTGAATGCAATTGCGCGGGTGCCTCGGGACACGGCCAACAACAATAGGCCTTTGACGCCTGTAGTGATCAAGCATATTGCGATCATTGAGCCGCCGAGGGTGGCAAAGAAGAGAGCGATTTATCATCCGGTGCGACGGGTTACGAAGGCTCCGGTGAAGAAATAGTTGATTGAACGGAGGGGGCGACGGGATTGCCGGTGCTTCCCTTCCGTATCACGACGCGTGATAGCCTATAAGGTCGCCTTCGGGCGAATTTCCATCGAGGAGTTATCCATGGCACGTCAGCCTGGTCTTTACGCCACCTTCCATACATCGGAAGGCGATATAGTTTGCCGGTTGTTTGAAACCGATGCGCCGAAGACGGTCACGAACTTCGTCGATCTTGCGGAGGGCAAGCGCGACTGGAAGGATCGCGTCAGCGGCAAGAAGGGGCCCGGACCGCTCTACAGCGGAACAATTTTTCATCGCGTGATTCCGGACTTCATGATCCAGGCCGGCGACCCCAGCGGTACGGGAATGGGCGGACCGGGCTACCAGTTCGAGGACGAAACGAAGGCCTCGCCGCACAAGTTCGATACTCCGGGAAAACTGGCCATGGCAAATTCCGGACCAAACACGAACGGCAGCCAGATTTTCATCACGGTGGCGCCGACGCCGTGGCTCACCGGGAATCACACGATCTTCGGTGAAGTGGTGGAAGGCCAGAAAGTCGTCGACACGATCAGCCTGGTTCCGCGCGGTGCGCAGGACCGTCCACGGAAAAACGTTGTGCTGAACAGCGTGGCCATCGAGCGCGTGTAGGATCGCTGACGAATTATGCCCGGATTCCTGATGCTCCCGCCGTGGCTGGATCGCACGGACGTGAGGATTGCGCTTTTCGTCGGATTCGTTGTGGCCCTGCTGATGTTGAGCCGATGGGCCAGCAAGTACTCCGACGTTCGCATACAGGAATCCGGTTTTGTTCCAACAGAACCTGCTGCAATCCGCGTAACGCAAAAGCCCGGGCAACCGAGTCCCGATGCTCCGCTGGAACCACCTGCCGCTTATGGGCAGGTCGTCGTGAAGTCGATGTGGTTCAAGACGTTCGACACGCCTGCAGGACCACCCGATCCCAAGGTTTTCTGCGACGAACTGACGGTTGAAATTTACCATCGCGATACGGGCGAGACGAGCGAGTGGAGCTACACGGTGGGAACACCCGAGGGTTTCTCGAGGCTGCTCAATGATAAAAACTGGGCGGTGTTCTTCGCGCCAGAGGTGATCGTGGTTCGTTCGTATGACAAAGAGATTATCCGGCAGACGGTGGTGGATCGTTACACAAGCGACATAGAGGGGGACGAGGCTCTTAGAAAGGCAGGCCGAGAAGAGTTGTAATTCTAATTGACCGCAAGCGGCGACGCCGCTAATATCAATTGAGCGCTGGGCAACTTGCCCGGCGCAATTCTTTGCGCAGAAAACGCCCGTGCTTTCCAACCTGGAGAGCGCGGGCGTTTTCTTTTGGAGGAATCATGACGAACTTGAACCACGCGGAACAGATCACGCGCGATGGCGAATTCGAACTGCCGTGCGCTGCGGACACTGCATATCCCCTCTTCAGCCCCGAGGGCGAAACGCATTGGGTACCGGGGTGGAGTGCGAAGCCAGTCTTCCCTATCGACAAGATGCCGCTGGAGACGGACGCGGTTTTTGTGACAGAAGAGCCTCACGGGCCGGCAACCTGGATGATCTCATCAGTGAATAAAGATACTTGGCGTACGGAGTATGTGGCATTCGAACCGAAGAGTCATTGCGGACACATCACGGTGCGAGTAGAGGCAATTGCGACGGAGCGGTGTTGCGTGCATGCACGTTACACGATCACGGCTTTCGGTGAGCATAAACAGGAATTCATGCAAGCGTTCAGCGAGGAAGGATTCGCCGCACGTATGCAGAGGTGGAAGCGGTGGATCGAGACGTATTTACAATTGTAAATACATACGATCGCACGAAAAAGGAAACCCCGCTCGCAATGGCGGGGTCTCCTGCCCGAGGTGTTTTCAGGGATCTGAGCGTTAGACGCCGATGACGCCAACGAGCTCCTTGACGGCAGCGGCACTGCGATTCACTTCCGCCTGCTCCTCATCCGTCAACTTGATCTGGATGATTTCTTCCACGCCGTTGGCACCGAGCTTCACAGGGACACCGACAAAGAGTCCATCGACACCGTATTCGCCTTCGAGATAAACGGCGCACGGCATGATTTTCTTTTTGTCCTTCAGGATTGCTTCGACCATTTCAACCGTGGAGGCCGAAGGCGCATAGTAGGCCGAGCCGGTCTTCAGGTACTTCACGATTTCAGCGCCGCCGTTGCGAGTGCGATCGACAAGGCGCGTGATCGTCTCCTTGTTCATCAGTTCAGTGATCGGGATGCCGGCAACGGTGGAGTAGCGCGGCAGCGGAACCATGGTGTCGCCATGTCCGCCGAGCACGAAAGCAGTGACGTTCTCAACACTGACCTTGAGCTCATCGGCGATGAAGGTGCGGAAGCGAGCGGAGTCAAGCACGCCGGCCATGCCGATGACGCGATTGCGAGAGAAGCCGCTCATCTTGTAGGCGGCCTGCGCCATCGCATCGAGAGGGTTCGAAACAACAATGATGATGCAGTTCGGCGAGTACTTGACGACCTTGCTGACGACGTCCTGCATGATTTTGTAGTTGGTGTTGAGGAGGTCGTCGCGGCTCATGCCGGGCTTGCGCGGAATTCCGGCGGTGATCACAACGATGTCGGAGTTCGCGGTATCGGCATAGTCATTCGTGCCGATGACGTTCGAGTCTCGCTTTTCGACCGGCATTGCCTCGCGGAGGTCGAGTCCCTTGCCCTGCGGAACACCTTCCATGATGTCGATGAGAACGACATCCGCCAGTTCCTTGGAAGTGATCCAATGAGCAGCCGTGGCGCCTACGTTTCCGGCACCTACAATCGATACTTTTTTACGCATGTAAATCCTTTCCATCAAGTCACGCCCCGCAGCGCGACTCTGTATTAACGTATTAAGCCAGTTCAATAAACGTAATATCCGGGCCGAGCGTTACAGACTTCTTACGCCAGGCCCGGAGTAATTTCAAAACATATTCGGTTAGCGGCGAATGGCGTCCATGTTCTGGATCATGTAGGTCGCGAATTCGCTGGTCTTCACTTTGGTGGCGCCTTCCAGCATACGTTCGAAGTCGTATGTAACCTTCTTCTGCTGGATGGTTGCCTCCATGCTGCTTTCGATAAGGTGCGCCGCTTCCTTCCAGCCGAGGAAGTCGAACATCATCACACCCGAGAGCATTACGGAACCGGGATTGATGACGTCCTTGTCGGCATACTTGGGAGCGGTGCCGTGCGTAGCCTCAAAGATGGCGTGCTCCGCACCGATGTTGGCGCCCGGAGCAATGCCCAGACCACCAACCTGCGCGGCGCAAGCATCCGAAATGTAGTCGCCGTTGAGGTTTGGCGTGGCGAGTACAGCGTACTCGTCGGCGCGTGTGATGACCTGCTGGAAAACGGAATCAGCGATGCGATCGTTGACCAGCAACTTCTTCTTCCACTGGCCGTTGCCGTGCGTCGCGTAGAGAGCATCCAGCACCTGCTTGACCTCTTTGTTGACGCCGTCACGAAATTCCGGCGACGCGAAATCGAGACCGGGCTCGATCATGGCAGCATTCTGCTCAATGGTCAGGCTCGGGTTCGCGTCCTTGTTGCCAAGAATCCAGCTCTCGCGTTCGGTAACCGTCTGCGCGCGGAATTCCTGGGTTGCGACTTCGTAGCCCCACTCGCGGAACGCACCTTCGGTAAACTTCTGAATATTACCCTTGTGCACGAGAGTGACGCTCTTCAGCTTGTTGTCGAGGGCGTGGCGGATGGCCATGCGGACAAGGCGCTTGGTGCCGGTGATGGACATTGGCTTGATGCCAATGCCGGAGTCGAGGCGAATCTGCTTCTTGCCGCCGCCAAGCATGTCCTTGTTGAGGAACTCGATGAGCTTCGCCGCTTCAGGAGTTCCCTGCTTCCACTCGATGCCGGCGTAAACATCCTCGGTATTCTCGCGGTAGATCATGACGTTGAGACGCTCGGGGTGCTTCACGGGAGAAGGGATGCCCTGATAGTACTTGACCGGGCGCACGCACGCATAGAGATCGAGAAGCTGACGGAGGGCAACGTTCAGCGACCGGATACCGCCGCCGATGGGCGTGGTGAGCGGGCCCTTGATGCCGACGCGCAGGTCGCGGAAAGCATTGACCGTGTCGTCGGGCAGCCAGGTCTTGAACTGGCGCATCGCCTTCTCGCCAGCGAAGACTTCATACCAGGACACGCGGCGCTTGCCGCCGTATGCCTTTTCGACCGCAGCGTCAAACACGCGGACTGAAGCCTTCCAGATGTCGCGACCAGTACCGTCGCCTTCGATGTAGGGGATGATTGGGTTGTCGGGGACCTGGAATTTGCCGTCCACGAAAGTGATGGGCTTGCCGTCGGCGGGCAGCGGAGAACCGTTGTATGAAGCCGCCATGATTACCTCCGAATGGGATATCTCAACTACAGCACATGAATACACAAGGCTGCATGACGGGCGTCACCGGCAATTGTGACAGTTAAATTAGTCCCGAGCTTTTCCGTGCCTGTATAAACAGGAGAAATATAACCTAAACTGCCTTACCAAGGTCCCCGGGACAAAACGGCGCACCAGTCGCAACCAACTAAACTACCACTCCGGCGAGCGGCGTTCAATCATTTGACGAGAATGGAATAACAAGAACGCACGCGGGACATGGTTTCCACGAGCAACGGCTCCAAATCTCCAGCAAAACCGGGGCTAATCAGGGCACGGACAAGACGTTCCACACTGGCCCGCGCGGCAGCGTTACGGGAGATGAACTTGGCGGCGCGACCTTCCACGAGGCGGATGGCGTGCTCAACGGAGCGGAAGAGAGTGGCGGCTTCCATCAAGTCCCTGGCGGTCTCGGAGGAGAGGATGGAAGCCTCACACAAGGTATCGAGGCGAGTCACCATGTTGGAGGGCTTAACCGGGAGCATGTGACGAATCCACAAAAACCCGGTGACAAAGTCGAGATCATAAGCGCCACCAGCCGAGAGCTTCAAATTGAAAGCACGGTCCGACGATTCAAGCCGGTTGCGCATGGCATGAAGGTCCCTGGCGAGACTCTCGCTGGTGGAAAAACGCTCGCGGATGCGGCTAAGTGCGGCAAGGGAGCGATCAAGCAGCACAGGGTCGCCAGCGATAGGGCGAGCTTTGAGGTAGGTGATTGCTTCCCAGGCCTGCGCGCCCCGCTCGCAATACGTGGCGAGTTGGCGGGGAGTACTGACGAGATCGCCGCTGCCGCCATGCGGACGCAAGCGCATATCGACAGGAAAAATGGTGCCGTTGCGTGTGTAAGCCGAAAGCATCTCGACGACTTTTCCAGCGGCACGCGAGCAGGCATCGGCATCCGTGTCTTCACCGCGGACGAACAAAAGATCGGCATCGGAGAGCACATCGAATTCGGAAGTGCCAAGGCGGCCGAGCGCGAGAACTCCAAAGTGCCCGGGGACTTCAGCCGCAGCCATCGCGGCCGCAATCATCGCATCCGCCGTATGGCTGTGTTCGTTGAGAGTCTGCCATACGGACGGAGCATGCAAAACCGAATGGCTGGCGGTACGCAACAATCGCTGTCGAAACTCGGTACGCATGATGCGCATGGCATCTTCGTGCGCTGGAGGATGAGCAGCGAATTCGGCGGCGAGGCAGTGGACGCGATGTTCAGGCTCCGCCGACGTGTTGTCCTGCTCGAGCGGAATGACGACGATGTCTTCAGGATGGCGCGCCAAGACGTCAGTGAGGAAACTACTGTGCTCAAAGATCGACCGGATACCGATGACGGCGGGGGCATGCTCGATAAGGAGACGGTAGCGGCGAGAGCTGGTACAAGTGGCGCTGAGGAAGCGAAAGAGATTGCGACGAGCAAGGCTGCCAAGCGGGAGTCCGGCGGCGAACTCGTAAAGCTCGCGAGAGTCAACGGCAAGCCGGGCAAGGATGATGCCGTATGCATGCTCGCCAGTCACTTCTCCAATAGAAAGCGAAGCTGACGGCTCAGCCGGCAGGAGTCCCTGTTCCCTGGCGGAGTGCTGCTGGTGGACGATTCTGTAATAGATGGAGGCCACCTTCTCCATGTGCTTCTGCACAAGATCGACAATAGCCGATGTTGCCGGATGATTGCGGTCGCCGGTTACGGAGCGATACAGGGCGCGGAGCTCGCCGGCACCGGAAGGAAGTTTGTGGGTCTGCTGGCCGAGGCGGAGCTGAAGGCGGTGCTCGACCGTGCGCAGAAAGGTGTAACTCTGCGTGAGTTCGTGGAAGTCCTTGCCGCTGATGTGGCCTTTGTCGTGAAGCTTGGAGAGCGAGAAGAGCGTTCCACCGGAGCGCAGCCAGCGCTCCTGACCGCCGTAGACGCGCTGCAAACACTGCACAAGAAACTCGATGTCGCGAATTCCGCCACGATCAAGTTTGACGTCGAGAGGAGCAGGTGCGTGGCGCGACGAAAGGCCGCGGCTGGCACGAAGCTTTATTTTTTCCAGCGAATTCAGCGCAGTCTCAATGGCAGCGAAGTTGAGTTCACCGCGATAAACGCTGGGCTGCACCTGTCGAATGAAGGCGCGCGCAAGCGCCTGATCGCCGGCAGAATGACGGAGCTTGATGAGGGCCTGAAGCTCCCAATCCTGCGCAGATTCGGCGTAGTAGCGCAGCGCGTGTCCGAGGGAAACGACGAGCTCACCCTGGCTGCCCTGCGGACGCAGGCGAAGGTCGATGCGGAAGACGGGGCCTTCCTGCGTGACGCGGCTGAGGACGCCGGTCAACTCCTGCGCGAGGCGGATGAAGAATTCGCGCATGGTGATGGTGGCCGTGCCAGCATCGGGGCCGTCGCCATAGACGTACAGCAAGTCGACATCGGAGCTGTAATTGAGTTCGTTGCCACCGAGCTTGCCGAGAGAGAGGATGGCGAAGGGGGCGTCGGAGAGGCGGCCTTCGGCGTCGACGCGCTGGGGAGTGCCGTAGCGATTGCGCAGATTGGACTCGCAGAGACGGAGAGCTTCCTGGATGAGGACATCGGCGAGGGCGGAGATCTCGGCGGTAGTTTCCGCGAGTGTGGCCAGGCCGAGAGTGTCGCGCATCATGATGCGAACGTATTCGCGACGCTTGAAGCGGGCGAGGAGCAGCGCGATGTCGGTGTCGAAAGAGCGCGAACGGAAACGCGCGAAGCTCTCACGGAAGTCGTCGACAGAGCGAACGCGCTCAAGATTGCGCTCGCGGGCGAAGGCGTGAAGGAGGTCGGGATTCTGGATGAGCGTCTCGCCAAGCCAGCGGCTATTACTGAAGACGGTGAGCGCGTAGTGGACGAGGAAGAGTTCACGGTCGAACAGGATGGCAATTTCGCAGTGCGACGGAACGGCAAGCAGCCGCTCGAACTGGTTCAAGGCAAGGTCGGGATTGGGCAGGTCTCCGAAAAGAGCGGCGAAGGCCTGCTGGACATTTGCGGAAACGAGCCGGGAGATACGTTCAAGGTTGACGCGTGCCTGCTCCGGATGCTCGAAGGGAGCCGAGGCAACGATGGCCGCCAGATCGACGGCATGATCCGTATTTCCACGATCAGCCATTTCGCTCGCGACGAGAATAGCACGCGGGACAGCAGGGACGCGGGTGCGGCGGAAGCGATTGATTCTGAAGCAAAAAAGGGGCCTGGCAACCGCCAGGCCACAGCACACGCACTGCTTCGGAGAATTACTGCATTCAAGATATCGCGTATTGCAAATATTTAGAAATTCAATGTTTTTATCGAAACTATAAGTTCTGTAGATAGATGAACCGAGGGTATTCCCCCTTCGCGGCGCTCAGGATGGGATACCCCGGCAATCTAATTAGATGTCGTAATAGAGCGCAAATTCATAAGGATGCGGACGCAGGCGCATGGCGTTCACTTCCTTTTCGCGCTTGTAGTCGATGTAGGTCTGGAGAAGATCCTCGGTGAAGACGTCGCCCTTGAGGAGGAACTGGTGGTCGGCTTCGAGAGCGTCAAGGGCCGCTTCCAGAGATCCGGGCATGGACGGAACCTTCTTCAACTCCTCAGGGCCAAGATCGTAGATGTCCTTGTCGAGCGGTTGACCGGGATCGATCTTGTTCTCGATGCCGTCGAGGCCGGCCATGAGCATGGCAGCGAAAGCGATATAGGGATTACAACTCGGGTCGGGTGGGCGGAACTCGACGCGCTTGGCCTTCGGCGAAGCGGAATACATGGGGATGCGACAGGCCGCAGAACGGTTGCGGCGGGAGTACGCGAGGTTCACGGGAGCCTCGAAGCCGGGGACGAGGCGCTTATAGGAGTTGGTGGTGGGGGCGATGATGGCGGAGAGAGCCGGGCCATGGTGAATCAATCCGCCGATGTACCAGAGGGCGAGCTGCGAAAGGCCAGCGTAGCCATCGCCGGCAAAAAGCGGCTTCCCTTCCTTCCAGAGCGACTGGTGGGTATGCATGCCGGAGCCATTGTCCTGGAAGAGCGGCTTGGGCATGAAGGTCACGGTCTTGTTGTACTGGTTGGCGACGTTACGAACGATGTACTTGTAAAGCATCATGGCGTCGGCCGATTGCAGGAGGGCGTTGAAGTGCAGGTCGATCTCGGTCTGGCCGCCGGTGGCGACTTCGTGGTGGTGGCACTCGACTTCAAGGCCGCACTGCTGCATCATGAGCGTCATCTCGGTGCGGAGATCCTGATAGTGATCGGTGGGAGGAACCGGGAAGTAGCCTTCCTTGTAGCGCGGACGGTAGCCGAGGTTGTTCTCCTCGCGGCCTGAGTTCCAGCGTCCCTCTTCGGCATCAATGAAGTAAAAGCCGCAGTTCTCGCGCTGATCGAAACGGATGTTGTCGAAGATGAAGAATTCGGCTTCGGCGCCGAAGTAAGCGGTGTCGGCCAAGCCGGTGGAGTTGAGGAAAATCTGCGCTTTCTTGGCGATGTAGCGCGGGTCGCGGTCATAACGCTGCTTGGTGACCGGGTCGATGACATCGGCGATCATGATGAGCGTCGGGACTTCGGTGAAGGGATCGAGTATGCAGGTGGCGGGGTCAGGGATCAGTAGCATGTCGGACTCGTGGATGGCAGCCCAACCGCGGATGGAGGAGCCGTCCATGCCGAAGCCCTCTTCAAACGAAGCTTCGGTGAGTTGCCCGATGGGATAGGAGACGTGGTGCCAGAGTCCGGGCAGGTCGGTGAATCGCAGGTCGAGCATCTGTACGCCATTCTTCTTGGCGAATTCAAGAACGCTCTTCGGATCGCTTTTGGTGTCAGCCATTCTTGCTCCTCGTAGTCCCCCGCTCATCGGGGTGCGAATGATTGTCGCGTGTGAAAGCTGCGCCGCAATGCGTCACTGCATGGTGCGCCGCGTTGGCCAAATTGGATTGCATGAAGGAAAGAGACCGTGTATTGGCGCGGGAAAGCCAAAAATTCTGACTGGCGTAGTCCCACACACTAAGACAATAGGACCGCGAGCGGCTACAAGGAAATCGATAGTTTTTATGGGGGCATAAAGACGGTTTATCAGGGACGGGAGCGAAGCGATTCGCTACACTAAATGTGAAAAGGAGTTCGGGGGCCAACCACCTACGGCGCACTTATGGACTTTGACCAGCTAGAAACCTTTCAGGAAGTCGCAAAGCATCTGAGTTTTTCGCGGGCGGCGGAGAAGCGATTCCGCACGCAGCCGGCGATCTCCGCCCAGATTCGTGCACTGGAAGAAGAGGTCGGAGCCAGGTTGCTGGATCGGACGGGCGGAAAGGTATCGGTGACGGCGGCGGGCAAGATTTTCCTGAAGTACGTGGAAGACACGCTGGAGGCGCGGCGCACTATCTTAAGCGCCGTAGCGGAGATGGATCGCGTGCCGCGCGGCGAGATCGTGGTGGCGGCAAACGAAGGCACTTGTCTTTACATTCTGCCGGAAGTGTTTGCGGAATTCAAAAGCCTCTACCCTGACGTGGGCATCACGGTGAAGCGGTCGGAATCACGCGAGATACAGGAAAGCGTCATCGATAACTCGGTGGACTTCGGCGTGATCTTTATGCCGGTAAACGACAAGCGCCTGACAACCGTCGTGATCCACAAGGACGAGTTGGTGGTTATATTTCCACCGAAGCACCCGCTGGCAAAGCTGCGCGAGCTGAAGGTGGCGGATGTTAGCGCGTACCCGCTGCTGGTGCCCAAGCTGGGACGGACGCGCGACCTGATCGAAGGCATGTTTGAGACGCGGAACCTGAAGCCGAATGTCTCGATGGAACTGGACTCGAGCGAACTGATGAAACGGTTTGTGGCAGCGGGCGTGGGCGTGGCGTTCATGCCGAACTCAAACGTGGTACAGGACGTGAAAGACGGACTGTTGGGAGTAACGCGACTTGCCGATGAGCAGATCCGACGCGACCTGGCACTGGTCTTCCGCAAGGACAAGGCGCTAAGCCGTGCGGCACTGGCATTCATCGACATCGCAGTGCGCCTGAAGGGCTCGGCAAACACCAATATCCCCCGACAGGGGTAGCTGCGGGAAATTTCACGCCTAGTTTACAAATTCTCATAAAACCGCATTGCACCAGCCGCCATTTTCATTTAGTTTTCAAGAGAAGTGGCAGATTTGTCTGGTAAGACTCACATGCATTAGCGGAGGACGAATAAGAATTGGCCAAAGACATGGTCCCCAAGCGCATTTTCCTCACGAAAGGTGTAGGAAAACACAAAGAACGGCTGACGTCGTTCGAGTTGGCTCTGCGAGACGCCGGCATTGCAGCCCAGAACCTGGTTCGGGTTTCCTCAATATTCCCACCGAATTGCAAACTTCTTACGCGCGCACAGGGGTTGACGTATCTCAGTCCGGGTGAAGTTGTATTTGCCGTTGTTGCTGAAAATTCCACGCGAGAACCGCACAGACTGGTAGCATCCAGCATCGGACTGGCCATGCCATCCGACCGCAGCACGTATGGCTACCTGAGCGAACACCACTCCTTTGGCGAGACCGACCAGGTGGCCGGCGACTACGCCGAGGAGCTCGCCGCCGAAATGCTGGCGACGACACTGAACGTTGAGTTCGATCCAGACAAGAGCTGGGACGAGAAAAAACAGATCTATCGCATGTCGAACAAGATCGTCCGCACCGCGAACATCACACAAAGCGCAGTGGGCGACAAAAAAGGTCTCTGGACCACGACCATCGCCGCGGCCATCCTGATCTTCGAATAATCGCGATACAGGTAGGGGTTTTTGAAAGCCACGGATCGACTCCGTGGCTTTTCTGTTGGACGAATAAGGCGGCCATGCGGCCGCCCTGTGATTCCCGCTATTTACTTTTCTTCAGACGCTCCAGGACGGCCCCGACAACGAGAGGCAGGCCGACAGTGGCGTCAACGAAGACTTCCGCGAACTTTCCGCCCTCGGCGGGAGGAACAAACTTGCCCCAGGAGATGGCTTCGCTGTAGGGCGAGCCGGAGAGTCCGCCCCAGTGAACCGGCTCGGGGCAGATGCGCAGGCCGTAGTGGTAGCGCTTGAGAGGAATCTCTTCCCCGCCGCGACGGTGGCGCAGCTCAATGTATGGGCCGAACTGCTGCGTCCAGTTGCGCGGTACGCCGCCGCCGATGGTGAAGATTCCCAGGCGCGTCTGCTTCAGGTTGGTCTCGGCGAAGTGGTTGAGGTCGAGGAAGGGATCGTACTTGATCACCGGACGGCCTTCCTTGGCGCGCTTGCGGTTATGCAGCGCGAAGTCGAGCCCCATCTCGGAGTCGGTAAAGGCAGGCACGTAGACGGCGACATTTTTCTCGTAGGCCGACTTCAGGATGCCGCGGCCCTTGATGTTCTCACTCAGGTACTTTCCGATGGCGCGGTTCAACTTGTAGGAACAGGCAATCTCGTCGGCGTCCCAGGCTTCGAGAATTTTGGCGACGATGCCCTCGACGAAATTGAGGTTTGTTTCGGGCTCCAGCGTGTCATAGACGCGGTTGTAACCGGCTTCGTAGAGCTCGACGTCGTTGAGTTTCTCATCCCAAACGAAATGCGACTTGCCGGCGGCCTCAACGAGTCCGTGGGCCATGAGCGCACCGGTGGAGACGAGCGCCTTGACGATACCCTGATCGACGAGCTCGGCGATGATCATTCCCTGCTTGGCGACGGTCATGGCGCCGGCGAGAGTCATGACGACGAAACATTCCTTGTCGCGGGCCATGGCTTCCAGCACGTCGGCTGCCTGCCCAACCTGCCGCCCGGTAAAGGCGGTCTTGCCCATGGCGCGTACTAGGTCGTCTACGGTGTGGATGTTGCCGAGATCGAGCGGCTCCAACGGAACCAACTTGTCGGAAATCGGGTCGTGCAATTCACGCTCAATGCCAGCACCTTCGTGCTCCTGATTGCCGTGCTTCACTCTATTCACCTCGAAAGCGCATACACGTGCGCCACAAATTAGGCCCCAAAACTATGAAACTAATTGTTCTAAATGGAGCCGTCAATGGAGATAGGCGAGGTTCTACCGAAATCGGGCTTTGCCGGACGGTGAAACGCCCCTACAATCTCGGGATAGATGGCCTCCCAAAGCGTTCCCGCAATCTCTTCTAACTCGCGCAAAACACTGCGCGGACGAATCATACTGCGCGTTGCCGTGGCACTGGTGATCGTGCTCGCTCTGCTTGGCGCCTTTGGGTACTTCTGGCTTCGCTCAGTGGCGCGGGCAGCGCTGCCGCAACTCGACGGCACACTGGCAATCCAGGGGATACAGGCACCCGTACAGGTGATTCGCGACAAAGAGGGCGTGCCGCATATTACGGCATCGTCGCTGGAAGACTTGTTCTTTGCGCAGGGATACGTGACCGCGCAAGACAGGCTGTGGCAGATGGACGCATCACGGCGATTCGCCGCGGGAGAGCTGGCGGAGATTCTGGGCTCAAGTTTCGTTGAACAGGATATGGATCAGCGGGTGCTTGGGTTGCGACAGGTTGCCGAGCACTCCGCCGCCGAACTCTCGCCGCGCGACCGCTCATACTTTGAGGCTTATGCGCGTGGTGTGAATGCATACATCGATAGCCACCGGGGCAGGCTGCCGCTGGAGTTCCGCATCCTCGGATACACGCCTCGCCCGTGGAAGGTCGAGGACTCGTTCCTGGTTGGGGCAATGATGTCGGAACTGCTGAATAACATGTATCGCGACGAACTGCATCGGGAGAAGATCCTGGCGAAGATCGGGCCGCAACTTACTGCGGACCTCTACGTGAATACCTCGATACATGAAGTTCCGCCGGGCTCGGACGCGTTGGATTTCGAGAGCACTGAGCCGCCACAGGTAAAGCCGCCTGACATCGATCCGCGGCACCCCGTGGATGTGTCGTCCCTTACGAAGCGGGAGTTGCAGGGAGAGCGGCTGGTGCCCGGATCGAATAACTGGGTGATCTCGGGGGAACACACAGTTTCAGGCAGGCCACTTCTGTGCAACGATATGCACCTCCCTTTGCAGATTCCCAACACATGGTATGAGGCACAACTTACGGCGGGAGATTATGACGTTGCGGGCGTAACACTGCCCGGAGCGCCGTTCGTCATCGTCGGGCACAACCAGCGCATCGCCTGGGGATTTACGAATCTCGGGCCGGACGTGGAAGACATTTTTGTAGAGACCTTCAATGCGAAGGGCCAATACCTTACGCCCTCAGGCTGGAAAGAACCGGAACACCGGCATGAGGTGATTGCCGTCAAAGGCGGAGAGCCGGTCAACCTCGACGTCGTAGTGACACGGCACGGCCCGATTGTGACGCCGCTGATCAAGGGCGAAAAACGGGAGCTGGCGTTGGAGTGGACGCTTTACAGTCCGCCGGGTATGACATTCCCGTTCTTTGACGTGAATAGCGCACAGAACTGGAAGGAATTTCGCGCGGCGTTCTCGAAGTTCTCATCGCCGGGACAAAATGTGGTTTATGCCGATATCGACGGCAACATCGGATACCAGGCAACAGGGCTGGTGCCGATTCGCGCGTCCGGCGATGGGTCGCTGCCGGTGAACGGAGCCGACGACAAGCACGATTGGATTGGATACATTCCGTTCGACAAAATGCCGAGCGTCTACAATCCGCCATCGGGCATCATCGCGACGGCAAACAGTCGCATCACGCCGGACCGCTATCCATACACGATCGCTACGGAGTGGGCATCGCCTTACAGGGTCGAGCGTATCTACAGCGTGCTGCATGAAGACAAGAAGTTTACGCCGGCGGACATGCTGGCATTGCAGACAGATGTGTATTCGGAACTCGACTACTTTCTCGCGCAGCGGTTTGCGTTTGCCGTGGAACACACGCCAAGGGCTTCGGCTCGCGCGAAAACCGCCGCTGATATCCTACGCGACTGGGATGGACGCTTTGAACGCGATTCGGCCGGGGCAGCCATCTGCTACAAGGCACGCTACATCCTGACGCAGATGCTGTTGCGCGACAAGTTGGGCAACGAAGCACGCGACTATACGTGGATGATGCGTCCGGTGTGGCTGGAAAATACCATTCGCTTTGGTCCGCGCCGGTGGCTGCCGCACGGCTACGAGAATTACAATCAGCTACTGGTGGCCGCAGTTACGCAGGCGGTGGAAGACGGTCCGAAGGACCTGACAAGCTGGCAGTACGGCGATATCTTCAAGGTGGACATCTCACACCCAGTCCTCTCGCACATCCCCACACTAGGCCACCTGGCCAGCACTGGAGCACTGCCGCAGTCCGGTTCAGCAAATACAGTCAAGCAGGTTGGTCGCTCGTTTGGACCGTCGGAGAGGATGACGGTGGACTTCTCCAACTTCGATAACAGTACGCTGAACATCGTCAATGGGCAGTCCGGAAACCTGCTGAGCCCTTACTTCAATGACCAGTGGAACGCCTGGTACAACGGCACGACGTTTCTCTTCCCCTTCTCGGCGGTAGCGGTGGAAAAGGATGAAGCCCACACGCTCACGTTGATTCCGGTAAAGGTGAAGTAGAAGTTGAGGACAATGAGAAAGGCGGCCATGGCGGCCGCCTTTCCGAATGAAAACACCCGAGGTTATTGCGGAACGTAAGCGATACCGTACGCGGCGCCAACTATGTCCATCGTCGTCGGAATCTCATTGCCAGACGTGTCGTAGACGCGAAGCTCGCCGCCTTCGATAACATACATTTCGTTCTGAAAATCGACCCACGCCATGCCGGTGACATCGCCCTTGCTGTTTGAACCGGAAGCAGGGTTATCGACGGTGGCAGTGCTCGTACTCGGATCGAAGACTGTCAGGCATCCGCCTCCGCCGCAAGTATTCGCACCAATCCAAATCTTGTTGCCAGCGGATTGCATGATGTCGTGATAGCCGCTGCTGATGGTTACGGGGGTACCGGCCGTCATGGCTCCGGTGTCGACTGCGGTGACCGTGCCACCTACTCCGCCGGGAGCGCCGGCGACGTACAGCGTATTGCTAACGAGCAATCCTACCGTGGCAGCCGAAACATTGACGCTGCGCGTCGCGCCAGTGGACATGTCATACTCGGTCACCATGGCCTGGGTTCCGCCACACTCAGGACCGCAACTCAAAATGTAAGCCTTGGAATCGTCGGAACTGAAGATCGCTCCAACCGGATGGTCGAGGCCTGCCGACACGGTTGTAAGCGCCGGCGTGGTTTGCGTCGGGTCGATGATGGCCATGCTGTCCGAGTTGTCGCTAAAGGCCAGCAGCCGATTGCCCGCATGGTTAATCGCAACCCAGCGAACGTTTGGTACGGGGATGGATCCCGTCACTGCCTTTGTGCTCGAATAGTCAACGGTTACGATGGCGCCCTGCGGACCGGTCGAATTCTGAAAATTGCGCACGGCAGCGTAGAGGGTCTTGTTATCAGAACTCAATACGTAGCTCTGTGAGAAACCGCCAACATAGAGCCCCGACGTCTCCAAGAATTCTTGCGCGTTGTTTACCGCATCGAACGAATTGGAACTCTTGTCATACACAAGGGTGTACTTGCCGTCAGGCGAAACCAGCATGTCGGTAGGCGTACCCAGCGGCGAAATACTAAACGCAGATATCTGATCGAGCTGAGCATCGATGATCTGAATGGCGCCGCCATAGCTATTGCCGACAAAAAGGCGTTTCTTTATATGGCTGAGGTTTGTGTTACCCGAGGAAGAGGAACTGCTGCTGCCGCCGCCGCAGCCGATCCACAGTGCCACCGAGAATATGCAGATAATGCCGAGGGCCGCTCGTTTCAAAACCGGGCACTCCAGGTCAGTGATTTCAAGTTACTGGGACAACTGAGTATAGCAGACTCGTCGCAGGCCGCCGGAAGAGCCCAGCAACTTATGATATTGTTCATCTGAGTTCTAACCCGTGTTGAAAGAAGGAGTTCCCTTTGTCGAGCGGTTTCCTCTCGCGACTGCAGCGTGGCCCCATTCTTTGCGATGGAGCCATGGGCACCCTGCTGTATGCCAAAGGGATCTTCATCAATCGCTGCTATGACGAACTCAACCTGTCACAGCCGGACCTGATCCTGGGAATTCACCAGGACTATGTCAAGGCTGGGGCCGAAATCGTCGAGACCAATACGTTTGGAGCCAACTCCTTCCGGCTTGCCCGCCACGGTCTGCAAGACCGCGTGGCGGAGATCAATCGCCGGGCCGTAGAGCTTGCACGCCAGGCGACGGGTTCGTCGGGCGGGTTTGTAGCGGGAAGCGTGGGGCCGCTTGGCGTAAAGATTGAGCCGCTAGGTAAAGTTGGGCGCGACGAGGCCCGCGAGGCCTTTGCCCGGCAGATCAGCGCGCTGGCGGAAGCTGGGGCGGACCTGCTGATTCTGGAAACATTTGGATTTGTCGATGAATTGCACCAGGCGGTGCTGGCGGCGCGTGAAGTGGCTCCCGAGCTGCCGATCGTTGCGCAGGTCACGATTGACGAGGATGGCGATTGCCTGGACGGATCGGAGGCGGAGAACTTCGCCAAGCGCATCGAAGAAATGGGCGTGGACGTGCTTGGGGCAAATTGCTCCGTAGGGCCGGTCGCCATGCTTGAAACGGTTGAGCGTATCCGCCGGGTGACTTCCCTGCCGCTCTCCGCGCAACCGAACGCGGGAATGCCACGCAGCGTGGAGGGACGGAACATCTACTTGTGTTCGCCGGAATACATGGCGAGCTACGCGCGCAAGTTTGTGGCTGCCGGAGTGACCCTTGTTGGCGGGTGTTGCGGTACTACTCCCGACCACATCAAGGCGATGAAGTCGACGCTGCGCGTGGGCGAAGCGAGAACAACTTCCTATCCGGTTGCCGCAACTCCGACGGTGAAGACCGTGGAGACAAAACCGCTTCTGGAACGTTCCTCTCTCGGACGCAAGCTTGCAAATTCAGAATTCATCTCAATGATCGAGGTCGTTCCGCCACGCGGCAGCGATCCCAGCAAAGAAATGAACGCCGCACGCTACCTGAAGTCGGTCGGAGTGGACGCAGTGAATATTCCCGACAGCCCGCGTGCGTCGGCCCGCATGAGCAACCAGGCGCTCTGTACGCTGGTGCAGCACGACGTAGGCATCGAGACGGTGCTGCACTACACATGTCGGGACCGCAACGTGCTCAGCATCCAGAGCGATCTGCTCGGAGCGTGCGCCATTGGCATCCACAACCTTATCTGCATTACGGGCGATCCGCCAAAGCTCGGCAATTATCCGGATGCGACGGCAGTGTTCGACGTGGATTCCATTGGACTGGTAAACATCGTTCACAACCTGAACTCAGGCGTGGACATCGGCGGGAATCCCATCGGCACCGCGACCGCGTTTGTAATCGGCGTGGGAGCGAACCCCGGAAGTCCGGATCTCGACGAGGAGATTCGCCGCTTCGAATACAAAGTTAAGGCCGGCGCGGAATACGCCGTTACGCAACCAGTCTTCGACGTGGAACTGCTGGAAGAGTTCCTGCAACGCATCGAGCATTGCCGCATACCCGTACTGGCGGGAATATGGCCGCTTACAAGCGTTCGCAATGCGGAGTTCATGAAGAACGAACTGCGCGTTTCCGTGCCGGATGAAATCATCGAACGGATGGCGAAGGCAAGCTCCAGCCCGGAACATGCGCGTGCCGAGGGCGTGTATATCGCGCGCGAAATGCTCGACCGCGTGAGGCCTCTCGTGCAGGGAGTGCAAGTCAGCGCGCCGCTTGGAAAGTATTCAGCCGCAGTGGACGTGCTCGAAGTCCTGGGCAATTCTCCGCGCGCCGTTCTGTAATCAGTCCAATCACAGCGTGTTACGATAAGTTTTCCCCTTCGCAAAGGAGTTTTGCGGGTTGCGTATCCTGTTTATTGGTGACATCTTCGGACGGCCGGGCCGGACCATTGTTCGCGAACGGCTTCGCACGCTCGTTTCCGACCACCAGGTCGACCTCGTAATCGCCAATGCGGAAAACGCGGCGGGGGGATTCGGGCTGACACCGCCGATCGCCGAAGAACTCTTCGAACTTGGCATCGATGTCCTTACAACGGGCAATCACGTGTGGGACAAGCGCGACATCATCGACTACTTCAATTCCGCCAACGAAGAGCCTTATAGCCAGGCGCGACGCGTACTTCGTCCCGCGAATTACCCGGCGGGAACTCCAGGAGTAGGAGTTTTTGAGGGGACCACGCGCGCTGGAGTTCCCTACGCGGTTGTAAATTTGCAAGGAAGGGTCTTCATGACCAACATCGAAGATCCCTTCCGGCTCGCCGACCAGATACTGGCGCAGCTCAAAGCGAAGGTCATCTTCGTCGACATGCACGCCGAAGCGACGTCGGAAAAGATTGCGATGGGATGGTACCTGGATGGACGGGTCACGGCCGTCGTCGGCACGCATACCCATGTTCCTACGGCGGATGAGCGGGTCCTTCCAGGCGGCACGGCATATCAGACGGACGCCGGAATGACCGGCCCGTATGACAGCGTCATTGGCGTGCAGAAGGAAATGATTCTGCAACGCTTCCTGACCGGGATGCCTGCGCGATTCGAAGCTGCAACGAACGACGTCCGGCTGTGCGCGGTGGTGATCGACTGTGACGCCGCCACCGGACGATCAAGTGCGATACGGCGTATCAGACTTGACGAGAAAGATATGTAAGCCTGCATGAGTGCAACCGGCGCAAAGCAGCCTCCATCGAACGGCTTCGACTGGCGCGCATTTGACGCTTACCTGTTCGACATTGACGGTACGCTTCTTAATTCCTGCGACCAGGTCCACTACTTCGCCTTCTACCATGCCTTGCAGGACGTTTATGGAGTGCAGCGGAAGATTGATGGAGTTCCCGTGCATGGCAATACCGACGTAGGTATTCTGCGGGCGGCCACGGCGTTGGCAGGTATCGCGAATGGAGAATTTGAACGCAAACTGCCGCAAGCCCTGGACCGGATACGCGCTCATGTCGCGGAGAATGCCCACGAACTTCGTCCGGCACTGTGCCCTTCCATCCTGCGTCTGCTGACGGAACTGCACGCCAACGGGAAGGTCATCGGCGTCACAACGGGTAATCTGGAAACCGTCGGCTGGGCCAAACTGCAAGCCGCCGGGATTCGCCAGTATTTCTCGCTTGGCTCGTTCAGCGACCACAATGAGTTTCGTGCGAGTATCTTTCGCAAAGGCGCTGACATGGCACGGCAGCTCACGCGGCCCGATGCAAAGGTGTGCTTCCTTGGCGATACGCCAAACGACGTGAATGCAGCCCGCGAGATCGAGATGCCACTGATTGCCGTGGCGACAGGCAAATTTTCCGTCGACGAACTTTCCGCGCTCGGTCCCAATCTGTGCCTTTCCTCCTGCGATCTTCTCTGGCCGTAACACCTATGATTTGCGGGCTCCACGGCGCCTGCTTCTCCGGTAGAATCAGTGGCAATGCGCACGGCGTCCCTTATCGCGCTTCTCTTTGTTCTGAGGGCGGGAGTGTGGGCGCAAGGGCCCGCTGCATCTGCCCCCCCCGCAACGGCGATGCAAGGGACGGCCGGTTTGTGCTCCGATTCGGCGGATCACGTCCTGCCGCGTTGCAAGGTTTCACGCACGGACCGCAAGCGCGCGCAGAAAGACTTCCGCACAGGCATCCGGCTGCGCGACCAACATAAGCTCAATGAAGCCTTCGTGTACTTCAAACGGGCCACGGAGATTTCCCCCCGCGACTACAACTACCTGACGGCTCGCGAGATTACGCGACAACAAATTGTGTACGCTGACATTGAGCGCGGAAACAAAGCGCTAGGCACTCACAACCGGATCGTGGCAATGGCATCGTTCCGGGCGGCGCTCGAACTCGATCCGTCGAATCAGTTTGCACGACAGCAACTGCGCGATTCCCTGCCGGAGTTGCCACACATTGCTATGGATCCAGAGCCAAATCTGGCTTCCCCGATTGTGCTGCAACCGGCGGCGGGAACGCACAGTATTCACTTTCGCGGCAACACGGCCGATCTTCTTCGCAAACTGGCGGAGACATATGGTCTGACGGCGGTGATCGACGATTCGGTTGTCAATCACACGCAGAGGGTGGACCTGGGAGATGCGAACTGGAATCAGGCGATCTTTGCCATCTCGCGATTGACGCGGACGATGTGGACGCCTCTGTCCGCCAAACAGGTACTATTTGCAGCCGACACCGCGACCAATCGTCGTGATTTCCAGCGTGCCGCCCTGCGGACCTTTTACATCCCGGATGCACCTACACCGCAGACGCTCAACGACCTGACGAGCGCACTTCGCATCCTTTTCGATATCCGGTATGTAACGTTGAACCCTCGGGCTGGGACCATTACGATTCGCGCTCCGCAAGAGACAGTGGAAGCCGCGACCGAATTTATGCGGCAGCTATCGAGCGACCAGCCTCAGGTCATGCTCGACATAAGAGTGTTCGAGGTGGCGGGGACATTCGCAAAGCAACTGGGACTGAATTATCAATCGCAGATGACGCTTTTCAATGTCCCGACCGAGGCACAAAGCCTCCTGGGAAATCAGAGCATTCAGGACGTGATCAACCAGTTGATTGCCTCGGGCGCCATCAACCAGGCGAGCAGTTCGGCCATAGCGGCCGTTGTTGCGCAAGCGCTGGGCGGGCAGAGTTCCCTGCTGACGCAACCCTTCGCCACTTTCGGTAAGGGCCTGACGTTGATGGGGCTGACGGTTCCGGCTGGAGCGTTGAATCTGGGGATTAACTCCTCCGTCGTGAAGACGATTGACCACGTTATGCTGCGGACAACTTCCGATACACCGGCAGTCTTGAAGATCGGCGAACGATACCCGGTAGTGAATGCTTCATTCGCACCGATTTATAACTCGCCAGCCATCGCAAGCGTGATCCAGAACCAGTCATACCAGGCCCCCTTCCCGTCGTTTAACTTCGAGGACCTCGGGGTCAACATGAAATCCACGGCACAGGTACACCCGACGGGCTACGTCACGCTGAATATCAACTTCCAGTTGAGGGGACTGGGAGCGCAGGTGGAAAACGGCGTCCCGATCATCACGAACCGCGAATACACGGGCCAGATCAGCGCCCGCGACGGCCAGACGGTGGTTCTTGCGGGACTTGTGACCACCAGCGAACAGAACAGCATCCAAGGACTTCCACTACTGGGCAAGCTGCCAGTTCTTGGTAAGGCTTTCAGCTCGGAAAATAAGCAGCAGAACCAAAGTGAACTGCTCATCGTGATGACGCCACACATTCTGAGCGGGACGGGAAGAACGATTCCCGCGATGATCCCCGTTCCTGCCTATCCGACTCGCTAAAAGCAAAAGCCCAGCCGAAGCTGGGCTTGTCGAAAAGCTTCCGTTTACTTTTTAGCCTGCTCCACTTCGAATTCCACGATCGATTTCAACAACGAATAATTAGTCGCGGGAAGATTGGCGATTGGCCGTCCGTTGACGAAGAGGGTCGGCGTCCCGGTGATATTGAGATCCTTTGCCAGTTCCTCACCCTGGGTAATCCTGATGCGGGTGTCGGGAGTGGCTGCGCAGGCAGCGATCTTTGCGGGATCGGAGCCAGCTGTCTTTGTGAAAGTCGCCAGCTCCTGCGTAAGGTTCGCGTCAGTGACTTCGGCCTGATGCGTGTAGGTAGTTTGAATGAAAGTCCAGGCGCCCTGATGGTTGGTGCGCTCGATGCAGTCGAGATAGCTGGCCGCCTCCAGCGCCCACGGATGGAGGGACTCCAGCGGGAAACTCTGGAAGATGAATTTTACGTTGGGGAAATCGGCGTAAAGCTTCTCCATGATCGGCTCTGCCTGTTTACAGGCGGGACACTCGAGGTCGGCAAACTCGACGACGGTGATGGGCGCGTTGGCTGGGCCACGAGTAGCGCCAAAGGCCCGCTTTTGAAGGATGCCACGAACCTTCGCAAACGGATCGACACCAAAAGGGATCATGTCGCCAGTAATGGCGTGCTGCCCGTCGGGGGTCACATAGAGGTTCATTACCTGTTGGCCCTGGGGCGTGCTCACCACGGTACTGACGGCCGCCAAACCTGTGTCTTCCACCGGCTTGATGCTCAGAACATGGAACACCACGTTCGGATCGTAGCCGAACATCCGCTGGAAAAACGCCATCACGGTAGCTTCGGTTGGAAGCGCCGCGGCGTGCGGCTCGGCCTTGACGGCCACGTGCCCGGCTTTCCTGGCAGGCATCTTGGTGGGATATTTCGAATGGGTGCTGGTTTGTTGAGCTGCCGCCACACCGGCGAACAACACAAAAATCATTCCTGTTCGCAAGAAATTGCGCATGCAATCCTTCCTGAAGCTAAGTGATGAAACTGTTCTACTAAACCTCGAAGCATGCCGCAATCGGGAAACGCCGTCCGACGCCAAATGCTTTCTCGGAAATTTTGATGCCTGGAGCCGCCTGCTGCCGCTTGTATTCGTTGCGGTTGACCATACGAGCCACGGAGCGCACCAGTTCAAGATCAAACCCGCGATCCCTGGCAATGTCTTCCGCGCTCTTCATTTCCTCGACGTAATCTTCAAGGATGGGGTCCAAGATCTCATACGGCGGAAGCGAATCACTGTCCTTCTGATCCGGACGCAGCTCGGCCGAAGGAGGCTTGGTCAGCGTGGATACAGGAATGATATCGCGGCCGGCGCGGAGGTTGACGTAGTGACTGATGCGATAAACCATCGTCTTCATCACGTCAGAAATCACCGCCAGTCCCCCAACCATATCGCCGTAGAGCGTGCAGTACCCGACTCCCAGTTCCGACTTGTTGCCCGTCGTCAGCACCAGCGCGCTGAACTTGTTCGAGAGGGACATAAGAATTACGCCGCGGATTCGCGCCTGAATATTTTCCTCAGTGACGTCTTCTTTCAATCCTTCGAAGACCTTGGACAATCCGCCGCGGAAGGTATCGAAGATCTCCTTGATCTGAACCACCTCGAAGCGGATGCCGAGGTTCGAAGCAAGCACGCGTGCATCGCTCACCGAACCCTCGGAGGAATACATGCTCGGCATGCCAACGCCGATCACATTCTCCGCGCCAAGTGCGTCGACGGCAATGGCGGCTGTAAGAGCCGAATCGATGCCGCCGCTGAGTCCAATGATTGCCTTCCGGAAGCCGCATTTTCGCACGTAATCGCGCGTCCCGAGTACAAGGGCCGCGTAGGCCTGCGCTTCCTCTCCGGCGACCTGCTCGTGCATGTCTCCCGTCAGCGAGGCGGAATCGAAGACGATCAGGTCCTCTTCGAACGACTTGGCCTGCGCGATGACGCGGCCGTCGGGTGCAAGCACAAGGCTCGAACCATCGAAGACCAGGCTGTCGTTCCCACCGACCTGGTTCACCATCGCAACAGGAACGCGATATCTACGCGCAATCGCCGCAAGCATCTCACGACGAAACTCCGGCTTGCCGACATAGAACGGCGAGGCTGAGATATTCAAGACGATCTGGCCGCCAGAGGAAACCAACTCCTCGACCGGATCCACACGGTAGAGCCGGCGATTCCAGAAGGTCTTGTCGTTCCACGCGTCTTCGCAAATCGTAAGGGCTATCTGTTCATCACGTTCGGCGAAAAGAGATTGCTTCGATGCCGGAGCAAAGTTCCGGGCCTCGTCGAAGACATCGTACGTCGGCAACAGGCGCTTGGACTGGACGAACTCCACTTTGCCGTCGCGCAGAAGCGCCGCCGAGTTCATTACAGACTTTCCGGTATCGGCGTGTGCGGGAGTTACAAAACCGCATATCACGTCGATACCAGCCGTCTCGCGGGCAAGCTGCTCAACAGTCTCACGGTTGTGATCAACGAACGACGACTTCTCTACTAAATCGCGAGGAGGGTAACCGCAAACGGAGAGTTCTGGAAAGAGTACAAGGCTGGCGCCTGCATTTTTTGCACGGCGCGTAAAATCGAAAATCCGAACGGCGTTTCCCTTGAAATCGCCAACCGTTGGATTGATCTGGGCAAGCGCGATCTTCACGTACTTAGTGTAAAGCCCGCGTGCACTTCTGCACAGGCGGGCTCAAATTTGTAACTAAGAATGGCCTAATGGGGCGGCATGCCTGGAGGTCCGATTGGCGGGCCATTGGGAGACGGAATTCCAGGCTGACCGGCATCGGGAATCCCCGGGTCAGAACCAGGATTGGTTGGCGGCGCTCCAGGCGGCGGGTAGTTCTGCGGTCGCACTGGAGTGCTTGGCGTCACCACGACCGGCTGTTCGCCGGGGCGCATCAGCGATGGCGCACTCGGGTTCGGAGCATCGCCGGAACTGCTCTTAGGCTGCTCTTTGTTCGCCATTGCAGAAATCGCTCCGTTGAGGTCGCCAACTTCGTCCTTGGTGCGCACAACCTTGTGGCCGTCGATGCTCATCGTCTCGATGCGCACTACCTTGTTGCCGATGAAGCGCACAAACTGCACATCCTGAGGCGGCTGGCCGTAAATCCACTCTTCGTATTCCGTGCCCTCTTTATCGGCTTCACGAATTTTTCGAGGCGCGCGTCCGAGCGCGAACGTAACCATGTCCCGGTCCATTCCGACCAGCGCCTTGTGGTCCTTGACAGCCTCCGCCAACTTTGGCGGCAGGCTTTTCTCATAAGCCTCGGCGACGGTGGCCGACTTGAAATCCAGCACAGGAGAGAGCATTTGCTTGATCTCGTCCGGCGTGAGCGCGGGAACATGGCCCTTGAAGACAAGAGCGACATAGGAGCCACGCGCGTTCGTGTCGATGTTCATGTCGGGCTGTTGGCCGGTGGGAGTGACTGCAACGCTTCCCGCTCCAGAGATTTGCAGCCGTTGGTACCACTTCTTTCTCTTTACGGGGCCACCATTGATCTCAAAGATGATGCCGTTGTCCTTGAAGCGGACAGCGGTGATCTTGGCGCGGTCGCCAGGACGGCAGGCAGGACCGTAATCAGCAGCAAGCTGGCGGACTTGTGCATCTGTTGGGGTTACAACCCCATTTTCAATCCTGAGCCCGATCTTCCCCATCGGGAACATGCGGTGAACGAATGCCTGCTCCGCCATGAAGGTACGGATGATGTTCTCGCGATCCGTTTCGGTGAGCTTTGTTTCCGATTTCTTCTCCGGCTTCTTCTCGCGCTCGTTGTTCGCAAATGACACACATGCCGTTGCAACGACGAACGCAGCGAGCGCGATAACAATCCGACGCGGTTTCATGGGAACACCCCGCGGGGCACATTATATCCCCGTTTGATGAGTACGGATCACGTCCTAATTCGTTAGATTCCGGCTATTTGAGGGGAGTGCGTATGAATTCCCTCGGTGCTCCCTATTCGGGCCAATCGGCCTGGCGATTTCGCGTCGCCGCAAAGACAATGAGGACTCCAAGAACCACCACGACCGCGCCGGTAAGGCTGGCTTCTACCCCGTAAGAACCGCCAGTGAGCAACGCGGGCCCCTTAGCCGATCCGCGGACTAGCACACTAAAGCGGTGCAGTCCGCTCACCGGAAGCCCGTAGACCATACCCAGCGCAAAATTCCATCCAAAGTGAATGCCGAAAGGCAGCCAGAGCGTCCGGGAACGTATATAGGCAACGGAAAAAAGCACACCGACGAGAATCGTATTGAGGAATCCCCAGCTCCAGAAGCCACCCGCGTGGGGATTCTCCAAGTGCATGGCTGCAAATACCGCGGACATCGCAAGAATCGCGGAGATCGGGCCTACCGCATCCAGAAGGCGCTGGAAGGGATAACCGCGAAATATCAACTCCTCAAACATTGCGCCAACTAGCAGTAGAAAGAACACAACGATCCCATTGAGCAGCGCCGTGCCGTTCAAATGGGCTTCCAGCGTGATGTGTCCAAAGATGGCAATTGACAGCACGGCCAGGCTGACCAGGCCGGCTCCAATGGCAAGCCCGCGGAGAATTTCACAAACCCAGCCTAGGCGATGCGGTAACCCCATGGCGGCGATCGGCGGCCGATCGGTCTCGTCAAAGACGTACAACATGAAGGTAAAGCCACCGATGAGTAGTCCGCAGCCAGCGAGACGATAAAGGAGATCTGCCAAGAGAGGATGCGAAGGAAAGACGACGGTTCCGAAAATCGCCGCCGCCCACTGCGCAGCCACCACGTACATTGCGGAGATCAGGAATCGCCAGAAAGGATGCAATATCGCTCCCTTGTGCGGATGAGGGGCGTACATTCCAGTTGCCAGCATCCCAGGCGAAGCTTCGCTCGATGGTCTCTCGGACATTATGCCCGGGCTTTCGCCGCCTCCCGTTTAACGGTCACGCCGTTCCGAGCCACGCCGAACGGTAAAACCTGTCCGCCCGCCGATGCAATAGCTTTCTCGACGCGCTCGCGAGCACCGGCTTCCACCTGGATCAGGACACAGCCACCGCCGCCAGCGCCGCAGACTTTTGCAGCACGACCGCCATTTTTTCGCGCGACCTCAATCAATCCGTCGATAAGGGGCGTGGTGATTCCGGGCGCGTTGGTTTTGCGCAACTTCCACTCCTCGCGCAGAAGCCTGGCAACCTCAGCCCAGTCGGCGGCAGCAACGGCTTGATGCATCGCTTTTGCAATGGCCGCGATGCGGTCGAAGTTACGATGGACCTTGCGCTCGCCGCCAATGTGAGACTTGAAGACTTCCCAGTTATTTATACCGGACTGGCGCGGTGCTCCTGTGTAGACCAGGGCGAAGCGCTTCTCCATCTCATCGGCATTCACGACGATTCCCTCGCGATGAATTCCATCGACATCCAGATGAATGGCGCTGACGCCACCGAAGAGCGGCGGATAGTAATCCTGGCATCCGGTTGGAACGCGGATCAGTTGCGCCTCGACGTTCTGAGCAATCACGCGGATCTGTTCCTTGCCCAGCTTCTTTCCGGTGAACTGCGCCAAGGCCGCCGTGGTGGCAATCATGAGCGCGGAAGATCCCGAGATACCTGCTCCCGCCGGCGACTCCGAGTCGGTCTCCAAGCGGAAGCCGCCCTCAGGTTCGAAAAACTTCACGAGGTAAGCTGCCAACGCGTGCGAGTAATTCTTCGCACCGGCCAGCTCCGCCAGGTTCTTGAAACGGTCTGTCCTTCCGGTATCGAGAGATTTCAATTCAATCGTGCTGCCGGCAGTTGGCGTGATGCGGCAAGTGGTGAAGACCGGCACAGCGACGTTGACCGTAGTCGCGCCGTCGTGAAAGAGATAGAGCGGCCAAATATCCAGCGTGCCGCCCGCAAGATCGCAGCGGCAAGCCGTCCGCGAAAGAATTACCCGATGATCGGTTCCTAACTTCTGGGGCATATTTATTTTTTCACCGTACGACGTCAGAGCGCTGCGCTCTTCAAGACGGCCTGTGCCGCGGCAAGAGTCTCCGTGACCACGGCTTCGACGTCCGACGCGGTAGTCCGATGATTCACAATACAAGCTCGCAAGGCAAATTCCCCGCGAATGTTTGCATTCGAGATGTAGACCTTCCGCCGGTCTATCACCGCTTGCAGTATTCGCTGATTGAGCGCATTCAGGTCGGTTCCTGCCGGAGCATCCACGAACCGGAAACACACGGCACTTAGGGCGACTGGCGCCAAAAGTTCCAATGAGGGTTCTTTCGAAATCCGAGATGCGAGATGCCGGGCCAACCGTAGATCTTCCCCGATGGACTCCCGGAATGCACCCATGCCGTGATAGCGGATGGAGAGCCATAGCTTGAGCGCACGGAAGCGCCGGGAAAGCTCCATAGACTCTTCAAAGAAGGCGAAGCCCTCGATCGGATCGCTAATCAGCGACTTGGCGTAGTCGCCGGAATGCGCGAATACTTTTTGCGCCATGGCGGAGTCCCGGTAGAGCAGGCATCCACAATCGGCCGGCTGATAGAGCCACTTGTGCGGATCGAGCGAAACGGAGTCGGCCTGCCCCATCCCGGTGAACTTCTCCGGCATCGCCATGGCCGCAAGTGCGCCATACGCGCCGTCAACATGCATCCAGATATTTCGCCGTCGAGCGATTTCCGCAATGGCCGTCATGTCATCAATGCTGCCAGTGGCCGTGGTACCCGCCGAGGCAACAATCGCCACCGGAACTCTGCCTGCTCGCAGATCAGTCTCAATGGCATGATCAAGTGCGGCAATATCCATCTGGAACGCTTGATCGACAGGTATCAATCTCATCGCGTCGTAGCCGAGACCGAGGATGGCAGCAGCCTTCGCCATCGACATATGAGCTTCCGCCGAGGCATATACAACCGGTTGTCCGCTATCGCGCGGCAGGCCCGTCCGGCTGGAACCGGGGATTGCGTGCTCGCGGGCCATGCAGAGGGCCATAAGATTTGCCGATGACCCGCCGCCCGCAAGACTTCCAGTGAATCCGTGACAGCCAACGGCATCCGCGAGCCAGCCCACGACAGTTCGTTCAATGGCTACCGCCGATGGCCCGGATCGCCACGCGGTAACGTTCTGATTCAGGACACTCGCTGCAAGGTCCGCCAAGGCCGCCACGGGCTCTCCCGAGCCGAAGACATAACCAAAGAACCGCGGACCGGTCACGCGTCCATGTGCGAAGACGTCTGCCATAGCGTCGAGAGCTGCTTCGCCAAGACCGCACTCTGGCGGCGCACCGCCGAATAACTCCTCGGTCTGTTGCCCGGAGCAATGTGGGAAAGATGGAAGGTTATCAATGTTTTGCAGGTATTCAGCAGTGAGTTCCACCATGCGGTTAGCCAGCCGGTGATACTCAGCAGAAGAAACAGGTAATCTACTCATAGCGTGACTGAAAGCCTCCAGGATATCCGCCGTTCATCGTAACATTCGAGATTCCGGCACGGTCGCATAGCCATAGTTTCAACGTCAAAGGCACAAGAGTGGCTAGCCTTAGATCAAGATTTCATCGAGAATTCATCGGCATATTTCGATCTTCACAGGGAGAATCAAAGCGAAGTGCGGGCGGGAGGGCCGTAAAGGGCAAATCCTTGACCGATTGGGAGATTATTGGATTTTTAGTGTGTCCACGTGACGTTTGCCGTGTAACAATGATTCTCGTTGATCGCGCAAAAGCCGCGTCTGGCCTTGCTTTTAGAGGACCATGTATCACTTGTAGCTGGGGCTTGGGGATAGACGAGTGATGATTCAGGTTCGCAGCACTGACGGTATTCGCGCAACACGTAAGTGCTACATTGTACAGTTCTATATTCGTGGGTTTCGATACACCACTTGTAATGAGCAACAAACCACTTGAGTGGTGGCGAGTGTATGAACAGATCCTCTTCAGCTTAGCTTCAAGTTCATTTCGTTAGAGTTGCTGACGAGTACAAAGAACGAGATGTGCGAATTTTTGCGAGATTCATAGCACCGGGCCGTGTTTATATTGTCTAACGATCGCTCGGATACTGTTATCCATTAACCACTAACCGACTAAGAGACCGCGATGAAAGCAGCTACTGACAAGCTAAGTCTGGCATTGCGTGCGATCGCCGATCCCACGCGGCGAAAGATTCTTCGCCAACTTCAGAAGACGCACAACCGAAACGGAAATCCTCCGGGACTCTGCGCTTCCGACATAGAGCAACGCATTAAGCTCGCTCAGCCTACCATCTCGCACCACATGAAAATCCTAAAGAAGGCAGGCTTGATCGATACCGCAAAGAACGGCACGTGGGTGTGGTATCGCAGAAACGAAGTTGCGCTGCGCAGCCTGCGAAAAAACCTGCAGTCCGAACTGTAAACATTGCCCAACGAAATGAGGCGGCCCATGCGGCCGCCTCTTTCCGTTTTTCATGATAACGAATCTCTATCGCGATATCGTCGAGAATAAATCCGTGTTCAGTAAAGCCTGAAACTTCTGGTCATCGGCTTTGAAGTTCAACAACAACTTGCCACTGTTTGAGTCCACGGTCATGCCGTCGAGCGCCACCTTCTCTGCCGGGGTGGCATTCAGACGCTTGTACATCATGCCCGCCTGTATCAGGGACGACAGGGTTGCAGCGGTCATGGTGTCGGAGGTCAGCACAGTGAGATTGAAGCGCACGCCGTTCGAGAAATCCACGGTGTATTCAGAACCGAGTAACCGCTTCTTGATCGTGTCGTAGTCAGCAAGGGACGACGCGCTGCCCAGCGATGACTTCATCATGTTCTGGGTGCCATCCTGGTCCAGGACGCTCCATACCGGACCATCCTGCACGTCGGCAATCATGCCCGACATGGACGCATTACTGCCAATACCTTCCGCCTGGCTGTCGTAAACATCCAGCGCATTCTTCATGGCAGCAAGGTCGCCGAAAACCATCGTGTTCGGGTCGAGGAAGGTCATCAGGAGGCCTGAACCCGTGGGATAGATCGCGTTATGGTCATACATCTCGGGTTTGACCTTCTTGGTGCGCATGCGTGCGACAAAAGATTTTGGCTGGAAATTTCCCTGTGCAATTCCCACGCTACGCAAAGAGCTCCCCTGCCGGAACAGCACAAAGACCAACTGGTCCATGTCCTTGTCGGGGTCCACGCCCATACCCTTAATGGCCTTTTCGAACTCCTTCAAGTTGTCCGGCATGACGCGGCCCTTCAAGGCCATTCCGCTGGGGGAATCGCGCAATGCACGGTAGTCCACAGAGATGATCTGCTGGACGTTCTTCGGAATCACGTTTCTCGCGTTCGTGCCGAGCGGAGCCGCCAAGGCAACGCCACTCAGCAGGACCAAAGCTGCCAACGTAAGGAAACACTGTTTCATAACGGTCATTGTACCTCTGTTTGCAAACACTCCGACGTACAGAAAGACTCGCGGGAACCAAGCTGTGTGTACCCGCTCCTGCCGTAATCAGGAAACTTATTTCCGCAACGCTGCAATTTTTTCCTTCGTTGCGCTTATGAACGCCTCTTCCTGCCCTGCCTCGAAGGATTCCAGATTGATCTCGACGTTGGCAAGCGCGCCATCCACGGCAGCGCGTGAAAGTGCAGCCGCCACCGTCAGATCGGATGCCATTTTCCGATTCGTGATCGGCCTCAGCGACTCGACGATCTTGCCAACCTCGTGGGATTTTCCGGCAACGCCCAGTGGAACGGTGGCAGCCTGACGAATCGCTGCGTTGATTGCGCCAGTACCGTCTGGATTATCCTTCGCGCCTTTGTACGCCGTCACCATGCCTTTGTAGGACTCGGCATCCGCATCGATCGCGGCCTTGAGCTCTTCGCGAAGCTGCGAAAGCCGTGCCAGCGCTTCGCTCAACGGCTCCTCGTACTGCAAGTAAGCCTTCTTTCCGCGGGACATTCCGGCAACCATGGCGGCCAGCCCCGCCGCCATCGCTCCCGCTGCGGCAGAAGCGCTTCCTCCACCCGGTACCGCCGTGGGAGCTGCCAGCTGCTCCACAAACGGCTCCACACCAGAGCGCAGCCCACCCACTGCCATCTTTCCGCCCATCACGGACGCGAGTCGATTTTCCAATATCAGCGACGAATCGAAGTTCTCGACCTGAAGAAACCACTCAGCCGCATCTTCGAGAGCCTTCTTGGGAATCAGGCCGACGATCTCGCTCGAAAGCGGCATCACGCCATAACGCGCAGCCTCGCGCTTTACGAATTCGAAGACCCGTGCGATAGGCGTCTGGTCAGTATCGGTCAGGTTCATGGATACTTGCGCCAATCCACGCACCGGTACCCCCATACCCTTCACGTAGCGCAGGCCGCCGTTGGAGAAGCGCACGGCCCTGCCTATCTTCTTCGCAATCTCAACGTCCGGAGTGTTGAGGTATACGTTGTAGGCGACGAGAAACTTGCGTGCACCAACCACAGTCGCGCCAGCCGTGGGATGGACAGCCGGGTCACCGAAATCAGGTGCGCGGTTGGGATTCCTGGGTAGTTCTTCGCGCAGTCCTTCAAACTGACCTTTGCGAATGTTCTCCAGATTGGTGCGCTCCGGACGCTGGGCTGCGGCCTCATAGAGAAAGACAGGAATTTTGTAGCGTTTCCAGATTTCCGCGCCTACATAACGCGCCATCTGTACGCAGTCTTCAAGAGTCACACCTTCGATGGGTATGAACGGGACGACGTCGGTTGCGCCCATGCGCGGGTGTGCGCCCGTATGTTTTGTCAGATCGATCAATTCGGAAGCCTTGCCAATGCCACGCAGCACAGCTTCCATAATCGGCGCACGATCGCCCACCAAAGTGATGACACAACGGTTATGGTCCGCGTCCATCTCGCGGTCCAGCAAATAGACGCCATCCATCTTCATCGCTTCAAGGATGGCATCGACTTTGGCCTTGTCACGGCCTTCGGAAAAGTTCGGAACGCACTCAATCAATACAGGCATAAGTAGAAAGTAGAAAGGACAAAGTTAAAAGTCAAAAGGATAGATTACCGCCTTGTACGTGATCTTGCGGCTGTAAAGATCGCAACGAGCTCACCGGCCTCCCGGATCAGGCTTGCCAACTTCTGCGGTGAAACAACGCTACCATCTCGCAGCAACTCAAGCCAAAACTGGCTTTCGTCGGCTTCTTCCACCACTACACATAGTTTCGAGATGAACTCCGCCCGGCTCCGTGCACGCTGTGCGGCGCGATAGTTGGCGGCCACCGACGTCGCAGCTCGTAATAATTGCCGTCCCAACACCTGGGCATCCGCACGCTGCGGTAGTGCCTTGTAGAGCCGCATTACGCGTAACGCGAAGTTCTTTGTCCGATCACACAGGTCAGTTCTGGCCCCATTCATCACCGGTTGCGATGCTTCCATCTGCTGGTTTTTCACCTTGCACTTTTTCCTTTTTACTTCCTAAACCACGTATATCCCAAGGTGAACTGTACGCTGGCATTTACGCCGGGATTGTGGTTGCCGATAGAAGCGTTGGAAATGTGGGTGGCGCGGATGTCCCAGGTGATAGCCCGGTTGGGACGGGTGAAGATGTGCATGCCAAATCCAGCACCGGACTGGAAGTTGATCTGCGCCGTGTCGCCCGGAGGGATATTTTCCGTGGTCCAGATGAGGCCGCCCACGGCTTCCACAAAGGGAACTACCCTTTTCCCACTGGTGAAGTTCCACTTCATGACGAGGGGATTGAAGCCGAAGCCATAGACGCTCTTGTAATTCGGCCAGGAAACAACTTCGACGGGCGTCAGTTCGGAGTCGAGTTCAAATGTACCGCGAAGCCAACCGCTTCCCTTTTGGCCGGTCATCACACGGCCTAGCCGTCCACCGGCCCGAAAGAAATGGACGCCAGAGCGCAACCCGATGCCGTTGCCGCCACCTGCAAAGACACCAGCATTCCAGTGTTCCTTGTGCAAGAGAACTGCGTCGTCAACCTGTGCCGAAGCGCTGAGGGACCAGAAGAAACTCACGGCAATCACGACGAGGAGTGCAATCGTTCTTTTTCTCATGATTTTTCCGTCGAAACGAAGTGGAAAAGAGAAAATTAACAGGTCGGCGACATCCTTGCGAGTCTAAAACCTGATACCACGTCTTGTAATCCGCACGCTGTTAGCCTTGGCAGACAAGGAAAAGGGCCGCTCCAAGGGGCGGCCCAAACTTGCTGGCTGGCGTCACGCGGCTATCCCGCAACTTCTTCCATTTCCTTCTGGTCAATGTCGAAGTTCGAATAGACGTGCTGCACATCGTCCTGATCTTCCATGGCTTCCATCAGGCGAATCATGGTCGAGGCCTGCTGGCCGGAAAGCTTGATGTAGTTCTGCGGGATCATCCCAATTTCAGCGACTTCCGGCGTGTAGCCCGCCTTCTTCACCGCTTCCAGAACCGATTCAAACGCACCGGGAGCAGTCAGAATCTCCCAGTTATCGCCGTCGTCATTCAGATCGTCGGCGCCGCTTTCCAGCACCAGGTTCATAAGATCGTCTTCCTTCGCCTGCGCCTTGGGGATGACGATATCGCCCTTCTTGTGGAACATCCAGGCCACCGAACCGGCTTCGCCCATATTTCCACCGTTCTTGCCGAAGGCGTGGCGGATCTCGCTGACCGTGCGGTTGCGGTTATCGGTGGAAACCTCCACCAGGATGGCGACGCCTCCCGGACCGTAGCCTTCGAAGGTGATCTCTTCGTAGTTCACCCCCGGCAATTCGCCCGTACCGCGCTGAATGGCGCGCTTGATGTTGTCGGCAGGCATATTTTCAGCCTTGGCCGCCGTTATCGCTCCGCGCAGTCTGGGGTTCTTTTCAGGATCACCGCCGTTCTTGGCGGCCATGGTGATTTCCCTGATGAGACGGGTGAAGATTTTGCCGCGCTTAGCGTCCAGCGCGCCCTTCTTGTGCTTGATTGTGGCCCATTTTGAGTGGCCGGACATGCCAACCTCGTTGAATAGAAAGATTTCGGTTTTGATATGGCGCGCACGGCCCCCGCAAGGGGCCTGAGAGCGCACGAATGCCGCTAAACCAGTGCAGGCAACGTGGAATTATAGCACGGTCGTACGGGCCAATTGGCGGATACCGTGAGGCGATTCATCGAGTTCCGTTTCGATCTTCCGGGGGCAGGACCACGCCCTCTCCATGGCCGAATGCCTGCTGCTGCGGTGGCGGCGTTTGGGGCTTTCTGTGCGCGTAGATTACCGCCAGCAGAGGCGGAGCGAGGAGCACTCCCCAGAACGGAATGACGACGCCTGCCAGCAGAGGCACAATAATAGAGGCCCAGACCGGAACGCGATTTTGCCGGTGCATCAGATAGGGTTGCAGGAGAAACGTATCCACAATCACGATGACGGCGTAGAGTGCCAGAACGCCGACATAGCGATTCCACGATGCTCCGGACGCCAGCATTGCCAGGGACGGCCCGAGGAGAGACAGCACCGGTCCGTAGACAGGGATGAATTGGAGACCCGACGCCACCAGCGCCCAAAAGACAGCCCACGGCACGTGCAGGTACCATAATCCGGCAAGCCACATCAGACCGACAATCGCCGAGTCGTAACATTGAGCGATAAACCACCGCTTCAGGGCGTCAAATGTCGTGTTTGTGTAATAGCGGATGTTCATTGCCGGTTCATTACGCAAGCTATGTCCAAGATAGCGCAACTCAACTTTTTCTGGCCAGTCTGTAAACCTGGATGACAGTTTCCCGTCCATATCACCGACACGCAAGAATGAGCGCAACGCTTCAACCCGCAGTAGTGGCTGGAACGGTGAACGCACAGGGACTCGCCGAAGAAGATTTCGAGTCCATTGTGCTCGCCCACCAGCAACGTATCTACCGGTTGCTGCTTACGCTACTGCGCGACCCCGATGCCGCCGCTTCGCTGACACAGGATTGTTTTCTGCGCGCCTACGAGAAGCGTCACACCTTCCGTGGCGAAGCCAGCGTCGGAACCTGGCTCACGCACATTGCCGTCAACCTCATGCGCGATCATGTTCGTAGCCGCCGCCAGGGATTCTGGAAGAAGATATTCCAATCCGGCAACAGCAGCGATGGTGCAAACGAGGAGGCCGTCAGCGAGGCCGTAGCCGACGCACACGCTACACCCGAGCAACAGGTTCTCGCCCGCGAACAGGCCGACACCGTGTGGCGTGCAGTATCGCGCCTCTCGGGACAGCAACGGGAAGTTTTTGTTCTGCGCTTCTCTGAGGAGATGCCGATCGAGGAAATTGCGGTTGCTCTCGACCTGAGCGTAGGAACCGTGAAATCACATTTGTCGCGGGCGGTCGCCGCCGTCCGCAAGCACTTGAAGGAAACATACGGTGAAATCGCACTGCAACGACGCTGAATTCGCAGAAGCTCTCCTTGCGGGTACTCCGCCGGCACATGTTGCCGAATGCGAAGTCTGCCGCAGTGAGTGGGAGGCCCTCGGAGGAGCCATTGGAAGCTTCCGCCAGACCGCCCACCAGGACGCCGAGCGGCCCGCCTCTTTCTGGACGGCGCAGCGGGCTGGGATCCGCTCCCGTATCCCCCGGCGCGCCATGGCCGCCGGGCTCCGCTGGGCCTTTGTCTCGGGGCTTTTCCTTTGCATTTTTGCCGTGATGCTCTTCCTGCCTGGAAGGACATCCAAGGCTCCGGTTTCAACCAACACGGCCTCCGCGACCAAGCCAGCACTTGACGACGATGCCTTGTTGCGCCAGGTCGACGAGGCTGTGACTGACGATACGCCCCCCGCGATGGAGCCAACCGCTCTCATCGCAAGTGAAATGAACAGCGCATTGAGTAAGGGCTCACAGGACCAATAATTCGGAACGAACAAATGAGGAACGCACAGATGAAACGAACCATAGCAGCAGTATTAGCAACCCTCCTCTTCTCCGTCCTGGGCTTTGCCCAGGCTGGTGCGGGGGGACCCATGGTACGCAAGATCGTGAAACAGAGAGTCGGAATGATGGCAGGAAATCCGCTTGCTCCCGGCATGGGTGCGTGGTGGAAGAACTCTGCCGTCGCCAAGGCTCTCAACCTCACCGACGACCAGCAGCAACAGCTCGAGAAAAACTTCATGGACTATCGCCTGAAGCTGGTTGACCTGCGCGCCGATCTCGAGCGGCAGGAAATCCTGCTCCAGCCTCTGATGGATGCCAACCAGCTTGACGAAGCCGCGATCTCGAAACAACTAGACGCGGTGATCGCCGCACGCGGTCGTCTGGAAAAGACAAACGGCATGATGAATGTTTCTCTGCGGAAGGTCCTCACGCCGGAGCAGTGGCAAAAACTGAAAGCGCACTTCCAGCAGATGACCCGTCGTGGCCGCATGATGGGTGCGGGACGTTTCCAGCGTCCCGGCGGCCGCCGCATGATGGGCGGATTTACTGGCGGTCCACAAGGACAGAACACGCCTCCGCCGCCTCCGCCGCAGCAGTAAGAGTCAAACCTGACACCACACGAGATTCTTCCTCGAAGCTTACAGCCGCTCTTCACAACAGGGCGGCTATTTTTCTTCTCGCAAGAGGCCGCAGTTTCCCTACCCGTCCCCCCCAACATGGCGCGCGATGCTACACTGTTAAAGAGCGGATGGTTATGAAATTTGGCGTAATTATCTTCCCCGGATCCAACTGCGACCACGACGCATATTGGGCTTTTAAAGAAGTTTTCCAACAGCCCGCCACGTTTCTCTGGCATGACTCCAGCGACCTGCAGGGCTGCGACGCTGTCATCGTTCCTGGCGGCTTCGCGTATGGCGATTACCTGCGCACCGGCGCCATTGCACGGTTTTCGCCCATCATGGAGTCGGTGCGAAAGTTTGCGGCCTCGGGCGGCCTGGTCATGGGCATCTGCAACGGCTTCCAGATTCTCTGTGAATCCGGCCTGCTGCCCGGCGTGCTCATGCGCAACCAGGGCCTCAAGTACATTTGCAAGCCGGTTCATATCCGCGTGGAAAGCACGAACTCTCCCTTTACGCACTCTCTTCGGCGGGGAGAAGTTCTCGAAGTCCCGGTCGGGCATATGGAAGGCAACTACTACTGCGACGAAGCCACACTTCAGATCCTTCGGAAAGAAGAACGCATATTATTCCGCTACTCCACTCCAGACGGTGAAATCACTTCCGAAGCCAATCCCAACGGGGCCCTCGACAACATCGCCGGTATCTGTAATGAAGGCCGCAATGTTCTGGGCATGATGCCGCACCCGGAGCGCGCCTCGGAACAGGCGCTCGGGATGACCGACGGCGTGCGCATTCTCCAGGCCCTTGTCACCAGTGGCGCCGTGAAGTAGCCCTTCGATACCAGTATCCCGGGGACTGTTCCGGCTTCAGATCTTTCGTTGCGGGTCTGCACTCGCGACCGCCAATTCCTTACATAATTCTTACATTCACCGCTCTTCCCCGGCGTTACAACATAGTTGCAATGGTTACTGCACAGTTCCCCACGCATCCTAAAGGAACGCAGGCGCGCATCCTGCTTTCCAGTGTCTTCGGCCCCTACGCGCAGGATGATGAATTCGGCTCACGCTCCATCAACCCGATGGAGCTCTATCACAATCAGGTCACTCGCGCGCAAGGCGCATTTTCGCTGAGGATGTTCCACCGCTCCTGGGGCATCATGATGATCCAGCAGAACATCTCCGCCCCCTGCACGGTACTGGACTTCCCTACCCGCGAGGCCTTCGAAACTGAACTCCGCCGCAATTCCTACGACGTCATCGGTATTTCATCGATTATTGTGAATGTTGGAAAGGTGCGAGAAATGTGCCGCATCGCACGCCGCATCGCTCCACAAGCTCAGATTGTCGTCGGCGGCCACGTCGCTGCCATCCCCGGCCTTGAGTACATGATCGACGCCGATCACATCGTCAAGGGAGAAGGCATTGCGTGGATGCGCCGGTATCTTGGTGAATATCCGGATGCGCCCATTCAGCATCCTCGCATCATGTCTGGCTTTGGAACGCGTATGATGGGCCTCCCCGGACGCGACGAGCCAAGCACGACCGCGGCCACGATCATCCCGTCCGTGGGATGTCCCATGGGTTGCAACTTCTGCACAACGTCGGCCTTCTTCGGCGGTAAGGGCAAGTTTATCGACTTCTACAAAACAGGCGACCAGCTCTTCGAAGTCATGTGCGAGATGGAGCGCGACCTGGGAGCGCACTCGTTTTTTATCATGGATGAGAACTTCCTCCTCAATCGTCCGCGCGCCATGCAGTTGCTTACGCGTATGAAGGAGGCAAACAAATCCTGGGCCTTCTACGTCTTCTCTTCGGCGAACGCCATTCGCCGTTACACCATGGAAGAACTCGTAGAACTTGGCATCTCCTGGATCTGGATGGGGCTCGAATCACCGAAGTCCAGCTACTCCAAGCTCGACGGCACGGACACGATCCGTCTCACACGCGAGCTTCGGCAGCACGGCATCAAGCTGCTGGGCTCGACCATCGTCGGACTAGAGCACCACACTCCCCAAAACATTCGTGAGGAAATCGATTTCGCAGTCTCACACGGCACCGATTTTCACCAGTTCATGCTCTACACGCCCGTCCCCGGCACACCGCTCTACCAGCAAGTGAAGGAAGAGGGACGGCTGCTCGACGTTGACCTTGCAGACATACATGGCCAGCACAAGTTCAACTTCGTCCACCCCGCCATCTCGCGCGACGAATCCAAACAGTTCCTCGACGAAGCGTTCGAGCGCGACTTCCAGCGCAATGGCCCTAGCCTCTATCGCATCTGTCAGACGACACTCGCCGGATGGAAACGGTACAAGAACTGTCCAGACATTCGCGTCCGCCGCCGCTTTGAATTTGAAGTCCGCAACCTGAAGACTGCATACGCTGGGCTGCTCTGGGCCATGGAGCGCGATCTGCGCGCGAAGAATTCCGAAGTAAGCGCTCGCATCCACTCGCTACGCCGCGATCTTTCGCACGAGTTCGGCGCCGTCAAGACACGACTCATCTCTTTGGTGATAGGTCCCATCGCTCTCTGGAGCGCCCGGCGCGAGCAACGCCGACTCGATCACGGCAAGACTTATGAGCCACCAACGTTTGTCGAACGCCGCAATTGGCCTACTCCTCAGCATTCTTGATGAGAGTCTTGAACGGATAACATCACAGTGAGGCCTCGTCCGACAGGCGACGGGGCCTTTACCGTTCGTACAGATGATTACTGGCATGCGGCGGCGATCAGTAGCCCTTTTCTTTTTCAACCATCCCCCGCAGAGGCTTCCCGTCTTTGTATCTCCGCAGATTCTCCGACAACAGTTCAAAGTGCAAGTTCCAGAGGTTTTCGTTCACGCCGGCCGAGTGTGGCGTCACAAGGATTTCCCTGGTCTTCCAGATCGGAGAATCTGGCGGCAACGGCTCTTCGTCGAAGACATCCAGTGCAGCGCCTCCGATTTTCTTTTCGCGAATCGCCGCCAGCAACGCATCCGTATCCACCAGCGCACCTCGCGCCACGTTGATGAGGTAGGCCCTGGGCTTCATCAGAGAAAAGCGCGCAGCATTCATCATGCGGTTCGTCTGTGACGTCACCGGAGCGGCAATTACAACGAAGTCCGCTTCGCGCAAAGCATCGTCCAGTTTGTCGAGGCCGTACATCCTTTCGACCGATGCGTCCCATAGCGCAGGGCGAGCTCTTACGCCCAGCACACGCATTCCCATGCACTTTGCCAGCCTCGCCGTGTTGCTTCCAATCTCTCCCATCCCTATCACGGCAACCGTCTCGCCCTTCACTACGCGTCCCAGGGGAGTCTCCGCCAGCATCGCGTCCAATCCCCACTGACTTTCACCTTGAAAGTCCCGCGCTCTGTGCAGACGCTTTGCCAGCGAAAGGATCAACGCGATCACATGCTCCGCAACAGTAGCGCCGTGCACCTCCCGCGAATTCGTAACGACAACATCGCTTGCTACGACTTCCGGAATCACCAGGTTGTGCACGGCAGCCGCCGGACAGTGAATCCATTTCAATCGCTTCGCCTTCACAAACTGTTCTTTACGGATCGACCATGCCATCAAAACATCAGCGTCTTTGATGGCCTCATCCAACTCGTCATAGCTGGAAAGTTCGACAACCTCCAAGCCGGGAAATTCGTCGCACAGCTTAGGCGCGAACCACCCGGGAACCTGCCATAGCTTTCGTTTATGAGGAATGCACAAAACCAGTTTCATTCGACTCCCTCTTGGGACACTCAGCTTACCGCAAGCCTCTCTATGCGCGCGAGAACCAATAAAAGAGGGGTGCGATCTCCGCACCCCTTTCTGGCTGCACTTGCCAAATTACTATTCGTCGCTCTCTTTCAGCTTTGAGATTACCGTCAGATCTTCCAACGTCGTGACATCGCCCTTCACCTCGCCACTGGTCGCAAGCTCTCGAAGCAACCGGCGCATGATCTTCCCCGAGCGCGTCTTGGGTAACTGGTCGGTAAAACGAATATCGTCCGGCTTGGCCATCGAGCCGATTTCTTTCGCCACCCACGCACGCAATTCTTCCTTTAGTTCGTTGGACGGTTTGTGTCCACCTTCCAGAGTGACAAACGCCGACACTGCCTGCCCCTTAAGTTCGTCGGGACGCCCGACTACTGCGGCCTCCGCAACCTTTTCATGGGCAACCAGCGCCGACTCAATCTCCATTGTGGACAGACGGTGCCCGCTGACATTCAGCACGTCGTCGACGCGTCCCATCACCCAGAAATATCCATCCTTGTCGATGCGAGCGCCATCGCCCGTGAAGTACACCCCCGGAATGTCCGACCAGTACTGCTTCTTATAACGTTCCGGATCGCCGTAAATGGTGCGCAGCATGGAAGGCCACGGGCGTGTTACGACAAGGTATCCACCCGAACCGAGTGGCACCGGCTCTCCGGTACGCGTCACTACCTCGGCGGCAATTCCCGGCAGTGGCCTGGTTGCCGAACCAGGCTTGGTCGGAATCGCACCTGGCAGCGGCGAGATCATGATCGCGCCGGTCTCCGTCTGCCACCATGTATCGACGATCGGACAGCGATTGCCGCCAATCACGTCTCGATACCACATCCACGCCTCGGGATTGATCGGCTCTCCGACCGAACCCAGCAGTCGCAAACTGCTCAAATCGTTTCGTTGAGGCCACTTGTCGCCCCACTTGATGAAGGTGCGAATCGCCGTCGGCGCCGTGTAAAAGACCGTCACCTTATGTTTGTCGATGATCTGCCAGAAGCGGTCGAGCTCGGGATGATTCGGCGCGCCTTCATACATCACGCATGTTGCGCCATTTTGCAGCGGCCCATAGACGATGTAGCTATGCCCTGTCACCCAGCCAATGTCCGCGGTGCACCAGTAGACGTCTTCATCCTTCAGATCGAAAACCCACTTGGAGGAGATGTACGTCCCCACCGCGTATCCTGCCGTCGTATGTACGATGCCCTTCGGCTTTCCCGTGGTTCCCGAGGTGTAAAGGATGTACAGCGGATGTTCCGAATCCAGTTCTTCCGCAGCGCACTGGCTACCCGCGCTCGCCACCAGGTCGTGCCACCAGTGATCGCGCCCTGATTTCATGTCCACAGTCGAACCGGTACGCTTCAGAACTACTACGTGCTTCACGCTCGGACAACGGTGCAGCGCTTCGTCCACCGTCGCTTTCAGCTTAACTTCGCTGCCGCGCCGGAACCCGCCATCCTGCGTGATCACCGCCACGGCATGCTGGTCCGTGATCCGATCCACTAGCGCATTCGCTGAGAATCCTCCAAAGATTACGGAATGCACGGCGCCAATACGCGCGCACGCCAGCATCGCGATTGGCATTTCCGGTACCATGCCCATGTAGATCGCCACGCGGTCGCCGGACTTTACGCCAAGCTCCTTCAGCACGTTTGCAAACCGCTGCACCTCCAGCCAGAGTTGCTGGTACGTATAAGTACGAGAGTCTCCCGGCTCACCTTCCCAAATAATTGCGGCTTTGTTCTTGCGCCAGGTCTGCACGTGGCGATCCAGACAGTTGTAAGAAAGGTTGAACCGTCCGCCAACGAACCACTTCGCCCACGGAACGTCCCACTCCAGCACTTTGTCCCAAGGCTTGAACCAGTGAAGCTCATTCGCGATTTCCGCCCAGAACTTCTCGGGATCTTCGGCGGCTTCCTTATAAAGCCGTTCGTATTCCGCGGTGCTTTTTACGTGCGCCTGTTGCGAAAATTCTTTTGGTGGTTCGAATACGCGCGATTCCTGCAAGATTGAGTCGATGTTTACCTGCGACATGCCTGGCGTGTTGCCCATGCAGCGATCCTCCGAATTGCAGACAAAAAATTGGTATGGTTCGGGTCGAAAGACTTGTACTGGAACTCTCGGTCGCCCACTCGGCCGGGTTCTTCATCTTAACGCCACAGGACGCTATTGTTCTAGCGCTGAAATATCGCCAATCTCCTGTCCAGGCAGCGGATATTCATCGCCTGCATCCAGTAAGGCGTGGATCGCATGTGCCGGAGGCTTGCCATTTGTACTGATGCATGCTTTCCTCATGCACTCAGAAAGTAAATGTCGTCGAGAACTCGCTTCTGAGATCGTGCCACTCTCGTGCCGGCTTCCCTTCCCATGTCGGCCAGCCTGCTGTTGAACCCCACGTTGTGGTACCGCCCGCCATTCGAGTCCGGTATAACGACTGCTCCAACCCGAATGTGATATATGGACTAACCTTCCACATCAATGTCGCGACACCCAGGTCATTCTTGTTCCGCACATTGCCAATCGGCGTGATCGCCGTTGCGGCGGTGCGGCGAGCATCGCTGGCGTTGGCCTCGTCATACGCGTAGTGCAGATAGAATTGCCAACCTGCATTGCGACCTGCCGGGTCCGCATGGAAAATGCGTCCCAGCGGGAATCCCAGGTTTACGAAGCCACCCTGCGCTCTCACCCCCCGTTGTGGAGCCACCACGGCCTTGCCGTTCGCATCGACTCCGAAAAATACCGTGGAGGAGCCATCAATAGAAGTGGTGCTGCTGAGAGACGTCAGACCGCCAAGGTCATTGAAGTTCGAGAGCAAGCTGCCAACGAAATACCACCGCAGGTCCGTTCCTCGCCAGTACTTCGTTAACACGGTCACGTAGCGTGTGGGGAGTTGTAGTTCTCCAGTCACACCCCAGCGATTATTGCCCACCTCTGCACCATTGGGAAAAGCCATGCGGAAAAAGTCTGCGTTCGGACACTCCGCTGACATGCATAGTGGTATGTCGCCTTTCTTTACCAGTGCCTTTCGAGCACCTTGAACAAAGCTCACAATCACCTGTGCCGGCGCTACACCCGCTGCCTGATCCAGTTGGAACTGCGTCACCAGCCGCCCCTGCAACTCCGGACGTCCCGAATCTGCTCCCTGACGCTCGCCATACCCCAACTGATCGTCGATGGCCTTCGGATCGTTGCCGTATGCGGGCATTACCAACGCCAGTTCCGGCGTGATGCTCACCTTCCTCGTGCCGCCGATCATGTGCGTCAATCCCACGCGCATCTGTGCGGCCCGTTCATAAAGCGTTCCAAACCCCAGGCCCAGCCCCGTTGTCTCTACCAAGTTCGGGAGGGTCGACGATCCGAAAGGCGTCCAGTCCTGCCCGAACAGTGCGTACACGCTCGTCTTTTTCGTGGCCCGGTAATCCATTCGCGCCCAGGCCAGCCGTATCGACGCCTGACTCGACCGGATCGTCGAAATGTTCCGGTTCAGCACGCGCGTGAAGTTTCCTTCAAAGTCGAATTCTATCTTTCCAGTCAGTGTCAGTTTGTCGCTGATGTCCGGCCACTCGAAATTCGATCCCACGCGTAGCGCTCGGGCTTTCACGTGAAACTCGTTTCCAGCGCCCGGACCGGAGTCGAATGTGTTTGCCGGCGCCGCCATCGAGTTCACCGGGATGAATCCCGGCAGCGGCATATCGGTTCCGCTCGGCGAGGACGAATCAAACACTGTACTTGCCTTGATCATCCCGTAGATCTTTATACGCGCGCCACTTCCGAGCTTTAGGTCAGGAATCAGGCCGTTCTTCATCGCCGGCTCCAGTTGCAGTACTCGCAGCGGAGTAATTGCCGGCACAACCTGCGGCTCGGGCGGCTTCGATATCTCCGCCCTTGTAACCACTGCTGGAGCAGCGATCTTCTGCACCGTTGGCTGCGTTACCGGGCGGACACCGAGAGCCGCAGTATCGTTGACGCTTAGTACACCTTTTTTCTGGAGCAACAGGATCAACCTGTCGCGCTGCTCATCCGGGTTAGTCGACTCGATCGACCCGGCTTCAGACTCCGTGATTACACCTTTTGAAACCAGTATCTTTACCAGCGGGTCGTCAGGAGAGTGGGTTGTAGGGGGCGGTGCGCTGCTTGCGTCTGCGGCAAGTGCCGCTACGGATGCCGCCGCGAGAAATATTGCCAGAAGATACTTCGGAAGAGAATTCGCCGTCATCGGTGCGGCCTTCCTGCAAATGGCACCTGGCCCGGAATCGAACCATGTTCGATGTTCAACTCAACCGCTCAATAGAGACAATGAGGCCCAGCATGCGCATGTGCGCACATACTCTATCTCTATCGACTCCGACGAAACTCTTGTTTAATCAACGCGGAAAGAAAAAGCATCAGGGGCGCTAGCACTTGTGGGGATGGGTGGTCGGGGTTCCGTTTCGTAAGCGTTGGATGCCGGACTATGCCTGACATCAGCAAGCCGCAGGTTGGGTGGTGTGGAGGGTGAAGACCTGCGACCCGCACAACGCATCACGTTGGAATGTGACCAGCGCTACGCGCCCCTGTTCAATTGATGTCATTCTCTCCACACACTGGCGGGGTGTCTGTAATGGATGTCACACGTCCTTTGTGATATAAATCACCTATAGTCGTCATGTAGAAAATTTGCATTGCCGCTCAGCGGCCTCGCAAAACCCAGCATTTGAGCGGGTTTTGCGGATGCCGTTAGCCGGTTGTTCGCGTGCGGAGAAAGTTGTCGCCCTGTCGGCATGCCCCTAATGGGTGATCCGGGTTACTATGGCCGCTCGGTCTCTCTCACGCCCTTAAGTGATACCATTTTGGTATCTGGAGGGATCTACCGTGGGTTCGCCATACGGCTTGGAATTGGTAGAAAATTGTCTCATCTGTAAGCTCCGCACGGACAGTTTCTTCTGCGGCCTGCCGAAGCAGTCATTGGAAGCTTTCGAACGCGTCAAGTTTACCGCTGCCTATCCGGCTGGCGCCGTTCTCTTCGTGGAGGGCCAATCGCCACGTGGCATTTATATGCTCTGCAAAGGGCGCGTCAAGCTATCCACTACCTCTGCTGACGGTAAAACATTGATTCTAAAGATCGCGCAGCCGGGCGAGGTCCTCGGGCTGCACGCAACTGTTTCCGGTACTCCCTATGAGATCACTGCAGAGACCGGCCAACCCTGTCAGCTCAACTTCATTAAACGTGATGATTTTCTCCGCTTTCTGCAACAGCACGGCGATGCCTGCCTGAAGGCCGCGCAGCATCTGAGTCGCGACTGCCAGTCTGCCTACCAGCAAATTCGCTCCCTCGGCCTGTCGCACTCCGCCCCGGAGCGCCTTGCCCGCCTGCTCCTTGAGTGGTCGGCTGGAGACGGCGCCGATGCCGATGGAACCCGCATCAAGATTGCTCTTACGCACGAGGAAATTGCCCAGATTATAGGCACCTCGCGCGAGACCGTCACCCGCACCCTGGCTGACTTTCGAAAGAAGCAGATTGCGGTTCTCAAGGGATCCACGCTGCTTATTCGCAACAAACCCGCCCTTGAACGGCTCGTCGGCGCATAGCAAAAAACAACAATTCTTCCCGTTTTAGAATTCGCCCGTAGTGAAGTGCAACAGGCCTTGCTTTTGCGTTGCATATCTATATGTTTGAATCTTTCTTGTAATACTCAATATCCATGCGCTTTTGCTGAAATTCACTACAAATCAGATCGGTCACCCAGAATCTTCCGCGAATATTTGCAACACTCCTACACATCCTGTTGCGCCTTCCAACACGTTCTCGCGTGACTCGGGTCACTGCACGCCTTTTTCTCCGATTCCATAGTGAGCACGTAGAGAAATTGCGAAGATTCTCTGCGGTTCATATTGTCTTCGCACGAACATTGACAGCCCCCTTCAGGTTCGTAGCGGTCAGGAGAAGTCATGCAGCTCTTTCGGATTCTTCTCGCCGGACTTACGGCCGTGTTGTCCTTTCTTATGCTGCCGCTCCCAGCGCGGGCGACAGACGATTCCGCACAAATCTATAAGGCACGCTGCGCTGCCTGTCATGGCGTGAATGGACTTGCCAACACTCCCATGGCTCGCAAGCAGAATATTTCATCTTTCACTTCGGCCGCCGTCCACAAGAAGTCCATCGAGGAACTCTCCGACTGCATTCTCTACGGAGGTAAGGAGAGAAGAGCATCGCATACATTTGCGACGAAAGGCATGAGCACCCAGCAGGGTGTCAGCCTCGCCGCTTATATCAAGCAACTCGGGAGACGGAAGTAGTCTCCCCCTCGGCCGGACTTGTTCCGGCAGCAGTAACGGGGTTGCTCCAGGACGGACGATTGGTATCAATCGTCTTCGCATCGCGCCTTTCGCTGGCCGCTTCCCCGTCACATTCTTGGGAGGTCAACTCGTGCCGAAGTGGAGAGATCTATGAGCAAGTCCATTCTTTATGATGCAACGCTCTGCATCGACTGCAAGCAGTGTGAAGCCGCCTGCGCAAAGCAGAACAATCTGCCCTACGACGACAAGATTGCGGCTGAAGAGGTCCAATCCGCTCACAAGTTCACCGTGGTGCTCAACAAGAACGACAAGTACATGCGCCGCCTTTGCATGCACTGCGACGAGCCTGCCTGCGTTTCCGTCTGTCCCGTTGGTGCACTCCAAAAGACCGCACTTGGCCCCGTCACTTACGACGCCCACAAGTGCATGGGATGCCGTTATTGCATGGCGGCCTGCCCGTTTGGACAGCCGAAGTACGAGTGGGGCAGCCTGAATCCCAAGATCCGGAAGTGCATCATGTGTCCCGACCGCGTAGCCGCTGGATTGCCCACAGCCTGCGCCGAAGCCTGCCCAACAGGCGCAACCAAGTTCGGCGACCGCGATGCCCTCATCCAAGAAGCTCGGGACCGTATTCGCCAGAATCCCAACAACTACTTGCCGCATATCTACGGCGTTGAAGAAGTCGGCGGCACGGCGACACTTCTTCTTTCCAGCGCGGCTTTTGAACAATTCGGACTTCCCAACCCGAAGTCACTGCCCAGCGACCCGCTGCCCATGTACACGTACCGCGTACTCTCGCGTATCCCCGACTTCGTTCCGCTTGGTGGCATTTTCCTTGGCGGTGTCTGGTGGATTACCCACCGTCGCGAAGAAGTAGCTGCTGCTGAAGCCACTGAAAACGAAGAGAAGCACAACGGAGGTGCCCGGTGAAGATCAAGCTCACTTTCTGGAAAGTTGTGTTCGTCATCATCATCATTCTTGGCGCATGGGGAACGGTCGTCCGCTTCACGCAGGGCCTCGGCGCAGCCACGAATCTCTCTGATCAATTTCCCTGGGGCATCTGGATTGGCTTTGATGTTCTGTGCGGTGTCATGCTTGCGGCTGGAGGTTTCACGCTCACTGCCGCGGTTTACATCCTCAACATCAAACGATGGCATGCCATCGTCCGGCCCACCGTGCTGACCGCCTTCCTCGGCTACGTGCTCGTCTGTGTTGCATTGCTCTTCGATCTCGGGCGTCCGTACAACATCTGGCATCCGCTCATCATGCGCAATCCACACTCCGTCATGTTCGAAGTGGCGTATTGCGTCATGCTGTATACGACGGTGCTTGCACTCGAGTTCTCACAAATCGTTCTTGAAAAATTCAAGCTCGAGAGACCACTCAAATTCATCCGGGGCGCGCTGATTCCTCTCGTCATTATTGGCGTCATTCTTTCAACACTCCACCAGTCGTCACTTGGCACGCTCTACCTCATCATGCCAACCAAGCTGCATCCGTTCTGGTACTCGCCGCTGTTGCCGGTCTTCTTCTTCATCTCGGCGATTGCGGTTGGCATTGCCATGACGATCTTCGAATCATCCATCAGTGCCAAGGTCTTCCATCGCCAATTGGAGTTGCCAATCCTACAGGAACTCGGACGCGTACTCTATATCGTCTTGTGGGTGTATGTCGTCCTGCGGCTTGAAGACCTCGTCAATCGCGGCGAGATGCACAGTATTTTTGTTCCCGGCTATGAGATGTATTTCTTCTGGCTGGAGATTCTTCTCGCTCTCATCGCACCGATAATCCTTTTGTCCATTCGCTCCGTGCGTAATTCGCCGGGCGGTCTTTATCTCTCCGCCGTACTGGTCGTTCTCGGCTTCATCACCAACCGTCTCAACGTCAGCATTACGGGCATTGAAAGTTGGTCCGGGCTGCATTACGTGCCCAAGTGGACCGAGTATTCCATCACCGCTGCGATCATTGCGGTCGGTTTTGCACTCTTTGGGCTGGCGGTAAAGTACTTGCCGATCTTCCCGGAAGAGAAGGAGCACGGCGCGGTCGTGGCGCATGAATTGGCTGTTGCGCCAACTTCCGAGTTTGTTGCCAATGCGGGAAACTGATCCAGCACCGATGGCTGTAAAGCCCTCCACGAGGAAACCGGCTCCGGAGCTACATCCCGCTGCCGGTTCCGCGTGGCGCCGATATATTCCGCTGTGGAACGTCATTGACAGCTCGATCAGCGCCAAACTGATCCTGCTGCTCATCGTCGCCATGGTTCTCACCTTCGCGACGGCGGGCTATGTAAACATCCGCCTCCACCGCGCCCAGTTGGAAAACAGCACGCTCGCCGCCGCCGACAGCATGAGCGATGTCATCAAGCGCAGCACTTCCTACTACATGATGCGAAACGACCGTTACGCTCTCTACGAGATGATGAGCACCATGGCCGACGAACCAGGCGTCGTCCGTCTGCGCGTCATCAACCCCGAGGGCCGCATCAGTTTCTCTACAGACCCGAGCGAACTTGATAAGTTTGTCGATAAGGGCGCCGAGCAATGTTACGGATGCCACAAGGTCGCGCAGCCCCTTTCCAAGCTGAATCGGCCAGACCGCTTCCGCATCTACCGGTCGGACGGCAGGCGCATTCTCGCTATCATCACGCCCATCAACAACAGCCCAACTTGCGCGAATGCGGCCTGCCATGCACATCCAGCCAGCCAGCAGGTTCTTGGCGTGCTCGACACCAATCTATCGCTCGCGGCCGCTGATCAGGGTCTCGCCGCCAGCACACGCGCCATGCTCGCATCCACCATCGGAGCGGTCCTCTTCATCGCGCTCGTCAGTTTCTGGTTCGTCTGGCACGTTGTCCACAAGCCACTCAGCACTCTCCAGGCCGGCACCGAACATCTCACTCGCGGCGAACTCGGATACCAAATTGACGTTCATTCCGACGACGAGACCGGCCAGCTTGCCGCGTCGTTCAACCAGATGAGCACACAGTTGCTCGAAGCCCAGAGCCAAATTACCGCATGGACCCGCACGCTTGAAACCCGCGTCGCGGAAAAGACCAGCGAACTCAAGCGCGCTCATGACCAGATGCTCCACGTCGAGCGCATGGTCGCCATCGGCAAGATGTCCGCCGTTGTCGCGCACGAGATCAACAACCCTCTGGCCGGTATTCTCACCTACGCCAAGCTCATCAAGAAGTGGCTTGATCGTGGCCTTACCACTGACGAGGAAAAGAAGGAAGCCGCCGAGTGCCTCGATCTCATCGCGGCAGAGAGTCGCCGCTGTGGAGAGCTTGTCAAGAATCTTCTCCAGTTCTCGCGCACTTCCCCGCTCAACATGGAGCGCTCCGATCTTAACGTCGTCATCGAACGCTGCATTCGTCTCGTGCAACACAAGATCGATCTTCAGGGCATCCAGCTCCAGGCAGGCATCGCTTCCGATCTTCCTCTCGTCTACTGCGACGCCGCCCAGATCGAACAAGTGATTCTTGCCCTCATGATGAACGCCATCGACGCCATGCCGCACGGCGGCAATCTCTGGGTAAGCTCACGCCAGCTTCCTCCCGGCGAAGTCGAGCTTCAGGTGCGTGACGATGGCATGGGCATTCCACCTGAACTTCTCTCGCGTCTCTTCGAGCCCTTCACCACCACCAAGGAGGTCGGGAAGGGCGTTGGACTTGGTTTAGCCGTCAGCAAGGGCATCGTCGAGCGTCACGGCGGACGTATCGAGCTCCAGTCGGATCTCGGCGTCGGCACCACCTTCCGCGTCATTCTTCCGCTCGACGCTCGCGTTTCTGACGCTGCAAAAAATGCGCTGGCCTCCGCACATACGTAGCGCCGCGCCGGACTTAGGAGTTACACAGTGATCGCAGACAAAGGCAGTCTTCTGATAGTGGACGATGAACTGAGCGTGCGCGACTCACTCGGCAAGTGGTTTCACGAGGAGGGCTATGACGTTGCCACCGCTGAAAACGCTAACGAAGCACTCCTCCGCCTCGCCGAAAAGAAGTGGGATGTCGCTCTCCTCGACATCAAGATGCGCGGCACCGACGGGATCGAACTCCAGCGCCGCATCCACGAGATTGACCCCGAGATCGCCGTCATCATGATGACCGGCTACGCCTCCGTTGAAACGGCTGTCGCCGCCCTAAAAAACGGGGCGTACGACTATGTCACGAAGCCGCTTGACCCTGATGAGATCGCGCACCTCGTCCACAACGCTCTTGCACATCGACGCACAAAGGAAGAAAACGTGCGCCTGCGTGAACAGGTGGACGAAGCCTCGCGTCCCGCCGAACTCGTCGGGCAGAGTGCCGCCATGAAGCGCGTATTCGAAGCCATTGAAACCGTCGGCCCCACTGATGCCACCGTGCTCATCACCGGAGAAAGCGGCACCGGCAAGGAACTGGTTGCCCGCGCCGTTCACTACGCCAGTCCGCGCCGCTTCCATCCCCTGGTCGTCATCCACTGCGGCGCCCTCACCGAGACCCTGCTTGAAAGCGAACTCTTCGGTCACGAAAAAGGCGCCTTCACCGGCGCACAATATCGCAAGAAGGGTAAGTTTGAAATCGCCGAGGGCGGTACCGTTTTTCTCGACGAAATCGCCGACATCAGCCTCAAGACCCAGACCGATCTTCTCCGTGTCCTCCAGGAGCGGGAAATCGTCCGGGTAGGCGGCAACCAGCAGATCAAGGTGGATTTCCGCTGCATCGCCGCCACGAATAAACCGCTTGAACTGCTCATCGACGAGGGTAAATTCCGTCCCGATCTTTTCTATCGGCTCAATGTCTTCCGTATCGAAATCCCAGCGCTTCGTGAGCGCAAGGAAGACATCCCGCAGCTCGTCAACCACTTCGTCCGCAAGTTTTCCCGCGAGATGAATAAGCGCATCACCCGCGTCTCTCCGCGCGCCATGGACGTCCTCCAGCAACACACTTGGCCCGGCAATGTCCGCGAACTGGAAAACGCCGTAGAGCGCGCCATGGTAGTCGCCCAGGAGCCGGAGATTCACGACACCGATTTCGCGCTCAGCACCCGTGGCGTCATCGCCGAACCCGCGTCTCTGTCCGGTGGGCGTACTCTGGATGAAATGGAGAAATCGCACATCCTGCGCGTTCTAGACGAGTGCGGTGGCAATCAGACACGCGCCGCAGAAATCCTCGATATCGACCGCGTCACCTTGCATCACAAATTGAAAAAGTACGGCTGGACAAAAACCACCGTTGCTGCGGTCAATACGGAACAATGAGTAAGCTGCTGCAAATTCTGCCGATCGGGGCACCCGACCCTGAGCTCACCGAGTGGCTTCGTGCCCAGCTCGCCGAGGGTTTTGACGTCTACGCCGAAATCCTCGATACCGCGCTCGATCCTGCTTTTGCTTTCCATCCGGAGCGTGGCCAGTATCACTCCAGTGAAATCCTTGCCCGCATGGCGAGCTTCGTCACCCGGAAAACATGGCGTCTGCTTGCTCTCTCCGAGGTCGATCTCTACATACCAATTCTCACCTTCGTCTTCGGAGAAGCCCAGATCGGCGGCCCCAGTGCCGTCGTCTCGTACCACCGCCTTCGCCAGGAATTCTACGGACTCCCCGAAGATCGCAACCTCCTTGCCCGCCGCCTGCTTACCGAATCGATCCACGAACTCGGCCACACCCTCGACCTCGTCCACTGCTCCGACTATCGCTGCGTCATGGCCTCTTCGCATTCCGTTGAATGGATCGATATCAAGGAATTTACGTTTTGCCCCGACTGCGCCGCCCGCGCCAATCACTAGCCTTCTACCAGTGCCCGGAAACAATGCGCCATAAAATCAACCACGTATTCACTTTCCGGCGTTTGTTATAGCTTCTAGCTACTATCTCCAAACGTTCCTCCTCTTCCATCGACTCCTCTGCCGTCCCGCAGTATGATGTCCACCTTGGAGCATGCCATGCGCAAACTCGCTCTTGTAGCTCTATGTCTTTTCTACGCCATACTCTCACAGGCACAGTTCACTCCCGACCCGCAGGCCCTCTATCAAAGTGGCATCAACAAGCTGATCGGCAGTGCTCAGACGCAATCCGTCAATGGGGCACTCAACGACCTTGAGCGATCCGCACAACTCGGTTATGTCCCCGCTCAGATCGCTCTCGGAACCATGTATGAGCGCGGCGATTATGTAACCGCGACGCCTGGCCTCGCCGTTTCCTACTACCGGAAAGCGGCAGAACAGGGTGATCCGCTGGCGCAGTGGCTTCTTGGGCGTATGTATTATCTTGGTTCCGGCGTTTCGCGCGATCTCCCTCAAGCCGAGCGTTCACTTCGTCCTGCAGCCGACCAGGGCAACCCTTTCGCACAATATCTACTTGGGTTGGTCATGAAGGAGCGCGACTACACGAAGGCGGCGCCGTTCTTCCTCTCTGCCGCCAAGCAGGGACTACCGCAGAGCCAGCGCGAACTCGCCATCCTTCTGGCGGATGGCCGCGGCGTCACACAGAATCGTTCCGACGCCTATGCATGGTTACTTGTGGCCGCGGAAGGAAACCGCCACGACAATACTCTCATGCAGCGGCTGGAAGGCGATCTTGGCAGCAATGGCGTGGAGCAGGCGAAGGCAAAAGCCGAACAGTGGAAACAGACTTACACGCGCAACATCAATGCCCGCGGATGCACTGGCTGGTCTGGAGAATTCGATGATGTCCCATCGCCGCCACCGCTGAATGTGCAACGGTTCTGTCACTGACGTTGCACCTGATGTCATGCGAGTACTTGCTATCGTTTTTGTGGCAGGGGCGCGCTCGCATATACCGTTATGTCATGCTTTGCACGTAACTGGCGGCTCCCTCACTTTTTGGTCGCGCCCCCAATTGTCTCGCCCAGTTTCTTCATATCGAAGTCGATATTGAAATACAACGTGATTTCGTGTTTCCCGTCCGAAACCGTCATTTCATCGAACGCATGCCCATTGTTCTGCAACAGAGCCTGTTTTGTTGTCCGCAGGCCCAGCAACCGTAGCACGCTGTACTCTTCCGGAACCTCCACCACCATCCACGCATGCTGAGGCGATTTCCCGTCGTTGCCTTGCATGATCGAGTCCATCAGCTTTTTTGTGATCGCCAGGTGCACGCCAGCTTCCTGCTCGTTTCCCATCTCCTTGTCCGCCATCCATGCCACTGCCTGCGCATCGAGATCCGTAATTTTATGCTTCAGAATTTCATTCGCACTTTTCAGCGCCTCCGCGAAATCGTTCGCCTGCAAGGCTCGGAACATCTTCTGTTTCGCATCGTGCGGATCGTAGTCTCCGCAGTCGGACCAATCGAAACAGCTTGCCCGCAACTCCCAGAAATTAACCGACATGTCGCCAGCCCTTAACTTCTGCGCGAGTTCCGGATACTTCGCCGCCGGCTTTTGCTGCGCGCTGCCGTATCCCGATACAAGCAGCACTCCAACTACGCATATCAGCACGTTGATCCGCGTTCTCATGGCACGACAGTGTAGCAAACAGAAAGGGCCGCCAGAGAGGCGGCCACAATCTGTTTGCTCCGGCAGGTTCTCCGGACGTGCAGACAATTTCTATCCTGCTATTTCTCGATCACTTTGCGAATCCGATCAAACGCCCAATCAATCTCCTCGCGTTTGATTACAAGCGGCGGAGCGATGCGGATCACTCGATCGTGCGTCTCCTTGCACAGCACGCCCAGCTTCTTCAGTTCCTCGCAATATGGCCGCGCCGCGCTCTTCATCTCGATCCCGATCCAGAGTCCCTTGCCACGCACTTCCTTCAAGTCTGGGCTCTTCAACGTCTTCAACCGATCCATGAAGTACGTTCCCAGTTCCGCCGAGCGCTCCACAAGGTTCTCTTCGATCAGCACTCGTAGTGCGGTACGGGCCACTGCGCACCCTAGCGGATTTCCGCCAAACGTGCTGCCGTGGTCTCCCGGCTGGAATACGCCCAACACTTCTTTCGATGCCAGTACTGCCGACACTGGATAAAATCCGCCTGCCAGCGCTTTGCCCACGATCAGCACATCCGGCTTTACACCCTCATGCATATACGCGAACAACTTGCCCGTGCGTCCAAGGCCTGACTGAATTTCGTCTGTCATCAGCAACACGTGATTCTCGCGGCAGATGTCCGCAGCCTCGCGAAGAAAACCCTTCGGCGGAATTACGATGCCCGCTTCGCCCTGAATCGGTTCCACCAGGAATGCACAGGTATTCGGCGTGATTGCGGCGCGAAGCGCTTTGGCGTCGCCAAATGGAATTACCTTGAATCCAGACGTAAACGGCCCGAAGCCGCGTCGGTATTGTTCATCCGTCGAGAAGCTGATGATCGTTACCGTGCGCCCGTGGAAATTGTTCGCACACACAACAATCTCCGCCTGCCCCTCGGGAATTCCTTTCACATCGTAGCCCCACTTGCGCGCCGCCTTCACCGCCGTCTCCACCGCCTCCGCGCCGGAGTTCATCGGCAACGCCATATCCATACCCGTCAGGTCATGCAGCTCTTTGTAGAGCAGCGGCAGTTGATCGTTGCGGAACGCCCGCGACGTCAGCGTAACCTTGGCTGCCTGCTCCGTCAGCGTTTTCACTATCGCCGGATGGCAGTGCCCCTGGTTCACCGCCGAGTACGCCGCCAGGCAATCAAGATACTTCTTTCCCTCGACGTCATACACCCAGACACCCTTCGCGTGATCAATCACGACGTCCAGCGGGTGATAGTTGTGCGCGCCGTAATGGCTTTCCATCTCGACATAATCTTTCGTTAACATCTTTTCATCCACGATTGCAGCCACCTCTCACTCTCCCCATTTTGTCCGGTTTTGTTTGTTACTCTGTGTTGCTCTTTGTGTATTGTTCTTCCGCTTGCCCGCCTGACGCCTCGCAGCCAGTGCCAGGTCCTTACTCCAAAACCATTGTTAATAACGCCATCCGCACGAAGAGCCCGTTTCTCGCCTGTTGGAAATACTTTGCTCTTGGATCGCCGTCTACCGTCTTGTCGAGTTCCACCGTGCGCGGAAGCGGATGCAAAATCATCGCGTCCCTCTTCATCTTCCCCAGCACAGAAGAGTCGATGCGATATTTCTTTAATGCCGGCTGATCGGTCACGCGATCCGGCTTTATCCGCGTCTGGTACACCACGTCCGCCTCGCCTATTACTTTCGATGCATCCGCTTCTATCTCGTACCGGACTCCATGACGGTCAAGGTATTCGAGGATGTCGCCACGCATTTGCAGTTCGGATGGACTCACAAAGTAGATTTTCACGCGGTCGAACTTCGCCAGCAGATACGCCAGTGAGCGTGCCGTACGCCCCTTGTCCAGTTCCCCAAGAAATGCGATGCTCAATCCCTCCAGGGACCGCTCGCGATAGATCGTGTACAGGTCCAGTAGTGCCTGTGTTGGATGCTGTCCACCATTTCCGTCTCCTGCATTGATCACCGGCACGGGCGAAACCTGTGCTGCCCGCTTTGCGCCACCCTCCTCGTTATGCCGTATGACGATCACATCCGAGTAGCCTCCGATGATACGTATCGAATCCTCAAGCTGCTCGTCTTCCATCTCAGACGAAAACGCTCGCGCATGTTCCGTCGAAATCACCCGCCCCCCGAGCCGCAACATCGCAGATTCAAAGCAAAGCCGCGTCCGCGTCGATGGCTCGTAGAAGAGCGTCGCCATGATTTTGTTCTGATAGTCCAGCGTGCCGCCGCGCTTTACAATCCGTTCCATCTCGCGCGAGCGGTCAAACAGTTCCATCAATAGCGGCACCGTGAACTGTTGCGACTCCACTACGTGCCGCAGATGCGTCCGAGTGTTTTCTCCGTTCGTCGTCCGCAAGCTGTCTTCACGCCCCATCGTCATGCCACACCTATCGCTTCCGTTCCCTTGGTGCCGATCTTGCACAGTTGCGGCGTCGCGTCAGACAACACGTGCGTTCCCGCCCTGCCCGCCACGGCTTCGCAGAGATTCTCGTAGCAAGTGATGACCACTTCCCTACCGCCGTGCTTCAGAAAGCGCAGCGCCGACTCGATCTTCGGGCCCATGTTTCCGGGCGGAAACTGTCCGGCGTTGTAGTAGGACTCCAGTTCTGACACCGTCACCTGCGTCAGCGCCTTCTGTTCCGGCTTCTTGTAATTGAGGTATACAAAATCGGTATCTGTCGATATGGCGAACATATCCACATCCAACAGCGACGCCAGAAGCGACGACGCGCGATCTTTATCGAGCACCGCTTCCACGCCATGAAGCATGCCTTCGCTTCGCACCACGGGGATTCCGCCGCCACCCACCGCGATTACCAGCGCACCATCGTGCATGAGGTCGCGGATCACCTTCAGTTCCACAATATCCACCGGCTCCGGAGAAGGCACCACACGCCTGTAACCGCGCGCAGCGTCCTCCACGATCGTCCATCCCAGTTGCTTCCGCCGCTCCTCGGCATCAGCCCGCGAGTAGAACGGGCCGATCGGCTTCGTCGGATGATTCATCGCCGGATCATCCGCCGAGACCACCACCTGCGTCAGCACTGTCACGACCGGCATCTTCAGTCCTGCGCGCACCAATTCGTTGTCCAGCGACTGCTGCAGGAAGTATCCGATTTCTCCCTGTGTCGTCGCGTCGCACACGTCCAGCGTGTGCTCGTACACCTGATCCGAAGCGCGCTCCGAGCGAAGTAGCGCCGCTCCTACCTGCGGTCCATTGCCGTGTGTCACCACCAGTTGGTATCCCTGCTGGATTAGCCCGACAATGGCCGCGGCAGTGCGGCGAGTATTCGCCAATTGCTCTTCGACCGTTCCTTTTTCTCCGGCGCGAATCAACGAATTTCCGCCGACCGCCACCAGTGCCGTCTTCGGCATACATTTTCCCTCACCGCGCTGGACGCGGTTATACGTGCGCTGCTTCTCTGGCGTCAACCTGCCGCGATGAGACGTTTACGTCGCGCATCATCGTTAGCAGGATTGCCTTTTGTGCATGCAACCGGTTTTCCGCTTCCTCGAATACGACCGAGCGTGGACAATCAATTACCTCGTCCGCGACTTCGTCACCCCGATGCGCCGGCAGGCAGTGCATGAAGATCGCATCAGCCTTGGCGTGGCTAAACAGTTTTGCGTTGACCTGATATGGCAGAAATACCTTCCGCCGCGCTTCCGCCTCCGCTTCCTGCCCCATGCTCGCCCATACGTCGGTGTACACCACGTCCGCGTCCGACACTGCTTTCACCACGTCGTTCGTGATGGTGCACGCCCCTCCGGTGTCCTGCGCGCGACGCTGTGCCCATGCCGTCGCTTCCGCCTTCGGCTCGTATCCTTTCGGTGTAGCCACCCACACGTGGACACCCAACTGCGCTCCGCAAAACATCAACGAGTGCGCAACGTTGTTGCCGTCGCCCACGTATGCCAGCTTTACTCCGGCCAATCGGCCCTTCTTCTCCAGCACAGTCAGGTAGTCGGCCATCGCCTGGCAGGGGTGGCTGTAATCGGTAAGACCATTAATGATCGGAATGCTCGCGTACTCCGCCATCTTCTCCACGATTTCATGCGCGAAAGTCCGGATCATGATGCCCTGCACCATGCGTTCCAGGTTCTTCGCGACGTCATGCACCGACTCCCGCTTGCCTAAGTTGATCTCGGCCGGCGATAGATACAGCGAGAATCCCCCTAGTTGCTGGATTCCGACATCGAACGTCACGCGCGTCCGCAGCGATGGCTTTTCGAAGATCATCGCCAGCGTTTTGCCCTTCAGCGCGCTGCTGTAAACTTCCGGCTCGGCCTTCATCCTTTGCGCCAAGCCCAACATCTCCCGAATCTCCTGCGGGGTGAAGTCGCGGATCGATAGAAAGTCTCTTGTCCGCATCATTTCCCCGCTTTCTCAAGCACCGGCTTGTACTTCGCCGTGAAGTCCATGAGAATCTCGCGGAAGCCCGGCTGTGTTAGTTCCTCCGCCTCATAGCGTACGCGGAGACTCGGCTTATCGACCTTGATCGTCCTGGCCAAGTCAATGGGAGTTGCTACCAGCACCAGGTCGCACGGCACACGCTTGATCGTCTCTTCGAGTTCATGGCGCTGCGTCTCGCTATAGCCCATCGCCGGCAGCAGCTTTCCCAGGTGCTTGAACTTTTCGAAGACTGCGCGGATCGAACCAATCGCATATGGACGCGGGTCTACCATCTCCGCCGCACCAAATTGCTTGGCCGCTACAACGCCCGCGCCGTACTGCATTTCTCCGTGCGTAAGCGTCGGTCCGTCTTCCACGACAAGTACCCGCTTGCCCTTCACAAGCTCCGAATCAGCCACCGACACTCGGCACGCCGCTTCGATCACCGTAGCCGTTGGGTTGTACTTCTTGATGTTCTCGCGAACTTTCTGCACGTTGTCCAGTGACGCCGTGTCCACCTTATTGATCACCAGTACCTTGGCAGAACGGAAATTCACTTCGCCCGGATAGTACGAAAGCTCGTGCCCTGCCCTGTGTGGATCCAGGACCACTATCTCGAGGTCGGGCCGGTAGAACGACGTGTCATTGTTACCACCGTCCCAAAGCACCAGGTCGCCTTCCTGCTCCGCCTGCCGCAAAATCTCCTCGTAATCCACGCCGGCGTAGACCGTCGTCCCCACTACGATGTGCGGTTCGTATTCTTCACGCTCTTCGATCGTGCAGTCGTGACGGTCCAAGTCCGCCAGCGTCGCGAACCTCTGCGCATGCTGCGCTGCCAAGTCACCGTACGGCATTGGGTGCCGGATCACCACCGGGTGCCAACCCAACCCACGCAGTTCTTCAGCCACGCGCCGCGACACCGGACTCTTGCCGCATCCCGTGCGCACCGCACAAATGGAAACCACCGGAACCTTGCTTGCCAGTTGTGTACGCGCCGCGCCGAGGAGCCAGAAGTCCGCTCCCGCCGCAACCGCGCGCGACGCGAGATGCATCACCGTCGCGTGTGACACATCCGAGTACGAGAACACCGCAACGTCAACCTCCTCGTCGCGGATGATTTTTTCCATTTCATTCTCGTCGAGGATTGGAATCCCCTGCGGGTACATCCCACCGGCCAGTTCAGTCGGATAACGTCGACCCGCGATGTCTGGAATCTGCGTGGCCGTAAACGCCACGACCTGGTAATCCGGGTTATGACGGAAGACAACATTGAAGTTGTGGAAGTCTCTTCCTGCGGCGCCAAGAATCAGTATGCGTTTCATGGGTCCTTTCACGTCTCCCATCGTTCGAGAGAGCCTGCTCCTAGCGTGAAATGTTGCTTCCGCACCGTATATTCAGTCGGTGAGGTATATCACGTATTCGAGTGAGACCTCATAAATTCTACATAACTGTCTAATATTAAATAAGTTATCGACTTGTCAACGATGAACGTATACTCAGGCAAACATTTTATGCATATGCATACATCTGCCTGTATGATTTGCCTGATCTCGGGCGGATTGGCAACTGTATATTCATTACTATACTGCATGCATTTACTTATCAGTAATATATGATGCATGAACAAATCAGCGTTGGACCGAGGAATGAAGAGGCTGGATTCATGTTCCGCCTATGCGCCGCCTCATTCACCGGCGATAGCTCACTCCTGCCCGAACCCGCCGGTCTAGCCACCGCCAAAAACGCTGAGCTTGAGCTTGATGCCGATTCGCACCTCTGAAGAACGCTAGTGTTTCGCGACCGGAGCGCTCGCCTTGAAACAGTGGGGCAATTCGTGGAGAGAATGTTTTTTTCGCGATTCATCGCGTGGGGCGTGCAGATCGTTTACCCCTCACACTTCCCTGTGACCACCATCACTTCCCCCATGGAACATGCGGCCACAGAATAAAAGTCAAGCTCGAGTGGGGTGTTCGTTCCCCGCGCACAGTTCATAGCATTCATGTTCTGGCTTTTTGTGCACTTGCCAGGAGGGAAAGAAGGATTCATGCCACGAGGTTCAGTATCGATTGTGGTGGAACGATGTAAGGCTTGCGGCTTTTGTGTAGAGTTCTGTCCGACCAAGGTCCTTGCACTGTCCTCCGCGTTCAACTCCAAGGGTTATCACCCGCCCCATGCGGTTGCGCCCGAAAAATGCAGTGGTTGCGACCTTTGCGGAATGTATTGCCCCGACTTCGCCATCTACGGCTATCGCATTGACAAGAACGCCAAGAAGGAGGGCGAAGACGATGCACGCTGACCCGCAAGGTGTTCTTACTGGTGCTCATTTCCTCGACGGCGATCATGCCGCCTGTGAAGGTGCCATCGCTGCCGGCGCTCGCTTCGCCGCTGGTTACCCCATTACTCCCTCCACAGAGGTCGTTGAGCGGTTTGCCATGCGCGCTCCCACTGTGGGCGGGACGTTTATACAGATGGAAGACGAACTCGCCGCCTCTATCACCATTCAGGGAGCTGTCTGGGGCGGAGTTAAGGCATTCACCGTCACGTCCGGACCCGGATTTTCTCTCATGATGGAGCACATCGGTCTTGCCGCTATGACCGAGACTCCCTGTGTCTTTATCAACGTTCAGCGTGGCGGTCCGTCCACCGGACTTCCCACCCTTCCCGCCCAGGCCGACATGATGCAGGTCCGCTGGGGCTCCCACGGCGATTATGAAATCATCGCTCTCTGTCCCAACTCGCCGCAGGAGTGCTTTGACCTTACGATTAAGGCGTTCAACTTCTCCGAGCAATATCGTGTGCCTGTCTTCCTCATGATGGATGAAGTTGTCGGCCACATGACCGAGAAGGTCATCATCCCTCCCGCCGAGGAGATTGAGATCGAACCGCGTCACTTTACCAAGAAGGCCCCCAAAGACTTCCGCCTTTACGAGCCCGAAGCCAACCAGGTTCCTGACATGGTCAAGGCGGGCGATGGCTACAACATTCACGTCACTGGCCTCACCCACGACGAGCGCGGTTATCCCGACATGACGCCTCCCATGCAGGATGTCCTCGTCAAGCGTCTCCAGAGCAAGATCATCGACAATGCCGACAAGATCTGCCTCTTCGAGAAGGACAGCGTCGAGGGCGCGGATGTCGTGGTTGTCTCTTACGGCATCACTTCGCGTGTTGCGCAGCGCGCCGTCGACCAGGCCCGTGAAAAGGGCGTCAAGGTTGGCAAGTTGCGGCTTATCACTGCCTGGCCATTCCCGGAGAAAGTCATCCGCGAGATCGCGCCCACCATCAAGGGTTTCGTCGTTCCGGAGCTCAATCTCGGGCAGATGGTTCGCGAAGTTGAACGTTGCGCTGGTGGCAAGACCCGCACCGTCCGTGTCTCGCACGCTGGCGGCACCGTCCACAACCCGGAGAGCATTCTCAACGCCATTCTGGAGGTGGCACGATGAGTTCTGTCGCGATCCCGCAAAATCCCGTAGAGCCGTTCCTGCGTTCGGAGCGCATGCCGCACATCTGGTGTCCTGGCTGCGGCATCGGAACCACAGTTAACTGCTTCACTCGTGCGCTGCTCGATTCCAAGGCGGACCTCACCAAGCTCGCCATCGTCTCTGGAATCGGTTGCACCGGCCGTGTTGCCGGTTACACCAATCTCGATTCCTTCCATACCACGCACGGACGCGCAATTCCCTTCGCCACCGGTCTCAAGCTGGCGAACCCTGAGCTTAATGTTGTTGTTTACTCCGGCGACGGTGACCTTTTCGCCATTGGCGGCAACCACTTGATTCACGCCGCCCGCCGCAACATCAACCTCAAGGTTATCTGTGTTAACAATCTCATCTACGCCATGACGGGTGGACAGACCGCGCCGACCACCCCCGGTGATGTCATCACCTCAACCGCGCCCTACGGCACGTACGACCCGTCTTTCAATTTGCCGTACCTCGTTGAGGCCGCCGGCGCCGTCTATGTTGCGCGCTGGACGACCTTCCACGTCCGGCAGCTTGCCAAGTCCATGGCAGAGATGTTCCAGAAGAAAGGCTTTGGCTTCATCGAGGTACTTTCTCCCTGTCCCACTCTCTACCAGCGGCGCAACAAGATGGGCGACGGTCTGGAAGCGATGAAGTTCTACAAGCAAGTCAGCAAGATCAAGCACGGTTGTCCTACCAGCGAAGTCGCGCTCACCAAGGCTGGTGAGATCGTTGTTGGCAAGTTTGTGGACCGTGAACGTCCCGAGTACATCGGAACTATGAATACGTACCTTGAAAAACAGCTCGGCGAGCGTTATGTCGAACCACACACCCTCAGTGACGACGGAGGTTGTTGTGGAGGAGAGTCGGAGGTTTTCTCATGCAATCGTTAAGTGAAATCCGTGTTGCGGGCTTTGGCGGCCAGGGAGTGATTCTTTCCGCCATCGTCATCGGCAAGGCGGCCTCCATCGTTGAGGGCAACTTCGCCACGATGACGCAGAACTTCGGCCCCGAGGCGCGTGGAGGGGCTTGCAGCGCGCAGGTTATTCTCTCCAAAACGCCCGTGCTGTATCCCTACGTCACGCAGCCTGACGTGCTCGTCGTCATGTCGCAGGAAGCCTACCTTCGCTTCGCTCCCGAACTGAAGCCCGGCGGCATCCTCCTCATTGAGCAGGAGCTTGTCCGAATCAAGGACGTGCCGTCCGACACGCGTATTTACAGCATTCCTGCCACGCGACTTGCGGAGCAGATTGGCAAGCGCATGGTACTCAACATTGTCATGACCGGCTTTTTTGGCGCCGTTACCGGACTCATCGGCCGGGAGGCGCTCCGCAAAGCCGTCGAGGACTCTGTTCCTGCCAGCTTCCGGGAACTTAACCTCAAGGCATTCGATACCGGTTATGACTACGGTCTTCAGCACCTTGAAAGCGGCGCTCTGGAGGCCAACGAACTCGAGGAAGTCCCGGTTCGCGAGTAACCCCCTACAGAGAGCTACGTATTGCCGAGTACCCTGTCTCAGTTTCGTCGAGACAGGGTGCCTTTTTTTGTTTGATTGAATAGGCCGCCGCCGGTTAAGCGTCCCGCGAGGCTTCGATCAGGGGCATTCGTTGAATAGCGGCAAGCAGGTCTTCGGCAGCAAACGGCTTGGCGATGCTGGGAAGATTATTCGCTGTAAGAAAACTTCGAAGTTCACTCTCCCCTGACTGCGGAAGCGTGAAGACAATTCGCTGCCGCATGTGGGGTTGATTTTCAACGATCCAGTGGTAGACATCCGATGCCGAGAGCGGGCCGGAAAGCCTGCCGTCGATGATGATTGCCCCAAATTTTCCTTCGCTCAGCAGTTGGATGGCCTCGCTGCCACTGCATGCTGACGCAACGCCGGCACAAGCTTGCTTGAGCGCAGCAATTTCGAACTCCAGCAGCACCTGCTCGTCTTCAACAACCAATACGCACCCAGGGAACTCTTTCTTTCCGTTGCCTGGACGGTCCCCCTGAACATGGACTCCAAGACGAATTGCCAGAGGAAAACGAACGGCAAACAGCGCGCCGCCGTCTGGGTGATTGGAGGCAGAAATATCTCCTCCGTGCTCCTGAATGATGCCGTAACAGATCGACAGTCCGAGCCCTGTCCCCTTCCCGACCTTCTTGGTGGTATAGAACGGATCGAACACCCGGTTCGGTTCGCGGATACCATTTCCCGTGTCCTTAATCTCCGTAAACACGTCGTTATCGTCATTCCGGATATTGATGCTCAGTGTGCCGCCGCGAGCATTCTCAAGCATGGAGTCTACCGCGTTGTTCACGATATTCAGGAAGACCTGTTCGAGTTGATGCGCATCGCCGAAGATCATTGGAGCTTGCGCATCGTAATGGCGCTCAACGGTGATGTTATTGATTTTCAGGTCGTATTCTCGCAGGGCAAGCGTGTCGTTGAGAATTCGGCGGAGGTCGACCGCCTGCTTGTGGGGCTTGCGCTGGCGGGCAAAAGACAGCAGGTTCAGCACTACCCTGTGCGTCCGCTGAGTCTGCCGGTAAAGCTTGGCGACGAAATCGCTCGCCCGCTCACCGAGGGGCTCTGATTCCAGCAACTGTGCATAGCCAAGGATGGCCGTGAGTGGATTATTGAGTTCATGCGCGACCCCGGCGATAAGTTGCCCAACCGCGGACATCTTCTCGCTCTGGAGGAGCTGCTCCTGTGTCTGGCGAAGGTTCTCGTACGCTCTGGACGTTTCTTCGTAGAGGCGTACTTTCTCGATTGTGCTGGCGAGTTGCCGGCCGATGGCACAAATCAGGTTTTCGTCCGTCTTGGCGAATTCACGATCAAGCCGGGTACTCACGCCGATCACGCCCAGCGGCCTGTTCTGCGACCACATCACAACCCACATCCACGCGCGAAGCTTCTCGTCCTCCACCAGTCGCTGCATGACTGGTGGAAGCTTAGGACCGTGTACCTCAGTGATGATCTCAGCACGGGCGGCGACAAGCCTTTCCCAGAAATCCTCCGGAATTTCTATTTCTAGAACGGATGGGCCAGCAGGCGAGATCAGACCAAATGACGCACGAGGACGCAGCAAACGCGAATCCGGCTCAGTAACCAGAATCGCCCCCATGTCGGCGGCAAATAAATCCACAACCTGACGCAGCGTGACGTTAAGAATCTCGTCGAGATCAAATGATTGTGTCGCAACGACGGCGATTGCATTCAGTGCGTATAGTTCGTGATTGCGTCGTTGAATGTCTTCTTCGGCTCGTTTTTTCTCCGTGATATCGACCAGAAAGCCCTGATAGCGGTCAACCCGCCCACTCTCGTGCCGGGTGGCGAAACTGTTCTCCAGTAGCGTAATGCTGGTACCGTCCTTTCGTCGAACAATGACCTCATGGTTGCGCACATAGCCATTGGCGCGCATCTCACGCATAAACTGGACCCGATCTTCGGGATATTTATAAAGTTGAGTAGCGATGTCCATCGAGAGGACTTCAGCACGGGAGTCATAGCCAAGCAGGCGGATAAACGCTGTGTTACAGTCCAACAGCCGCCCTTCCGGCGTCGATACAAAAACTCCTTCTTGTGCTTCTTCAAACAACAGACGATATCGCTCATCCGCTGCCCGGCGGTCTGTCGTGTCGGCGATGATGTGGACGGTGCCGATCGTATTCCCGAGTTCTTCCGTATAGGAAGATGTAGAAACCATGGAGTATCCGCCAAAGCATGCATCGGGACCATCGGTGCCTCCCTCTTGCGCGCGGAAACAGTATGGGCACCCCCCTGCGGCGTTCGGAAGAATAGCCGCGCACGTTTTGCCGACAACCTCCGAATGTCGCTTGCCCAGCCGTTGGAGCAGCGCTCGATTGACATTGAGAATCCGTTGCTCGCAGTCATGAACGAGGACAAGGTCCGCGATGGAATCGAAAGTGCGAACCCACTGCCGCTGGGAGCGGACAATCTGTTCAACCATGCGAAGGTTCTCGGCAGCAATTCCCAACTGGTTGGCGGTAGTCGTGAGAAAACGCATCTCGTCCGGGGTGTAGGAGCGAGCGCGAGGCATTCCAAGGCACAGGATGCCCAAGGCTGATGTCTTGCCGGAAACCGGCACCAGTAGCAGGTGCTCAAAACCGGCTCCCGCAGCGTCATTTGCGTGATCCGATTCGAGCATGGAGGTCCTTATTTTGGCAGCAACCCTGTCCTCCATCAGCCGATTGCTGTGGGAGGTGGCAAGCGGAATTTCCCGGAATTTACGTAAATACTCCTCCGGCATATCAATCTGCTGCTCGATAACCAGCAGATCTTCCTCCAAAGATCTGAACCATGCGGCACGGGCCCCAAACAGCTTCTTAAGTTGCGTAAGCCCCGTCTTCATCATCGTTCCGTGATCCCGTGCCTCCGCAATCGCCGTCGTCAGTGCATTGACCACCGCCAACCGGCGCACATGGGCCTTGGAATCATCAAGGACGAGAAACAACATCCCCAGCCCAAGCAACACCATAATGCCGGTATCGACCCCAGGCAGGCCCCAGTGAACGGCTCCTGGAGATTCGTCAAGATGGAGGAGCAGCAACATCACCGTCAGCATCCACGGTCCCAGTTCCCTGCGCCCACGGCTGAAGAGCGCCAGTCGTATCGCACCTACCACGGCAATCACGTGATACACGGCATGCATCGCATACAGAAGGACCGTGGACGATGGGAGCCAGAAGACACGCACTAATGCGATATCGACGCCAAAGGCGGCAAGAAGTCCGACCAATAGCAGGTATTTGCGTGAATTCGTATAGAACAGGACAGCGACTACAAAAAACGTGACCGAAAGTATGAAAGCGACGTATGTAGTCGCGGTTGCCAGGCGAGGATCGCGTGTGGACGGGCCAATGGCAAGCGCCTCGAGGGAGACAAAATACAATACCCAGCCGACGATCCAGATAAGGAGGTACCATTCGCGGAAGGTGCGGTAGACGAGAATTGTCGCCGCCAAAAGCACAAGCGTGCTCACATCTTCGACCATAGATTGGGTCGGGAGAAATCTCAGCGACTGGAACCAGAAAATTATCTGGGAGAGAATCATCAGAGGTTCGGAACTCTCGAAAGTGCTGTATACCACAAATCGAAACAGACGGCAGCGAAATTCAATGCCTTTTCGCCTTACGAACAAGCCGGGGACGTGTACAATTGCGCCACATACGGAGGAGTATCCCCTTAAGTCATGCTGTCAGAACGCATCTTGGTAGTGGACGACGAAGAACCGATCCGCGAGATCGTCTCTTCCATGCTGTGCAATGCGGGATTCACATGTGAACAAGCCTGTTCTGGCGTTGAGGCGCTTGCGATACTTGACTCGGGACAGAAGTTCGAGTTGATGCTATCAGACTTGATGATGCCCGAACTTGACGGTATCGGTCTTCTGGAACGCGCCCGGGAGAAATTCCCCGACATGCCGGTCGTGATGGTTACGGCCGTCCATGACATCTCCGTCGCGCTCGCCGCTATCCGCAACGGAGCCTATGACTACTTGCTTAAACCCTTCGAGCGCGAGCAACTGGTCGCCATGGTACGCCGCGCACTCGAGAATCGCCGGCTAAAGCTGGAGAATCGTGCATACCAAACCAATTTGGAATCGCTGGTAAGCGCTCGCACCGAGCAACTGCGCAAGGCGATGGGCGATCTTCGGCAGGCGATGTCCGATCTCGAACGCTCGTACGATATTACGCTGGAAGCGCTTGGCGATGCGCTCGATCTCAAGGATGCCGAAACGGAAGGCCACTCCAAGCGAGTTACCGCTTTCACCATTGCCATGGCTCGCGCCATGGGGCTTACTGACGACAAAATACGCATCATAGCGCGTGGGGCTTTCCTGCATGACATTGGCAAGATGGCGATTCCCGACGCAATCCTGCGGAAACCCGGTGCTCTTACGGAAGAAGAAAAGGAATTGATGAAGGAGCACTGTTACCGCGGTTACCAGATGCTCCGCAAAATTCCGTTTTTGCAAGAGGCGGCGGAGATTGTGTACTCGCACCAGGAGCGCTACGACGGGACTGGGTACCCGCGCGGCTTGGCGGGCGAAGAAATTCCGCTGGGAGCACGAATATTCTCCATTGCTGATGCGCTCGACGCCATTACATCCGACCGCCCATATCGAGCCGCCCAAAGTGTTGATGCAGCACGTGACGAAATATTGCAATGGGCAGGCCGGCAATTCGATCCGAAGATCGTTGAGGTGTTTCTTGGAATGCCTCAGACCACGTGGCGCAATTTACGGAGAGAGATCGACTCGCAGGTTTACCGGTTCTCGATCCCACAGAAGTCACCCGGCGGGTCAACCGCTTAATGGCACGTTCTTGTGTGTAGACAGATTTTCCGTGCGCACTTCATTGTCCGCACTCGCCCAAAAGACTGGAGGGTTCAATGGGCACTCCCATGCAGGATTCAGATGTAAAACGCGCGCTGATTTCGCTCCCGGGCTGGGTTCAGAATGGGTCGGCGATCGAAAGGGTCTACGAATTTCCAAACTTCGTGGACGCCATGGTCTTTGTGAACGAGGTGGCTGAACTCGCCGAGGAGGCAAACCATCATCCGGACATCAAAATCGTTTACAACAAAGTCACGTTGCAGTTACTTTCACACGATTCCGGAGGCGTAACGCAACGCGATCTTCGAATGGCTGGACGGATCAATGAGCTTGGCGGGTAGTATCTTGCGTAATCTTGCGTAATTCGGATGCGGTGTCCACAACGGGAGCACCGCGTTCGAACGCAAAACTCAGCCTACTGCTGCGCGGTCTTCACCTGCAACGATTCGGATAATTCGTTCAACGTACGCTGAATTTTCTGTAGTTCTTTCTGTGCCGTCCCGTTCCACGCGGCAATCTGGTCCGGGGCTTCGTTCAACCGTAAAAATAGCCACCCAAACGCCTTGCGGCCCCGCTCTGACAGCAGCAGCGCCCCTACGCTTCCCACTCCAATCACCGTTAATGGCAGCGCCCATTTGCGCATAGTAACTCTCCCTCGCAGCATGTCTTAGCATCATTGGATGACTACCGCCAAGAAAAAAGAATCAAAGTGCGATGAATCTTCATTAACAAACTCGATTCTGCCTGAAGTTCCATTTTCGACGGGTAAGTTCTGCTGTTTTCCTCCACCTCCGGTCCGAGAGTAAGATGGACCCACGGTTCGCCAAGCTATGGGGAGAACGAAGATGAAACGCAATTACTTTGTCCTTGGGATACTACTGTTCGCCGCCATCGGCGCCATCGCCCAACAGTCTCCCGTTGCCCCGCGTCCGGACAGCGTCACGGTCAGTGCCGATGGAAGGTTCGAGGCGGCCCCGGACACCGCCGTCATACAGTTCAACATTTCGGCACAGGAACCCGTACTCAAGGACGCCTACACTCGTGCGCAGAACGCCGCTGAGCAGGTACGTCAGGTTCTCCGTTCCAACGGCATCGACCCGAAACAGGCCGAGATCGGGACCTTGCAGGTCAATCCGGTCTATGACTATCGCAACCCGAAGCGCAAATTGGTCGGGTACCAGGTGAACAGCGCCATTTCGGTCAAGGTGAAGGATTTCACCAAAGTCGGTTCTTTAGCGGATGCCTTCTCCGGAATGGATGTCACCGCTAATCAATCGATCTCGTATACGCTTAAAAACATGGAAGCTGCTCGGCTAAGAGCCGCTGAGGATGCCATGCAGCAGGCCCGTACGATGGCTGCCACCCTTGCTCGCAGCGCCGGAAGAACTCTCGGTGAAGCCAGGCAGATCAACCTCGACTCCTACAATGTTCCCGGTCCCCGCCCCATTATGTTCGCCCGGGCTATGAACGCCGAAGCCGCCGCCCCGGCCCCAACGGCCGAATTCAGTCCCGCGAAAGTCACTATCACGGCCCGCGTCACGGTTGAATATGCGTTGAAGTAAGCAGCTATCGCCCATGCAAAAGCCCCGCGCCAAGACGGGGCTCATTTGGGTGTAGCCTGACGGAAAAGCGTCAGGGTTTTGCAAGGGCACGCTCGCGGTTGACTTCCACCGGCCGCTCCAGCACCATCTCGAGCGTTGTACCGGTATCAAACCTGAGGTCAGGTCCGCGCGAGAGCAGCACTGCGGCGAGCCCCACCAGTCCACCCCCCAGAGCGCCGACACCGGCTCCTTTGGCATCGCGGCCGACGAGGCCTCCAATGGCCGTCCCTGCCATCGTTGTATTGGCGACCGTCGCAGCGTCTTTGCCCTTGCTGCCCGAGCCTTCGACCGTTTCCTCATCGCCCTTCATCTTGGAATTCTCCGCCCCGGGCACGTTGTCGAGTGATCCAGGCAACAATACTGTGTAGCCGCTGGGGAAGATCATCGAAGTGAAGTGGATGAGAATCTGGGCGCGACCTTTGACACGGCCCGGCCGTTCCACCCGCGAGACCACACCCTGTACGTAGGTACCTGGGGGCACTATGATCTTGCCGTTTACCACGACGGGGAAATTCGTCTCCGCATACACCGGATCGCCACTGCGGGCACTCTTGGTGGAAATGGCCTGCTTCAGGACCAGCGGAATCTTGGTTCCCGTCGGCAGCGTCACTCGGAGGGCGGACGCATCCTCCCCGGAACGCTCTCGCAATACAGTTGGCTCATTACTCTGTCCTGTAGCCGGTTCCTGTTGAGCAACTGAAACTTGCGCGAGTGTGATCGTGACGGCCAGGAAACAAAACAGAATTGGCTTGCGCATCTTTCCTCCAAACCTGTGTACGAGAATGAACCCCGTTCGCGGCGGCTGGTTGCGCTCATTAGTGGCCGGTAACTTCGCCTCCCCAGGCATCGACGATCTCCTTTGCCATCTGACCGATGAGGATTTCGGCCTTATTTTCAGGAGTCCAGATCTGGTCCTTGTTGTCGTAGGTAAAAGCCGAAATGATGAATGTGCCTTTCTTCGTGATGATGAAGGCCACATCGTTTCGAACCGCATCCAGTGCGCCGATTTTGTCTCCGATTGCCGATAGTCCCTCCGACGTGTCCGCAACTTCGAGATACCGCGGGATCATCGCGCGATATTGCTGGTTTCGCAGGATGAATTGCATATCATCGCAGAGTTTCGGGGCTCCGAGCTTGCATTGGTAGATTGCCTGCATGACCTCCGCCATCTCGCGTGCAGTGGTCTTCCCCAGCCCGAATTTTTTGAAGTCCGGTGGCAGCGGTTCGGTCGCTTTCACGTAAACCTTTTTGTAGAAATACGTGTTCTTCAGACCCATCGCAGCGGTCATTTCATTCGTTGGCTTCAGCCCTACTTTGTCGATGACCAGGTTTGTCGCTGTGTTGTCGCTCAGCACTACCATCAACATCAGCGCGTCGCGCAGCGTCAGATTCAGTCCGGGATGGAGGAACCCAAGTACCCCCGAGCCCTGTACCTGATTCTCCTTTGTCAATGGGACCGGGTCGTCCAGTTTGAGCTTCCCTTCCTTAACTTGGGTATACGCCTCCAGCAACAGCGGTAGCTTGATGACCGACGCGGTCTGCACCGGGCGATCGGCGTCTATCGCGACGGTCTCTCCGGTGGCCAGATTAGTAGCGAATAACGCCACCTTGCCCTGATGCTTTGCGGCCAGTGCCTCCAGGCGCTTCTGTAGCTGAGCGGTTCTATCAGTCGCAAACGCCACTGCGGCCAGCATCAACATCACAAGGATCACTCTTCGTGTCATCGGCTTCCTCAGTAGAGTAGATATTTCTCTCGAATTTTCTCAAATGCCGCGAGTGCGTCCTGCCCGTCTGCTTCGATGCGTCGCGGATCTTCTCCTGCCTTCAACGCCTCGAATGCCGTTTCGTTCACCAGTAGTTGCGGCATACGCTCCGGTTTGTACTGGTCGGGATAGAGCTTCAGCAGCGCCGATGCCAGCTCCAAGCCCAGCTCCGGAGAGTCCAGTGCATTCCGGTCGATGACGATCATGTTCACACCGTGGCAAAGCTGGTGGTTGTACGGAATCCATGAGTCTGGTGAATTGGGAGTAAAGTCTGTCGGCATGAAGCGTATTCCCGCGAGCTTCCGCGCATTAAGATACGCGGCCAGCAGCCGGGCGTCGATCCATGGCGCTCCCATCAACTCGAACGGTGTATCTGTACCGCGCCCGACCGAGACATTTGTCCCTTCCACCAGCGCCACTCCCGGATACAGAGTTGCCTCGGTTAAACTGCGAAGGTTTGGCGAGGGATTTGTCCACGTCAATCCAGTCGAGTCGAACCAGTCGCCGCGCAACCATCCTTCCATGGGCACAACCGTGAGTTGTGCGTGAATGCCGCGCTCCTCGTTGAACATCTTCGCCAGTTCGCCCACGGTCATGCCGTGCCTCACCGGAACGCTCCAGTAATTCACGAACGACTCTTTGCCGGGATCGGAGACGAGTCCTTGCATGAACGATCCCGTGATGGGGTTTGGACGGTCCAGCACGATCATCGGGACATTCGCCTTGGCGCAGGCTTCCAGGAAATAACCGAGCGTGGTCTCGTAGGTGTACCAGCGCACTCCCGCGTCCTGCATGTCGAACACGACGCGGTCGAGCGTCTTCAGCACATCGGGCGACGGCCTCCTCTGGTCCTCCTTAGCGCCGTAGACGCTGTACACCGGGACACCGGTAGCAGCGTCGCGCGTGTTGCCAATCTCCGTCGTATCCAGCTTCCCAGCAATCCCGTGCTCCGGACTGAAGATGGCCACCAGTTTCACTCCGTCCAGATGCGCCAGGACGTCGATCGTGCGCCGTCCCTCGCTGTCCAGCCCGGTCTGATTCGTCACCAGCCCCACGCGACAAAGATGATCGCCACACGACGCACTACTTCCGGGTCCGAAAAGGTTGCCCCATTCTTCTACACGATCGATTCCGGTCTTCACCTGCCCGTTGCGAGCCTGCATGCGCCGCTCGCCCACCATCGCTTCGTTGTAGCCCGTCAACGAGAGCATGCGCCGCTTTTCGGATTCGCTCACAGTGAGCCGGAGATCCGCAGCCACCGCGCTGGCGACCTTTGTACGGAGGGCGACCGCCGGTGCGCCTGGACGCAGGTTAGGATGCACCGCATTCGTCAGCAACAGGATGTATGTATCGGTCGTTGGATCGACCCAGATCGATGTTCCGGTAAATCCTGTGTGCCCGAAGCCTCCCACGGGCAGGAGTTCGCCCCGATTGCTTGCGAAGGGCGAATCGATATCCCATCCGATACCGCGCAGCGACGTCCCCGTTGGCGGCTGCTCGGGAGTTGTCATTTTCTCCAAGCCTGCCGTCGAGAGCACGAACTCCTTTGCCACGTTATGCGGGTCTGCCAGTTGGTTCAGCATCGCCTGCGCGAAATGCGCCACATCGTCGCCGGTCGAGAACAGCCCCGCGTGGCCGGCAACTCCACCCATACGGCGTGCTGTCGGGTCGTGAACCACGCCGCGCAGCATGTTGTGGTTCTCGTCATATTCCGTCGGAGCGATTCGCGGCAGCCAGTCAGCGGGCGGCAGGAACCGGGTATCCTTCATCCCGAGCGGCCCGAATATCTTCTCCTGCGCATACTCCTCCAACGGCATTCCAGAGACACGCTCGACCAGCTCTCCCAGCACGATGTAGTTGATATCCGAGTAGCGAAACTCCGACCCCGGCGGCGCAATTGGCGTCTCGTCATCGGCCATCTGGTAGGCCGCATCCTTCCCTTCCCACGGATTCTTCAGGTCCAGATCCGGGGCCAGCCCGGAATAGTGCGTAGCGAGTTGCCGTATAGTGATGTCCTGTTTTCCGTTCTTTGCAAACTCCGGGATGTACTTCGCCACTGTGTCGTTGAGCCGAATCTTCCCTTCTTCCACCAGTTGCATGACGGCAGTCGCCGTAACCATGCACTTGGTAACGGAAGCCATGTCAAAGACTGTGTCGAGCGTCATCGGTTCGCGGGTTGGCTCCAGCGAGCGCTCGCCATAGGCTTTTCGGTAAACCACCTTGCCGTCGTGCCCAATCACGAGCACTGCGCCGGGAATCTGGTTGTCCTGAACCGCTGTCTCGATTGCGGCGTCAACGTTGGCAAATTGTGATGAAGAACTTTGGCCAGTAACCGTACCGCATAGGAAGCCTGTCAGTAGCGCGGCGGCCACGGAAGCGAGGAGAAACTTATGTCGATAAATGGTGAGCATGGCAGGTTAGCGTCAGACTCTACCATGGCGAATCGTCCATTGCGACTGATTCGTGCAACGGAAAACGCCGGAGCCTGAGCCCCGGCGTCGGAATGAAATTCGTTTACTCTTCGGGGTCGGCTAGCGGGTCAATGGGAATTTCCCTTTTTTCTGCTTGCTTCAACCGCACAATCGTCACCTTCGCGAAGCCTTCTTCGAACTTTGGGGGGCGCAATTTGTTCCCCATCCGAACCATGATCTCGTCCGGAACATTACGCGAGCGCTTCCGGTTGCGTTCCATGCATACGTCTGTCGGAACGTCAAAGAACACAGCATGAGCTTCGTATCCGAAATCGCGGGCCATTTTGATCCAGCTATGGCGCTCTTTCGGCGAAAGGTTTGTTGCGTCGATATAGTTCATCGGACGTCCCGCGATAAGCCGGGCCCGCAACAGCGACCGCAAAGATGAGAACACCAGGTCCTGATAGCGCTGCTCGGTCGGATCGTCAAACAGCAAGCCGCGAACCAAGTCGCTCGAAAGCGGGATGATATTGTGACGCCGGAACCACGAACTCTTACCGGAACCTGGCAGTCCAATCGCCAGCACTACCGCTCCGCGCGTCTTGCCCTTCTTCGGAGGAGGTACTGCTGCCGCTTCCGTAGCCGGAGTTTCCGCCTGAGCGATCGGTTCCAGTTCCGAGGCTTCTCCGGTCGCCTGCCCCGGATTAATCGAAAGAACTGGCGGATTTGTGCCCGCTGTCCTTTGTTCGCCCCTCTGACGGTTACGGCCTCGTCCGCCACGACCGCGGCGGCGGGAACGGTCCCGGCGCATCGGTTTGTCGGCTTCAGAGGAATCCGGCGAGTTATCCACCTCAGTCGGATCTGCCTCCGGCTGGGCCTCATATTCCGGCTCCCGAACAGAGGCAATGGGGGGCGGAGTTACGAGTGGGTGTATCTCGTCGCTCGGTACGGAAGCCTCGCGATCGAGAAAGGTTGGTTGCAGCGGTGCTTCCTGCTGCGTTTCGGATTGTTGTCCCGGCTTTGCCGGTTTGTTGCGCCGCTTGAGGCGGTCGCGCATCCACTTGCGCATACGGGACTTATAACACGTTTGCCCCAGCTTGAGCGAGCGGCACGAAAGGAAAATTGGGTACGCTAATGGTTCCGGCTACTTCCCGCCGTCCAGAGGCTCCATAGGGTCGTAGTCGTAAAGACCCCGTACCGTCTTGGAAAGCGGGGCCAACCGCAAATAATACAAGTAGGGTCGCGGCGCCTTTCCCTTTCCGGTTTGATATACCTCGTAGAGCGACCCCTCGTACCGGATCGTCAGAGACGAATTCCAATGCGCTTTCGGGCGACAACTGGCAACCACGAGTTGATATTCACTGTTTGAAGGCACCGGCATCACGCGGTCAGGGATTCGCGGTCCCAATTTCCTTTCGGCCCAATAAGCGTTCAAGACGACGGTCGCGTTGTGGAGGAGGAAGAATGGCAGTGTTCCAACCACCTCTCCCGTCACAACCACCGCCGTAATGCGAACCGCACCTTCCAGTGTGAAGTAGATGAGCAGGATTGTGATCGGCTGAAGCAAAAACGTCATGTAAACACTGATGTCTGCGCCGAATACCGAGTGCATATTCCCCGGCGCTCCGCCCTTCGCCGTCAGAGCCGCTGTCAGTCCGCCTGGACGGTACGTCATGAATGAGTAATAACGGACGATGAGCAGTGCGATCATGGCAAGAAATTCGATGGCGCCAGAGACCAGTGCCGCAGCAGTACTTTCGGCAGTATTCTCCGGCCGCCATTTCCGCCGGACCTCCTCCGGATACAGCGTCGCCAGCACCTGCATGGTGAATAGGAAGGGCATTGGCGAGGATTGTAGTGCAGAAACCGGTCCTGGAGAGACTATTGTGCGAATGCGCAGATGAGATTGCCCCGAGTGAAATGCGTCAGGATGTTTGCCTCAGGTCCATGTGGGTGCTAGCATTTTTCTGACGACTCTATAGGGCGCACTGCAGTTGGCTGAGTGCTCCACTTTTGCCGGGAGGCAATGATGGCAATCAAGGTAGGTATCAATGGGTTCGGCCGTATTGGCCGGAACGTGTTTCGCGCGGCTCTTAACGACAGCAACATCGAGATCGTTGCAGTAAACGACTTGACTGATCCGAAGACACTTGCGCATCTTCTCAAGTACGACTCGATTCTCGGCAATCTTCATCACGACATTTCAGCCACTGCGGACAGCATCAAGGTCGACAATCGCACAATCAAGGTTTTCGCCCAGAAAGATCCGGCTCTGCTTGACTGGTCTTCCATGGGAGTAGCGGTCGTAGTTGAGTCCACCGGCCGTTTCACCAATGCTGACGACGCGAAGAAACACCTCCATGGCACGGTAAAAAAGGTCATCATCTCGGCTCCGGCCAAGAACGAAGACATCACCATCGTCCTGGGCGTCAATGAAGACAAATATGACCCCGCGAAGCACAACATCATTTCCAACGCTTCGTGCACCACCAACTGCCTTGGTCCTATCGCCAAGGTGCTGGTCGATAATTTCGGGATCGTCAAGGGCACGATGACGACGATCCACAGTTACACCAACGACCAGGTCATTCTCGACTTCCCGCACAAAGATCTTCGGCGCGCGCGTGCGGCTGCTCTCTCGATGATTCCGACCTCGACCGGCGCCGCCAAGGCCATTTATCTTGCGATTCCCGAACTGAAGGGCAAGCTTGACGGGTTCGCAATCCGCGTCCCAACCCCGAACGTCTCCGTGGTGGATCTCGTCGTGGTAACGGAAAAGAACACGACCGTTGAAGAAATCAACGCCGCCATGAAGAAGGCCAGTGAAGCCGGCCCACTGAAAGGCTACCTGGGCTACGACGACAACGAACTCGTCTCCATGGACTTCCGCGGAGATTCGCGTTCGTCGATCTTCGACGCTCCTCTTACCCGCGTGGTGGGCGGAAACCTCGTCAAGGTCATCTCGTGGTACGACAATGAGTGGGGCTATAGCTGCCGCGTGCGTGACCTTATTTCTTACCTGGGAAAGAAGGGCCTCTAAGAGAGTACGGGCGGCCGCGCTGGCAACGGTACGGCACTCCGCTTGCGATTCAATGTACGAAGGGGAGCGTACCCCGTTCCCCTTCGTACGATGCACGGCAGGCAGTTCCCTGCTACGGCCCGTCCGACTGAGACACTGCTATGGCGAAACTTTCGATTCGAGACCTTCCCCTCAATAACCACCGCGTGTTTATGCGCGTCGACTTCAACGTTCCGCTCGACGGCGGTCGCGTTTCTGACGACACGCGTATACGCGAGACTCTTCCCACCATCGAGTACGCTCTGCGCCATGGCGCCAAGCTTGTACTCGCCTCGCATCTCGGCCGCCCCAAGGGCAAGCCGAACCCGCAGATGAGCCTCAAGCCGGTTGCGGAACGTTTGCGCATTCTGCTTGATGAAAAGATTGGCCGCGGGCAAAACGTCGGGTTCTCGCCCGACTGCATCGGTATCCAGGCCGAGGAAATGGCCGGCAAGCTCGAGCGCGGCCAGGCTCTCCTGCTGGAAAACCTGCGCTTCCATCCGGAAGAAGAGGCCAACGATCCGGCGTTCGCCAAGCAGCTCGCCAAGGTAGCGGACTTCTACGTCAACGACGCCTTCGGCTCTGCTCATCGCGCGCATGCCTCCACAGAAGGCATCACCCACTTCGTGCAAAAATCGGCTGCCGGTCTCCTCATGGAACGCGAACTTGAGTATCTCGGCAAGGCCACGCAACATCCCGCCAAGCCTTTCGTCGCAATTCTCGGCGGCGCCAAAGTCAGCGACAAAATCGGCGTTATCAAGAATCTTCTTCCCAAGGTAAATGCGCTCATTATCGGTGGCGGCATGGCTTATACGTTCCTCAAGTCGCAGGGAGAAGAGATAGGCAAGTCGCTGTTGGAAGCCGACAAACTCGACCTCGCCAAGGAGCTTTTCCTGGAGGCACACACCCACAACGTCAAACTGTTGCTGCCGGTTGACCACGTTGTTGCCGACAAGTTTGACGCCAACGCCACACCGGTTCAGATCGCCAAGGGCAAGCCGATTCCAGCAGGCGCGATGGCGCTGGACATTGGCCCTGAAACAATCGCGATGTTCGCCGAAGAGATCGGTCGTGCGCGAACCATCGTGTGGAACGGACCGATGGGCGTCTTCGAGTTTGAACATTTCGCGAACGGAACAATGAAGATTGCCGAAGCAGTCGCGGACAATGCCGGCGCTACCTCCATCGTTGGCGGCGGCGACAGCGTTGCTGCTGTCAAAAAGGCGGGTGTCGCCGACCGAATCTCGCACATCTCGACTGGCGGCGGCGCTTCTCTCGAATTCCTGGAAGGCAAGAAGCTTCCGGGCGTTGAGGCACTCACCGACAAGTAAGCATAGAGGCGGCTCCGTGCCTGCCGCCCTATTCCCGAGTCACCTATGGGTGAAGTCTTCGAACTGAAACTGCCGGGTGCCGTCATCGTCGCTCTGGTCGGGAACATCGTCCACCAGGATACCGATGTGATCGTCAACGCCGCTAACTCATCCCTCCTGGGTGGTGGCGGAGTCGATGGAGCCATTCATCGCGCCGGCGGTCCCGCTATTCTTGAAGACTGCAAGCGGATCGTCGCGCAGATTGGCCGGCTGCCTGCTGGACAGGCCGTCGCCACTACTGGCGGCCAACTCAGAGCGCGTTACGTCATCCATACCGTCGGTCCCGTCTGGAGCGGCGGCTATTACGGTGAACCTGGCTTGCTGGCGAGTTGCTACCGCGAATCGCTTAATCGGGCCGACGAACTCCACCTGCACTCCATCGCCTTCCCCGCCATTTCCACCGGCGCTTACGGCTACCCGCTGCACGACGCGGCGGAAGTCGCCGTAACGACCACCATAGAGGCCCTGCGACAGACCTCCTACGTTCACGATGTAAGGTTCGTATTATTCGATGAGGGGGCCTACCAGGTGTATAGGAAATTGCTGACGGGAATCCACGCGAGTTTCCAGGAACTCGAAACCAATACTCTTCGATCCAACCAGGAAGAACAGTGAAAGGTCCCATGCGAAAGAAAATCATTGCCGCAAACTGGAAAATGTATAAGTCCCCTGCCGAAACCAGAGCTTTCATGGAAGCGTTTCTTCCCCTGGTAAAGGGACACGACCGCGACGAGATCGTTATCTGTCCGCCCTTCATCGACATCGCAGCTCTCCTCGAAACCGCTAAGGGGGCGAATGTGCACGTTGGTGCGCAGAACATGTATTGGGAAACGGAAGGGGCCTTCACCGGAGAAATTTCCGGCAAGATGCTGACGGATGCCGGCTGCGAATTCGTCATCATTGGACACTCCGAGCGCCGTCAGTACTTCGGCGAAACCGATGACACCGTCAATCGCAGACTCGAGGTTGCCCTCGAAGCCGGGCTCGCACCAATCTGCTGCGTCGGAGAAGTGATTGAAGAACGTGAAGCGGGCATAACCGAGGAAGTGTTATCCCGCCAGTGCTCGCGGGCTTTCCGTGGCATTTCAGCACGGAAAGCTGCCAAATTGGCGGTCGCGTATGAACCCGTTTGGGCGATCGGCACCGGCAAGACCGCTACTTCGCAGATTGCCGCACAGGCCCACGAGGTAATCCGCCACGAGGTTGGCAAGGCATTCGGCAAGGAATTCGCCCAACAGCTTCGCATTCTGTACGGCGGCAGTGTCAAGCCGGAGAACGCAAAGGAATTGATGTCACAACCCGAAATTGACGGAGCGTTGGTTGGCGGTGCCAGCCTCAAGCCTGCCTCGTTCGCCGCAATTGTGAAGTACTGAGATTTCGATTCACTGCCGGGTTGCCGTCTCTTGTCGAGGCAACCCGGCAGCCAGAAATTCTGTCGCTTCAGTCATTTCCACAGTCGTACCCTTCCGAAGGGTGCACCGTCTTTGGTATAATTCACTCGCTGCTGTACACGTTCTTTGGAACCAGAGTTACCCTCCGCCGCGTCATTCCCGCGGCGTGCAGGTCGATGTGCGGAAATGGCGAAATTGGCAGACGCACCAGCTTGAGGGGCTGGCGGAGAGAAATCTCCATGGGGGTTCAAGTCCCCCTTTCCGCACCATAACACTCACATCGGTTTCCGGAACCTTTCAAGCAGGCAAATTTGCACCTTGCAGCGCGATGCTGCCGGACGAGCCTCGTAGTTACAGGCTGGAGAGTAAAGTAACCATGCTGATTTTGATCACCATCATCCACGTCATCGTTTGCCTCTTCCTCATCGTGGTTGTGTTGCTACAGAGCGGCCAGAGTGGCGATATCGCCGCAGCCTTTGGCGGCATGGGCAGCCAGACGACGTTTGGACCGCGCTCGGCGGCCAATGCACTTACCAAGGCGACCGCGTGGGCGACCGTGATCTTCATTATCACTTCGTTCACTCTCGCCATCATGGCGACTCGCCGCGCTGGCACCGCCGGTTCGGTTCTCAGCGGCAGCCAGACGACCAAGAGCGCCCCGGCAAAATCCAAATAGCACCGCCGCTTATCGAATTCAAAAGGCCTCGCGCGACCGCGAGGCCTTTGTTCCTTCCCCGATATCCAACCCCTTATTTCTGTAGAAACGGATTTGCTCGCCGCTCATCCCCGATGGTTGTAGCCGGTCCATGACCTGGGATCACCAACGTCTCATCCGGCAGCGCCAGTACGTGTTCATGCAGCGACTCCATGATCCGGTCATACGAACCACCCGGCAGATCCGTACGTCCAATCGAGCCTGCAAACAACGTGTCGCCGGCAATCAATGTCTCCTGCGGCGCAAAATAGAGGCACACCGAGCCCTCCGTATGCCCCGGCGTATGAATTACCTGTGCTTCCAGTCCACCCGTCTTGAGCAGGTCGCCACTGCCGATTTCCCGGTCGATCTCGACGTGGTCGGGCGGCTCCATTCCCAGCCAGCTTGCCTGCACGCCCAGCATCTTCAGCAATGCGTAGTCGTTTTCGTTCAGTAGAATGGGCGCTCCCGTCAGTTGCTTGAGCTTAGTGGCGCCTCCCACGTGGTCGATGTGAGCGTGTGTGATAACGATCTGCTTTACCGTCAAGCGATGCTTGCGCACCGCCTGCATGACCAGTTCAATGTCAGCGCCCGGATCGATCACCATGGCTTCGCGTGTTGACACGTCGCCGATCACCGAGCAGTTACACTGCAGCGGCCCGACGGGAATGATTTCGTGAATCATCTTGCCGCGTCTCCGCCCAGGTGCATCGCAAGGAACTCCTGCAAAAGTTTCCATGCCAGTCTTGCCGCTTCCGGTTGATACGATGCCCGCACATCGCAGAAGAATCCGTGGTCGGCATTTGAAAACTCGACGTTGGTGTATTGCTTGCCGCTGGTCTTCAGCGCCTGCAATACCTGCTGCCGCTGATCGAGCCCAATGTGCTTATCCAGTTCTCCCCAGAAGAAAAGCATCGGTGCGTGCAATCCAGCCACGCGGTCGAGCAGCGTGGGAATATTGCCACCGTAGAATGAGATGGCCGCGCGCAGCGGCAGGGAGGAATTTGCCAGGAACGCCAGTCGCCCTCCCATGCAGAACCCAACCACTGCCATCCGGGCGCTATCGACGTATGACTTCGACTTGAGCCACTCATGCCCGGCACGCAGGTCCGCCTCTGCTCCCTTGTTTGTCACTGCCTGCATATGCGGCATCACACTCGCAAAGTCCGTGTAACTGCCCTCAAACCCCGGCACGGCCGTGCGATGGAATATTTCCGGCGCAATCGCGACATATCCCTGTTGAGCTAAACGGTCCGCCACACTGCGAATATGTGCGTTCACGCCAAAAGCCTCTTGGATCACGATTACCCCGGGATGTATCGCATCGTCCTCCGGGTGTGCAACGTAAGCTTGCATCGTTGTCCCGTCGCTGACATTGAGGCTGTAGAAATCGGTCACGATATTCATTTCGCTCATTTTTTCACCCGAATTTGGAATGTCCATCCCTTCATCATAAATCGCAACTAGCGCTGCAAGTGCCGCACAATGCGGTTTATCCCAGTGCCAAACTCCTCCACTGGCGCGATAAGGCTGACCACGAGATACCCATCTCCAGCGAAGTTGAAAAAGTGCCCCGGATGAACCAGCACCGACTCGTATTCCAGAAGCTCAATGGCGAGTTCCTCGTCCGAGCGCGTCACCGGAACTCGCAGCACTGCATACCAACCGCCCTCGACACGCAGCCGCTCCAATAAGTGCTGCTCCGCAAACTGCCGGTCCAATTCCCGCAGGTTGCTGCTCGTGCGTTTCTTTAATTGCTCTTGCACTCCCTTGCGGGATGCCAGCAACGCCGGCAATGCCCACTGGATAGGCGCGTTTGGCGAGAGGTACGTGTCGGCAATGACGTCCAGGCGTGCCAGTGCTTCCTTCGCGAGCGTTTCCGGGCCTGATACCACGATCCAGGCAGCCTTCATCTGCGGCAATCCGCTGATCTTCGACAACCCGCTCAGCGTAAAAGTGAGAGCACCGCGATTTTCCGCAAAGCTGACCGTTGGTCCCTCTTCCAGCGGGTAATCCAGAAAGACCTCGTCCGCCACGATCGCCAATTCGTGTTCCGTACACAGCGTGTTCAGCCGCTCAACCTCCCACCCCTTCGTATAATGTCCCGTCGGGTTGTTCGGGTGAACCACCATAATCGCGCGACTTCGCGGCGTAATCGCCTGCCGCAGCGATTCGAATTCGATCTGCCAGCCGTGGTCATAAACCAACTCATACGGCACCAGCCGCACGTCCTGTATATCCGCCAGGAATTCGAACAGTGGATAACTCGGCGCCGGAACCAGCACTTCGTCTCCCGGATCGCAGAGCAACCGGAAGCAATAGGTGTATGCCTCGCTCGTGCTGACCGTAAGGACTACACGCTCCGGATCGCACCCGATTCCCTGCTCCCCATAATAGGAGGCGATCGCCTCGCGTCCCACCCGCATCCCCATGGATGCCGGTTCGTACGTCAGTCCTCGCGGATCTGCCAACGCCTTAAGAATGGCGTCTGCGTCGTACACCAGGCCAACTGCTGTCGGGTTCGACGCGGTCAGATCAAGCAGTCCGGAACCGCGCGCTTGCGCCGCCTCCATCGCTTCGGAATAGCGATTCCGCAAAAGGCTCCAGTTTGTTCTTTGCGCAAACATATCCTTGCTACGTTACCGTGTGGCCTCTCTCAGAGCAACCACCGAAGAATTCGCAATCTCCCCGACAAGTGCGATAGTATGACGCCCGGAATAATCTTCAACGCCACACGATTACCAGGGCTACATGAGAAACGCATCCCAAAACCGCGCCCAGCCCCCCCTGCCGTCCCTCTCAAATTTCCTCGACAGACCCGGCTATGCGGAAGCACTCGTTTGCATCGTCGCTTTCCTGACTTATGCAGCCTCGCTCGGCTTCGGATTCGTCAATGACGACCGCCTGCAAGTAGTAGCCAACCAGCACATCCGCTCGTGGGCCGCCGTGCCCGGATACTTCACGCACCACGTGTGGGCGGGGCTCGACGCTGCCGTGATTCCCAACTATTACCGTCCCTTCTTTTATGTTGTCTTTCGCCTGGAATACGCTCTTTTCGGATTGCATACCCTGGGCTGGCATCTGGTCAACGTTGGTGTCCACGTCGTTGCCACCTGGCTCGTCTTCTGTTTCGCGCGCAGGCTTCTTGACTCGCGGATAATGGCTTTTGTCTCCGCTCTGCTCTTCGCCGTTCATCCCGTTCATGTCGAATCTGTCGCCTGGATTTCAGGCATAACCGATCCGCTGATGACCGTCCTGCTCCTTGCCAGTGCAATTGCGTTCTTGCGCTGGAACTCCGGAGACGGCGCTCGTTGGTATGGCTGGTCTCTGCTATTCGGCGCGCTGGCTCTCCTCACCAAGGAAACCGCCGCTGTGTTGCCGCTCATCGTGGCCGCTGCGGCTTACGCCGGCTACCGCGACAACCGCATGTCTTGGGGACGCATAGCAAAAAGCACTCTCCCCTTTGTTGCTCTCACCGCTGTCTATCTCGCCGTCCGGCAGATCGTACTTCATGGCTTTTCGCATACCGCGTCCAATCTGACAGTCACGCAAATGGTCCTCACTTGGCCGAAAATTCTCGGCTTTTACCTGCGTCAGCTAATCTTTCCATACTCCATTAGTCCTTACTACGACATGGCTCCGGTCAGCACGGCCTCTTCCCTCGGGTTCCTGCTGCCACTGGCATTGCTTATTGCCTTAGCTCTTGCATTTGCATGGGCTCTATGGAGGTCAAAGCGTCGCGCCGTCCTGGTGAATATCCTGGCGTGGACCCTCCTGCCGATACTTCCGGTTCTTTATGTTCTCGTCTTCGACCCGGGTGAGCTCGTACATGACCGTTATTTATACGCATCTACGGTCGGCGTCTGCTTGCTGGCGGCACTTCTCCTCCAGCGACTCTCCGAATCCCTCCGCTCACTCTGGCCACCGCAACGGCTCCAGATTGTTGTCGTGGCGATTTTGGCAGTCTTGCTGGTTGCGGTCACATTACCCAACGAGTACTACTACGCCAATGATCTGGCATTGTTCTCTCGCGCTGTACAGCAAGCGCCCGGCAGCGACGTCGCGGTTATAAATCTAGGAACCGTTCTGATGGAGCACGGCCAATTCGCTCGCGGTATGCAGATGTACCAGATCCTTGTCAATCGCAATCCAGACAACGCCATGGCCCACTACAACCTCGGACGGGCAGAATATAGTCTTGGCCACTATTCACTTGCAAAAAACCTGATAGGCCGTGCCATTGCGCTTGATCCCCGCCACCCAGAATGGTGGCTGATGTATGCCGGCACGGAAGTCAAACTGGGTAAGTATCCCCAGGCCGAAGCGTCCGTCAGGCGCGCTCTGGAATTAAATCCAACCGGCCCGGATTTCCATGTCGCACTTGGCGCCATACTGCTGGCAAAGGGAGACAGGGAGGGCGCTGCGGCAGCATTCCGCAAGGAACTGGAAATCCATCCAGGTGATCCACGCGCCCTGCAGGGACTGGCACAATTGCAGTCGCAATAGGGTCTGTTTCCTATCGTCCTTGAGGAGCCTCTGTTTTCGTTTGACGTATACGCACAGGACCGCATAGCCTTTCGCCACCAGAGATTTCTGATATCCCAGCGCGCACGAGACACAAGAGTGACAAACAAGCTAAACGCAGTGTTCCGCATTAAAGAACATGGGTCGACAGTCGGTCGCGAGATTGTAGCCGGACTCACCACTTTTACAACGATGTCCTACATCATCGTTGTGAACCCGGCGATACTAAAAGCAGCAGGCATACCCGCCGGCGCATCCATGGTGGCCACGATCCTTGCCGCGGTGTTTGGGTGCGTGCTGATGGCCTTTTACGCTAACCGGCCTTTCGCCATCGCGCCATACATGGGAGAAAACGCGTTCATCGCGTTCACCGTGTGCGCCGCACTCGGCTTCCATTGGCAAACAGCCCTTGCCGCTATCTTTTTCTCCGGCATCGCCTTCACGCTGCTCACCATCCTGCGCCTCCGCACGTGGATCGTGAACTCGATACCCGCCTCCCTGCGCTATAGTTTCGCCGTCGGCATCGGACTGTTCCTTACATTCATTGGTCTCAATGAATCCGGTATTGTAAGCCTCGGTGTCTCTGGCGCGCTCGTCAAAGCCGGGGCACTGACCTCACCCTCTGTCCTTGTCGCCATCTTTGGATTTCTACTCATTTCCGTGCTGGTCATTCGCAAGGTTCCGGGCGCCATTCTCATCGGAATCGTTGTGACGGCCTTTGTCGCCTATGCCACGAAGGTTGCCCCGGCACCCAGTCATTTCGTCAGTATGCCGCCCAGTATCCGGCCCATCCTGTGGCAGCTTGATTTTCGCGGCGCGTTTACATGGAAGGCCTTCCCCATCGTGCTCACCATGTTCATTATGGCCTTCCTCGACACCATGGGCACGCTCATAGGGCTTTCCGCCAGGGCTGGCTTCCTTGATGACAAGGGAAATCTGCCGCGCATCGAGCGCCCCATGCTTGTCGACGCACTCGCCACTACGTTCGCTCCGGTCGTCGGAACGTCCACCAGCGGCGCCTTCATCGAGTCCGCCACCGGTATCGAGTCCGGCGGACGTACTGGACTGACGGCGCTTATTGTCGCCGCCGCCTTCGCCCTTGCGCTTTTCTTCGCTCCGTTCGTTGCGGCTGTCCCCGCCCAGGCGTACGCTCCTGCATTGATCGTTGTCGGGCTCTTTATGCTGGCGCCCATCGTCCGGATCAACTTTGAAGATTTCACGGAGTCCATTCCGGCCTTCGCCGTTGTGGCGTTGATGTGCTTCACCTACAACATTGCCATCGGAATGACGGCTGGCTTTGTTCTTTATCCGTTCTGCAAACTCGTGGCGGGAAAACGGCGGGAGATCAAGGGCGGACTTTGGATACTTACGGCGTTGTCGCTTCTTTTCTTCGTCTTCTACCCTTACGGCTAACCTACACAACAAAACTGCGGCCCGCAGGCCGCAGTCGTTGGCATCGAAATTCTCGCCTAGTCGCTCATTATAGATTCCTCTCGTTCAAGTTCGGCTATCCGGGCAGCAGACCGCACAGAATCTACACGCCTGACCGGTGTGCTTGGAACGACGCCTTCGGCCTGCCTCCGCTGAAGTACAACCACCATCGTCTTGCAGATAATTCGCAGATCCGTCAGGAAGGAGTGGTTGCTGATGTAATAGAGGTCGAATCGCAGCTTGTCGTGTGCGTTTGTCGCATAGCGTCCCAGCACCTGTGCCAGGCCAGTGATGCCCGGCTTCACGATCGAGCGAAGAGCATACATTGGATCCTGTTTCTCGAACTGGCGAACGAAGAACTCACGTTCAGGCCGAGGTCCGACCATGCTCATTTCGCCTTTCAGGACGTTGAAAAACTGCGGCAATTCATCCATACGGGTCGATCGGAGGAACTCGCCAAGACGCGTAATTCGCGGGTCTTCGTGGGACGCCAGCACCGGACCAGTGCCGCTCTCGGCGCCATCGATCATGGTCCTGAACTTGTAGATCATGTACGGAGCCCCGTCTTTTCCTACGCGCTCCTGTCGAAAGATCGCCGGACCTTTTGACGTCCAGCGAACTGCTACTGCAATTGCGACCATCACTGGAGCCGACACCGCGATCGAGATGGCCGAAAACACAATATCGAAAAGACGCTTTCCGAAAGCCTGCCCCGAAGTGAACGCGCAGGGATGAATGGCAATCGTCAGGAAGTCGCCCATCCGTCGGGGATCACCGCGCATGGAAAGAAGGTCCGTCGGATCTGGAACAACAAACGCGTCCTTCCGGAACATCGAGCAACAACGAATGATACTTTCCCGCTCCCCGATGCCAGGTCCCAACAGAACCAGATCTGCTGAACGGATCCGATAGTCGTATTCCTCGAGTTCCCGCGCCAGCACCAGCTCATATTGATGGAACATCTGGCTCTGGTCCTCTTCGGCGGCCTTGGCCAAATGTTCTGCTGACTTCTCGTCTGCCGCTACGATGAGTAACGTCCTCTGCATCGAGTTCCACGCGACCGAGTACCGGATCACGCATCGTGCGCCAGCCACTAAAAACACTTGTACAGTGATGATTAACGGGATCCATGGGGCCACTACACTCATCTCACCCGAGAGGTAGCGTATCAACAATTCGCACAAGTCGGTCCCGGCAACAACGAAGGTCACGGCCACCACGATGTCGGCAGCCGACAGCACCACCCAATCTCCGTAAAGTTCAAACAGGTAAAGAAGTGCCAGCGCGATGACCGTCACGGATGCGATCACGCTGAACTCCACACCCGGCCTTTGGTTGTGTGGAAGAATTGACAATGCGGAGAGTGCCTGTACGGTTCCCCAAAAGCCCGCGTGCAGAAGAAGTACATCAAGGACGCCAATGAGGGTCGTCGAACCTAATAAACCAGGATGTCTTTTCATCAACTTACCCCTAAGAAATTGCAAACGATCTCATGCGCTCACAGCTCTGTGGCTGGAGCACAAATTTGTGCACTGGCATTTTCTTCACTCGAAGCAAAATCACAGTCTTGCAAAAATCAAATGGATCGAAGGCACTTCCTTAAGTGGTGTCACCGGGATGCATGCGCGTTCAAGGGGGGCACACGCATGTACTTGACCCGCGATCACCTGCCGTTCAGCCAGCCAAAGTCACAGCTGCCGATGTCCGCAACGAACGCAAGGGGGAAACCAAACTCCGGAATTATCCGTCATTTCCGGACCCAACCCAACCATTTCCTCAACAAATAAGATCTTCTACACCAAACTTTTCAACAACCCAAATATACTAAACCCAACTTCCGTCAACTACCACACCTCAAAGTGAAACTTCCTCGACAATTCCCTGCCTAAACTACCGTGCATCCTTTTACCACTGACCGGAGATCAGCACGAAGTCTCACACTGGCGACCCTTTTCGGCAATTAACTCAAAAAGTAAAGATTGGCGCTCAGGCACGCTTCGTAGCGTCCTCCCGTACCAGTTTCCCGTCACAATTCCCATTCTCGCACTATCTAAGTTTTCCCGAACATGACTTCAGACTATGTCCGAAAGGCCACGGACTCGTGCCGATCGGAGCACCCCTCTGCGAGTCACACTAAGTCGCTTAAAAGCTTCGCTGGAATCGACATTACAACCCATGAACAGCAGGTGACGTTCGTTCCGCGCTAGAAAGCTCGGGAATCCGTCTCACTTCCCTCATGAATAACACGATATAGCCTCTATTTGTTAGGAGATCTTAATCGTGTTCTGGAATCGGAACAAAAGTCGTAAATACGGTGAGCAGATCATAGTTTCTGGCGTTTCTGCAATCCGCGGTGCCTGCCGCACGCGCCGCTGGCTTCACGCGGCCATGTTGCGCAGAAGACCGGCACAGTTTGCGCCGTAAAAATACCTGGTTCGCGTTCAATGCGGCATACACGCCACGGTCGCCAGCGAAATCCTCGGCATGATCGTCTCTTCGACAATGCGCCGCCTTCCGTCTATTGCAATCAGTCCTGTCCAGACGGCCATCTGTCGACGCTCACTTTGATTCGCTGACACCCCAGTAAAAGTGCCTGCTTCAAGTTCTCACTTGTGGCGATTGGGTTGCGCTTGAATTCGGACTCCGGCTTGCGAGAACGCTGCCCCAATGCCAGTTGGACAGGAGTTTCAGCATCGAGTAGTTACCGGGAAACCATGTCGATCAACGCTTCATAACACCGGAGGCTTTCCTCAAATGAATACTTCGTCTCGGCAAGTACACGAGCACGAGCACCCATTTCTCGCAGGTTATCCCGGTCAGACGCCGCCGACAGGATCGTATCAACGAGAGTGTCACAGTCCGATGGCGAAACCACAAAACCAACCTTGTGTTCAGCCACAACGATTGCTGTTTCGGAATCCGGCTCCGAAACGGCGAGAATCGGTCTGCCGCTTGCAAAAATGTTGTACATACGACTAGGAACGGATACACCACTCATTCCGGGCTTGAATGAAACTACCCCAAGGTCGCCAATGCTCAATGCTGCGCTCAACTCGCTCCTGGGAAACCAGTCTGCGACCGTCACGTTGGAAAGCCCACTCTTCGCAGCCTTGTTCGTAATCCAGGCTTTCTGTGCACCACCGCCCACAAACAGAAAATGAATATCCGGATACGAGCGTAGTCGTTCCGCCGCTTGGAAAAGTATCTCCAAATCATGCGTACGCCCCATGTTGCCGGAGTACTGGATAACAAACTTTCCAGTCAAACCCAGCCGTTTCCGTAGTGCCGGATCTGGCTCCGCAAGACATTCGATCTCGCCGTCAGTCCAATTCGCAATACAAACGAGAGAATTCTCGCTGGAGCCCAAGTGCCTCTCCACAATACGCCGCATGTCACGGCCAATCACAACGATCGCATTCATCTGTCGATACAACCAAGTTGCTAGCCGGTTCGCCATACGCCCCGCAAATGAGCGCGAGTTGATAATTCCAACGACTTCCAGAACCTCGGGGTATACGTCGTGCACGAGAAGGATGGCATGGGCGCCACGCAGTCGAGCGGCGATAGCAACCAGATATGGCAGCACCGGCGGGTTTGTCACCACGATCGCGCAATCGCCCCTGCGAAAACTACACAGAGCTTTCCAGCCGATTGCCGCTGAAACCGTAATCATGTTTAGCGCACGGCTAGCGAGGTAGTGCTGGCTGCCTCTTGTGCCGAAGGCACGATATACGGCGACGCCGCCAATTTGCTGCATCGCGGGGAGATGGGCATTGCTCTCCTTGGGCGGCCCGGTAAGAACCGCTACATCGTGGGACGCTGCCAATCCATCGGCCAACTGTGTCAGCAGCACGGCGGTAGAGGTCTTGTCAGGATAATAAACTTCGGAGATGATCCACGTACGCATTGATCGAAACACAATCTATTGTAATAAAATGTCTAGCAGTGCATTACATATCTATTGCGAAAAGCAATAGATGAACGACAATGATATTGTACTATCTGTAGCAGTCGCCGCCATTCCTCGCGCACACGGCGCGCAAACCCAATTCGTCAAATTGGGAAGCAATCGAGACAGCCGGATTCCCCACCAACAATTTCCCATCAGATTGTTGCAGGCACACTTTTCCGGTGCCATTGGGGCAAATTCTAAGTATTTCAGCTTCACGCCGCGGAACCAACAATCTTCATTCCGTAGTCGCTTTGCCATTTCAAGGGAACGAGTGCGCACTTGCGATTCCCGTCCTCTTCCGCAAAAGATTGTATCGCAGTCCACTCCGCAGGTCACAGCCCCGTGAATATCAGAGACTGGATCGAAATACACAACGGCTTGCACTCGGTCAATACGTCACCGCTAGCGACATCGAGTGCAGTAGCGTGCGAGAAGTCATCAGGCTCTTCCGTTGCGTCTCTTCGTCGTCTGGGGTCAGTTTGAAGGCGGCCTTGGGCCGTACCCAGGCAGAGGGAGGTTTATTGCAATGCTGCCACTTATTCATCGGACAGTACTCTAGGCGCATGCAGTAAATACTCGGGCCGTTCAGTCCATGCCGTTGCCGGATGTTCTGCTGCTTGGCTGACACTGCGGAATGAGCAACACTCTCACGGTTCCTTAATCGCAATGCGATGGTCGAGCAGTCTCGCCATTAATGGCGCACGGCATCTGAGAACAATATTTTTCAGCAGCCCCCACCTGTCGCCAATCATTTTTGCAACAGGTCCGTGCCGTCCAGAGGTCACATTCGACGAGTGTCTGCGATAAAAAACTAGCGGTTGATTCAGGTACTCTGCGCGCCCTACAGTTGCGGCAACCAAGCCAAGCCAAGAATCGTGCATCGGAATGTCTGCTGGAAACGGCAAGGCAACTTTCAGGATATCCCGGCGAAATGTCATCATGCAGCCGTGATAACGGTTCTTTACCAAGTTGGCAAATGGATGCATGGGCGCATTCGATTCGTTGTGGATCCGCGTATTCATGAGTGTGCCGGCTTCGTCGATCAGTTCACCGTTGCTCACCACGAGCATGATTTCCGGCCGCTGCTCGAAGACCGGAGATATGGAGCGAACCTTGTCCGCTCTCCAGATGTCGTCCTGATCGCTCAGAAAAATAATGTTGTTCCGCGCAAGCATCAGCGCCTTTTCAAAGCTCTTGATGACACCGAGATTCTTCTCGTTGCGAGTAATTCTTATATGCGGGTCTCCTAGCGACTGGATCTTCTCCACCGTGTCATCCTGAGAGGCGTCATCCACCACGATAATCTCGTCGCCATTACTCAATTGCGGCAGTATGGAACCTATTTGCGCCTCGATGAACTTGCCGCCATTGTAGGTGGCCATACATACCGAGATACCACATGTGTCGCCTGTTGATCCCATAAACACTTCAACTTTCACCTAAAATATTCTCCAGCCTCACCACTCTGCCGGAGTATATGACCAGCCACGTCCCGGACGTGCCGCCGCCCATTCACTTCGATCGTGTCTAGTGCAGTGCGGTATAATTTGTCGCGCGATCATACCAAAGGAACGACCGCTCTCTTGCGCCCGTCCACTGATGCAACCGACCGCTGCTAACATTATCGCTATTATCGTTACGTTTGATCCTGAAGGCAATTTTGCGAAACAGGTCGTCCGTATTTCTTCCCAGGTCCGGCACACTATACATTGTCGACAATGGCTCCAACCCGACAGCGTTGGAAGCAATCGGTCTGCTCTTACGAAAGAATTTATCCATAGAGGCATTATTCCATCCGCATAATCTCGGCATTGCCACGGCTCTGAATCATGGAATCCGCTGCGCAATGGAACTTGGAGCAGGATGGGGCATCACATTTGATCAGGACTCAACTCCGGCTCCCTCCCTGCTCGAGACACTTTCTGCGATCTACGAGTCATATCCGGAACCGGACCGCATTGGGATGATCGGATGTAATTTCAGGGATGGCCGAACCGGCCGTAATTCCGTTGCATCTTTTCCGCGACAAGCCTAGCACGAAGTCGAAACTGTCATAACCTCCGGTTCCATTCTCCCGGTTCGATTGATTGAGAATGTTGGTTTTTTGAAGATGACCTCTTTATTGATTTCGTGGACTATGAGTTCTGTTTTCGCCTGCAGAAGCATGGCTACCGTGTCCCGCAGGCCTCCGAACCTTTACTCGATCACACCCTCGGCGCGGGATCGAGCGGCCACCGAAGTTGAAGCGTGCGTCGAGCCAAGGGTCTCTGTGGTGAAGCTCCAGAGAGATATTCCAGGAAATACAGGAACAGGTGAGTACTATATAGGAACAACATCTATGCTGATTACGGCGAATCGCGAGGATCTTTTATGAGTGCGTTGAAACCTTCTGACCAGGGGATGAAGCGGCACCTGGCAGCCGAAGTTGGAGGATTTGAAGAACCACGTGTCGCCGCTGTTATCGTCATGTGTCATCTGACAGAACCGCGACTCCTAGAGCGCCTTCTGGAAAGCGTGGTTGACCAGGTATCCAGTACCTTCGTGATCGACAATACTCCATCCGATCAAGTGAAGGGGTGCCCCATACCGGATGCGTATCAGAGCCGCGTCTATCATGTGCCCTTGGGCGAAAATACAGGCGTTCCACATGCGCAGAACATTGGTATAGAGAGGGCGATCGCCGGCAAGTATACGCACGTGCTTTTGCTGGACGATGACAGTGCTTTGCCCGGCGGGATGGTGCAAAAACTCCTCGCCGCAGAAGCTTTGCTGTGCGCAAAAGGCGAGTTGGTTGCCGCAGTTGGGCCGGTCTTTGTAGACGAAAAGACGGGTGTATATTCGCCAGCGGTTCGGCCATCCTTTCTCCTACCCAAGCGATTTCCCGTCGACCTTAACTCAAATACTCCTGTCGAAACAGATTACCTGATCGCTTCAGGATCCCTAATCCCTACCAAGGCGCTTGAAGTCGTCGGAGCCATGAGGGGTGAGTTCTTTATGGATTGGTTCGATATCGAATGGGGGTTGCGCGCCAAAAAGCTGGGATATAAGTCCTATATCTGCCCAAACGCAGTGATGCGCCATAGCATCGGCAATGCGGCTGCAAAATTCTTCTGGAAATCCATCTCCCTTCACAGTGATTTCCGCAATTACTGTATCGTTCGGAACGGGGTTTATCTTCTGAGAACCTCATCTTTTTTGGGAAGGCAGTGGAAAACTCTCATCATTTTTAGAATTCCGAAGTATATTGTCCTCTATCCGTTGTATTCCAAACGTCCCATCCATTGCTTCTCGCTACTCTTGCGAGGCATAGTAGATGGCTTGTCTGGAAAACTCGGGAGGTTGGACGTAAGCATCCGTTGATGGCTGTCTGGACGACCGCGTAACGATGCTTACGGTATTCAGGTACTCTGCTCGGAATGTTCCATTGAACGATTCCACGAAGGCATTGCCCATGGGCTTGCCGGGACGGGAGAAGTCAATCTTTACCCCGTTCTGATATGCCCATGAATTCATCGCCTGACTCGTGAACTCGCTGCCGTTGTCGCAGAACAGCAGCTTCGGCACTCCTTGTTCCTGTTTGACTTGGTTCAGCACCCGCACCACATCTTTTCCCTTCAAGCTTTGCCCAGCTTCGATGGCTACGCTTTCCCGTCTACAGACATCCACGATAGTCAGAGCCCGGAACCGGACCGCATTGGGATGATCGGATGTAATTTCAGGGATAGCCGAACCGGTCGTAATTCCGTCGCATCCTTTCCGCGACAAGCCTGGCACGAAGTCGAAACTGTCATAACCTCCGGTTCCATTCTCCCGGTTCGATTGATTGAGAATGTTGGTTTTTTGAAGATGACCTCTTTATTGATTTCGTGGACCATGAGTTCTGTTTTCGCCTGCAAAAGCATGGCTACCGTGTCCTGCAGACCTCCGAACCTTTACTCGATCACACCCTCGGCGCGGGACGGTCGTAAACGTTCTTGGATGGGACAGGATCGTTCTGCGTAATTCCGGGCCGTTGCGACGCTACTTCGTCGCGCGAAACGCGATCTTTGATCTGCACCCCGAAAATTGATCCATCTTGAATGAGAGTTCTCCGGCTACACTGGCCGACTTGGGCCCAGAGCAAGGAGAACGAGATCTTGAAGAAGAGCCATTTCAAAGAAGAACAGATTGT